>Ga0256405_10002629_pt1 | contig 40238 bp, 50 predicted proteins | sample RumenRJG_02DNA_FD_189096 | JGI IMG/M metagenome (GOLD analysis project Ga0256405, IMG submission 189096) | Bovine rumen microbial communities from Lethbridge, Alberta, Canada - RJG_02 | ecosystem: Host-associated > Mammals > Digestive system > Stomach > Rumen | place: Canada: Alberta... | reverse complement strand
CAATAGAAGATTACTGCGAATATATAGATACTGGAAAGTATAGGCTTTCAGCTCCAATCAACGGCAGTTGGAATGTGATGAATGCTTATCCTTACAAGGAAAGTGATGCAGAGAGGTGAACAGGATGACGAAAGCAGAAGCAATAGCAATGCTCAAACGGATACAAGAGCCAGAGGCATGGGAGCCACAGATAAATCAAGCGGCATTTGAAGCACTCGACATGGCAATCGAAGCACTCAGTCAGGAATCGAGCGAGGACGTTATAAGCAGGCAGGCGGCGATTGATGCGCTGTGGAAAGCGTTGTATGAATACGAGGACGTAACAGAGAAGCAATTTATTGAATCAGAAGAACTTGATGTTGGGGACTGGTTTCAGCACAGGATTTTCGTTCAGAACATGAGTGACATTGACAGACAGACTATTCTCGCATTGCCATCCGCACAGCCAGAAATCATACGGTGCAAGGATTGCCGTAATAATCACTGGTGCAATATTCAAGAGGCGGCTATGGCAGGAGATAACTTCTTCTGCGGTGCGGCAGAAAGGAGAACCGAGCGAGGACGTTATAAGCAGGCAGGCGGCGATTGATGCGCTGAAAGGTTTGCCGACGTGGTGGGCGGACGCAGGTGGATATTATGGCGGAGCGCAACCGCCGATGGTGGCGTTGCTTGACCCGGAAGATGCTGTCAGCGCAATCGAGAATCTGCCATCCGCACAGCCAGAAACATCTGATGCCGTGTACCGACTTTACATGCGAGCGTATGAAGCGGGACAGCGCAATGCACAGCCAGAGATCGTCAGGTGTAGGGATTGCAAGCATTATCAGTTCGCAGATAACCGTGCTTTCGGATTTCCTGTGAAAAGATGCGAATGGACAGGGTTTGAGGATGTAGATGATGATGACTTTTGCAGTAGGGGAGAACGAAAGGATGAATGATTTAATCAGCAGACAGGCGGCGATTGATGTGATTGAAGCGGGAAGATTAACAAAGCTGATTGATGCGGAAACTGCCGTTAATGGCTTAAGGGCATTGCCACCCGCACAGCCAGACTTAGGGAAATATGAATATCATTATGACCACACAGATTGTATTTGGTATCGATCAGAAGCAAGGAACAGATGCCCTGCAACCTGCGCACAGTACCGTGACGGGTGGAACGATGCAATGAATTATATATTCCGTGACGGCGAAGGGTACAGACCGTTCAGGAGGGACAAGAAGTATGAAGGATGATTGTATCAGCCGACAGGCGGCGATTGATGCGGCAAATAAACTTATAGACCGTTTTGAGCGGATACTCCGTGATATACGAGAAACTAACGAGGATGAATCTGTATGTGGGATGTGTGAGTATGACGGTGCATTCATCGGGGAGTCTGGGGATTGGTGTAATGAATGTCCAGGATTTGAAAAAAACAACTGTTTTAAGCTGAGCGACAAGTGCAGAACAAGATGGTTAAAATCGGTGGAACTGCCGTCCGCACAGCCGGGGTGGAGTGAGCAGTATAAAAATAAACAGTCTAACTGCAAGAAAATGCCACTGCCGGAACCGTGGAAAGGAGAAGATAATGGATAGTATCAAGAGTTGCCCGTTTTGTGGAAGCAAGGTCGATTTCATGACGCTCATGACCGGGTTGAAAATGTTTTACTGCAAGAATTACAAGGACTGCGGCGCTATCGTGTCCTTCGATAATCCGGCAGCAAATCGATTCGACAAGGCCAAGGTCGAATGCTGGAACAGGAGAACGCACGATGACGGGAGATGAAGCGTGGAAGATCGTCGGGCCGATAGTGGCAGCGATGATTCCGAATGCCAGAGAATGGAATCAGAAGCCGCTTGAAACGATGGCAGATGCCTATGTCACTACATATATGGCGCTGAAGCAATATGGGAACGGAGAGGAGAAAAATGACGAAGAGTGAGATCGCAAAGGCAACCGGAACACCGGCACTGCTGGAGCAGGTGGCTGAAGAGTGCATGGAATTAGCTCATGCCTGTATCAAGGCAGCCAGGAAGATACGCGGAGAGTCTTATACTCCGGTGGATAGGACTACGCTTTCATATAAGCTCCATGAGGAGACGGCAGATGTGATTAACAGCATTGATGTGCTGCATTACAATGGGACGCTTGACTATGATATGGTCTCGGAGATCGCAAATGCTAAGATGGCCAGGTGGTCTGATCGGGTGACAATGAGGAGCCAGTAACTTTTATGGGATTCTACGTCAATCAAGGAGCAAAAGCTAAATGTCCCCTCTATGAATCCGTGGTCAGATCCGGACAGGGGAGAATCGCCGGGGTCCAGTGCAGCTATATCGCACCGGGCTTCGGCTTTAACGCGTCTACGGTGATAAGGTTATCTAATATAGATGAAACACTGCAGATGAAAGCGCTGCTCTGCGACGACGTATACAGGGCGTGTCCATATTATCAGGCATGGTGTATGGCAAATAAGAAGAGAGAGGACTGGTCGAAATGACCGGTCCTTTTTGATTGAGGGCGTAAAAGGTGCGCAGAAGCTGTCATGATGATGCTATGAGCGCAGAAGTATGTAGAAAATCAAAAACATTGAGAGAGCTGGGACGCCGAGTGATCCGTGACCGTCCTGATTTGATGTGGATCCGAGAATCCAGAATCAGGGTTGGATATGTCATGTCCAGCAAAGACAAAAAGAAGGATGAAAAGATCATATTTGCAGAGTGCCACAAAGTAAAAGCACTTTGGCAGGCTTTTATCCCGTATGATTTTGTGATCGTTTTCTATGAGCCGAATGTAATGATGATGGACAATGCTCAGCAGGAAATTCTTATGTATCATGAGCTGCTGCACATTGGCATGGAGGACAACGGATACTTAAAGATCCGGCCGCATGACATAGAGGACTTCCGGGCGATCCTGGATCAGTACGGCATGGACTGGAATATGGTGGAGGAGGGTGATATGCGTGGCTAATCCAAATCCTTCACCGGAAAACCGCATCCGAAGCGGAAAGGAAGCGGAAAGAAAAGGAAAAAAGGGCGGTAAGGCGTCTGGCCGGTCCAGGGCAGCTCTAAAGACATTCAAAGAGGTACTGCAGGACGGCCTTACGAAAGAAGAACAGGAGATCATGATAAAGGCTCTGAAGCGTAACGCCATGCGTGGGAACTTGCCTTGCATGGAGTTTCTTCTAAAGATGATGGGCCAGCATCCGGACCAGGGCGGCGCGGAAGATAAGTCTGTAGTGATTACAATCGAGGGATGTGATGGGTACGGTGATTGATCACACTTTGAAAGGAGATCATTTATGGAACAGTGGAAAGAGATTGATGGAACCGGCGGTAGATTGCTTGTAAGTGATCAGGGGAGAATTAAATCACTACTAAGAGATGGCCGCATCCTTAAAACGACACTGGATAAAAAAGGATATCTTCGTCTCCGGGTAACTCTGGACAGGAAGAAATACGTGTACAAGGTACATCGCTTGGTTGCAAAAGCCTATATCAGCAACCCGGAAGAAAAACCGCAGGTGAATCACATTAACGGTGATAAGACAGACAATCGAGCTTCCAATCTGGAGTGGGTGTCAAATGCAGAAAACGCAAAACATGCGCTTCAATCCGGTCTTTGGGATTCTGTAATAGAGGGCGCGAAAAGAGAAAACGAGTCCAGGAAAATACCAATCATTGGGATATCTCCCGCAGATAACCACAGGTTTTTTGAAAGTGTAAGTGAGGCTGAGAGGTACCTTGATTCACGTCATATCTCTGATGTCCTGAAAGGAAAGCGGAAGCATGTGAAAGGGTGGCGTTTCTGCTATGCGGAAGGAGGTGATGCCAATGACCACAATCGCTCTCGGAAAACCAAATTCAAAACAGGATCTGTTTCTACGTGATACACACAGACATGTCGGATTCGGGGGCGCTCGTGGCGGCTGAGCGGGAAGAGCTGGGCAGTAAGGACTAAAGCGGTCCTGCTGGCTTCGAAGTACAAAGGTATCTCTCAGATGATCGTCAGAAAGAGCTTCCCGGAGCTTGAAGCAAACCACATTGCACCATTCCGGAAGCTGCTTGGCATCGGGAGACCAGGCTGCCCGTTCAAGTTCAACGAATCTAAAAAAATCATCCGGTTTCCAAACGGCAGCACGATCCGCTTCGCGTATTGCGACAGAGACAGTGATACAGACCGTTACCAGGGAACAGAAGTGGACGTTTTGTATCTGGATGAAGCAACGCAGCTGTCAGAACAGCAGATACATGATCTTAATGCCTGCGTCCGTGGTACGAATCCAGATTTTCCGCTCCGGACATACTACACATGCAACCCAGGCGGAAAAGGACATGCCTATATCAAGCGCCTGTTTGTAGATCGGCAGTACGTCGGGAAGGAGAAGCCAGAGCAGTACAGCTTCATACAGTCTTTGGTCTACGACAACAAGGTGCTTCTGGAAGCACACCCGGAATACGTGGATGAGCTGGAGAACCTACCGGAAGCGCGAAGGAAGGCGTGGCTTTACGGAGACTGGAACAGCTTTGTTGGCCAGGTTTTTGTGGAGTGGAGGGATGATCCTAATCATTACCAGGACCGGCGATGGACTCATGTCATTGATGATTTTCCCGTGGATTCTTCCTGGAAGATCTACCGGAGCTTCGATTTTGGGTATGCAAAACCTTTTTCCGTTGGCTGGTATGCCGTGGATCATGTCGGCAAGATCTATCGCATCCGGGAATACTATGGATGCACCGGGGAACCGAACGTCGGCCTGATGCTGACGCCGCAGGAGATAGCAAAGACTATCCGCGAGATAGAGAGCACGGATCCTAATTTAAAAGGAAAGCAGATCTCCGGAATCGCGGACCCGGCCATCTGGGATAAGTCACACGGCGAGAGCATAGCGGAGATGATGGAACAGGAGCGGATATACTTCTCCCCTGGCGACCATGCAAGGCTCGCAGGGAAGATGCAGTTTCATTACCGCCTGGCTTTCGACAGCATGGGAATCCCGATGTTCTATTGCTTCAAATCCTGCAGGCACTTTATCCGGACTATCCCGATTCTGATTTACGACGAGAAGAAAGTAGAGGATATAGACACTACTCTGGAAGATCATATCTACGATGAAGCGCGGTATCTCTTTATGGAGCATCCGCTTAACCCGCGCAAGGCGGAACAAAAGATAATGCCGGCCGAGGATCCGCTGAACCAGTGGACGCAGCCGAGAAGAGGAGGATTATATGCCTGATATTCCCGTTAACATCCAGCCGGTATCAATGGCTGGCGTATCAAGACCCGATCCGACGCCTGTACCTGCAGCAGCTCCACGCCGCGCAATCGGGGAGGCGGAGCTTAAAGCGGCGCAGGGCAGGCTCGAAAGATATAAGGAAGGAAAAGCCAACTACGACGCGAGGATCATTGAGAACGAAGACTGGTGGAAGTTCTTGCACTGGGAGAACTTCAAGCACAACCCGAGGAGCGTAGAGAACAAGCGCCAGAACTTTGGGGCAAAGCCGGTCTCCGGATGGCTCTTCAACTCAATCATGATGAAGCATGCGGACGCCATGGACAACTTCCCGGAGCCTGCGGTGCTGCCGAGAGCGCGGGATGATGAGGAGGCAGCGAAAACTCTGTCTTCCGTTCTGCCGGTTATTATGGACAACTGCAAGTTCGAGAGCACCTACAGCTCCGTCTGGTGGGACAAGCTGAAAAACGGCAGCGGGATCTACGGTGTATTTTATAATACCACACTCATGAACGGCATCGGGGACATCGATATCCGCCCGGTTGACGTCCTCAACTTCTATTGGGAGCCGGGGATCCAAAATATTCAGGACTCGAAGGACATCTTCCTGCAGACGCTTAGGGACAACGACCAGCTCGAAGCGGAACACCCGGAGCTGAAGGGGAAGCTCCGCGAGAGTGGACTTACCCAAAAGCAGTACCACTACGATGATCATGTCGACACAAGCCATAAGAGCATCGTGGTGGACTGGTACTACAAAGTGAACCATGGCAGCGGAGACCGCCTGCACTACGTCCAGTACGTGGATGATGTCGTGCTGTACGCTTCCGAAGACGATCCGAAGTACCGGGAGAGCGGATTCTACAACCACGGAAAATATCCGTTTGTGTTTGACGTCCTGTTTGAGGAGAAAGGAACACCGGCAGGATACGGATATATTGACGTCATGAGGAACCCGCAGGAGTTCATTGACCGCCTCGACGGCGCGATCCTGGACAACGCAATCTGGGCGGCAAAGCCGCGGTATTTCCAAAAGGACTCTGCTGGAGTGAACGAGGAGGAGTTCCTCGACACCACACGACAGCTCGTGCATACATCCGGATCTCCAAACGAGGACAACCTGCGGCCCATCGAGACGAAGGAGTTGTCCGCGAATGTGCTCTCGGTTCTTCAGGCGAAGATCGACGAGCTGAAGGAGACGAGCGGGAACAGGGACTTCAGCCAGGGCTCCACGGTGTCCGGTGTAACGGCGGCGTCTGCCATCGCGGCACTACAGGAGGCAGGCTCGAAAGGTTCTCGCGACATGATCAAGACGTCCTACCGGGCATACACGGAGATCTGTCAGCTCGTCATCGAACTAGTCAGGCAGTTCTACGACCTTCCGAGGGCATTCCGCATTACCGGCGAGACCGGCGCACCGGAGTACATCGAGTTTGATAATGCCGGGATGCAGGCACAGCAGATCAGTGAGTTCGGTATGGACTTCACCACGAAGGAGCCGGTGTTCGACATCAACGTGAAGGCTCAGCGGAGCAACCCCTACAGCCGGACGGCGCAGAACGAGCTCGCGCTGCAGTTCTACAATCTCGGATTCTTCAATCCGCAGATGACGGACCAGGCGCTGGCGTGCGTCGATATGATGGACTTCGAGGGTAAGGAGAAGGTCCGGGAGACCATCAGGAACAACGGGACCATGTTCCAGCAGCTGCAGCAGATGACACAGACGGCGGTACAGCTGGCGCAGGTGCTCGCGGAGACTACAGGGGAAACGAGGCCGCTGGCGGCACTGCAGTCACAGACTGGCGGGGCGGCACCGGGCGCGGCACCTGTCCCGCAGGCAGGAGGTGCGGCACAGCCACAGAGCGGCGGCAGCACCTTCGAGAAGGCCGCTGAGAGGGCGAAGGAGGTGACGGCGGTACGATGATCAAGATTGCATTGAGACAGGACGAAATGAGCGCGCAGTTCATCATCAGCGGCCATGCTGGATATGCTGATCCAGGACATGACATTGTATGTGCCGCAGTCAGTACGGTGACTCACCTGCTGGCAAGCATGGCGGAAGCGTGGCGTACTGACATTCCCACCATGCACAATCTCGTTTCTGCCGACGACGATGATTCCGGCCCGGTCCACATCATGATTAACAGCGGTGGGGATAAGGTTGTAAATGCGTCCGTAGACTGCATCATTGACGCGTATCAGCAGATCGCAGAGCAGTATCCGGACCGCGTAACGATTCAATGGATAGAGTGAGGAGGATGTATCACCATGAAGTTAGCAGAGCTTATAGCTTACGTGGATACGATCCGCCCAAATGCGTATGACAAAGACGTAATGACCGGCTGGGTTAATGAAATCGAACGCCAGGTGTGGGAGCAGGTCATTAACCGCGCAGAGGACGCGGTTGAGTATCCCGGACTTTATGTCTATGACGAGCATGACGAGACGGAGCTTTTGGTTGATGATGCGCACAAGGACGTATATGTGACGTATCTGCTGGCCAAAATGGACTACGCGAACATGGAAATCGACCGATATAACGTAGATTCTAACATGCACCAGGCGGCATGGGACAGCTACGCGGCCGAATATCGCAGGAATCACCTGCCAAAATCCCATGAAGTTACCGTTCCTTCGTGCTGCTGTTGGTAAGACACAGCGCACAGTAGGACAGTGGGGCGGCCTCGATGAGCGCCTGATCATCGGTGATTCGTCCATGTCCAAGATGAAGAATATGTCCACCCGGTTCTACCCGGCTATCGCCACAAGAGCGCCGAGAGGAACTGCACAGAGGACGATCAATAACCCAAGAGGTCTGTACCACAAGAACGGACTCTTCTGGATTTCCGGGACGCGGTGCTATTACAAGGGTAATGTCGTGATGACCGTGACTGACGGTGACAAGCAGATCGTCGGCATGGGGGCATATATCTGCGTCTTCCCAGACAAGAAGATCTACAACACAAAAACCGGAGAGGTCACGAATGTCGATGCGACCTATACGCAGAGCGGAGCAATCAGGTTCGAGGAGCTGTCTTCTGATTCGGCCTTCACGAAGATAACCGCTCCGGGCATCCACAAGTCGTTCAAGCAGTACGACGGCGTGAAGTTCGACGGCGTAAACGACAAGGCTTTCGTCGTAGATGGCGAGGGAGCGACTAAGGTCATCACTGAAATAGGGACAGACTACATCGTTGTCTCTGCGGTCATCCAGAACGGATGGACCGGGAAGGCGAGGTTCACGGCGAGCGGAGGCGGCACAAGGATCGAAGGAACCGGGATCCACGACAACTTCAACGCAAACGACGTCATAAAAACCGTTGGATGCAAGGATGATGCCCTCAACCTGTCAGGAAAAACTGTCACCTCAAAGGGGACAAACCACATTGTCGTAAACGCGCCATTCCCGGCGCGGTCGTTTTCGCAATCCGGCGTCACCACATTCAGCCCGTACTACAGCGGCTCCAGCTTGACGAGAATCTTCTGTGAGGCTATGGGGTCGAGGTTTTCCGAGGGCGACGTTGTAACCATTGCAGGATGCACCGGAGGGGCCGCGTCTTTCAATGGATCCAAGGTCGTAAGGGGCGCTGGCACTGGGTATATTCTTGTGGACGGATCCTTGACGACGACCATCTCGCAGGTGTCCGGTATAACGATAAGGCGGACCGCTTTTGAGCAGACCGGCGTGACCGTCAAGCGGACGTCCTTTACGCGGACTTCAGGCATTACGATCAAGCGGCAGTCGCAGAGCTTTGACTACGTTTGTGAACATGACAATCGCTTATGGGCCTGCAGCTCCGCAAACCATGAGATATACGCTTCCAAGTTGGGTGATCCTACAAACTGGAACTGTTACGAGGGTATCAGCACCGACAGTTACACGGTCACGGTAGGGTCGGATGGAGACTTCACAGGATGCGCTTCCCACATGGGATATGTACTGTTCTTCAAAGAACAGAGTATCAGCGTAATGTACGGCAACAAGCCGAGCAACTTCCAGCTCAACAACAGGCAGATGCCCGGGGTGAAGACAGGGTGCTCACGGTCTCTCTGCGTGGTCAACGAAACCCTTTACTACGTTGGCAGGGACGGCGTCTACCAGTACGACGGAGCAGCGCCCAGAAAGATATCTGACACCATCCTTTCGGAGCTTGCGGAGGCCGTGGCAAGTCAGCAGGACGGCAAACTGTATCTTTCCTGCCTGAAGGGCGGAGAGAGGACGCTGCTGGTCTATGATCCGAGGTATCAGGTCTGGGACGAAGAGGATGAGACGCGGTTTAAATTCGCCGCATACGGAGATGGCATCCTCTACTACATCGACGGGGAGGACGCACTCCGCACCATTACCGGCGATGAAAAGTCCGTCATTGACTGGAACATTGAGTCAGGGGACCTGCGCGAGAACCGGCTTGAGCAGAAGTGGATCTCAAAGGTGATGTTTAACTTCTGGCTGGCGAGTGGGAGCGAGGCGGACATTTATTTCCAGTTCGACGAGGACCCGCTGTGGCACAGGGCATGGACGGTCCATTCGGTAGTAAACAAGACCTACAACATACCCATCGTCCCTCAGAGGTGTTCACGGTTCAGATGGCGCATCGAGGGAAAGGGGCAGATGAAGCTCCTGGCAATGGGCGTCACGGTCGAAGGAGGCAGCGAGATCAATGGCAATATTCGCTCTTGGTACAGATACTGATCTCAATAACATCAACAGCTTTGACGATGTAAAGAGCCGCTTGTTCGTCCTGACTGAAGAGTTGCGGTACATGTTCAACAACCTTGATCCGGAAGACAACTACTCGGAGAAAGCAAGGCTTACTCTTGTTACGGACGGAGAAAGGCAGGCATCTATCGAGGCGTCGCTTGAAGGCATAAAGCTTGACTATGTCTCTAAGGACGGTATCGTCTCAGCTATCAATCTCTCCGAGGAGCTCGTCCAGATCGAGGCGTCAAAGATCAGGCTCGAAGGCGTTGTAACGGTAAACGGGAACTTCAAAGTCGGATTAGATGGTAGCATTGAAGCGAGCAACGGAAGATTCCAGGGCTCTATCTCCGGTTCTGATATTTCGGTTGGGGGGAGCGCGAACGATGGATACATCGTTGTCTATAACGGCAACGGTGCCGAGATCGTAAGGCTCGACAAGAACGGCGCGAACATCAAAGCCGGTACATTCAACATCGGGGATAAGTTCAAGGTCGATTTGAACGGAAGCCTGACGGCAACCGACGGAACATTCAAGGGCGTTATCGAGGGATCCACAATCAACGGATCCCACATCTACGGCTCATACTTCGGGACTACTGCAGATGATTTCTACATAACCTCCGACGGAGACGATACGGTCATCGGCATTACTGGATGGACCTTTGAAAACAAGATCATGTATTCCGATTGGATAGGCGATGTGGAAAATCCTGCCAGCAACGGCGATACGGCTGGCATTAACGGACGGACTGGCAATGCCGGGTTTCGCAAGCTATATCTGCTAGACGACTGGTACGAGGGGTCTGATGGCTCGATGTGGGATGTGACGCGGACTATTCGATGGCTCGATAACCGTTTGCACAACATTGAGGATTTCTGCGCTAGTCATAATTGGGACGGCGATGCAGGCGGTGACGATGGTGACGATCCTGGCAGTGGCGGTGATGGCCACATTGATGACGGCCCAGTTTATTAATAAAGAAAGGAGGAATTATGACTTACAACTACGACAAGATCTCCGCCTGCCTGCGAATGCTTGAAGAAATCCAGGTGAGCGGGACTGACAACATGTTAAAAATCCTTTTTCTCAAGCAAACCTTACAAAATCCAGTAAAGGAGGAAAAAGAAAATGGCAGTAATAGCCCGTAACAAAAGGAGCCAGGAAGAGATCTACAACTCACTTGGCCTGAAATATCCCGGTTCGAGTTCTTCTGGACCGTCCGGCGGGAACAGGATGATCGACACCACTCCCGGATATGTTACTGCGAGAAATCCGGTTCCATCAGCGTCACAGATTCAGGGAATGCCGAAGAATCCAATCAGTTTCAGCGCTCCGCCTGCCACAGCTAACGGAAGCAACGGTGTTACTGTCGGTGCAAGACCCGCAGGCGGAAGCGGAGCGGGAACTGGAAGTAATGCCTCTTATGCATCGTACAATTCCGGTTTCCAGCGGAGACAGGCGCCGAGGTACGAAGCGTTTGATTATGATGATTGGGATAGACCAGACTTCCGCACTTCTGATCTTACTAAGGGATACCTTCAGAAAATGCAGGAGACCGAAGCGGCAAGACCTGAAGCGTTTGAATCCCGTTATGAGGGGGCCATTCAGAATATTCTTGATGGAATACTGAACGGAAACCCTCAGCGTTTCGACATTAACAAGGACGCCAACTACCAGGCGTTATATGATCTTTACTCTCAGCAGTACCAGGCAAACGCGAACCGGGCTTTACGGGACAACATGGGAGCGATGCAGGCGGCGACCGGCGGTTATGGATCCACGGCGGCCACAGCAGCAGCAGGGCAGGCGTATGACAGGGCGATGGAAGGACTCAACGACCGAAATATGCAGCTCATGCAGATGGCATATCAGATGTATGGCGATGCGCAGGCGGATCGTTACAACCAGCTCGGTGCCGTGACTGGCCTCGATAATTCAGATTATGCGAGATACCGCGATACCGTTGGCGATTGGCAGACTGATCGTAATTACTTCGCGGACCAGTATCAGCGCATGTATGGTAACGACTGGCAGAAGTATGCATTTGATACGCAGCTTGATTGGGACAAATATCAGTTCCAGACTGGCCTTGATTTCCAGAACCACCAGGCTGAGCAGAACAGGTTGTGGGATGATTATACTTTTGGAACACAGCTTGATTGGGATCAGTATCAATATGGTGACCAGCGCGACTATCAGCGTGAGCGTGACGCAAAGTCCGATTATGACGCAGCGTTTAACCGGGCACTGTCTCTCGCGCAGTCCGGCATGGGAATCCCCGGCACCTACGGAAGCCAGCTTGAACCAGAAACCCTTCAGCAGCTCAACGCACTGGCCGCGCAGGTCCAGGCACAGAAAGCGGCTGCTGCGGCAGGCGGTTCCGGTGGTGGCGGCAGAAGAAGATCTTCCGGCAATGGTTCGTCTAATGGAAGCACTACTTCTGGCGGGAAAGAGCAAATGACTCTCGATCAGTTCAATTCGGATGTGGCGGAAATTCTGTATGATAACCGTGACAATCCGAAAGTTACCGCTTCGCAGGTCACAAAGGATCTTAAAAAGCTCTATCAGGATAACGGTATTGAGATTATCGAGGGTAAGTACACAGAGAATGGCCAGCCGTCAATCGGGGCGCTGCGGCAGGCGGAGTATTCCGTGGATACCACGAAGGCGACCGAGGAAAGACGCAAGAAGTCCAGTAGCACCACCAAAAAGAAGAAATAAGGGGGTGTCTGTATGAGCAAAGCAGATGATCTTTACTATCAATATAGAAGAAAGCTGAACCAGGAGAACGGCACCCGGCAGGGATACCGCCGGGAAAAAAGCTCTGGTCAGGGGACCAGGAACGAACGGTATATCAATGAAGTTCTTGGTGGACAGGGACAGCCTGTGCAGCCGTCGCAGGCTTCTACTTCTGCGCCTAAAACCAGACAGCAGATCCTACAGGAATATCGGAACGGGATCAAGAAGAGTGCGGCACCTTCAACTACGTCTTCTCCTGTATACTCCCCGGATGGTGCTTTCTTCCCAAAGAAGAATCCTTATGAGGGGACAACAACTAAACGGCCAAATCCGCTTGAAAAAATCCCGTACTCTGATCCGTTGGCAAGGGCTTTTAATGAAAAGACTGGATGGAGAGACCCTGGTATGCAGGCTCTCTATGAACTGGCGGAAAGAACGCAGGATCCGCAGCGGAAGATTACTCAGTCGTCTATTTTCCGGTCTGGGCCTATTGCCGGAAGCGATATAGGCCCGAGAAGCAGGAGCTTTGAAACCGCAAACCGCGCAGCAGAAGCGGAAAAGGAAGCTGCGGAACAGGCCGCAGCAGGGATTCAGTTTGATCGTTCCGAAGCTGTGAAGCGGCGCCAGAGTAATATAATTCCGCAGGAAACCATTGAAAGCAATACAGAACGGCAGCCGGAACGCCTTATGCGGCCATCTTATGTTGTCAAAAATCCGGACGGCACATTAGGTATTCATACTCCGACCGCAGAAGATATCAGACCTTGGGAATCTCATCAGGAGGATCCTATTGCTTCTATTGTTAGTGGAGTTGTAAAAGGAACCGGTGCGGCTTCTCTTGGACTTGGAATTACTGGCGCACTTGCAAATGCGACAGGTAACGAGGAACTGCAGGAGAAAGTCAGACAGGAAACACTGAACGAAATGATTCGTTCACAGCAGGATAGAGAACGTCATCCCATAGCATATGGCGCCGGTAATATCGCCGGTAATCTTGCTCTTATGTCAGGGATTGGAAAGGTGATTGGCGTCGGAGCGGGTGCAATCAAGACGGCCAGCACCGCAGGGAGAGCCGCTCTGCGCATGGGTGCAAGCGCCCTTAACTTCGCTGCGACCAATGCTATACAGGAAGCTGGAGCGGCTTCGGTTGGAATTATAACTCCTGAAGAGTATGCAAAAAATATTGCAGTATCCGGTGGATCTGGTCTGGCGTCATCCGTTGCTTCTATGGCTTTAGCTGGTGGCATCGAAAAGATACTTTTAAAGACAGGAAACCAAACTGCGTTCCTTGATTTCGTGAAGAATCTGACTGCAGCTTCAGCAGGTTCGGCAGCCAGGATAGGTGTTGAACATAGTTTTGAAGACAAAACCCCGACTGATGCATTCAAATCCACATATTTAGCATCTCATTCCGATGCAACTGAAGAAGATGTAAGAAAAGCGTATGAATCTGCATTAAGACAGCAAGCAGCCATTCAGTTTGGCACTGCTTTTTGCTTTAACCTTTTCTCCTCGTACATGGATACTCTGAGGACGAATAAGGCGATGGAGGCATATCTCAAAAACGAGTTTGATAAACTTGAGAGAGACGTAGAGCCATTAGGAAACATGCGTATCCAGGAAGATGAAATTGGCACCTGGAAGCAAATGGTCAATGAACGTACCAGCAAACTTAGGAGCGTGTTGTCTGAAAACTATTTTGCTGGACAGCAGGACAAAGTTGACAGAATGATGGCTTTACTCGATGAGATTGATGATCGTGCGGCACAGGCATACAGCAATGTTATGGGTGCCACAACAGAAAACGCCAGTACGCCACCCTCACCGGAGTTTGTTGATGCTGTCGGGATTGCAATGCAGCAGGGAGTTGCAGAAGCAGCACAGAATCCGCCTGCAGTTATCAATCCGGATGAACCGATACAGGCACCGGCGGCCCGGGAAGCTCAGCCGAGCACTACGGACCTGCTTTCCGAAATCGCCAATACTCCAATGCCGGCAGCAGAAGAACCGATTGTCCCGCCTGCAGTAAACACAAACGTTGATAATATCAATGCTGACGTTGATGAATCCGTTCCGGAAACCGCAGAAAATCTTCCTACAACTAAAGAGAAGGTTCCTACAACTGAAACAACCGCTCCCACAACTGAAACAACCGCTCCCACAACTGAAGAGATTGCACCAGTTGAGAAAAAAGCGCCGCAGGAGATCGTTCAGCAGGAAGAGAAGCCTGCTGAAAAGCCTGCAGAGCGCACCACAACGGATATGCTTCAGGAAATCGCCAACACAGAGTATGAAGCGCCTGCAGCAGAAGAAGCACCGGCTGTTGAACAGTCACGTGCGGAAGAGATCCAGCAGGCACCGGTTTCGGAAGCACATGCTCCGTTGAATGAGACTCCTGCAGAGAGTAAAATAGAAGAAACGGAACCGTCTACACTCGCGCCGCGAACAGAATTTGCCACAGAAGAAGCGTCAAAGCTCAGCGCGGATCTGTTCCAGCGGAAGCGGGTGGACCAGAATGGCCTTAGATATACGATCAGGGGCGATGATGGGGAGTTCTTCGGAAGCATTGAGCGCATTGGAGCAGGGAACGTTAAAAACTCCAGAGATACAATCTATAACGTGGGGCCGAAAGCAACACTGAAGGAAGTTGCAGACGATCTCGCAGAAGTGGCAGAGAACAATCATTTCTTAGAGGAGGTAGGCAATGGCGAAATTCGTGGAGCTGAGCGAACAGGAAGCTCGGGAACTGAAGATGGACGCACTCCGGGAGGTTATTTATCAGGTGAAGGGAGCAGATGGCCTGTATCACTCAGTGCCGGAGAGCGAAATGGAAGCATTCCATCAGCGGCAGGAGTACCTGCGGAATCATCCTGGAGAGCTGGAAAAGATGCGGCAGACCCAGAAGCAGGAACTCTCAGATTTACTGGCGAGGTACCCGCAACTCAGATCTTCCCGGAAGCAGAACCCGGACAAGTAATACACCTTGTTTCCAGCGGCACTACACCTTCAGTGAATAAGGGCGGTGCCGTTCTCAAAGCAGCTGGCGCGAAGAAGGTCACATATTACGGCAGTGATAACGACATTGCCACAATAAGAGGCGAACAGGTAAGGGCAAGCGTCAACCTTGATACCGGGGAAGTAAATATCAGGGTAAACGATCCGAACACGACGGCAGAACAGCAGTCGTATCATGAGGCTGTCGAGATAGGTGTTGGCGATGGGCGGATCGTTGTTGCTGATGCCATGAAGCACCTGAAGAGTTCCCTCATGGATATGGGCATCGACGCTGCCGGTGCAGACGAGATCATCACGAAGGTCTCCAGCTTGTACCAGCAGGGCAACACTACACCTGAAGGAATGGCACATGCCAACAAGGAAATGGTGTGCGACGGCGGAGCCAGGATCAATCAGTTTGATGGCGTTGAAGGATACGAAGATGCTGCAGCTTTCATGCAGGTCATCAGCGATATACTGCACCCGTACTGTAACGAGAAGCTGGGCGGCGCCTTCGATGCGGAGCCGGAATCCATACCGGAAACGAAATCGGTGGGGGCATCGCAGGCCGACGTGGGAACGGCGCTTACCGTCTTGAAAAACACCGGCATTTCCGTGAACGACAACGGTACTGTCGCTCACATGGAATATTCGACCAGATATTCGTGGAAGACCAGGGAGGAGCAGGAGAAGGCCGCTGCTGCGTTGCAGAAGACCCTCGGCGTGAGTAAAAAGAAGGCCCTGGGATTTATCCAGTCTGAGATGTCCCTGACAAACATGATCCTGCGCCCCGGTAATGTGGCTCTTATGGACTACACTCCGGATGACAGGTACACCGCGCTGAAGAAGAATTCTGACTATCCGCAGGGAACATTCGACTTCAACAACAACTGCCGGAAGAGGGTGCCGTTCACTACGCTGTTTGACCGGATCCAGATGAGGAACCCGAACCGACTGTTCACCGCGGATGATCTGGAGATCATCCGCCAGAACATGATCAAGCACAACTATCCGGTGGCATGCGCTCTTTGCTATGTGGAGGAACGACGTCAGAAGCTCGGAGAGATCGCGGACAGCTTCGTGAAACTCTATGAGAATGACGCGGTGCTGGATCGCTTCGTCGGCAAGACACCGTTTGAAAAGATGAAGGCGGCGCTGGAGTCCGTTGGGGACGATCCTTACAAACCGACCATCGCGGACCTGGTTACCTATGAGGGCCTGAAGAAGCTGGAGAAAAACCACAAGGGGATCGCTGATGCTTTCCGTATCTTCAACAACGCCAGAGGCATGCAGTCCGGTCGTCTGGTGGAAGGCCGCGCAGAGTACAAGCGCGAGCTGCTTACATACACCCCAGCGCAAGTAAAGAGGGTGAACGACCTTGGCGGCATCCGGGTGTTCTCCTACTCCGACTTTGAAGCGGTCAACCTTCTGGATCTGGTGCAGATCATCCAGGACGCGGCGTCCAAGGGCATCATGATCCAGGCATACACGAAAGTACCTGCCTTCGCAAAAGTGGTGCGGAACACCGGTATCAAACTGAACCGCTCCCTGATCGCAGCCGGTACGGGCGTGAAGTACGAGAACGGAAAGAAAGTCCTGGACCTCGACCCGGTCGAGGGCATCAATATCAATGATCCTGATTTCTTCGATTCCACCGATGACCGGGATGTCGGTAACATCCTCGTCGGGATGTCTGACGAGCAGATCCGGCTGGCGATGGCTTCGCCCTTCGTGGACTATATCATCCCGTTCCACACCAGTCTGCCGGGAACCATCCTCAAGGCGAAGAAGATCGATCACTGGAAGAACTATAAGCTGTCCCAGACTGACAAGGACATGAAGACCGGGAAGAATGCGAAGAACATCAACATCTATACCGAAGTTCTTCAGGCGGCTGCAAAAGAGGGAAACCCGATCAAGAACAAGAAGGACTTTGTGAACAAGTTCCTCCAGGTGGCAAAGGATAAGAACCTGATCCCGCGTTTCTCGGAGTTCCTCAATACGGACAAGGATGGGAACTTTGTGTACACAGAGGGGTATCACAAATTCCTGATCGACTTCAAACTGTTCGATAAGAACGGCAACATAGTTGAACAGAAACCGGTCCTCCCGGTGTTTGATGATGCCTACAATACCAAGCTGATGGAGGACTTCGCCAACGGTGTCGGGTCTGTATCTATCACAGATGAACTGTACCGGGATACTGTTGACGCACTGAATGCAAAGTCTGAGGGGAACAAGATCCAGTATTCCTCTAAGCTGAATCTGGACAAAAAGCAGAAACGAGACGCAGAATATTCAGTCGCGGTCCGGGACAATGACACCGAGACTGCAAACAGGCTGGTCAGGGAAGCCGCTGCGGATGCCGGCTATACTGAAGAGCTTTACCACGGGACCGGAGCCTTCGGGTTTACAAAGTTCGATCTTGGGAAAATGGACGATGGGGCTTCTATCTTCGCAACAACAGACAGCAGAGTTGCTGAATCTTATAGCGGAGAAACGAAACGAGAACTGATCTCCCAGAGGGGCGGCGAAAGCGCTGATGCAATCATTGACCGAATTGATGGTGCAAAGGACGAAGATCTGCTGCCCCTGATCAAAGAAAACATTGATCCCAAATATAAGCGGGTTCCGCAGGAACGTCTGGCTGAAATGCGTGATGAACGCGTGAACGATATCCGCTTCTATGCGGACAAGATCATGGACTTCATGGATGATAATCCGGGAATGTTCGATGAGACGAAGAGCATCGCCGCTTCCAGACTGGCATCCTCCATGTATAAGCTTTCCAGGGCGCGGAGTGCCGATGAAGTGGATGAGTATCTCAGGCAGTACAACGATGACGTATGGGAACTGAAGTTCATGGACGAGGACGCCTTCTATGAGATGTTCGATGGATCAAGCGGCATCGCCGCCACGAACAATGCTATCAGGGAACTGAACACACTCCTGGAATCTGACGTGATGTTCACAAATGGGGAGAGAAAGCCGGGATCCACTTTGGATGTACTTACTCCGGGAGAGGCCCGTACACGCCTGATTGGCGAAATGTCGAAGGGCATCTATCACCTGTATGGCAAGAATGAGAACATGCTTGAGTTTGATGCCAACGGTGACAACTGGAACATGATCGACACTGCCAGGATCAGCAACAAGGCTTTCAGGATCAAATCAACATCAAACAAGGACAAGGCATGGCTCTCCGGTCTGTACATGCCTTACAACGACGCCCAGAGTCTTGCGGCAAGGGCGGCACGGGACGCCAACGGAGAGGATGACTACCTTGATGTGAAGGATCTCCGGGATCCGCTCGGAAGAATCTCCGGCTGGGAGTTCCGCTCCCACAAGACCGGCGAGATGGTTATGGAACTTGAAAGCGCCCTGCCGAGCCGCGCAATGACAAGAGATATTGCCAAGTATGCAAGAGAAGTCGGATACGATGGCGTCATCATGCGGAACCTAAAGGATTCCGGTGGTGCAACGGCCTACAATCAGCCGAGTGACGTCTATATTTACTTCAAACCGAACGCTGTCAAGTCTGCCGATACCGTGACATACGATGACGGCGGCAATGCTATTCCGCTGAGTGAACGCTTCAAAACCGGAGAAGATGATATTCGTTATTCTTCTAAACTTGATCTCAGGAGAAAGCAGGAGCGGGATAATGAATACATGGATGCAGTAAACACCGGCGATATTGCCAAAGCGGCAAAGATGGTGTCAAAAGCCGCTGAAGAATCTGGGTTTAAGAATGCCATCCCGGAGCAGACGCTTGCCTATAAAGTGCGGACTGGAAAAGCTCCTACGAGAACAAAGAAAGTCTACAAGGTATTTACTGTTGCCCCGGATGGATCGCCGACAGCACTGTTCGTATCCGGCACACAGAAGCTCCCGCAGGGCGTCTGGCTCGATGCACAGGACACCTGGCACTTTAAAGCGAAGAATGGAAAGTATTATGTGCCGTCTACGCAGAACCCTTACACAGAAGGCGGAAAGACTGGCGGCATGGTCGAGATCCCGAACGAAGAGATTCGCAATGAGCTTATAGAGAGAGGATTCCTGCCTGAGGGAAGCAAAGCCAAGAGTGTTACTGCGCTGGCATATCGCCCCGGATGGCATGCAGGAGACCTTCCGTTCTTCCCGCAGGGCGGAAAGCAGGACAAGGAATACGTTTCGGAAAGCAGCAGGGCAAAAGCCAATAAAGAAGTGTTTTCCGGGACAGAGGAGCACCCATATCAGAATTACCACCGCTATAACCAGGTGGTGTTTGAATGTGAGATGGCTTTCGACAAGGACTATACCAAGTTCCATATCGGAAGCGAAAAAGGTAAGGCCAGCTACGGCAAAGTGGTTTATGAGGACATGCAGGAGATGCCGGTCGACGGCGGCTACAAATTTGCTACGAATCCGATGGCAAACGCCAACGATATCGGCTCATGGTTTATCTCTGGTTCCCTGAAGATCGGGCGCGCATTGTCCCAGGAAGAATGCGATACTATTCTGAGACAGAACGGGAGGCTCCCGCAGTTGTGGGAACAGGGCAAACTTGATCTCGCATCACTTGGGTATACTGGGCCGCAGAAAGATGCCGCACGGAAAACGCTTGCTCCGGTGACCTATGATGACGAAGGGAATGTGATTCCGCTCAGCGCAAGGTTCGACCCGGATGTCGATGATGTTCGTTACTCCACAAAGCTGAACCTTCAGGGGAAAGAAATCGAACTGACTGAGCGTGAAGAGAAGCTGATGGAGCAGCTGAATGAAGGCTACTTGAAGCGGATCGAGCAGGTCACTGTCGAAAAGGACGCGCAGATTGAAAAGCTGAAGGAGCAGATGAAGGCCGCTGTCGGAGCCGAGAAGGAAAAGGCGCGGCAGCGGATCGAGAAGCTCCGGCAGGAGAAGAACAACAGGATCGCCTACCTGGAAAAGCAGTGGAGGAAGAACACCGACTGGAGGATCGCGGAGCTTAAGAGGAAAGCGGAAGCGAAGCGCGGCGAGGAACATGATGACATGATCCGGCGCCTTGCGAAGCTGCAGGCGCAGAAGGACAAGAAGATCGAAGAGATCCTTTCGGAGCACCGGCGGCAGAGACAGGAGGCCAGAGACAGGAGGAACGACCGGAAGCTCCGGGTGAAGTTCCAGAAGATGGCTCGGAAAGCGCTGCGGGATGCACAGATGAAACCCGGCCTCGCTTCGGAGAGAGTGAAGGAACTGCTGAATGACATCGACCTCACAGCCCTCGGGATGAGAGATGCCACCCGCACATCGCTCCACAATAAGCTGCTGGAGATCATGGAGATGCGGAAGACGGACGAGAACTATCTCGCGCTCCATGCCGAGGAAGACTGGAAGAAGGTCGAGCGGCTGTTCAAGAAGCAGATCAAGGACATGAGCCTTGAAGAAGTGAGCGATATGATCACCGAGCTGTCCGCCCTGATCCATTACCAGGAGACCACGGACAAACTGATCCGGGACGAACAGAACCGCTCTGCTGCGGAAGTGGGCCGGCAGATCGTGAGTGATCTTAAGGAGCTGACCCCGCTGGATGTGACCAACCCGGTAAAGGTACTGTCCGCGAAGTTTATCCGGGACAACCTGAGCCCGGAAAGAGCATTCAACCGCCTCTCCGGCTATAAGCGGGATTCAGCCATGAAGACTCTGTACCGGCAGGTCCTTGATGGATACACGAAGGTGAAGTCCTTCGAGAAGAAGTCCGCTGAACTGTTCGATGGCTTCGAAAAGGACGAGAAGAACAAGGACTTCCTGCAGAATGCCGCGAAGCAGACGATCCCGGTCACCGGGAAGTACGGGCAGACTGCCTTGATCAGCCCCGCCATGAGGGTATCGCTTTACATGGCATCAAAGAACCGCGACAACCAGCGGCACATTGCCACGGACGGCATGACGGTCCCGGAGCCGAAGGCTTACGCAAAGGGACTGATCGAGGATGCCTACGGAAGAGGCACCACCATTATCCTTGAACCCACGGAGATCGATAAGATTTGCGCCGGCATGACGGAATCCGAGAAAGAATTCGCCCGTCTTCTGGAGACATTCTTCGATGTATATGCGAAGGAGGCGATCAATGAGACGTCCGTGGATCTGGATGGCGTCCTGAAGGCCATCGTGGACCATTACTTCCCGATCTCTTCGGACAAGAACTTCCTTGCGAAGTCCATGGACAGCTTCCAGGATCCGACGCTTGAGGGATGGAACAACCTGAAGAAGAGGCAGGAGGGCGCGAATAACAAGATCCTGCTTGAGGATGCGAGACAGGTCCTCAACAGGCACATCAGGAATACGGCGCGGTATTACGGCCTTGCGATCCCGCTTCGGAACTGGAACAAGGTATACGGCTACACATCCCACAGGGATGAGTTCACAGGGACCAGGGACAGCGTACAGAGCGCCATCAAGAACGCATGGAACTCTGATACTGCCGAGTACATCGAGCGGCTGATCCGGGACGACATCAACGCCGGCGGACGGAAAGCAGAGCGTGGAGTCATGGACAGAGTGAGGAGCTCATACGCCGGGTCCACGCTGACACTGAATGCCGGTGTCGCCCTGAAGCAGACCACATCCTACTTCATGGCAGGAAGCATCCTGGACATGGAGTCTCTGATGTATGGCCTCTCACACAAATTCACAAAGGCCGACCAGGAATACATGGACAGCATCACCCCGTGGGGATGGGCGAGACGCCAGGGTGAGTCCACCATTGAGCTCGGTGAGATGGCGAGGCGGAAGGATCCGATCACAAAGAACACGCCGAACTGGAACCAGGCAATGGACGTCATCACCACGAATGCGCTGTTCACGGCAACGGAGCGGAGTATCAGGAAGGAATACCCGGGGCTTAAGCGTGGAGACACGAAGTATGATGAAGCGCTGGCGGAGCGGTACAACCAGGTGCTCTGGCGCACCCAGCCGCAGTATGAGGCTGCCTTCCGTCCCGAGTATCTCAGGAAGACGGATATCGGTTCCCGGACCTTCGGAATGTTCAAGACCGAGTCCATGCAGATGTCAGGCGAACTGATCGATGCCTGGGGCCAGTGGAGAGCAGACGAGAAGAGAGCAAGATCCGGCAGCGAACAGGCAAAGCGCCAGAGGGGCGAATCTGCCAAGCATTTCTATAAGACCTTCGCCTCCTGGATTGCGTCGAACATGAGCTTCGCCATGATGGGAACGGCACTGAACATCCTCCTGTTCCATAAGGGTAAGCCGTACCGGAATGATCGCGGAGAGGTCGACTGGCAGACCATTGCCACGAAGACCGGTATGAACTTTATCAGCTCATTACTCGGGGGCTTCATGTTCGCCAGCACGGCATTCGACTTCGGCTCCTACCTCTTCAACATCATCAGCGGGAACAAGGCTACATGGTACGACATCGAGGTCCCGGGGATCTCCATGATCAATGACATGGTCACAAACACCGGCGACTGGGTAGGCACCCTGCTGGATGAGGATGCCACACCCGCCATGAAAGCAAGGGCAACCTCAAAGTTTGCTCTGGCTGCATCGAAGTTCACGCCGCTTGGATTTGCGGAGAACCTGCTGAAACTGGCGGATTCCGTGAACCTCTACGTGCAGGACATCAGAGAAGGCATCAAGACCGGTGACTGGCACATGTATGAAGCCGGCGACGGTTTCCTGCAGGATACATCACCCACGAAGGACCAGTACGCGCACCAGGCGGTATATTACGCCGGCCAGGGAAATGTCGAGAGAGCCGGCAGGGCGCTGAAGAGGACCAAGAAGGCAAACCTTGAGAAAGCCCTCGGGCGGAAGGTGGGTGACACCATGTTTGCCAGATTCGTGGAGAACCCGCAGGATCTGGTGTCTTACATGAAGACCGTGGCATCCAATGGATCCTCCCGTGCTCCGAAGCTCTCAGATGTCCCGGAGCATGGCTTCAGCTCCTTTACAAAGCTGAAGGAAGGGCTCGGGAGCCCGAACCGGAACGAGAACTGGCACCATATCGTGGAGCAGGAACAGGGACCCGGGGACAAAAACTTCGGTACCTTTACTGCTACACAGATCAACAACGCCAACAACGTAGTGTCCATCCCCTCCGGCGCTGGCAGCGTTCACAAGGCGATCACCGACTATTACGGATCTGTTCAGGACTTCACCGACGGCATGACCGTCCGGGAATGGCTGGCGAAGAACAAGAGCTTCGAGGAACAGTTCGATTTCGGTATCGAACAGCTCCGTAAGTTCGGAGATGTGGCACCGACGGAAAGAGGCTGGGTGTTCATCCCGAATGAGGAGAAGATCGACGAGATCCCGCTGAAGGAAGGAAAGACAAAGGAATTGACCGCGTCTCAGAAGAGATGGGATACCAAGATCGCGGAAGCAAGAGAAGATGGCGGTCTCACAGACCGTGAGATCCGCGCGGCGGCGCTGCAGATGCTTAATGAAGGTGTGCCGAAGGATGAAGTAATCGAGCTGTACAAGTCCAAAAAGAATGATAAATACATTGACGAGTGGATGAAGTATGATGGTGAAAGTGGCGGAGATCTCAGTGTGTACTTTGGCTTTATGAATGCAAAGTCGCTTGGGAACCAGGATGGCGCGGCAGAGTATCTGAACGAGAGTGGTCTGTCGGACGACGATAAATGGGCGCTGTGGGAACTCGCAGGCTGGTCAGAAAAGACCTTCGATAAAAAGGTAAATTAAACAGCCTTGCACCTTATTAAGAAATGGACCGGTTACGATATGTGACCGGTCCTTTATTTATATAAAGAAGCAAATCGAATGAGGGCGCAAATGTATTTTTTAATCAAATAAACTCAGATTGTAATTAAAAACAGACACGCCGGAAAGACGGCAGAGGAGAAAATCCGCATGAGAAAAAGGATTTATGTTTTAAGGCTCCAGCGTTTTGCCGAAGGTGGAACGGATGGCGCCGCAACGGGCGTAATGTCCCAGGACGCCGCTGGGAGTACGGGCGAAGCAACAGAGCAGGCCGCCGCTGCAACGCAGGAGACAAGGGCCTCTTTTGATGATCTGATTAAAGGCGAGTACAAAGAGGACTACGACAAAGCGGTTCAGAAAATCGTTCGTCAGCGTTTCTCAAAGGCAAAGGCCAATGAGGAAAAGCTGGGAAAGATCGCTCCGATCCTTCAGACCCTTGCATCGAAGTATGGTGTTGATGCCGACGACATTGATGGTATCGCTCGATACGTCGGTGAAGACGACGCACTTATCGAAGATGTGGCGTATCAGAACAACATGACGCCAGAGCAGTACAGGAAAATGTCAGCACTGAACGCTCAGATCAACGTACTTCGGGCCGAGAAGGAAGAAAACGAAAGGCGCAAGGCTGCAAATGAATGGGTGCGTAAGAATGAACCGGTAGTCGAACAGCTCAAAGCAGAGTTTCCGGACTTTGATCTTCCGACGATGATGCAGAATGAGCAGTTTGTCCGAATGGTGAACCCGCAGAATCCTTATGCTATTGGGATCCGGGAAGCATATCTTGCTCTTAATATGGACAGGATCCTTCCGGGCGCTATGAACTATGCGGCCCAGCAGGGCGCGAGAAAAGCGCAGGCTACGATTGCGCAGAGAGGATCACGCCCGGTTGAGGGTGGAATGTCCGGTCAGGCATCCGCAAGGGCAGGCACCGACGTCTCGAAGCTCAGTAACTCAGAGATCGCAGATTATGTGCGCCGCGCCAGCCGTGGAGAACACATTACCTTCTGACGATCTCGACTGAACCTTCAAAAGTTAAAGGGAGAACGAGATGAACAGAAACAGACTTTATGCTCTGAACCTTCAGAGATTCGGGGACGTAATGAACGCTACTACGTCCCACACCACTGGGAACGACCTGTCCCCGGAGATGAAAACCTTTTATGACAAAAACCTGATCAGACTGGCAGAGCCGTACCTGGTTCATGACCGCTTCGGCCAGGAAAAGCCGATTCCGCGCGGCAATGGTAAGACCATTGAGTTCCGCAGATTCAGCAAGCTGCCGAAAGCACTGACCCCGCTTACCGAGGGCGTCGCGCCGGATGGCCAGGCACTGAACGTCACCGCGCTGACCGCAACGGTCCAGCAGTATGGCGGCTTCGTGAAGGTCACCGATATGCTGCAGCTTACGGCCATTGATCCGATTATCACGGAAGCAACCGAGCTGATCGGCCAGCAGGCAGGACGTACACTGGACACCATCACAAGAGAGGTCCTTGTGGGCGGCACCAATGTTGCCTACGCAAATGGCAAGACCGCGAGAAGCGGCCTGGGAGCAGCAGATGTTCTGACTGTCAAGGACATCCAGAAGGCTGTCGCCGCTCTGAAGGCGCAGGATGCACCGATGCTGGACGGCGGATACTATGCAGCTATCATCCATCCGAATGTCGCTTACGATCTGATGAGAGACACTGAATGGATCGATTGGCAGAAGCATACCTCCCCGGAGCACATGTACAACGGTGAGATCGGCCGCATTGCGAACGTGGTCTTCTTCGAGAGCACAGAGGCAAAGGTCTTCGAGGGCGCAGGCGCTTCCAGCGCTGATGTTTATGCGACGCTGATTATCGGCAAGAACGCTTACGGCAAGACTGCGATTACCGGCGGCGGCCTGCAGACTATCATCAAGTCCAATGAACAGGCGGGCGGACCGCTGAATCAGTATGCTACCGTTGGCTGGAAGGCTACTAAGACCGCAGAGCGTCTGATCGAGGAGTATATGGTCCGTATCGAATCCGGCTGCTCCCTGGCTTGATCGTAACAATTCGGGGGTCGGAAACGGCCCCCTATGAGGAGAATAGCTATGGCTAAAATGATTAAAAAAGGTCTTTCCGGAAAAACCACTACTGTCAATCTCTTTTACGACGGGGACAAATATAAGGATCCGCTTTTTGTTGGCATCAATGGCATGACCTGGCTTGTCAAGCGCGGCGAACCTGTCGAGGTCCCGATCGAAGTGGCGGAGGTTATCAACCAGTCTCTTAAGCAGGACGGCAAGACTGCCCAGCTGATCCGGGAACTGGCCGGGAAGGACAAAGAAATTGCCGGAGAGTTTTGAGGTGATCTTCATGGAGAAACTTTTCACATTGATCGACCAGGCACTCCAAAATGATATTATCCAGATGGTGATACTCGGTGTGTGCATGGACACGGTTTTTGGACTTTTCCGGGCATGCAGGCAGCGCAAGTTGAACTCATGCTTTGGCATCGACGGAGCTGTCAGAAAGATCTCCATGCTGGCGTCCATCTGCTTCCTGGTAATTCTTGACGCGATCTCGAACGTCAATCTTATCGGTTTTCTCCCGGAAGAAATCCGGGGATACCTCGGTTCCAGGATAGGCATTGCTGAGTTTTTTGGCATCATTTACATCGGGTTCGAGGCCGTCTCAATTCTTAAGAATATGGCACTTTGTGGATTGCCGGTGAAGCGCATCTGGTTCAAGGTACGGGAGTTCCTCGGCAAATATACCGACGAGCTCCCCGATAACGACTGATGTGGAAGAAATTTCAAAACAACCCCGCCGGTCGCAACGTGGGAGACTGTGCGGTAAGGGCAATATCTGTGGCACTCTCCGTCGATTGGGAGACGGCGTATGCACAATTAGTCGGTTCCGGCTTCCTCATGTGTGATATGCCGTCTTCCGATGCGGTATGGGGAGCAGTTCTGAGAAAACACGGTTTCATCCGTGAGTCGCTCCCGGACAACTGCCCGGACTGCTATACAGCTGAAGATTTCTGCATGGATCATCAACATGGAGTTTTTGTACTCGGCTTTGGTGGTCATGTGGCAACCGTAGTCGATGGTGACATTTATGATTCGTGGGATTCTTCAAAACAGATCCCGCAGTTTGTCTGGAAGAAAAGGAGAGACTAATGGCATATCCGTGGAATCCATATAATTATTATCCGCAGGCAATGGCTACACCGGCCGCAGTTTCGGCACAGAATCAGTCAACCGGTCCCATATGGATCCAGGGTGAAGCAGCAGCGAAAAGCTATCTTGTAGCTCCGGGAACGACAGTTGCACTTTGGGACAGTGAGTCTCAGACGATCTACCTCAAGTCTGCGGATGCTTCCGGTATGCCTTCCATGAGGATCCTGGATTATACCATTCGAGATATGCCTACACAGCATAATCCCGTAACGGGGACCGAGTATGCTACGAAGGCAGACGTCGAGGAGCTGAGAAAGCAGATCGCAGAGCTCATGAAGGGGGCGAATGAATGAATCCATTATTTCAGCAGATGAGACCGATGATGCCGCAGAACAACGTCATGCAGCGCTTCATGCAGTTTCGGCAGCAGTTTCAGGGAGATCCAAGGCAGCAGGTTCAGCAGCTCCTTAATTCCGGGAAGATCTCTCAGCAGCAGTACAATCAGGCCGTGCAGATGGCCAACCAGTTTCGACAGATGCTGAACATGTAAACCGGCTGCCGTTTTGAGGCAGTCGCTAACCGCAAAAAGATAGCGGTAGAAAGGATAAAGTATGATGGACAATGCAAATGGAACCGGTATGATTATGCCCGTGGCTCCCTCCGGCGGATTCGGAAACGGATTTGGTGGTGATGGCGGCTGGTGGATCCTGCTGCTGTTTATCCTTCTCGGCGGATGGAACAACGGTGGATACGGTGCTGGCTCAGGCGGTGCAGGTCTGTATCCCTGGATGAACCAGTCTGAACAGATCAGCGGCGGATTCAGAGATCAGATGCTGAACACTTCCGTGAATGGCATCCAGCAGGCGGTGACGGCCGGTTTCGGTGACGTCCAGAACGCTCTTTGCTCCGGTTTCTCGCAGGTCGAGATCGGCGCGAACGCAAGGCAGATGGCGGACATGCAGCAGAACTTCGCGATGCAGACCGCTATGATGCAGGGCTTCAACGGCCTTCAGGCGCAGCAGGCACAGTGCTGCTGCGACAACAGACTTGCGACTTGTCAGACTCAGAATCTTGTTCAGAACGAAGGCGCGGCGACCCGGCTGGCGATCCAGAACCAGACGCAGCAGATCCTCGACAAGATGTGCCAGCAGGAGATCGACGCTTATAAGCGGGAGAATGAAAACCTGCGCAGCATGATCAATATGCAGAACCTTGCGGCAAGCCAGACGGCACAGACCGCGCAGATTATCGCAGATAACACGGCACAGACGCAGTACATCGTCAACCGCGTTGCTCCGTATCCGATCCCGGCATATACGGTCCCGAACCCGTTTACTCCCGCAGCTACCGCTACCAACGGTTGATGGAGGTGTGACGTATGCACGAAGAACTGAATATGCTTTTTGAAAAGCTCTGTGAGGAGCTTTGTGAATACGGCCAGAAAGATCTTACGCAGGATTCACTCAAGACCATCGATACCCTGGCGCATGCCGCCAAGAACGTCCTGAAGGTGATGGAGGGATGCGAAGGCGGCGGTTCCTACGCATACTACGACGAGGACCCCAGAACGACCGCAATGGGCGGCTCTATGAGAGGCTCCTACGGCACCGGTTCTTATCGGATGTCCGGCAAGCGTGACAGCAGAGGCCGGTACTCCAGAGACGGATCCTATGACGACGGCATGTCGAACCGTGGCTACTCCAGGGGCGGCAACAACGTCGTGGACGGCTTGAAGGAGCTGATGTATGCCGCTCCGCAGGAGATGCAGGGCGAGATCCAGAGGCTCATCAAGAAGCTCGACAATATGTGATTCAACTTGGGGCGGCTCATCTGCGGCCGCCCCATTAAGAAGGAGCAGAAGTGATTATTGTCAAAAACCGAAAAATGCTTATCCCTGCAGGAGAGCGCCTGATCGGGACAGACTATGATTCGAACTCCGAGCAGAGGGTATTCCGTATCGACCGGTACACGCAGACAGAAACAGACCTTTCCGGTCTTTCCGCAAAGGTTGACGTCTACGATACCGAGGGCAAGGTAACAGACAGGATCATCCCCGTTGTTGAAACGGACGATGAGTACATTTACCTTACAGTCACTTTCCCTGGAGGATACTCTGCCGGTACGAAGCTGATCGACGTCAAGTTCAACAACATCGACGGACAGGTTAAATGGGCGACTTACAAGGGAGCCTTTGTGGTCGATGGATCCATTGATATCGACCAAAGGAACCTTACCGAGCTTGAACAGCTTGAGGAGCGGATCAATGAGGCATACGAGCTCGCGTCAAAAGCAACGGTTGATGCGAACACGGCGGCATCTACAGTCAACGGTGTGGTGACAAATTGCCAGAACGCATCAATCGATGCGAGGGAAGCGGCAAGCAATGCCGAAGCCATTGCTGCGGATCTCACTGCAAGGATCGCATCAGGCGAGTTCATCGGAGCCAAAGGAGACACCGGTCCGCAGGGACCGCAGGGCGAGAGCGGGATCGTATCAACTGCCGCCGGGTTCTTCACACTCTGGGTAGATAATGACGGGAACCTTTGGTGTGATTACAGTGACGAGGGAGAACCCCCGTCATTCACTTATAACTCGACAAGCGGCAATCTCTATTTCAATTTCTGAGGTGATATATGGGAACAATCCTTATTGGTAATATCAAAGGACCGCAGGGATCTCAGGGAATCCAGGGGCCTCAGGGACCTGTCGGACCTGTCGGACCCACTGGCCCCGGCGCTGACATTTATAACGGCCTCGACCAGACCGAAGCTGGTGTGGCAGGCCTTGACTCCTATCAGGGCAGAGTGCTTGACCAGAAGAAACTGGACGTGGCGAAGGTTGCAAACAATCTTACCACAGCCGTGGAGGGATACGCACTTGACGCAAGACAGGGTAAGGCGCTTGATGAGAAGAAGCTGAACGCATCTGCTTTCGTGGTTGAAAACAATTTAACCACAACCGCCGCTGGACATGCGTTAGATGCGAGACAGGGCAAGGCAATCAATGACGGCGCCCTTTTTACGGTACACACTGGCGCCGTCTATCAGAATCGCATTCAAAACGCAAATCTTAACTTTGTCACATTCAACACGGGCTACAAAAGAGCGGTGCTAATGTACATCATATTTCAGGTAGGTAGCGCAGACGTCGGCCCGCTTACGGCGATAGCAACAGGTTTCTGGAAACCAACCCACAACACGGAAGCGCCACTTTACGCCTATCCCACTGAAGGGTCTAATACGATTAGTTTTTACGTTAACAAGGCAGGATCACTGTGCAACGGAAATCAGACATTGACTGCGGGCAAGTGGTATGTGTGTCAGGGTTACTATATCGCTGAGTAAATGGAGGATTAAATCATGGCAAACAGAGCAATCAATGTAAACATGAAGGCAAATGTCAACGATTTCAGACGCATCGAGCAGCGCATCGCACAGGTGCTGGCAGATACCAAGGTCGATGGCCTGTCCAAGGAAGAGCAGGCAGAAGCGGACAAGCGCTTTAAGTCTACCCTCAACCATTACACCGGCCCGGCAACCGGCCTTGTGTGGGATGATGAGACCGGCAAGATCTCCATCGCCCCCGGCTTCCATGCGGATGCGGAAGGGAATGTGGTAAAAGACTGAAATGATTGCGAACAGCGGCCACGATGAACGTGGCAAATACAGAGGCGGTAAGGCGGGTGATCAGGGCGGAGAATTCGAAGTCATCCCGTGGTACTCCCGCCCCTGGACCTGCGTCCTCCGCCACCCGGACCAAAGGATCGCTAAAGATATCGCCTACTGCGCGAGAGCGGCTGCAGAGAATGACAGGATCGGCTACGATCAGGGGGAGAGATCTACATTCTGGAGGGCCCTCTGCGAGGTGCCGAACTACGACCCGGCGAAGATCACGACTCCATGCGAATCCGATTGCACCTGCGGCGTGGCTACCTGCGTGAAGGCTGCCGGCCTTCGGAAAGGAAATGTCAATCTCGCCAACCTGGATCCAGACTACTACTACAGCGGTAACATGCGGCTGGGGTTCAAGGCCCTTGGGTTCAAGGTGTTGACGGATACCAGATACCTCACCTCCGACCGCTACCTCCTTCCGGGAGATATCCTCCTCTATGACAACCACCATGCGGCCACCAATCTTGACGTGGGATCCATGGTGCGCGGGGAGTGGACAGCGGATGACGTCCGGTATAGTATCGGCTGGAACCGGGATGATGTTGGCTGGTGGTATGCCGACACGTACCATACTTATATAAGAAGCAACTGGCAGAAGATCAACGGATGCTGGTATTACTTCGACGAAAATGGTTATGCTGTTAAGGGACACCAGAAGATCGACGGAAAGGACTGGTACTTCTGCGCTGAACCCGGTCACCCAAAGGAATGCGCCCTGATGATCACAGACCCTGAAGGCGCTCTGCACGTCTGGGGAGCAAAGTAGTCACACGAATTGTCACACGACATTGAATCGCTTGAAAACATAGATTATAATATAGTCAGGCATTCCAGTGCCGAACAGATACCCTCCTTTCTTGAGATGCCGCCCCGGCTGCCTACTACGGGGCGGCAATGCTTTTTTATTCGGCAGATCCTTCCCATTTTTCCTTTACTTAGCAAGTTCTGCTTGCGTGAGTCCCCTGTTTTCTCTGGCTTTTCTTATTTCCCCGCCAATATCCATAAGATCACCTCCTGACTACATATTATAGGAAACAAGACCGAATGACAACAAAATACTGCAAAATGTGGAATTATGTGTTGACTTTTTACAATACCGAGAGTATTATAATCTCAGTCCTACAAATCATAGAAAGGAGAAGCGAATGAGTCTTACGGTAAAGCAGTGGAGAATGGCAAAGGGCATATCTCAGGATGCTATGGCTGCGATTTGCGGAGTGCATCGCAATACTTACGCAGCGTGGGAAGAGCGCCCCGGCGACATCTCTATGAGGCATGCGGTGCTGATCTGCAATGCGCTGGGAGAGAGCCTTGAGGATGTTTTTTTAAACGACGCAACTCTACAAAATGTAAATAAAGGCAGGGAGACAGCATGAGCAGAATAAACCATATTATCCCGGACGCAATATATTTGGTTACGGCACGAGATCAGAACGGAAGATGCCAGAACGCATACTGTGACACGATGGAAGAGGCGGATGAAGCCGCCGAATTATTCGGAGAAGGTTATGAGTTCGTTGAGGTCCTGAAGGGCGGTCCCGGTAAATGGGAATCGGTTTCACAGAGCTGGTGAGGTAAAGGCATGAAGCAGGACGCTTATTCTGTGATGAACGCCAAATTGAAGGGCATGATCGCTGAGGTCTGCGAGATAGATAACATTTCCTGCGCTGATCTCAGTCAACGTTTTGGATATGGCCCGGAATATTTGCAGAAAAAATCAGCTTCGAAAACGCTTCCTGAGCTGAGAATCAAAGACGTGATGCTCCTGGCCGAGAAATGCGGAAGGAGGATCAGATTTGAAGATATGGACAGCGTTTAAGGCCGGCATGTTTGCGGCTATGACCGTAACAATGCTTTGGCACTGGCAGATAGTTGAAGCAGAAGCGGAGCCCGTGGCAATTATCGCGACGGACAGCATAGCGGCCCCGGCAGAGGAGATATTCTTCGCGGAGCGGATCACGGGACATTGGGAGCCTGCAGGACGCCACAGAATCACACATTACTGCTCCGGACGATGCTGCAACGGCAGGAACGCGGGGCGTACAGCCAGCGGAGCACCGATGCAGGTCGGGCGGACGGTGGCCACCGGAAGAGAATATCCTTTCGGAACAAAATTGTTGATCAACGGACAGATCTACACGGTCGAGGACAGGGGCGTACCTAATGGGTGCGTGGACATCCTTACCGAATCACATTCAGAAGCTAACAGGCGCGGAGTATTCCGCAGCGAGATCTTCGTCTGGAAGGAGGACTGAAACATGGAATTTAACACCTTTTTGTTTTGTGGAGTGCTCATGTGCCTGGCACTGAATCTTTTTAACTGAGCGGAGAAATCCGCTTAACGGAGCGTAGCTCAATGGCAGAGCAGCGTGGGTGCGTACGGCCCAGGGTTTGTACAGACTTGCCAGTTAAGCCGAAGACGCAGGTTCGATTCCTGCCGTTCCGATTTGCCCAGCAGGAAGGGCGTAGGCAGTCTCACGATGGAAGGGCGCCGAGAATTGACCTGCAGAGCGCCGTCCCCCTGAAACCCAAATCCATAAGACGGCGCTTCTTAGGAGCCTTGGCTCAGTGGTAGGGCAGTGGTCTCATAAGCCATCGGTCGAAGGTTCGATTCCTTCAGGCTCCATTTGTAACAGTAGGTAAAAGGAAAGGAGAAGGAGGTTATGAACAAGCTGGAAGTTGCGGAGTTACGCGCTGCAGGATTCGCTCAGGACTGGAAATACCTTGGGTTCTGTATCCGGGACAGCATGAGGAAACGAGGTATCAAGTCGATTCCTATTACTGGATATACCGCAGAAGAAAAAGAAAAGAGGGCCGTCATTGGTTACATTAACTCAGTTCGAAACCACAGATGAATGGTTAAAATCCAGGAAGGTAATCGGAGGATCTGACGCGGCGGCACTTGTAGGGCTAAATCCCTACAAGACAAACATTGATCTTTGGCGGGAGAAAACCGGCAGAAAGGAAGCGCCTGATATTAGCAAAGAGCCGTTCGTAAAATTCGGCCATGATGCAGAGCCGCATTTAAGGGAGCTGTTCGCGCTGGATTTTCCACAGTATGAAGTTAGATATGTGGAAAACAATATGTTTCTGAATGATAAGTATCCCTTCGCTCATGCTTCACTGGACGGCTGGCTGCGCGAAAGGGATACCGGAAGAAAAGGAATACTGGAAATTAAGACCACTAACATCCTTCAGTCAATGCAGAAGGAGAAGTGGAACGACAGGATCCCGGATAACTATTACTGCCAGGTGCTCTGGTATCTGATGGTAACGGAGGTTGACTTCGCAATTCTTAAGGCGAGACTGCGGAGCGAATGGAAGGGAGAAACAAGAATTACTGTTAAGCATTACGTGATTGAACGGTCAGAGGTCCAGGAAGATATTAATGAGTTGGAAGCGGCCGGGTGGAAGATGTGGAAGGCAATACAGGAAGATCGGGAACCGAACCTGATCCTTCCGGCGTTATAAACAAGGAGGAAAAACACATGGCACTGGAAATGCAGATCTTTAACCCGAGCGAAAACGGGTACGTGACCGAGATCAAGTGGAATTACGAAGAGATCCGAAATGAAGTTATGGCACAGTCAGAAAGCTATGCCACGGCAGTTTACACGGACGATCTCATTAAGCAGGCAAAGGCGGACCGGGCGAAGCTCAACAAGTTCGTCAAGGCTCTGAAGGACCGGCGGACGGAAGTCCGAAAGAAACTGCTGGCACCAGATGAAGAGTTCGGCCGGCAGGTGGACGAGATCGTAGGCATCGTCCAGAAGGCAATCATCAACATCGACACGCAGGTTAAGTCTTACGAGGACAAGCTCCGGGCGGAAAAGAAAGAGAAGATCAAGGAAGAATATGTCCGCATGATCAGTGAAGCGGACCACTTGCGGGAAGTGCTTCCCTTTGAGCGGGTGTGGGTGCCTGAGTGGGCGAACGCCACGTTCTCCATCAAGAAGGCAACGGAGATCATGGCTGAAACTTTCAAGACTGTCCAAAACGGCCTGGATATCATCGACAGCAGCGACAGCCCCTACGCAGGTGATATGAAGCAGGTGTTTTTGCAGACCTTTGATATTGGCAAAGCCATGGAAAGGAGAAATCAGCTTGAAGAAGAAGCAAAGCGCAGAGCAGCTTATGAGGAAGAGCGCCGCAGACAGCAGGAGGAAAGAGATCGGCAGGCTGCAGAAGAAGCGAGAAAGCAGGCGCTCCTTCGCCAGCAGGAACCCGTTAAGCCCGCAGTAAAGCAGGGGATCGACGCGGTGATCGACAATCCGGCACCGGAGCCCCGGTCATGGATCGCGTTTGAAGCGCTTCTTAATGCGCACCAGGCGGGCCTTCTGTGTGCTTTCTTCAAGAACAACGGGATTGAGTACAGAGCGATTAAAAAGGAGGATAAGTAATTATGGCAGTCAAGAATCAGCTTGCGAACAGATCCGGCCAGCGCCTTGGTATGGCGGCATACCTCACCAATGATGCGGTGAAGAACCAGATCAACAGCATCGTCGGCGGGAAGAACGGCACGAGGTTCATCAGCTCTATCATTTCCGCAGTACAGACCAATCCGGCGCTGCAGGAGTGCACCAACCAGAGTATCCTGTCTGCGGCGCTTCTCGGAGAATCACTTAACCTTTCCCCGTCTCCGCAGCTCGGACAGTTCTACATGGTTCCGTTCAAGGACCGGGAACGCGGTACGGTGGCGCAGTTCCAGCTCGGTTATAAGGGCTATATCCAGCTCGCTATCAGATCCGGCCAGTACAAGAAGCTGAATGTCCTTCCTATTAAGGAAGGTGAGCTTGTCAGCTACAATCCGTTGGATGAAGAGATCGAGGTACAGCTGATCGAGGACGAGGAAGCCAGGGAACAGGCACCGACCATCGGATATTACGCCATGTTCGAGTACACCAACGGTTTCCGGAAAACTCTTTACTGGTCGAAGCAGAAGATGCAGAACCACGCGAAGAAGTACAGCAAGGGATATGCTGCAGATCTCAGCAAGGGGACCGCGTGGACCTTCTGGAGCAAGGACTTTGATGGTATGGCCATGAAGACCATGCTCCGGCAGCTGATCAGCAAGTGGGGCGTCATGTCCATTGACATGATCACCGCAATGGAATCTGACGCTGCAGTAATTAAGGAAGATCTTACTCCGGATTATGTCGAGTCTGAAGCTGTTCCGGAACAGCCGCAGGAAGCTACACAGCAGCCCCAGGAGCCAAAAGAAGAACCGAAGGCACAGACGCCTGCACCGGAGCCCGAAAAGCCGCAGGAGAAGCCGCAGGCGGCGCCACAGCAGGATGCAGTTATGGCCGCACTGTTCGGAAATCAGTAACATGCGGGGCAGGCCCGCTTAACACATCCTCACGCCTGATAGGAAATGTGTCACGGCAGATTCTAAAAGGCATGGTCTTTCCCCCCGGTCGTGATGGCCGGGGGGAGAAAGGAGAAACTATGAGAAAATTAACGTCTCTTTCTGAAACGGTTGCAATGATGAACAGCGATAGCTATAAGAACCGTCTTATCGCAGAGTATCACCAGACGAAGATCCGCTATGAAAAGCTGAAGGACTTCTGCAACCGGATCGAAGCGGCACAGATCACCGGGACCGAAGAGCCGAAGCATGACTGCTCGCTGGAACTTCTGAGAAGCCAGCAGAGAATCATGGGAGAGTATCTTCACATCCTGGAAATCCGTGCGGTCATCGAGGAGGTGGAACTGTGATGGATAAAAAGGCGATGGGCATTGTCGAGAAGTACATTCTGGAGCATCTGGACGCCACGGATGGCACTCAGACTTTTTCCGTTTTCACTGTTTGGAAAGCAAAGATCCTTCAGAACTGGAAGTTTTTGATCTCCAGTACGCTTCCGGACGGGATGTACTACGAGGTCACATTCAACGGCGATGACCAGGAATGGTACATGGATGCATACAAGAAGTTTGAGAACAGGGTGATAAAGGAACCTGTATGACGATATGCCGAATCGAATCCTAAAAGAATCGATCTGCACGAGTGACAGCATCGATATGTTGTCTCCGTTTGAGGAAACAATGTTTTATCGACTGATTGTGAACTGCGACGATTACGGAAGGATGGATGCAAGACCGAAGATTCTTGCCGCAAAGCTGTTTCCCCTCAAGGATATCAGGGTTAAGCAAATTGAGGATGCACTCCGTGCGTTGACCTCTGCGGAACTGGTGAGGCTGTATAAAGTAAACGGTAAACCCTTCTTGCAGATGAATACGTGGGACCGGCATCAAAGGGTGCGTAACTCTGTTCCAAAATATCCCAGTCCGGAGCAGGCAGATGATGATTGCGGCGAGTTGCCGCGAGTTGCCGCAACTTGCCGCGAGTCGCGGCTTGAATCCAATCCAATCCAATCCAATCCTAATCCGAATCCGAATCCATATTTATGTACCGAGCAAACTGACGTTGGCTCGGTACTGAACCTGCCGCTGAACGACGGTACGATGTTTGGAATCACTCAGGACCAGGTCGATAAGTGGGCAGGTCTTTATCCTGCCGTTGACATCATGCAGGAACTTCGGAACATGCAAGGCTGGCTTGACAGCAATCCCAAGAAGCGGAAAACAAAGAACGGAATCCTGCGTTTCGTGACCGGATGGTTATCAAGAGCGCAGGACAAACCGCATTTTGACCGGCAGCCGCACAAGAAGGTGGACACAAAGTTCCACAACTTTGAACAGCGGGACGACGATCTTGATGATTATGCTTTCAAAAAAATGATGAGTGAGCTGGGCGAAGCATGAAAAACAGCGAAGAAAATAAGCAGCTTACCTTTTGGGACTGGTCCCCGGAAGACTGCCCTAAACAGGAAACCGGGGACTTTGATCCGGAATTTGATTTAAGTCTGTATATGATTCCACCGGAGGAGGGGCTTACGCATGACAAGAGATGAAAGATTTAAGGCCCTGGCGGACCTTTTCCAGCGGTTTACTGTCCTGCTGGATGAAGTCCCGGAGGAACACAAAACCGAAGTACGGAGACCGTTCTGCGACGCTGCAGGCCGTTATCTGGAAGTGATGGAGGAAGCTGATGGCACATCAGAAAACGCTTGAAGAAGTTGAGGAAGACTTCAGGAATCGCGTGATTGAGGATCTTGATAAGCTCCTGGCACTCTGGAAAGCGGGGTGGAGCTATAAAAAGATGGCAGACGAGTTCCGGTGTACCGAGGATGTTGTTATTAAGCATCTTGCTATCGCGATTATAAGGGAAAGGAAAAAGAAATGTCAGGAGTGATCGGATCATTTGTAGGTGGAATGATTGCATTACTGGCCGGTGCTGCGCTTGGCTGGAGCGCTGGTTTTGATGATGGATGGGACGGGGCGCTGGATTCTGCCAAAAAAATGCTGGAAGGGGTCGACGACAAAGCAATTTTGACCTTTGGAGCTGTGAGGACGCTGCTTGACGTGGTTAAGAAGGGTGACAATGGGCAGGCTGATTGACGAATCAAAAGCATACGCCGTGCTGACCGACTACTACCACCACAGCACGGACACCCAGCATGCGGCGCTGAGAGAAGCGCTCGGAAGGGTGGAGACCGTGGATGCTGTACCGGTAAAGCACGGACGGTGGATATATCACCCTGACTGGCAAGCTGACGGCGAGTGCGGGTATGAATGCTCAGAGTGTGGCATGGGTTCTGATGTTGACTACCCGTATTGTATGCTATGCGGAGCAAGAATGGAACGGAAAGGACGGTGACAATGGCTGAATATCCACAGAGAGAATACATAGTCAGAGAAACCGAATACCCTTTAGGCTGCACAAAAGAGGAAGAGGTCTGTGAGTTGGTTCGATGCAAGGACTGCAAGTGGTGGAGAGATACCGACCACACTTGCAAAGAGCATAGTCTTGTAAGCCCAATGAGGGCAGAGGAGTTTTGCAGTCGTGGCGAACGGAAGGGCGGTGACCATGCAGAAGGGGCTTTATAAGCGGAGCGGTCTTGAAGGGCTGTTCACGGACTGTAAGCACCATGCCCGGTCATGGCGAAACAGCAAACGCATGAGGGCAAAAAGGGAGCGTCAATGGCTGAAGAAATTGAGGAAGGACGGTGACACATGACCACGGTGTGGATTTATACGTTCTCAGACGGCACACGTTTACGGTTACTTGATACCGGGCTGTCTATAGAGGAGATATGGAAGCTACAGGAGCTTCACGGCGGTTGTGAGTCATGTGAATGTGAGAGGCGGTGAAAATGACTGAGTTGAAACCTTGTCCATCCTGCGGTGGGAAAGCAGAATTTATACATGTCTATCCCCCCTTTGGCGGGAGAAGGTCAAGCGTGGTGCAATGTACCCATTGCAGATGTAATTCCGGGAAATGGGGCGGGAGTGATAAGGCTATAAAATCGTGGAACAGGAGAGTGGCGGATGAAAAATGAACTGTTCGGAAATTCCGAACAACTGGACGACACCATCAGCAGAGCGGCTGTCGTTGATACCATAGAGGGCGTTGACTGGTATCACATCAACAGAAATGGCGAAATGGTTCACGGCGCTAACGATAATGACCATCAAGCATGGTATAAAGCTGAGGACATCTACAAGGCGATTGAGCGGGTGCCGTCCGCACAGCCGCCGAAAGAAATCTCGAAGCGGGTTCTATGGTCGGGGTGGAAGGGATACCGGGACACGAGGTACAAGTGTCCGAACTGCGAAAAACCCGTAAGGAACGATGATGCTTACTGTCACAGATGCGGTCAGCGGCTTTTGTTCCCGAATATTTCTTTCACGGATTATGTTCCGGGGCAGGGGCATGAGCTGATTGTGAGGTGGGACGATGAAGGATGACAGATTAATAAGTCTCAATGCGGCAATTGATGCGCTGAACGGATTGACAGAGATTTATCTCAACAATCTGCCGCCAACGATTTACAAGGGCGATGCCATCATTGCCATAAAGGCACTGCCGTCCGCACAGCCAGAACCGCAGTGGATTCCGTGCAGTGAGAGGTTGCCAGAAGGTATAACGCAGGTAATCATCCAGACAAATGGCGAAGCTATACATGAAGCAATTTACATGGGCAAAGACGA
>Ga0256405_10002628_pt1 | contig 40258 bp, 24 predicted proteins | sample RumenRJG_02DNA_FD_189096 | JGI IMG/M metagenome (GOLD analysis project Ga0256405, IMG submission 189096) | Bovine rumen microbial communities from Lethbridge, Alberta, Canada - RJG_02 | ecosystem: Host-associated > Mammals > Digestive system > Stomach > Rumen | place: Canada: Alberta... | reverse complement strand
GGGCTTTCCGGGTTCTCCGGGTTTTCCGGGTTTTCCGGGCTTTCCGGGTTCTCCGGGTTTTCCGGGTTCTCCGGGGCTCCCGGGTTCTCCGGGCTTTCCGGGTTTTCCGGGGCTCCCGGCAAATGGCGGGTAGCTGCCGTCGGCGTCGCTCATTTCGCGCGGCAAAAACGAGGCGCGGTATAGGGCTCCGTAAAACTGGTTCACGCGTAGCGTGTCGGTATCCTCCACGTCGATGGTATGCAGACGCTGGGTCCAGAGCTCGATGTTCTGCTGCATCATCTGCTCGAAACTCATGTCAGCCTGCAGATTCTTTAGCGCTCCCTCTTTGCCGGTGAATGAGGTGGCGGCACGCACCTCGATAGACCGCCCCTTGCGCCCGTTGAAGGTGAGGCAGACGGCCTGTTCTGACGTGCTCAGACGAGCCGTCTCATCGGTATACTTCAAGATGAGATGTCCGCTGAAGCCGGCCCGCTCGCCCCATCCCTGATAGATGCGGTGAACGGGATTGCAGGCGTAGACGATGTGGCGGTCGGCATCGATGCTGACGCTGCCCTCTTGCTCGTCGCTGTTGCTGACAACCACGATGTGCACAGGCCCGTCGTGTAGCGGTGTCACGCGGATGATGGCCGAATGACTCAGCGCGGTGAGCTCGGTGAAGAGCTGCTCGTCAGGCAGGCTGACGGCGTAGTAGTAGGGGTGTGATGTTTCCTGACTGTGGCTGAAGCGCGTGGCGCGCTCTTCGGCATCCCATCTCATCACACCACCCAGCGTGGCAATGGTGAACGAGCCGTAGTCCTGGGTGCAGCCGCCCACGAGCCAGTGGCTGGCACGCAGACCTTGGAAAAGCGAGTCGGTGTAGTAAAAAGGTGCCACGCACTTCTTCTCAGTGTCGCGCGTCTGCGGTGTCCAGAACGTCTGTCCGTTGGGCACCAGCACAGCGGGCAGTGTCTGTCCGTGTTCTTCCGACCCCTTTCCGAAGAGTCCTGCGGTGCGGGTGTTGGCAGGCGCCGTACCTACCATCGTGTTGAGTGCCGCCAGTTGGCGGAGGTGCTCCAGCTGGTGCATGCGGCTGTGCATGCGCTGCTTCAGCTGTTCCCACGATTCGAAGTCGCGCAGCAGTTGCTCGTTGTGCATCATGGCTACGCGAACCTCGCCCTGCGCGTTGCGGGCGAAGATGAGCTGCACATTGGCAGCCATTGGCAGCAGGTCTTCCATCAGGTCGTGGCCGGTGGTCAGTCCCATCAGTGTCAGCAGGCGGAAGAGTGCGGTGTCGTGGCCGAAGCGCAGCGACGCGCCGTGGCCGCCGCAGGCAATCATCTCGTCGGCTTCCTGTTCGATATTCTGCCAGAGCGGCACCGACGAGCGTGCGCCGATGCCTTCGGAGAGCGGCGTGGGGCCGTTCACCAGGTTCATGCGCTCGTTGTTGGCGTCGTGGACAGCCTGCATCTCCTCGGGGGTGAACCAATGCCAGAGACTGACGTCGAGCGGCACGTCTTGCATGTCGCTGGCTATGGTGTGCAGCTCGGAGAGCAGCTGCAGGGGCTGCTGCACCTTGCCGGGGTCTTTGAAGAACTGGGCGATGAAACGGTCGGGGACTATGTCGGCTTGACGCCTGATGCGGGCAGAGAGGTCTTTCAGTTCAGCCGACTCATGGTTGAGGTAGCTCATGTGGCGGGCGTCGGTCTCAGGAGTCACCCTCAGTGCGGGGCATAGCTTCTGCAGTTCGTCGCAGAAGGCCAGCATCGAGGCACGGCAGCGGGCCACGGTGCTCGAACGTGCCGATATTCTTGTGTCGGCTCCGGCGAACACCCTCGGGAACTGCTCCACCATGCGGCGTGCTATGCCGCGGTGCTGGCTGGCGCCTAGCGGTGTCAGCTGTCCGGCATTGCCGTCGGCGTCTTTCACTATCTTGCGCAAAGTCTTCTTCAGCCGGCGACCTGCTTTCGTCAGGTTTTTGTCATCGTCGAACTGTACCATCACCCAGTCGTAGCGGTGCTGGTCAGGCAGCCACCGGGAGCCGTGTCGCCCGTAGTGAGAGATGTAGAAAACGTCGAATCCATCGGGGATGTGAACATTTTGTGAACTCTCTACGGGGTAGGCATAGTAGACGCCGCCGCTGCGCTCAGGCGACCACGACTGCGCGCGCATCAGGCTTGCCATCAGCAGGCAGGCAGAAATGATGGTGAGCGTTATTTTTCTCATATATGCTATGGTTTCTTTTATTCGTTTTCCTGTTGTATGGTCCAGTCGATGCCGAGCGGGTTGTGGCTCATCTTGAGAACCAAGGGCAGCGGGGCGGTTTTGCTGAGCCACATCTCGGTGCGGCTTTGTTCGGCACGCACATGAATGGCCGTGGACGTCTCGCCGATGGTGTGCCATGTGATGCCCTCGTAGGTGGTGCGCTTCGTCTGGCAAAGCTCTGTGAAGGCACGCTGCGAGATGAAGCAGAAAGTGCCGCGGGCATCGTGGTGGACGGTGCCGTCAACTTGTGGGCTAAGCCAGCAGAAGTGGTCGGCCGACTCAACCTCGTGGCGCGGAATCATATAGATGGTTTGTTTACACTGCACGACGAGCGTGTCGCCCTGCCAGCCGTAAGCGAAGGGCCATGTGCGCTGTTGGCGGTTGAGGGTGAAATGAATATCAACAGACTCAACGCCGGCCTCGCCCATAACCCCTCTCCAAAGGGAGCGGGGAGCATTCTCTCCCTGAGTTTTCACACCCTTTTCTCCCTTTGTAGAGGGGTGGCGGTTGAGGCTTCTAATACACAAATCCCCTCCTTGCATCAGCTGCTGGTGGGTGATGTGTGCGTCGCTGAGGGGCTGGCCGTTGAAGGTGGCGCTTTTGAAGTCTTGCCCCTTACCTTTGTTATATATGCGTAGACGGTTGCCGTTAGGCAGTGTGAGTGTCGCTTCCTGTACCATCGGCACGTTGACCAGATAGTCGGCCGTGCCGGCAAGCGGGTAGAGGCCCATCATGTGGAAAGCCAGCCAGCTGGACATGGCGCCGCTGTCGTCGTTGCCGGGCAGGCCGTCGGGGCCGTCGGTGTAGTGGTCGCTGATGATTTGGTGGATGCGTTGCGTGCTCAGGTCGGGACGCCCTATCCAATGGTAGAGACAGGGCGATAGAAACGACGGCTCGTTCTGCACGTTGTAGTAGCCTTTCTCGAAGAAGAGGTCGAGGCGCTGGCGGAAAGCCTCTGGTCCGCCACAGGCCTCGATGAGGCCGTCGACGTCGTGTGGTATGCTGAGTGAGTATTCCTCGCTCGTGGCTTCGTAGAAGAACGTCGACCACCAGGGCACATACCACGGTGCCACCTTTGTGGTGGGGGTGTAGGGGATGACATGCGTTGAGAGTTGGGATTTAAGGGCAGAACGGTTGCCCCAAGGCACGCTGTCGAGCCACTGGCCCTGCTCATCGCGCGGAAGAATGAAGCCGCGCATGCCGTCATATTCGTAGTCGGCGCGCCAGAGGTTGCGCCAGTTGCGGCTGCGCTGCATGTATTTTTCGGCGATTTCATCGTAACCCAGGCCACGTGCCACCTGTGCGATGCACCAGTCGCAGAAGGCATATTCCACGGTGCGTGTGCCGGCGCGGTCTATGCCGTAGGGCACATAGCCCAGTCGCTTATACTCTGTCAGTCCGCCGCGGCCGTGCTTCTCGTGGTCGGCGCCGGGGTCCTGTTCGCCGTCCTTCAGCATGGCCTCAAGCGCCAGTTCGTAGTCGATACCCTCCAGATGTTTCGCAAAGGCGTCGGCAATGACAATGTCGGCGCAGGAACCGCCCTGCGTGCGGCCGTTGCAGTCGCCGCTGCGCGCATCGGGCAGATAGCCCTCACGCCGGTAGATGTTGAGCAGCGAGTTGACGATGGCCGTCTCGCGCTCGGGCCAGAGCAGGGTGATAAGGGGCGACGAGGTGCGATAGGTGTCCCAGATGGCATAATAGTCATCGTAGTAGGGCGTCTCCGTCCATTTCGGGTTCTCGCACGGACGGCCGGGGCTCACCGCCGACTTGTCTACGGGCATGAGCATGGTGTGATAGAGAGCGGTGTAGAACATGCGCTTCTGTGCTTCGGTGCCCTCAATCTGCACCTTGCCGAGCAGCTGCTGCCACGCTTCGCGCAAACGAGATAGCTGGGCATCGAAGCTGACGTCGTCGATGTTGCGCCGGGCCTGCATGGTGCTGACGTATGATATGCCTACCCTGACGTTTACCAGCGTGTCGTGGAAGTGGAGCAGGGTTGTGGCTCCATCGGCGTCGGCGCTGAATGGCGAGTCGGTCAGGAGCGCGAAATAGACGGTGTAAGCCTCGCCGTTGTTCCACCCGCCGCGCACGCGACTGTAGCCTCTCACCTCACGGTCGCTCACCAACTCCACCTCGGCGCCCACCAGCTGCTGCCGTTCGCGCAGGTCGGGCACGCTGTCTTTGCCGAGGAAGTGGGTAGCATCCACAAAGAGAAACCCTTTGGCGGGGTAGTGGAAACGATAGAACGCGCAGCGCTCTGCGGCCGTAATCTCCGTGCGTATGCCGCTCTCGAAGGTTGTGCTGTAGTAGCCCAGGGCTACGGTCTCCTCCTGTCGGCGCTGCGGGACTCCCTTCTCTGCGGGCGACGGGATGGGAGCGAGGAGTATGTTGCCGTATTTCTGTCCGCCACCAGTACCGCTGACGTGCGTCTGCGAGAATCCGCTGACACCCTCGGGCATCGGCGCCCACCCGGCATTAGGCAGCACCCCGCAGTCGGGGCCCGGTTTCGCCATGCCAAAGGGCATGCAAGGTCCTGGGAACGTGCGCCCTACGCCTACCGAACCGATGCGCGGGTCGACGTATTGCCATGCCTGCGCGCTGGCTGCCAAAAAAGCTATGAATGAAATGATGATAGATAGCGAGAATCGTTTCATGCCACAAAGGTACAAAAAAATAAAGAACAGACAAAGATATCCGTTCTTTATTTTGTTGCAGTCAGGCTGCATCATTATGGTCAGCGCGTCTTGAGCAGTGGCAGAAAAGCTTCAGGCCGGTCGAGATTGACCATGTCGGCCTTCTTCTTGATGACGAGCGCGAACTGTGAAGTATCGTCTTCCTGGCAGGCCGCCATGACGCGTATGCCGTGGCGATGGCAGTAGCGGCGGAAGTGGCGTGTAATCTTGTCGGGCGCAATCTCCACATAAGAGGGCGTGCAGACCGACTGCCAGTACTTCAGTCGCTTGATGTCGGATGCATTCACCTTGATTTTCATCTCTGGCGCCAGGCGAATAAACTCGCGCAGCATCTGCTCATCGGCAAACCAGAAGAAACTTTTGTCGGCAAAGCCCTTCTCTCTCACCAGTTGGATGAGCGTCACGACGGGGGTGCCTCGCTTCACGTCGAAGAACACCTTGGCCTTGCCTTGCAGAGAGTCGAGCATTTCAGCGATTGTGGGTACGTGTAAGCCGGCAAACTGCGGGCCGAACCAACTGCCTGCGTCAAGCCGACTGACGTCATGGGCGAGCATGTCTGCCAGCCGCCCGGTACCGTTGGTGGTGCGGTCGAGCGTCTCGTCGTGCAGGTTGAAGAGCACGCCGTCCTTCGACGGTCTGACGTCGACCTCCACCCATGTAGCTCCGTACTCCAGAGCCGCATAGGCCGATGCCACCGTGTTCTCAGGTGCCAGTGCGTTAGCGCCGCGGTGCACTACTATCTCAGGTAGCATTTGGGCAGCCATGTTGGTGGCTGCCCAAATACATAGAGTCGATAGTATGAATCGGAGATTAGTAACCATTGTTCTGCTTCCACTTCGGGTTCAGATCGAGTTCTTCCTTCTTGATGGGGAAGACGCGACGCGTCTTGTCGAAGTTGGCCGTGGGGAAGTCCTTGTAGTGGGGGAAGTATTCATCCTCGAAGTGTCCGAAGCGAATCATGTCGGTGCGGCGCATGTTCTCATCGAAGAACTCGCGACCACGCTCGTCATAGATTTCCTCAAGCGACGGATTGTGGTCGATGACAGGAGCATTGACATAGCTGCGAATCTGGTTGAACAGGTTCTGAGCCTCATTGCCGCTGGCATTCTGGCGGACCAGAGCCTCGGCCTTCATCAGCAGCACATCGGCATAGCGCATGAGGGGCACGTCGTTCGACTGGTTACGGCCATTGCGATAGTCGCTGTTCCACACAAACCACTTGACAGAGCGGAAGCCCTGGCGCCAGCCCTCGAGGTTGTCGCCAACGTTGATGGTGAAGTCCTTCTCAACAAGCTTGATATCCTTGTTCAGGATGAGGGCGTTGCCCTCCTTGTCGAAGGTCACCTGCTTGGTGGGCAGCAGCGTCTCCTTGTCGTATACATAGACCACACCGTCGTTCTGGCAGTTGTTGTTGCCCAGAATCATCATGTTGCGCTCATCGCCCTTCAGGTTGAACTTGCTGGCAAACTCAGGTGTGACGGCGATATAACCGCCACCCGAGTTCGACAATTTCTCACCATAGTAGCTGGGGTCGAGGTTCTTGATGTCCTTGTAGTTGTGCGAACGTCCATACTGCATGCCCGTAGCTTCAGTGGTGTGATAGGGCATCACATAGATGAAGTCTTTGATGGTGCCGTTGTTGAAGCGCTCAGTGTTGTCGGGAGCGAACTTGAAACGATAGGCATCGGGACCCAGCTCGAACTTACCGCTCTTGATGATCTCATCGCAGACGGCAACACAGTCGGCCAGCTTCTCGTTGGTAGCCGTGGCGGCATCGTAGTTCTCCACACCATTAGCCATATAGACAGGCCAGTTGATATAGAGCTTAGCCAGCAAGGTTTGAGCCATATACTTGTTGGGCTTGCCGTAATTGTCGCCACCTACCTCAGTGGGCAGCAGGGGAATAATGGCCTTGAGCTCACTTTCAATCCAGCGTGCCACGTCTGCACGAGGCTGTCGCTCTTCTATGTCAATGTCGTCTCGCGAATTATCCACGATGGGTACGTCGCCCCAGCAATCCATCATCACAAAAGTGAAATAAGCACGCATAGCGCGGGCCATAGCCGTCTTTGCCTCGTCAGTGGAGTTGTCAATGACTTCGTTGGCTTTTACCACGCCTGAGCCTAACACGCTCATCCAGTCGATAGAGGCGTCCTCATAGGTGAAGTTGTGCAGGCTGGGGTGAGCATAGGCACCGTTGTCATACCAGTTATTACCATAGGCCACCGAGGTGAATTCGTCACTCGAGAGTGCCATAGCTTCCATGTAGCGGCGGCCGATGCAGTCGCGCATCTGGAAATAGATACCAGCGAGTTGTGCCTCAAGTGCTTCTTCTGTGTTGGGATATGTGGTGTACTGCGACTCCACGGGCACATCGAGGTCTGTGCAGCTTGCAGTGAGGCCTATGAGACCTGCTGCGAGAAATAATTTAATATTGTGTTTCATATTTCCTAAAAGTTCTAAGTTACTTTACTTCTGAAATAATCACCGAGCGGCTGAGCTGAGGATCGTCGAGATACATCAGGTCGACACCACCCTTAGAGTCCATCACAAGCTGGCTGGGCTTCACGCCAAACTGCTTGGTCAGAATGTCGTAGACGTTCTGTGCGCGGCCCTGAGCGAGCTCGCGGTTCTTCTCGGCGCTACCGGTCTGCTTGTCGGCATAGCCCACCACGCTGTACTTCTTCTCGGGTGTGGCCTTCATCATGCTGGCCAGCGTCTCGAGGTTCACACGCTCACGGTTGACCACCTCGGTCTCACCGATGACGAAGTTGACCAGATAGGGGAAGGTCACCACCTTGTTGTTCTCGATGATCTCCTTCTCAGGCAGACGGTTGCGCAGTGCCTCGTTCTCAGCACGCAGACGGTCAATCTCGGCATTGTCGGTCACGTAGACAGTGTTGCCGACAGCCTTGCTGCCGTTGCCGGATGCGAAGTTAATTTTCACGCCGAACATGAAAGTGCGGGTGTGAGGATAGTTGCTCCAACGATAGTCCACGCCGGGAGCAATGCCGCCCATGTTGACTTCGGGGTCGATGCCCTTGTAGCCAGTGATGGTGAAGACGTTGTTGCAGGTAGCATAGAGCTGCAGGCTCTCAGCCCAGCCGCCCAGCTTGCGGAAGGTGTAGCCGATAGAGAGGGTCTGCAGACGCAGATAGTCACCCTTCTCGAGGAAGCGGTCTGAGGGAATGTTACTCAGGTTGTCAGAGTAAGGACGGTCAGTGATGAACTCCTTCAGTACGTTCTTGCCGCCATCGAAGAAGTCGCGCGACATGTAGTGTGCACGTGTACCATTGTAAATCTTGTTGCCCAGTACGCCGGTGAAGAACATTGTGGCGTTCCAGTTCTTGTAGGTTAACGTGTTGTTCCATCCGAAGTTCAGCTTAGGCTGGGCCGTTCCGGCCACGTAGCGGTCCTTATAGGCCGGTTCGTTGGTGATTTCGCCGGTCTTGTTGCCGTCGGCGTCGCGCACGTAGTAGGAAGCCTTGCCGTTATTGTCGTAGCCAGCAAACTCATAGAGGAAGAAAGTGCCGAGAGCCTCACCCTCCATCACGTTCTGCGTGTAGCCGTTAGCTGAGACACCTGCCACGCGGGCGTCGCCCTGACCGAAGGTCCGGGTGCGGAATTTCTCATTCGAGAGTTTGTCGACGACGTTTTTGTTGTGAGCCAGATTAAGCGTTGTCATCCAGTTGAAGTTCCTCGTGCGGATAGCGTCGATGTTGATGGTGAACTCCACACCGCGGTTTGTGATTTCGCCGACGTTGGCCTGGATATTGTCGAAGGGATAGATAACGGTAGAGACAGGATAGCTCCAGATGAGGTCCTTGGTCTTCTTGTGGTAGAACTCGATGCTACCGTTGATGCGGTTGTTCCAGAAAGCATAGTCGAGACCGACGTTGAACATGGCGGTCGACTCCCACTTCAGGTCGGGGTTGGGCAGCTTCGTGGCGCCGAGGATGGCCCAGGAATTGCCCTGATAATCGAATGTGCCACGATACCTGCCGCCATCGAAGGCGCCATAGGTGGCCACGCCCGAGTAGGCGCCGAAGCCCAGGGCATTACCGCTGATACCATAGCCGACGCGGAGCTTCAACTGGTCGAAGAAGTTCTGGTTCTTCATGAAGTTCTCCTCAGTGATGTTCCATGCAGCCGAAACCGAGGGGAAGGTACCCCAGCGATGACCCGGGGCAAACACCGACGAACCGTCGCGGCGGATGGTGGCCTGCAGCATATAGCGGCTGTTGTAGCTATAGCTCAGACGACCGTAGAACGAAATGTTGCGCACGGTTTCTTTTGTACCGCTCTCCACAGCCGACTGTCCGTCCATAGCACCGGCGTAAGTCATGTTGTGCCATTTCAGGTAGTCATCAAAGTAGTTGTGGTTCCACAGTCCGAAGCCGTCGTTCGAGTTGCGCTCCTCCCACGAGTAACCGGCCATCAGAGCCAGCTTGTGAACACGGGCGAAAGTGCGGTCGAAGTTCAGATAGGTCTCAAACGTCTGCTCGTCGCCGAAGTAGGTGTTGCGTCTGGCAGTACCATTGTAGTCGTTGTACGGCGTAATCTGGGTGAAGTGTGAGCGATAGCTGCTGAAGGTGCTCTGGCGATGGCCGAACGAATAGTTGGCATTCCAGTCGAGCCCGTCGATGATGTGCAGCGTAGCCTTACCAATGAACTGGTTGCGCTTCCACATCGTCTCCGATGTATCCTCGTTGATCATAGACAGGGGGTTGTAGTTGGCCGAGCCCTCACCAGTCGACCACGTGCCGTCAGCATTGCGGATGGGGTTGGTGGGGTTGAAGTAGTTCATGGCATCGAGCACAGAAGCCGAGCCACGGCCGTCGTCGAAGTAATCCATAGGCACACCCACGTGCTTGCCGTACATGGCGTTCATGCCCAGCGAGATGTCGAGGTGGTCCTTCAGTATCGACGAGCTGATGAGTGAGCGTACGTTGAGGCGGTTCATGTGAGTGCCCTCGATGACGCCCTGACGGTTCATGTAGTTGGCGCTGGCCATATACTTGGTCTTGCCAGCACCGCCGTTGATGCTCACGTTGTGGTTGTGCGAGATACCGGTGCGCAGCACTTCGTCCTGCCAGTCGGTGTCGCCGCCCTTGTCGTAGGAGTAGCCCGTGATGTTGTTGTCCCTCAGGAAGCCACGGATGTCGTCGGCAGAAGCCATGTCGAGCGTCTTAGCCACCTGGTCGACGGCCACATAGCCGTTGTAGCTCACGTTGGTGCGGCCTTCCAGTCCGCTCTTGGTGGTGATGATGATCACACCGTTGGCAGCCTTCGAACCATAGATGGCCGTAGCCGAAGCGTCGCGCAGCACGTCGATGGTCTCAATATCATCGGGAGCCACCATCGAGATGTCTACGCCGGGAATACCGTCGATGACGTAGTAGGGCTCCATGGCAGCACCTTCACGCAGCGACGAGACACCGCGCAGGGTGATGCTGGGCGTACCGTTGGGGTCGCCGTTGGTGGTGATGCTCAGACCGGCCACCTTGCCTTGCAGCATCGAGGCGGGATCTGCAAACACACCCTGGTTGAGGTCCTTGGCCTGCACGGTGGTGATAGAGCTGGTGACGTCCTTACGGCGCATGGTGCCGTAACCTACTACTACAACCTCGTCGAGCAGCTGGTTGTCTTCCTGCATGGTGATGCGCATGCCTTCGCGTGCACGTACCGTCTGGCTGTTGTAGCCGATGTAAGAGATTTCCAGGTTCGAGCCCTGGGGAACGCTGAGGGTGAACTGACCGTTGATGTTGGTCGTGGTGCCGTTGGTTGTTCCGGCTTGTTTCACGCTCACGCCGATAAGGGCCTCGCCCTTCGAATCGGTGACAGTGCCGGTGATGCGCTGCTGTGCCCATGCGATGGTAGTCATCATCAGGAGCAGGGCGAGCGACAGCACGCGGCTGAAGTTCTGTTTTACGTTTCGCATAAATTTTTTTTTAAGGGTTAATATTGATGGGGTTTGTTTTTTTAGGGGGGGGCTTGTTAGGACTTAGGGTTCCTGACAGTTCTCGGTGACTATGGGGATGGGCATCTCCATGAGCGCGTCGTAGTCGGCGTAGAGGAAGCCTTCGCCACGGCAGGGGCGCTTGTCCATAGGAGCACGACGCAGGCCGCGGGGCTTCTTCAGGTCGATGCGCACGTTGTTGAAGTGCACGTCGGTGACGCGGCCGGGACGGTCGGCGCCCAGGAAGCAGGCATTCTCTGAGGTGGCGGTGATGTTGTTGAACGAGATGTTCTTCACGTTGCCGCAGCGTCCTTCCGTCTCACCCTTGGGGAAACGCCAGTTCTGATCCTTGTGGTTGCCGCTGGCGCGGGGGTAGCTGGTCACATAGATGGGCTCGGCCTTGCCCCACCACACGTCGCTCCACAGGCGCAGGTCCATATGGATGTCGGAGAAGACGATGTCGGTCACCGTGCCTTCGTCGCGGTTCTGTATACCCAGTCCGCGGTTCGAGCCGGTGATGATGCAGTTGGTGAAGAGCACGTTTGCGATGCTGTCCATATTCTCCGAGCCTATCTTGATGGCACATGAGCGGCTCGACATGGTGCAGTTGGCGACGACGATGTCGCGGCAGGGCCCGTACTGCTCATACTCGCGGCGGTTTTTCAGGCAGATGCAGTCGTCGCCGCTGGTGATGTGGCAGTTGGCGATGCGCACGTTGCGCGAGTGGTCGAGGTCGATGCCGTCGCCGTTGCGTATCTTCAGGTTGTTGAGCAGCTGTATGCCGTCGATGACGGCGCCGTCGCAGCCCACCAGGTGAACGGTCCAGTAGGCGCCCTCGCGGATGGTGACGTCGCGAATAAGCAGGTTGTCGCATGCGATGAGTGTCAGCACGTGGGGCCGCGGGTCGAAGGCGGCATCCTGCAGGGGCTTCAGCTCGTAGCTGTCTTCCAGCTCAGCGCCCATGAAGCGTATGCCGTTGCCGTGGATGGTGCCGCGCCCGGTGATGCTCAGGTTGCGGGCCCCGTTGGCATAGAGCCACATCATGCCCTCGCCTCGGTTAGGGCCGAAGGCACTCAGATGATAGATAGACTCATCGGGGTTGCAGAGCAGCGTGGCGGTGGTCTCAAGGTGCAGCTCTACGTTCGATTTCAGCTCCACCGGACCGCATAGGAATGTGTGGTCCCGCGGCAGCAGTACGCGCCCGCCGCCCTCGCGCGTACATTTATCTATTGCTTGTTGTAATGCTGCGGCATCATCGTTGATGCCATCACCGTGCGCACCGAAGTCCATCACGTTGTAGACGGTCTGGCCCTGTGCTAACGATGAAAAGCAGACAACAAAAAGCGCTAACAAAAATCTCTTCATGCCGTACTGTATAGGTTGGTTAAGTGCTTTATGCGGCGCAAAGGTACGGCTTTTTTGTGAGAAACAAGAATGTTTGAACCTTTTTTTGTTAACTTTTCTTTAAAAATGCATATGATATGCAACAGGATTTAGTGTGCCGCGGCTTTGCACTTAGGGCCTGGATGCAAGGTGGACAGGGTCTGAATGGCATGCAAAGCGGGGCAGAATGCAGTGCGTTCAGTCCCGGAATGACGGGTGGGAGTGAATGCCTTCCCCTGACATTGCCTTGGTTTGTTGCTTAGCTCGGGGAGTTTCAGACATCTGGAAACGAAAAGAAAAATAAGTTTTCGTTTTGCATTTCACTCGTTTTTTCGTAACTTTGCACACGAAACTAAAGACTAAAACGACATGAGAGCATTTGCACGACTACTGCTGTCGGTCGCTGTAGCACTGACCTCAGCGGAAGCGTCGGCACAGAGCGACACGGTTTTCATCTATTCACCGGGCGAGCACGACGGCCTGCACATTGCCGTGAAGAAATCGTCGGGCTGGCGCCATCTGGGGCAGCTCTGCTCCAGCGACTACGGGCCGTGGGGCTCGGAGAAGCGCATGTACAACCCCTCGCTCTGTCGTGCTGACGACGGCTCGTGGCGTCTGGTCTTCCAGGTGAACGACCATTCGCCGGTGTTTGCCGCCGCCTATAGTCCCGACCTGGTGACGTGGCGGCCGCAGGACTATCCGCGCATGAGCGTCGGCCAGTGTCAGGACCCTGTGGTGCGCCCGGCTGAGGACGGCTTCAACATCTACTTCCACTCCGAGGAGGGCATCCGCATGACTCATGCCTCCAGCGACTTCCGTACCTTCACCCCCGACTTCCCCATGCCCATCTACGACCTGCCGCTGTGGCGCTGCGACGTGGCCACCATCGGCGGACAGCGCATGGAGGGTCACCAGTTTGTGCTTTCTGCCGATGAAATGGGCAAAATTCGCAACCATTTCGACCGTCAGGCTGCCGAGGCGCGCCTCTCGGCCGAGCGCATGCACGACGATGCACAGACGCTGGCCTGGCTGCAGGAGCCTGTTGCTGCCACGCTCACCGTCGACCTCGCCCGCGAGAAGCCCATCAGCGACAAGCTCATAGGCATCTTCTTCGAAGACATCAGCTACGCGGCCGACGGCGGTCTCTATGCCGAGCTCATACAAAACCGCGACTTCGAATACTCCAGCCGCGACCGTCGCGAGTGGAGCGCCACTACCGCCTGGCACTCGGCGGGCGACATCATCATAGCCGACACCAATCCCCTCTCGCCCCAGAATCCACATCATGCCATTGTCAGTACTGACACGCTGTGGAACGAGGGGTGGGACGGCATAGCCTTGCAGCAGGGCGGGCACTATGACTTCTCCATGTTTGTGCGTGGCAAGAAGTGCTTCCGCATAGAGTTGCGCGCCAGCGACGGCACCACCATTGCGCAGGCCACGCTGAAGGCCAAGGGCAAGGGCTGGCGCCGCTATGAGGCTGTGCTCACGCCGACGCGTGCCGACAGCAGTGCACAGCTTGTCATCATCCCCCTTGACAAGCGCCAGGCTGCCATTGACATGGTGAGCCTCTTCCCGCAAGCGACGTTTAAAGGGCGCAAGAACGGACTGCGCAAAGACCTGGCTGAGACCATCGCCGCCCTGCATCCCAAGTTCGTGCGTTTCCCCGGCGGTTGCATGAGCCACGGCCAGGGACTCGACAATATCTACCGCTGGCACGAGACCATCGGTCCGCTCTGGGAGCGCAAACCCGACAAAAACATCTGGCACTACCACCAGACGCGCGGACTGGGCTTCTACGAGTATTTCCTGTTCTGCGAGGACATCGGCGCCGAGCCGCTGCCCGTGCTGGCGGCCGGTGTGCCCTGTCAGAACTCGGCTGCCAATGCCGAGGGCATAGCCGGACAGCAGGGTGGCATACCGATGGACGAGATGGCTGCCTACATCGACGAGCTCTGCCACCTCATTGAGTGGGCCAACGCCGACCCGGCGACGAACGTCTGGGCGCGTCGCCGTGCCGAGGCGGGTCACCCCGAGCCCTTCCACCTGAAGTATCTGGGCATAGGCAACGAAGACATCATCAGCACCGTGTTTGAAGAGCGCTACGAGATGATAGCCCGAGCCCTGCGCGAGCGCCATCCCGAGATAAAGCTCTGCGGCACCGTAGGCCCCTTCCACGCCCCCTCGGCCGACTATCAGGAGGGCTGGGACTTCATCGCCAGGCATCCCGACCTGCAGTATATGACCGACGAGCACTACTATGAATCGACGGGATGGTTCCTCCACCATAGGGACTATTACGACAAATACAAAGGCGCGGCCCCCTGCAAGGTCTACCTCGGCGAGTGGGCCGCCAGCACGAAAGCGAGGCGTCCTAACGTGGAGACGGCCTTGGCTGAAGCACTCTATCTGACCGACATCGAGCGCAATGGCGACGTGGTGGAGATGACCTCGTATGCTCCCATGCTCTGCAAAGAGGGCCATCACAATTGGGATCCCAACATGATTTACTTCACCAACACCAGCGTGCGCACCACGCCGGCTTACGAGGTGCAGCGTCTCTTCTCCGTCTACAGCGGCGACAGATATGTCAGTTCAGAGTTAAGAGTTCATGGCGTGGCAGATGCCGATTTAAGTCATCGTGTGGGAGCCTCGCTGGTGCGCGACTCGAAGACGGGGCGTCGCTGTCTGAAGCTGGTCAACGCCCTGCCCGTCGAACTGCGTGTCGACGTCGGCGGTGTGCAGCTGCCAGCCATCGTGGAGTGCGAACAGTTTAATGGCGCCGCCATCGACGACCAGCAGGGTAGGGCAGAAGTCATCAAGACCGACACGCCCACCATCCTGCCGCCTTACTCTATCCGCGTCATAGAATTCTAAAAATATGCCGCGCCACCCGTGCGGCCCAATCAGACAACAATGAAGAAAAAACACCTTGTCCCCCTCGCCCTGCTGGCCGCCACGCTGCCCCTGCAGGCCCAAGTGAACATCAGCATCGATGTGCAAAACCGTGGTCCGAAGATAAGTCCCACCCATTACGGCATCTTCTTCGAGGACATCAACCATGCCGCTGACGGCGGCCTCTACGCCGAGCTCATCCGTAACCGCTCCTTCGAAGACGGCCCACGCTACGGACAGCCTGCCGACCTGCAGGGCTGGTCGTCGTATGCCGCCACGCCGTCGCAGCTGAAGATGAAGCTCATCCAGCCCACCAAGAAGACTCCCCTGCTCAACAAGGCCCAGCACAACGCCCTGCAGCTCGACATCGATGCGTCGCAGCAGAGTCCTGTCTGTCTGGTGAACGAGGGCTTCTGGGGCATCAATACCGTGCAGGGGCGCACCTATCGCCTCTCGTTCTTTGCCCGCGGCACATACCGGGGTACGGTGAAGGCCACCCTCTGCAGTACCGATGGCTCGCAGCTCTATGCCGAGACGCCCGTCAATATCGTCGGTATGGGGAAGACGTGGACGAAGTTCGAGGCCACGCTGACTGCCGACGGCAATGACCCCCGGGCGCAGTTTGCCCTGGTCTTCGACGGCAAAGGCACGCTGCAGCTCGACGTAGTCAGTCTCTTCCCGCCCACCTTCCGCGGGCGTGCCAACGGCATGCGCCCTGACCTGGCCTCGATGCTCTACCAGATGCATCCCCGCTTCATGCGCTTTCCCGGCGGCTGCTTCGTGGAGGGGCAGGAGAGTCCCGACAATGCTTTCCGCTGGGAGCGCACCATCGGTCCTATCGAGGAGCGTGAGGGACACTGGAACGTGAACTGGGGCTACCGCACCACCGACGGCATAGGTTTTCATGAGTATCTGCAGCTGGCCGAAGACCTGGGCGCCAAGCCTCTCTACGTGGTCAATGTGGGGCTGTGGCACGGCGGCCTGACGCCTGTGGACAGCATTCAGCCTTGGATTGACGAGACGCTCGCTGCCCTGGAGTATGCCAATGGGCCCGTCACGTCGAAATACGGCGCCCTGCGCGCCAAGAACGGTCACCCCGAACCGTTCAACATAGAGTATCTGGAGATAGGCAACGAGAACAACCAGCCCGACCCGCGCCAGCAGAGCGACCGCTACTACGAGCGCTACGACAAGTTTCGCCAGGCCATACGCGAAAAATACCCTGAAGTGAAACTCATCGGCAACGTGGTGGCCTGGGGCGACGACGACCCCAAGTGGGAGAGCAGCCTCGAGGTTGACCTGCTCGACGAGCACTACTACCGCAACCCCAGCTGGTTTGCCGAGGCCTTCCATAAATACGACAGTTACGACCGCCGCGGGCCGAAGATTTACGTGGGCGAATATGCCGTCACCAACGGCTTCGGCGACCTGGGCAACATGAATGCCGCCTTGGGCGAGGCCGTCTATATGATGGGCATGGAGAACAACAGCGACATCGTGACGATGAACTCCTATGCCCCCATCTTCGTCAACGAGAACGACGCCAAGTGGCGCCCCGACATGATTCGCTTCAACTCACACCAGGTGATGGGCACGCCCAGCTACTACGTGCAGATGCTCATGCCGCAGCACTTGGGCACGCAGGTGGTGAAGGTCAGCCAGACCAACCCCTATGCCGACAGGAAGGCTGCCGCGCCTGTCACGCCGAAGCACTGCCGCGCTGGCTTTGCCACATGGCAGACCAAAGCCTCGTTTATGGCCTCCCCCGATTTCTCCGAGGGAGGAGCGACTCAGCCTGACTTTATCTCTGGTGAGTGGAAGCAAGATGCCGACGGCATGCTGAGCCAGACTTCCATGCAAGACCAATGTGTGGCGGTGGAAAAGAAAATCATCGACAGCGACCACTATACACTGCGCTACCGGGCCCGCAAGGACGGGGGCCACGAGGGCTTCATCATCGTCTTTAACTATGTCGACGAGCATAACTACTGCTGGGTCAACTTCGGCGGATGGGGCAACACGCTCCATGGCATCGAACAGATTGGCGGAGGCGGAAAGATGCAGACCGACACCCGTCCCGGTAGTGTGGAGACGGGACGCTGGTACGACATCACCATCGACGTGGCTGGCGACAGCGTGAAGGCCTGGCTCGATGATGAGCTTGTGTTTGACACGCGCCTGAAGCACGATACTACCAAGGGCATCTACTCGTCAGCCACCATCGACGAACCCTCGGGCGAGCTCATCGTGAAGGTGGTGAACACCGGCGACGAGCAGACCACCGCCAGTCTTGATCTGCAGCACTTCGCCGCCCGTCAAGCCCGTGTCATCCGGCTCGTCGCTGCCGATGGAATGGACGAAAATTCGCTCCAGAACCCCACCAATATCTACCCCACCGAGCAGCAGCTCTCGTCCGAAGGCACCGGGAAGGTTCTGGTAGACATACCTGCCTATTCGCTTAACATCATCCGTATCAAACAATGAAGAGACTCCTATTCGCGCTGACGGCACTGATTAGCATTGGCGCCGTAGCCCAGAAGAACCCCATCCTGCCCGAGCTGCATGCCGACCCCGAGGTGCTGGCCGACGGCGGGCGCTACTACATCTACTCCACCACCGACGGTGCGCCCGGCTGGGGCGGCTACTACTTCACCTGCTACTCGTCGAAGAATCTGCGCCAGTGGCAGTATGAGGGCATCATCCTCGACCTGAAGAAGGACACCCGCTGGGCCCGCGGCAATGCCTGGGCGCCGGCCATCGAACGGAAGAATGGCAAATACTACTTCTACTACAGCGGCGACCAAGGCGAGCGCAAGGCTATCGGCGTGGCCGTGGCCGACAGTCCCACGGGGCCGTTTGTCGACTTCGGGCGCCCCATCGTCGACTGTAGGCCGCAGGGCGTCAGAGGCGGTCAGGAGATTGACGTCGACGTCTTCACCGACGACGACGGCCAGAGCTATCTCTACTGGGGCAACGGCTACATGGCAGGCGCCAAGCTCAACCCCGACATGACCTCTATCGACACCGCCACCATCACCGTGCTCACCCCACAAGGCGGCACGCTGCAGGACTATGCCTACCGCGAGGGAACCTATGTCTTCAAGCGCCGAGGCATCTATTATTTCCTCTGGAGCGTCGACGACACTGGCTCACCCAACTACCACGTGGCCTACGGCACCAGCACATCGCCGCTGGGCCCCATCCGCGTGGCCCAGGAGCCGGTCATCCTGCAGCAGCGGCCCGACGAGCGTATCTATGGCCCAGCCCACAACTCGGTGCTGCAGGTGCCCGGCAAGGATAAGTGGTACATCGTCTATCATCGCATCAATCCCGCCTACCTCGACAAGGACGACGGGCCGGGCTTCCACCGCGAGGTGTGCATCGACCCCATGGAGTTTGAGAAAGACGGGCGCATCAAGCCCGTCACCCCTACCAACTAATCCAAAACGTATACTGACATGAAAACAAGACAGATTATCTGGGTGCTCATGGCACTCCTCGCTGCCATGCCGGCGGCGGCCAAGAAGAAACAGCAGAAACCGCTCGGCGACCGCGAATACTGGTGCCAGCAGGCCTATAAGATGGCACAGCCCGTGCTGGAGAATATGGCTAAGGGTGAGTTGCAGCAGAACATGCTGACTGAGTTCTCGCCATCGTTCGACAACCGCAACCGCAAGGTGGTCTACATGGAGACCTTCGGTCGCCTCATGGCTGGCATAGCGCCGTGGCTGGCTGCTCCTGCCGTATCCTCTGAGGGAGGCGAATATGCGCAAGTGCAGCAGCTGCGTCAGTGGGCTCTGGCGTCATATAAAAACGCAGTAGACCCAGAGTCGCCCGACTATCTGTGCTGGGGCGTGTCGGGACAGAACCTGGTCGATGCGGCCTACATCGCTGAGTCGTTCGTGCGCGGCTACGACGCCCTGTGGGTACCGCTCGACACGCTCACCAAACAGCGCTATATCCACGAGTTCAAGAGGCTGCGCACCATTGAACCGCCCTACACCAACTGGCTGCTCTTCTCGGCTCTCATAGAAAGCTTCATAGCCAAGGCCGAGGGACTGAAGGAGTACGACGACTTCCGCGTGATGATGACCATACGCAAGGTGGAGGAGTGGTATGTGGGCGACGGCTGGTATGCCGACGGCCCCGACTTCGCCTTCGACTACTACAGCAGCTACGTCTTCCACGCCATGTATCTGGAGACCCTGCAAAACATGATCGACGCTCATGCCAGCACGCGCATAGAATATCAGAAATACTACGACCGCGCGCTGAAGCGTGCGCAGAAGTTTGCCATCATCCTCGAGCGTTTCATCTCGCCTGAGGGCACCTTCCCCGTCGTGGGTCGCAGCACACCCTATCGCCTGGCCGCCATGCAGCCGCTGGCATTGATGGCTTGGTACGACAAGCTGCCGCAGGACCTGAGCCGCGGACAGGTGCGCGCCGCCCTGACCCAGGTGATGCACCGTATGTATGACGAACAGGACAACTACAACGCGGGGGGCTTCCTCACCATCGGCTTCTGCGGCCATCAGCCTGAGACAGCCGACTGGTACACGAACAACGGCTCGCTCTATATGACGAGTCTCTCGCTCATGCCGCTCGGCCTGCCTGCCGACCACCCCTTCTGGACCTGTGAGGCCGAGCCGTGGACACAGGTGAAAGCTTGGGGCGGCCAGCCTTTCCCGAAGGACCATCGCTGGGCCGACGACATCCAGACGCGCGACCGCTGGTAAGCTCTCCTCATCTCCTACAGATATGATGAACAACCGACGAGTGCTATTGGCTGCAATGGCCTTGTGCCTGGCTGTCATGTATGCCGGGGCGCAGAAGAAAAACGGTGTGCAGAAGCGCACCGACTATGAGTTTACCTTCGAGTTGCCGCGCTACGTGGAGCAGCTCAAGCAGGAGCTGACTTTCCCCCTGAGTTGGCAGCGTTCGGGCATCAAGAACTTTTCCAAGTGGAAGAAGAAAGCCCGACGTAAGGTGATGGAGTGCATGATGACTCCTCCGCGCCCCGCCGCCGGCTTTCAGATGGAGGTGGTGGCGGAAGAGCAGCGCGAGGGTTACCGCGCACTGAAGGTGAGATACAACCAGAATGCCTACTGCCGTCTGACGGCCTATGTGCTGGTACCCGACGGCGAGGGTCCTTTTCCTGCCGTCAACTTGCTGCACGACCATGGTGCCCATCTTTTTATCGGCAAGGAAAAAATGATAAGGCCCTTCGGTGAGACTCCGGAGGTGATGGCCGATGCCGATGCGTGGGCCGACAATCTCTACGGCGGGCAGTATGTGGGCGACTTCCTGGCACGTCACGGCTATGTGTGCTTCTCGGCCGATGCGCCCATGTGGGGCGAGCGGGGCAGGCAAGAGGGGGTTGACCGTTCGAAGTACGACATCATTGCCGGCAATATGATGATGCTGGGACGAAGCCTGTGTGGCTTCATGCACTACGACGATATGACCACCACCGACTTCCTGGCCACGCTGCCGTGGGTCGACCCACAGCGCATTGGTTGCATGGGATGCTCGATGGGGGCCTACCGCGCCTGGATGCTGACGGCACTGAGCGACCGCGTGAAGGCCTGTGCCGCCGTGTGCTGGCTGACGACGACCGATGTGCAGCTGTCGGTGGCCGACGGCAAGCGCGAGAATGGCGGCTTTGCCAACTGTCTGCCCGGTCTGCGCCAGTGGCTCGACTACTCCGACGTGGCTGCGCTGGCTGCCCCACGGGCCATGCTCTTCATCAACGGGCGGCAGGACCGCTTGTTTCCTGTGCGCGGCGTAGAGCAGGCTTTCAGTCAGCTGCACCGTGTGTGGCAGCGCTTAGGGGCCGACGACCGCCTGCAGACAGAGTTATGGGACATGGGCCATAGTTGTCCGCCAGATGTGCAGACACGTGTGCTCAGGTTCTTCGACGAGCAGCTTCGCTAAAAAAAGAGGCGCCGACAGCGCCTCCTTGACCAAAACCAGAGAGAGAATTTACTTTACTGCCACTTTATGACCGTCGATAATGTAGAGGCCATGAGTAGGCTGAGCCACGGGACGACCCTGCAGGTCGTGGACGCGCGCAAGAGTCTGTGCCTGCACGTTGTCTGTTGTCTCGATGCCAGTCATGGTATCTTCTTCGATATTGAACTTATAGAGAAAGAACGACAGAGGGCTCTGCGCCGTTGTGTCGGTAGAGATATAAATGCCGATGGACACCTTGCCCTCGGTGTTGTTGATGGTTCCGCTGACTGTGCGCACGTTGGTGTACTCGCCTTCCTCCATACCGCTCTGTTCATTGGGATAGAAGTCGCTGGCGATAACATCGGCCTCGTTAAAGGTCTTACCGTCACGGGCCAGGACGAGCGACAACTTGCCCTCGCGGTTGTACCACGACCATACTCTTTCGAAGCACAGGGCAGACACGCTGACAGTGTAAGTTTTCGAGGCATCGAGGATGAAAAGGGGCGAGACAAGCCACGAGCAGGCCAGCTCGGAGTCGTCGCTGCTCTCATATCTCACCGAAGCGGCTGTCCAGCGGTCGCCGGCATCGATGGTGATGTCGCCACCTGCACTGAGGATGGTAGGCGTGGCGAGAGTGCCCTGATAGGGCATCCAGAGCGACATGACATCGGCATCGAAGCCTGCGCCAGTGTCAGGATCGACCATCCAGCTATATGGCACGGTCATCTCGGGCATGGCCTGTGTGATGGCATCGGCCTTGGCCACGTCGGTGACGTTGTAACGAGGTCCGTTCAGACCATTGGCGTTGTAGGCCACGACGGTGACGTAATAGTGTGTGTCAGCCTGCAGGCCGATGAGGTTGAAGACAGGCTCGTTGGTATTGATGGAGATAAGGGCTGCCACCTCGGCATTGCCCAGTTTATTGCCCACGGTATACTTGAAGAAGTCTTTGGGCATGGTGTCGGCATAACCTTCTGACGAGAGGAGCACCATGTAGTGGTCGGCATTCTCGGCTGGGATGAAGGTGCCGTCGATGGTGTGAATGCCTGTCTTGATGGTGAGATCGGTGGGACCTGCTGTCGGGATGACGCAGTCGGTGGGGGCGGCGAAGGTGTAGGTACCATCGGGGTAGTTAGATCCCGAGAGCTCCATGCGCGCATCCCATCTGAAAGGGGCTGTTGCTTCGCCGTTGTGGTTGGTCAGCATGACTGCGTCGTTGTCGTGGCCTCGTAGGCCGATGTAGGCCCACATGCCGCGCAGGTAACCATCCGGATCGTCGATGTCGGCGTTGGGTTGGAAACCGCTGAACTGCATCGACACGGTACCGTCGGCCTCGTAGAGGCGATACTGGATCTGTCCGACGGACACAGCGACGTTCTCGTCGGGGGTGCTGCGCAGCTGTGAATTAAGTAGGAAGTCCTTATACTGGATGACTAGCACGCGGTTGGGGGCCTCGCCCTCCAACTTGTAGCTGATGCTTGTTGTCGGTATAGCATAACTGTTGGCGCGGACGGTCATGCCGAGAATGTTCTCCTGACCGCTAGTGGATTCTGATTGTGAATAGAACACGTTGAGGTGGTCGTCCTGATGCGAGACGCTCATCTGGTCCTTGCCGAGGAAGACGATGCCATCGGTGCCCACCATGAACTGGTTCATTGTCTCACCGCCGAAGTTGAAGTCGAAGCCGATGGGCAGTCCCTCTTCGTCCTCGAACTCGTTGTAGTAATAGTCGTTGCCAACAACGATGCCGCCCCAGTAGGTGCCGAGCAGCTCCTCGTCGTCAGCTGGCGAAGCGATGACGGTGGCGTCAATCAATTCGACATAAGGCTCGTGAGTTGTCTTGACAGTGTACATCTGTACCTGTGCTTCAGCCGTCAGAGTGCTGACGGCCATCAGTGCAGAAAGGAATAGTTGTTTCTTCATAAGACTTGTTTTTAGAAATTGATTAGGATTGTAATGATTACTTGATGACTTTCTTGGCTGTGCCGTCGGTCATGCGCACGATGTTCAGCCCATGCTGGGGCTCGCTGAGGCGCTTGCCGTCGGGGGTGTAGCAGGCGGCAGCCGTGGCAGTGGCGTCTTGGACGTCGTCGATGCCGCTGGGCTTGGGTTCGTAGCTGCTGTCGTTGAAGATACGGAAGGCGTAGAGTCCCATCTTGTTGTTGTCGCGCCAGAAGAAGTAGGTGGCCTCGTCGTCCCAGAGCATGTTGATGTGGTCGATGTCGATGTTGTTACCGATGCTGATAGGGCCCCACACCTTGTTGCCGTCCTTGTCGACGCGCTTCAAGCGCAGCTGCATCTTGAAGTAACCTGCTAGGTCTTTCCATGCCAGCAGCCAGTCGCCGTTAGGCATGGGGTGAGAGCCTACGCTACCGTAGCTGTAGCTGTTCACTGTCTTGTGGGCCACCACCATGCCGTTCTCGCCCCACAGTCGGTCACCGCTATAATTAAACTTGCTGGCAGAAACGAGCGACTCACTGGTCTGGCTCTCCCAGTCGACGAGGATCTCCTCTGTCTCGGGATTCAGCGATATTCTGGGATAGTCATGGTCGTACTCCTCGGCATTCCAGGCATCGATAGCCTCCAAGCCGAAACCCAGTTCGCCGTCGCCGTTAATGTATTGCACACGGATGTTATGTGAGAATTGGCCCATCGTGCGGGCGAAGGCGACGGCGGCGCCGTCCTTGCCATCGGGGGCTATCTTATAGGGATCCATCTCGTAGCCGACATAGCTGTAGCTGTCGTATTCCACGGGTCCCCAGACAGTCTGCAAATCCTTGGTGAAACGGGCCACCTGAGCACCACCATAGAACAGCAGGAAGTTGCTGTCGGAAACAGGCACCACCTGGCCGGCCATCTGCTGCGGCTCCATGACCACCTCACCATCGGGGTTAATACGTGCCATATATGCAAAATGGACACCCTTGGCTTGTACGATGACATCGTCGTTGGTCAGCACGTCGGCGCTCGTCTGCAGCGGGATGTCGTCAGTCCATTGAGGGAAACGTACGCCGTCTAGGCCCCACAGCAGGTTGCCTTCCTGGTCGACCTTCTGATAGAACGGCTCAAAGTTGTAGTAGCTGACGTCGCCTCCTGCGTGGACGGTGGGCTCTTCGCCGCGGGCGTCACACCAGCTGACCACGGCACAGCCGTCGCTTGTCACATCGAGGGTGTAGTTCGACCAAGCCGTGTTCGTCGGGTAACTGTTTACGCGGATACCTCCTTCGAACTGCGGTATGAGATCTTTGTCGTAGAGTTGCAGGTACATGTGGACGCCATAGGGCTCCTTCTCAGAAACGAGATAACTCATCCAGAATTTGCCGTTGGCAGCGCGTTTGACGATAGGACATACGCCAACATAGTCGCTGTTGCTCGTTCCGTCGAAGATGCGGACAGGTGTCCTGTTTGTGTTCCACTGTGCCATGGCGGTCCCGGCGGTCAGCGTGCACATCATGATGATGGATAGAAGTCTTTTCATTTTTACTTTTGTTTTAATTATTAATAATGTGGTTTGGCTAAAATATTGTTTGGAAAGCAAAGTCTTTCGGTGTTTGGATATTGGTTTCTTATTCTTTTCTGCTCAGCAAAATTATGCAATAAGTTCGAAAATAAGTGCAAAAGAAGGCTTTGGACTTTTTAAATTTTATAAATTGTTAATTACAGCGGGCGAATTTAAATGTCTCGACTCTTTTTTTTTGTAACTTTGTCGCTGAAAATAGATAAAAATGCAGACAATGAAGAAACTCGACACGCTGCTCGGTTACATGCTCTTTCTGCTGGTTCTGCCCAGTCCTCTTACAGCTTCAGCCGGTCAAGCACTGATGCTCAAGCAAAAGGCCGACTCGCTGATGAAGGTGGAGAACTATCCGCAGGCGCTGGAGTATTACATCAAGGCTATGGAGCACGCCTCCGACGAAAGTGACCGCCACATCTATATTGTTTCGACGGGCTATGTGGGAAATATCTACAGCATCTTCGGCGACAACAACAGTAGTGTGCGCTACTGGCTCAAAAGCTATGTTATGGCGCGTCAGGAGAACGACTCTCTGCAGCAGTCGATGCTCTTGGCCAACATCGTGCTAGGTTACTGCCGGCAGGGAGAACTGCAGAATGCCAAGGTTTATTTCGAGTTGGAAAAAGCAATCAGGCCCTCTGGCCCCCACGCCAACGAGATGAGCTATGCTATCATCTACCGTGAGGCGCTTATCCTTGGACTTGAGAAAAAGTATGACCGCGCCATTGCCAAGCACCTCGAGGCTGCGGCCTTTGCTCATAATAACCAGATGCATCCAGCCTGTCAGGTAGAGCAGGACAGCGAGATCACCCGTCTGCTGCTGGAGCAGGGGCGGCTTGACGAGGCCATCGCCTTGGCTCATCGGTGTGAGCAGGAGGCAGAACGGTTGGGCAACGGCGACTTGCAAGTAAACGCCCTGCGACAGCTGGCACGAGCCTATGCCCAAAAAGGCAACCAACAGGAGGCTTATAACTACGGCAGCCGTTTCCTGAAAAAAAATGATTCAATCTACAACGTGCAGAAGTTCTACCACGTGCGACAGGAACTGGCCGACTATGAGAACCGGCAGCACTCCGAGCATGTCACGTCATTGAACAGCAAACTGATTTACAGTCACTTGGCCATTGGCATCATTGGCGTCTTCTTGTTGATACTTGCCGTCTTTGCTTTCGTCATTGTACGTACCAACCGCAACCTGAAGTCCACGCAGATACTGCTCATTAACAAGAATCAGGAGCTGCAGCGTTCAGACGACCGTAACCGCCAGTTGCTAGCAAACTACCTGAACGATCACCACGAGGATGCCGCCGACCAGGACGATTTGTCGGCGAAGCTGTCGCCCCATCAGGTGAATGTGCTGCAACACCGTATCATTATGGTGATGGAAGACATCGAAAAGATTTCCAATCCTGCTTTCAACCTGAAGATGTTGGCTGATGCCGTTGGCTCGAACACCAGCTACGTGTCGTGGGTGATCAACGACACTTACGGCAAGAATTTCAAGACGCTGCTCAACGAGCGTCGTATTCAGGAGGCTTGTCGACGCCTCACCGACCGCGAGCACTATGGCAACAAAACCATCCAATCTATCTACGAAGGCGTAGGATATACTAATGCAGTCTCATTCATCTCAGCTTTCAAGAAAATAAATGGCATGACACCATCGAGTTATCAGCGCCATTTCTTCGAAGATAGCGGCGAGCCATAGGGGGATAGATAATTCGGCGACGAGTGATGCTCTGTGGAAGCAAAGGACAGAAATGGGACGACAGAGACACCTTTCCCCTGTCGATAAAATGGGTTCTTTTTGACGAAAAACGAGGTATGGCATGTCGCCTTCTGACTGCGAATCTTGTGTTTCTGAAGACATGCGCGTAGACTTAAATTAAGGTGTAAAGTGTTATTTTCTGTTGAAAATCAACGCAGTGTGCGCGAAAATGTGTAACTTTGCAGCCAGTTTTAATTAAAACACGATTTATGAGAATAGCATTGATAGGCTACGGCAAGATGGGAAAACTGATTGAAGAAACCGCCATCAGCCGGGGCCATGAGATTGTGAGCATCATCGATGTCGACAACCAGGAGGAGTTCGACAGCGACCGCTTCGCATCGGCCGACGTGGCCATCGAGTTCACCTCGCCGAAGGCTGCCTATGGCAACTATCTGAAGGCATGGCAGCGGGGTGTGAAGGTGGTGAGCGGCAGCACCGGCTGGCGCGACGAGCATGGCGCCGACGTGGAACGGGCATGCAGCGAAGAGGGCAAGACGCTTTTCTGGGCCAGCAATTTCTCGGTGGGCATGGCCATCTTCTCGGCCGTGAACCGCTATCTGGCGCGCCTGATGAACCAGTTTCCGCAGTATGACGTCAGTATGGAGGAGACGCACCATATCCATAAACTCGACCACCCCAGCGGCACGGCTATCACACTGGCGCAAGACATCATTGCCAGCGTTGACCGCAAGACCGATTGGGAGGTGGGACGCCTGGTGGGGCCCGACGGCCAGACGCAAGGCACGGTGATGGGCGGCAGCCGCGACATGCTGCGCATCGACTGCATCCGCCAAGGCGAGGTGCCGGGCATTCACAGTGTGAAGTACGACTCGCAGGCCGATGCCATCACCATCACCCACGACGCCCACTCGCGACAGGGCTTTGCCCTGGGTGCTGTGCTGGCTGCCGAGTATACCAAGGAACACAGCGGCCTGCTCACCATTAGTGATATGTTTAATTTCTAACGAAGACCTACCCCGGCTCTTCCCTAAAGGGCGGGAATCATATAGTCTTTATAATAATGATTGAAGTAAGATCAAATTAGCAATTCTAACCACTCCCCGCTCTTTAGGGAGAGGCTGGGGGTGGGTCTGTAAACTATGAAAAAGAAAAAAGAACTGAACATGAAGAAGCAGTGGCTCAAGTTTATCATTGTCTTGGTGCTCTATCTGCTGTTCCTCTATTGGGTCAAGTCGTGGCTGGGGCTCATCGTGGTGCCTTTCATCTACGATGCCTACATTTCAAAAAAAATCAACTGGCAGTGGTGGAAAGACGCCGAGGGGCCCGTCCGCACTGTCATGTCGTGGGTCGATGCCATTGTCTTTGCCCTTGTCGCCGTCTATTTCATCAATCAGTTCTTCTTTCAGAACTACGTCATACCCTCCTCGTCGCTCGAGAAGTCGCTCCTTACGGGCGACTATCTCTTCGTGTCGAAGGTGAGCTACGGACCGCGCATCCCGCAGACCCCGCTGACCGTCCCCCTGACGCAGCACACCCTGCCTCTGGGCGGCATGAAGTCGTACATCGAATGGCCCCACTGGGACTATCGCCGCGTGAAGGGTCTCGGACAGGTGGAACTGAACGACATCGTCGTCTTTAACTATCCTGCCGGCGACACCATCCTGGCCAACTACGAGACGGAGTATTACAACATCTGCTATAACTTTGGCGAGCAGATATATGCCCAGCAGCATCCCGACATGCTGCCCCTCGACTCGATGACGAAGGCCGAGCAGCTGAAGGTCTTCGACGAGGCCTACGAGCTGGGACGCCAGTATGTGCGTGCCAACTGGCTGCAGTTCGGCCAGGTGGACTCGCGCCCCACCGACCGCCGCGAAAACTACGTGAAACGCTGTGTGGGCCTGCCCGGACAGACGCTTCAGATAAAAGACCGCATCGTCTATCTGGACGGCAAGGCCAACAAGGAGCCCGATAACGTGCAGTATGCCTACGACGTGCAGTTTCGCGACCGTGCCAATATCCCCGGCGACCTGATGAAGCAGCTGGGCATCACCTGCGAAGACCTGTCGAACGGCGGCTCTGAAACCGACTTCATGCGCTCTGACCTGCGCGCCAACGGTTCGGTGACGATGCTCAACCCGCGTGTCATCGTGCCCATGACCGAGGCCACCTATCAGGCCCTCCGTCAGCACACCGACCTCGTGGAGCACATCGAGCCCGTGCGCAGTACCGACACCGACGTGTATCCCCTCAACGGCAACATGCACTGGACGCGCGACAACTACGGTCCTGTCTGGATTCCGAAGAAGGGTGAAAGCATCGACCTGACGCTCGATAACATCGCCGTCTACGACCGTCCCATCCGCGTCTACGAGGGTAACGACCTGCAGATTCGCGACGGGAAAATCTTCATCAACGGACAGGAGGCCAAAAGCTATACCTTCAAGATGGACTACTACTGGATGATGGGCGACAACCGCCATAACTCGGCCGACTCGCGCTACTGGGGTTTCGTGCCTGAAGACCACATCGTGGGCAAGCCCATCTTCATCTGGTGGAGCAGCGATCCCGACCGCCGCTTCTTCTCCGGCATCCGATGGAATCGCCTGTTCCGGTGTGTTGATAATATAAAATGAAGAATGATGAGTGATATCATTCACCATTCATAACTCAAAAAATGCGGAGCCTGCTAAAATTCCTTGCGGCCTTTGCCGTGGCTTTTGCCCTGATGATTTTTGTCAGGGCCACAGGCTTCACTATCTATACTATTGGCGGAGAGGCACTGGAGCCCGAGCTGATGTCGGGCGACCGCGTGCTTGTAAACCGCTGGAGCTATGGGCTGCGCACGGGTGGCGGCGGGTCGCTGTTCAGCTACGGGCGCGTGTGCCGTCAGCGGGTGAAACCTGGCGACCTCGTGGCTTTCGAAGACCCGCGCGACTCCCTCTCGGGCAGTGTGCTCATCTGTCGCTGCAAGGCTGTGCCAGGCGACACCGTCGTGCATGGTGGGCACACCATCGTGGTGCCGGGTGTCGACGACTGTGCCGATGCCGACTACTACTGGATGCAGGCCCTCAATCCGCAGACCGACTCGCTCGACTCGCGTCTGCTGGGGCTCATCTCCGAGCAGCTCATCATCGGGCGAGTATGCAAAGTTGTTTTTAGTCACCCCTCTGACAGCTCGCTGTTTGCCGGCTGGAGGAGCGAACGTCTGATGATGCCGCTATGACCGCCGAAGCCTGTCTGCTCTCTACCACCTATTTCGGCCCCATACAGTGGTACCAGAAACTGAATCGCTACGGCCGTGTGCTGATAGAGCAGCATGAGTCGTGGCAGAAGCAGACCTACCGCAACCGCTGTCTTATTGCCACCACACAAGGCGTGCAGGCACTCACCGTGCCAGTGGCGAAAGATGAGGCCGGCGACAGTCATCATATCTCTCATCTCTCATCTCTCACCGCTCACTTCAGGATAAGTGACCACGGCAACTGGCGCCATCTGCACTGGCAGGCCCTGCAGTCGGCCTATGGCGACTCGCCTTTCTTCGAATATTATGAAGACGACCTGCGGCCCTTCTTTGTCGACCGCCGGTGGGAGTGGCTTGCCGACTTCAACGCCGATATTATGCACACCATGTGCCGGCTGCTCGACATCTGTCCCCGCGTGGAGCCCACCACCCACTATGTGAAGCCCACCGGCGACCTTGTGCTCACCGACCCGGCCGACGGTTTGACATACGCCGACTTCCGCTATGCCATCAATCCTAAGCATCCGCTGCCTGACGCCGACTTTGCCCCCCGCCGCTACTGGCAGGTGTTTGAGCAGAAGCATGGTTTCCTGCCCAACCTCTCCATACTCGACCTTCTGTTCAACGTCGGTCCGGAGGCTATCTTCTATCTCTGACGCTGCTGTTATGCCATTGAAAAAATGTTCTTCCCGCCTGCTTCTTATTTATAGTATGTGTGAGAAACCTCAGGTGAATTCTGTCTTTATCTCCACAATTCCTGACTGTTGAGCGAAAGCGAAACTTGAATTTATATATACTAAAAAACGTGAAAGTTGCACAGATTACGATATTTTGGCGTACCTTTGCATATTGATTTAGAACGTTCTTAAAGAAAATGAGTCTTACAAAAATAGCAAGGAATCTCTTTGCACCGCGCTGGCGCCAACTGGAGCGCTATGTCCATGACAGTGCAGAACTGCAGCGCGATGTGTTGAGCCGACTGCTGAACGAGGCTGCCGATACGGAGTTCGGACGTCAGCATCTGTTCTCTACGACACACTCCTACGAGGATTTCGTGAGCAACGTGTCCGTCAGTTCTTATGACGACGTGAAGGAGTTCATTGACCGCATGCGCCAGGGTGAGGCCGGTGTGCTGTGGCCTGGCCATGTGAAATGGTACGCCAAGTCGAGCGGCACCACCAACGACAAGTCGAAGTTCATACCCGTGTCGCGTCAGGGCCTTCACCGTCTGCACTATCAAGGCGGCTCCGACACGGTGGCCATCTATCTGCGTAACAACCCCGACAGTCGCATGTTCGACGGCAAGGGTCTCATCCTGGGTGGCAGCCATCAGTCGAACTATAACCTGCCGGGCTCACTGGTGGGCGACCTGAGTGCCATTTTGATAGAGAATATCAATCCGCTGGTGAATCTGGTCCGCGTGCCTCGCAAGGAGACGGCCCTGCTCAGCGACTTCGAGATAAAGCGCGACCGCATAGCCCGCGAGGCCATGACGAAGAACGTCACTAATCTCTCGGGGGTGCCCTCGTGGATGCTCTCTGTGCTCCATCGCGTCATGGAGCTCTCGGGCAAGCAGCATCTGGAGGAAGTGTGGCCCAATCTGGAGGTGTTCTTCCACGGGGGCGTGGCTTTCACGCCCTATCGTAAGCAATATCAGGAGCTTATCACCTCGCCCCGTATGCATTACATGGAGACCTACAATGCCAGCGAGGGATTCTTCGGCATACAAGACGACCCGGCTGATGAGTCCATGCTGCTCATGACCGACTATGACGTGTTCTATGAGTTTCAGAATATGGACAGCGGCGAGATAGTACCCCTGTGGGGGGTGCAGCCCGGCAAGAACTACGCCATGATTATCTCCACCTCGTGCGGACTGTGGCGCTATATGATAGGCGACACCGTGCGCTTCACGTCGGTCAATCCCTATAAGTTTGTTATCTCCGGCCGCACCAAGTGCTTTATCAATGCCTTTGGTGAGGAGCTTATCATTGACAATGCCGACCACGGGCTCGACTATGCCTGCCAGGCCACAGGGGCCGAGGTGCTCGAGTATACGGCGGCTCCCGTCTTCATGGACGAGCGTGCCAAATGCCGCCATCAGTGGATCATCGAGTTTGCCGTGCCGCCCGCCGACCTCGGGCAGTTTGCCGACATCCTCGACCGCAAGTTGCAGGAGCTCAACAGCGACTACGAAGCCAAGCGCTACAAAGACATCACCCTGCAGCACCTGGAGATTGTGCCGGCGCGCCAAGGGCTCTTCAACGCCTGGCTTAAGGCACACGGCAAGCTGGGCGGCCAGCACAAGGTGCCGCGCCTGAGCAACAACAGGGATATCATAGAGCAACTGCTGGCCATGCAATAAAAACTGCCAAGCAGTCCCCCCAAAAAGCAGTCTCCAAAAGTCCTAAAACATCCCAACCAAGCCCCCAAAAATGAACATCCCCACCTCCCTCATCTCAGCGTCATTCAAAGCCCTTCTCCCCAGTGGGAGGGGCCGGTGGGGCTCTTGGCTCCTGCTCAGCCTGCTCTTGGTTTCTTGCGCCCGCATGGGCAGCCCCGACGGCGGATGGTACGACGACACCCCGCCACGTGTGATTAGCTCGTCGCCTGCCGACGGAGCTGCTGACGTGACGACGCGCCGCGTCACCATCAATTTCGATGAGTATATCAAGATAGAAGACGCGCAAAACAAGGTCATCGTGTCGCCGCCGCAGATAGAGATGGCCGATATCAAAGCCTCCGGCCGCCGCATCATCGTCGACTTGAAAGACTCGCTCAAGGCGAACACCACCTATACCATCGACTTCAGCGACGCTATCACCGATAATAACGAGGGTAACCCCATGGGCAACTTCACCTTCAGTTTCTCTACCGGCAGCCACATCGACACGCTTGAAGTGGCAGGCTACTGCCTCAATGCCGAGAACCTTGAGCCCATCAAAGGCATGCTCGTGGGGCTCTATCCGGCCGACAGCCTCTACCTGCAGCCCGCTGCTGGCGATTCGCTCGGCAGCCCTCAGTCGCCGGTGCTCAACCCTCAGTATTTCCACCGCTCGCCGTTCATGCGTGTCTCACGTACCAACGGCAGTGGGCGCTTCAGTATCAAGGGCGTGGCGCCAGGTGCTTATGTGGCCTATGCCTTGCAGGATGCCGACGGCGACTTCCTCTTCAGCCAAAAGAGCGAGATGGTGGGCTACAGCCACCAGCGTTTCGTGCCCTCGTGGAAGCCTGACACCCGCCAGGACACCATCTGGCGCGACTCGCTGCACATTGCCGACATCGTGCGTGTGCCCTATACCCATTTCCTGCCTGACGACATCACGCTGCTCTGCTTCCAGGAGCCGCAGACCGACCGTTTCCTGCTGAAGACCGAACGCCAGTCGCCTGAGAAATTCACCGTCTACTTCACCTACGGCAGCGACTCGCTGCCCGACCTGCGCGGGCTCGACTTCAGTTCCGACGATGCCTTCGTCGTGGAGGCCAGCGAGCGGTTAGATACCATCACCTACTGGCTGCGCGACACGACGCTCGTCAACCGCGACACGCTCACCTTTGCACTCACCTATCAGACCACCGACTCGCTCGGACAACTTGTGGCTCAGACCGACACGATAGAGGCTCTGGCTAAGATAAGCTATGAGAAGCGCATGAAAGAGCTGCAGAAGGAGCGAGAGAAGTGGGAGAAAGAGCAGGAGCGCCACCGCAAGCGCGGCGAGTCCTACGACAGCGTCATGCCCGTCAAACCGCTGGTGCCGAAGCTGAGTGCCGGCGGGCAGATAGACCCTCTGGAGCGCGTCTACTTCGAGATGCCTGAGCCCCTCATGCGTTGCGACACAGCGGCCGTCCATCTCTATTCTATGATTGACTCCGTGTGGTATGCCTCGCCTCACGAGCTGCGCCAGCTCTCCACCCGCCTCTATGAGCTGCAGGCCGACTGGCGCGTGGGCACAGAGTACAGTCTGGAAATCGACTCGGCCGCCTTCGCCGGGCTCTATGGTCAGGTGTCGGCGCCCATGAAACAGGGCATCAAGGTACGCACGGCCGATGAGTTCAGCTCGTTCGTCGTGGAAATTGTGCCCAACCCCGTGCAGGGCGACAGCGTGGCCCGCATCGTGGTGCAGCTGCTCGACTCGTCAGACAAGCCCGTGCGTCAGGTCGTGGCCGACGACAAGGGTGTGGCCCGCTTCCCTTATCTGAAGCCCGCCACTTACTACATGCGTGCTTTTGTCGACCTCAACGGCAATGGCCTGTGGGACACCGGCTGCTATGATGCCGACCGTCAGGCCGAGCCCGTCTACTATCACAGCGAGGCGCTGGAGTGTAAGGCCAAATGGGACGTCAGCCGCCAGTGGAACATGGAGGGCACGCCCCGCTATCGGCAGAAGCCGGCCAGCATCACCAAGCAGAAGCCCGACAAGGAGAAACAGCTGAAAAACCGCAACATAGAGCGTGCGCGTCAGCTGGGCAAAGAATACCTGAAAGAAAACAGGATTCCGCAATGACGGAACAATGTAATAACGTAATAACATAAAAAAACTCCCCCAAAGAAAACATGAAGCATCGCTTGATATTACTTTTCGCATTCTTCCACCTCTTCCTGCTCTCGGCTGGCGCACAGCAGTGCGGCATCGAGAACAAGGCTTTCAAGGGTGGCGAACTGCTCAACTACAACCTCTACTTCAACTGGAAGTTTGTGTGGGTCAAAGTAGGGTCGGCCACCATGTCGACCACGAAATCCGTGTTCGACGGGCAGCAGGCTTATTGCACCAGCCTCATCACGCGGGGCAACAAGAAGCTCGACGGCATCTTCGTCATGCGCGACACGCTGCTCAGCTACTGCCGCAGCAAAGACCTCACGCCCCTCTACTTCCGCAAAGGTGCCCTCGAAGGCAAGCGATACTATGTTGATGAGCTTTGGTATTCGTACCCGCAGGGTAAGTGCCGCTTGAAGATGCACTCCATCAACCGCCACGGCGAGCACAAGTGGCAGACCAAGGACTTCAGCGAGTGCATCTACGACATGATGAGCATCTTCCTGCGCGCACGCAACTTCGACGCATCCACCATGAAGAAGGGCGATGTCATCCCCATGCCCATCAGCGATGCCCGCCATCTGTCTAACTCGTGGCTGAAGTTTCGCGGCAAGGAGACCTTCAAGGTGAGCGATACCAAAGAGAAGTTCCGCTGTCTCGTATTCTCGTTCATAGAGCACGAGGATGGCAAAAATCACGAGCTCATTCGCTTCTACGTCACCGACGACCAGAACCACATCCCCGTACGCCTCGACCTCAACCTCTCCTTCGGCTCGGCCAAGGCCTTCCTGCGCAACTACGAGAACGTGCGCTCGGAGATGACATCGAAGATAAACTGACACCGCGTACTCATGACCGAACCCGCATCACCCATACTCGAGCTGCAGCGCCAGCGCATGCTCCTGCAGATGGAGTATGACGAGGAGTGCCAGGCCTATCAGCAGCAGCGAGAGCTTATCGGCGTAGAGCGGCTGGTAGACAGAGGCGACGCGTGGTTTCCTATTGTGGCGGGCCGCAGTTACTACAACTCGCTCAACCAACTCTGCATCGAGGTGCACCGCTCTCACAACGGCACCGACGATGACGCCGACGACCACAACTTCGAGTTCGGGCGACCGGTGGAGTTTTTCAGAATAGAAACTTCAAATCGTGTTTCTCACCCTTCCTCTTCCATCTCTCATTTGATGAAAGGCAGCGTCAGCTACGTCGACGGCGACCGCATGGTCATTGCCGTGCCCGACGGGTCGCCGCTCATCGACCTGCAGACCACCGATGCACAGCTTGGCGTGATGCTCTCGTTCGACGAGACCAGCTATCGCCTCATGTTCGAGGCCCTGGAGCGCACCATGCGTGCCAAGGGGCGGCTGGGCTATCTGCGCGACCTCTTCTATTCGCGCCAGCGGGCTGAGACATTCAGCTTCCCCGACATGGGCTTCCAGTATCTGAACAAGACGCAGGAGCATGCCGTCAACGAGGTGCTGCGCGCCAAGGATGTGGCCATCGTCCACGGCCCTCCCGGCACAGGCAAGACGACAACGCTCGTAGAGGCTATCTACGAGACGCTGCGCCGTGAGCCTCAGGTGCTGGTCTGCGCACAGAGCAACATGGCCGTCGACTGGATCTCGGAGAAACTCGTCGACCGCGGGCTCAACGTGCTGCGCATCGGCAACCCCGTGCGTGTAGACGACAAGATGCTCTCGTTCACCTACGAGCGCCGTTTCGAGGCTCACCCCGACTATCCGCAGCTGTGGGCCCTGCGCAAGGCTATCCGCGAGCTACGCGCCCAGAAGAAGCACTCCGACGGCTGGCACCAGAAGATGGATCGCCTGAAGAGTCGTGCCACCGAGCTCGAGATACGCATCAACCAGGAGCTCTTCGGTCAGGCGCATGTCATCGCCGCCACGCTCGTGGGCTCGGCCAACCGCCTGCTCGACGGCATGAAGTTCGGCACGCTCTTCATCGATGAGGCCGCCCAGGCCTTGGAGGCTGCCTGCTGGATTCCCATCCGCCGGGCCCAGCGCGTTATCTTTGCAGGCGACCACTGTCAGCTGCCGCCCACGGTGAAGTGCTACGAGGCCTTGCGCGGCGGTTTGGGGCGCACGCTCATGGAGCGTATCGCCACCGAGAAACCCGAGGTCGTCACGCTGTTGCGCATGCAGTATCGCATGCATGAGGACATCATGCGCTTCTCCTCCGACTGGTTCTATCACAACCAGATGGTTGCCGCCCCCGAAGTCAGAAACCGCAGCATCCTCGACCTCGACCTGCCTATCACGTGGATAACTCCCCCCAATGGCCTGCCTTCAGCTCCTCCCCAAGAAGGAGGAGACCATAAAGACCTGCCGCAGGCAACCGATACTGCAGCCGCTGGGGAGGGGCTGGGGACGGGCTCTTCACTCTACAACACCACCGAGGCTCAGCTCACGCTACTCTCCCTGCAGGCCTACTTTGAGCTCATTGGGCGGCAGCGCATCCTCGAAGAGCGTCTCGACGTGGGTATCATCTCGCCCTATCGTGCCCAGGTGCAGTTGCTGCGCCAGCTGTTGCGCCGCAGCGAGTTCTTCCGTCCTTTCCGCCGCTTCATCACTGTGAACACCGTCGACGGCTTTCAGGGGCAAGAGCGCGACATCATCGTCGTCTCGCTCGTGCGCAGCAACGAGGCAGGACAGATAGGCTTCCTGCGCGACCTGCGCCGCATGAATGTTGCCATCACCCGTGCACGCATGAAGCTCATCATCCTCGGCGACCCCCGCACCTTGACGCGCCACCCTTTCTACCGCCGCCTCTGGCAGTATGTGCAGGCCCTTAAGTCGTTAAACGAGAAATGAGAATTTCTCTATGCCTGTCACAATCATTTAGTACGCTCGTTATTCCAGTGGTTACAGACTCATACCCACGGCGAAACTATGCGCAAGTTTGTAAGCAGGTGTTCGCCTGTTTGTCTGTAGTAACCATTTGCCTGGCCCCCAGGGAAATCACATGATAATAAGACAGATAAAGGGATAGGCCTCAAGAAGAGGCAACTATTTCTTTCCCATCTTACCGCCGCCATTGAAAGAAAAGGCACAATGGAAGGCGGTCATATAGCAGGAGAAGAAAAGGAAGATGCAAAGAAAAACGGTCAAGATGATGGTGAGCGGCATGGCCCAATGGTATGCAGTGGCAAGACAGAAGAGGACGGCAGAGGCCACTGTCAGAGTTGAAAATCTCATATTTTCAGTTAAGGATATCTAGACAAATGCTAAAGATTGCTAGAATTTTTGGTTTGAAAAAATCACTGATAAACACGTTGGAATATCAGTGATTTTGTGTAATTTTGCACCAGTACCGAGAGTGAAAAAAACAAGAATTAATACTCGCACTTCTTTAACAACGGGTATCTTTGTTACAATTGGAAAAGATTCATCTTACACCAAGACAAAGAAAGGTGCTTGAACGTATGCGTTATTTAGCATCTTATCGTATTGGAGATTGCTTTAAGTAAAAGTAATCCCAAGTTTTCGGTCGAGAGAAGAGAGATGAACAATAGTAATTTCTCTTCTCTTTTATAAATATATCTCTTTTTGAAAACTTTTCAAGTTAGCACCACCATATTTATGGTAAAGAGTTATTCGGGGTCAAACCCTATATAATTGCCATCATTTTTCATCTGCGCATCACCTTTCTCACGCTGCCGTCGGCACCGCGGACGATGCTCACGCCATGGCTGGCACCAGCCTGGCGGCGGCCCTGCAGGTCGAAAAATACTCCATGTCCTCCTCTTTCGTATACAACACTGCTAATCCCCTGCAACCAGTCAGGAAGATATTCATACAAGATGGTTTCTTCCTTCTTATTACGGTCGTACTCGGTGACCTGTTCCAGGAAAGAAAAATTCTCAGCGTCTCCTTTTGCATGGTAGAGATAGTCAAACAGGAGCCCGTCTGAATTGATACATCCGATTCCTTCTATCAGCACAAGTCCATTGCTCAACGTCAGTCTGCGATGCTCTGTGTTGTCTGACAAAGTAACATTGTCCTTAGCCTCTACGATGATATCCTCATCCACAGAGACGGCATACTTCTCGCCGACCTCTTTATTGTAGTCATAGAGTATCAACTCGCCGTCATCCGTCTCAGGATATGGGAGATAGTCGGGGGTGCCAAAAGACGGTTGACTAAAGTCAAATCCTCTCGACAGATGGGCAAGATACTCTTCCTTGTCCACATAGACACGACCACCTTCCCTACGAACACCCAGAGAACCATCATACTCAGCTTCTTGTACGTTAAATTTGTGCTGGGAGGTAATCACCATCCCGTAAACCCAATAAGCGACTTCATATGTCTTATTATTCAGCGTTCTTTCATGAGCATGTTCTAAACGGAAATAGACATCAGTAACATCGCAGTCAACATCGGCGCCTGTCTGCTGAAAGTCTTTGCACATTTTGTATTTCCAATATTGTACTTGCTGAGCTTCGGAAATAACACATGCATGAAGAAGGAACCACGACAACATGATTCTTCCAATAGTTGGGAAGGTAAAGTTTTTCATAATTGTATTAATGATTAGTTGTTATTATTTCAAATTGTGCACCTTTTTTTACTTCAAATCCGCTAGGAATATTTACAGTTCCATGATTTGATATGACAGTAGAACCCCTTAAAATGGTGACATCTCCTTCTGGCTTGCCCGTTGTTACTGCATTGCCAATGAAAACTTGTTTACCAACTACATGATAATCTGTCTTAGACACGACTGTTTCTGCCTGTGTGCTGACAATCTGTGCCCCAGCCTTGAGGGGCAGGATGGCACTAATGGCAAGGCTCAGCAGAAGCTTGTTTCTGCTCCACATGTGTCTTGTAGAAATTGTATAGGACATCTTTTTTGCTTATATTTTTTCATGACGCAATAGCCGCGAGCAGTGCTTGTAGGGTATATTCCATGCCTGCCCAAAGTGATTGCAAAGTTACGAATGTTTTTTTTACTACCAAATATTTTATTTAGAAATTACCTTCCTCACGCTGCCGTCGGCACCGCGGACGATGCTCACGCCATGGCTGGCACCAGCCTGGCGACGGCCCTGCAGGTCGTAGGCCGTTGCGACTGGCGCTGCTGACGACGACACTGCGCTGATGCCTGTCGTCACCGCCGGACCATCGAAGTCCTCGGCACGGAAGATGCACTCGCCATCCTCCTCGACGGAGAGCAACGTATAGTGGCGGCCGTCGTTCACCTCGGCACCCCACACACGGTCGGGACCGCCGGGGTGGCCGATGCCCTCAACCCACACACGGTCTATGCCGTCGTGATAGTTGTATCTTTCGATATAGAAACGGCGGAAGTATAAGCTGTCCTGCGTCCTGATGGTATCCACATCTACCACGCGCGTCGATATCCCGCAGATGTCCATCCCCTCATCGCTGCCCTGGGTGGCCGAGAAGTCGTAGAGCAAGCCCTCGCTGTCGCCATAGCATATATACACACGCTGTCCCTCCTCACGCAGGAAGAAACCGGCCAGCGTGCTCTCGCCGCCTTCCGTGCGCGGATCCTTGTCCTCTATCGTGTCGTACACATCCTCAGGATAAGTGTAGCGGATGTGGTGCTCCGCGAACGCAGGATCCTTGTACACCTTATAGTACGTCTGGCCGCCGATGACGGTATCGCCGCACAGCCGATACGCATATTCGAACACGCTGTTCACACTCATGTATTCCACGCCGTTCTCTTCCCATGAATAGCGTTCACAGCGCATCTGGACATTCCACACTTTGCCCTCCTTGGCGAAGGCATGGTAAGGCACCGAAATCTGGGCCGACACGCTGCTGCAAAACATCAGCAGAAGCGGCAGAAGCATCATTCTAAACTCTTTCATGAAGGTCTTAATTTTTTAGATTGTTTATTTTTATAACGTAAGGGAATACTACTTATTGCTTTTATGGCAATTTACGAAGTAGTTCATATTCAGAAGCACTAACTCCTTTATTTTTCAAGAAAAAATGCTTTATTCACTTTCCGCCAAACAATATACAGTCACCCGTTTTTCAGGGAATATAAATCATTTTTCATCTGCGCATCAACTTTCTCACGCTGCCGTCGGCACCGCGGAGGATGCTCACGCCGCGACG
>Ga0256405_10002627_pt1 | contig 40263 bp, 35 predicted proteins | sample RumenRJG_02DNA_FD_189096 | JGI IMG/M metagenome (GOLD analysis project Ga0256405, IMG submission 189096) | Bovine rumen microbial communities from Lethbridge, Alberta, Canada - RJG_02 | ecosystem: Host-associated > Mammals > Digestive system > Stomach > Rumen | place: Canada: Alberta... | reverse complement strand
TTCATCCGCAGCTGAGGGTCAATCCAGCTTTCCTGCTTTGCATCGCGGATGATGTCGTCCGGGCCGGGATGGCCGATTAACATGGGAGAATCAGGGTCGTGCTGCTTCATGGCAAGCAGCACGGCCTTTTTGTCTGCGTTGGCATAGCAGTAGCGGCAGAGATGGCCGCAGGTATTGTAGGCCCCGATGTCGCCGGTGATGTAGCAGGCGCACTCGGCCCGGTTTTTCGGGTTGGGCGGGAGTATCAGGTTTTCGCCGACGGCCGTTTCAAATACCTTCTGGGTCATGCACCCGGAGCAGTCGGCGCCCGCCTGTTCCAGACGGGGGTCCTCGCCGCAGGGTTTCAGGGTCATGCCGTGCTTTCCGGCAATCGTTACCATGGCCTTTGTGAGGGCAAGCTGCGTCTCAAAGGGCACGGTGCGCACCTCTGGAAAGTTCCGCTTCACCTTTTCGTAAAGGTCGATAAAGCTGATGACGACGGTATCCGCTGTACCGGAGAGATATTCGCACATGGAAGAGAAGCACTCGATGTGGCGGTCATAAGTCCAGACTTCATCGAGGAATATGGGGTCATAGCGCCAGCACATCCGGTGGGGACCGACGATTCCGGAGAGTGTGCGGAAGGTGTCCATGACCTCTTTTTTGTCGGGAACATTCGGTTCGATGTCTGTTCCGTAGGGGGTTATGGTGACAAACCAGTACTGCCGGAAGGGCGAAAGAAGGTCCATATGACGAAGCATCGGGGCCGGATTCTTGCTGCAGAAGACCATCAGGTCGACCACGGAAGGGTCCAGCCGGTATCTTGTCACGGCAGTCGGATTAAAGGGATTGCGCACGAGAACAAAACCTTCCTTCAGGCGGTTTGCAAACCACTCCGAATAGAAGGCCGGAATGTCGGTCCGGTTGCCGGTCTGAAGAATCATCTGCCGGTGCTCCTTTCTGTCAATGAGACCTGACGGAGGTCACGGGGATCTGGGATATGAATTCGTGAAATATGCCGAAGTGCAGGGGAAAAACTGCACAAATCTGCGGGGCCGCGGGGGTCCTTCCGGCGCCGTCTGCTGTGCAGGTTTCCGAATCTTTTCGCAGAACGACGGTCTGAGCCCGGGCGTATTGAGGCCCGATTTTTTTCGATGTTATCATGGAAGGCAGAAGAAAGTCCAGCAGGAAAGGAGAGATTATGACGTTAAAAAAGATGGCATCGAAGCTTTTGATTCTCGGCGGACTCTGCCTTCTGCTCTACCCCTTTGTAAGCGATAAGTGGAATCTTCTGCATTCCTCAAGGGTGGTTGCGGATTATACCGCAGAGGTGGACCGGATGGAGGAGGAGCGGCTGGAACAGATGTGGCGGTCCGCCCATATCTACAATGCCTGGCTGCGGGATGAGGCGGCGGATCGGTTTCACCCGGACGATTCGGAGCTTGCCCGGTATTACCGGGAACTGGATGTCACCGGCACCGGAATTATGGGCTATCTGGAGATTCCGAAGATTCATGTGAAGCTGCCGGTCTATCACGGCGTGGACGAGGGCGTCCTGCAGATTGCGGCAGGGCACATGCCGGGAAGCTCTCTCCCCGTCGGCGGCAAAGGCACGCACGCGGTCCTTTCCGGTCACCGGGGACTGCCGTCCGCAAAGCTTTTTACGGCACTGGATGAAATGAAGATGGGGGATACATTTTCCCTGCATGTATTAAACCGCACGCTGACCTACCGGGTAGACCAGTGTGCGGTTGTTCTGCCTGATGACAGTGATAATCTCGGTATCGAGGCGGACGGGGATTACTGTACGCTGGTGACCTGCACGCCCTACGGGGTCAATTCCCACCGCCTGCTGGTGCGGGGCGTAAGAGAGACTCAGAAGGAGTGACCGCCTCCGCCGCCGGAGTGACCGCCCCCGCCGCCCCGGGAACCGGAGCCGCCGCTGACGATGACTCTGGGACTGTGGATGCGGGTGGTTTTTCCTGCCTGGGCCCGCGGATTCTGCAGGCGGAAGGATGCGCCGATGGAGCGGAGCAGTTCTTCCCTGGTCGGTTTCATGGCCCGGGAACGGGTGCTGACAAAGAGGTAGGTCAGCAGGAAGGCCAGGCAGAGGGCAATCAGCAGATTGCTGATGTACTTCATCGGCTCGGCAATCCGGGAGCCGGAGAGAAGCAGATAACTCTGGGCAAATGCTTCCGATGCGCAGGAGTAGAATTCGCCGTTCACGGCATACCGATAGATATTGTCCGTGATGGAGCGGCATTTTGCCGGGGTGATGACTTTGTAGGCCTCCCCGTCGGTGTATATTGTCAGCTCCCGATTGTACATGTCAACCATAAGGAGAACGCCGGAGTCATAGTTCATGTAAACCCGGTAGGTTTCTTCTGCATACTGCATGGCCGTGCCGTATCCGTCGTCGCCGCTGAAAAAGGTGACATTGCAGTACTCCGAAATCGGCTTCATGTCCTCCAGGAGGGCCTGTTCTTCTTCTGCAGTAAGAAGGTCGCAGGTATCATCCAAATATGCGGCATATCCGGTTTCCGGATTCTTCCAGGAGAGATAGCCGACATTGTGTCCGGATGACGTCCGGATAAGGGCTGCGTAGCTGTTCAGAGGAAAGCTTATCAGAAACAGCAGCACAAGGAAAAGGACAGCGGGGGAGTATCGTTTATGCACGCATATCACCTCCTTCGCGATGGACATAGTCCGGCAGGGGCCGCATGGTCTGGTCATTGTATCTTCGGAGGATGCCGTAGAGATTCAGTCCGATGCCGATGAGGGAACAGATGGCCCCGAGATAGTACCACGGATCCCCGATCGGCCACAGGATGGTAATGACCAGCGCCAGAACCGAGGAGAGGATCGTGCCGAGCCCCGGCAGAACCTCCCTTGCCGAATAAACAATGCGGATACTGATGGCGCAGAACAGGGTGGCTGCCGTGGCGACCGCCATCAGAACCAGCGGCAGGTGCTGCTCCGACGAGATGCTGAGGAACCGCACGGCGATGACGATGAGCACAATGGCAGCGATAAAAACCGATGAGCTCTTATCCTTCATCTCTGTATTCAGACCGCGGAACAGGCGGGAAAACTTCCGCCGGGAATCGCCTTCCTCCGGGTCCGATGCGGTCCCGCTCAGGTGCCGGTTCATCTGGTTTCTCTTCTGCAGCGTCTGGTATCCCTTGTCGTAGGTGTGTTCCTTTCTGTCCCGGATGATTCCCAGCTGACGCTGGTAAAGAATCAGGGAGAACAGCCCCAGAAACGACGTCACAAGCAGCGTGTGGGCTGCCGATACGGTCAGAAACAGATTCAGCAGCAGGAATATGGGTACGGCCGTCAGGATGGAAAAGACGGTGTACTTGCCGTAATCGATGGGCAGATCGGCGGAAATCTTGCCGGTCAGTCCGTTGGCGATGGCGTAGGCCACCCGGTCGTCCTTGCGCCAGGTCAGAAACCAGACCGGGAACATGGAAAGCCGGGCTTTCTGCATCTCCGCATCGACCCGGAAGGGCTGCCTGGAACCCGGTGAAAAGTTCCGGTAGGCGGGCTGCTTTGAAAGGGCCAGTGCGGCCTCCTGTCTGGCAAATGTCTCAGCATCGCCTTTATAGACGGAGCTCTCGACATCCGAGGTATCCGCGAAAAAGCCGCAGAGCATGGAGGGCGTAAAGGGCCTAAGGTTTTCCGATTCGTAGGGAGCGATGGTCTCGCCGATGGAATCGTCAAAGGAGGATGAAGCATCGTAATAGATGTTCGGATAGGCCGCATCCAGGTCTCCCCGCAGCTCATATTCGGTCCTTACGATATAGTCGCCTTCCCGGTGCTCCTTGGAGCCCATGATGGAGGAGACACCGTGAAACTGCACGTCAAAAAGCCAGTAGGGAATGTAGATTCCGCGGAATTTCTCCAGATACTCCGGATCCTGAAGTTCCTTCGGGACAAAGAAGGCCTGCCGCATCTTTCTTCGGTAGGCTTCCTTGCATTCTTCTTTTGTCTTCATAAAGGGGATAATCAGCGCGGGCCGTTTCTCCCGGCTGATCCGGCTTCCCAGGACGACCGGCGAGCCGCAGTAGGTGCAGAAGCTGGCCGCAGTTACGTCGGTAGAGGTGATCTCGCCGCCGCAGTGCGGACAGGTAAAAAGCGTTGTCTCATAGGTTTTCTGCTCCTCCGCATCTTTGCCTTCGCCCTGTTCCTTATCCAGCTCATAGGGATCAAAGGAAGAATCGCAGCTGTCGCAGTGAATCTTCGCGGAAGGTATGTCATAGCGGATGTGACCGCCGCAGTTGGGACAATTGTACATGAATAACCTCCGGTGTGGGGTTTGTGAGTGTTACGGCTATTATACAACAAAATGGGCGGGAGGGCAGTGCCTGCGGCGGGAACAAAGCAAGCTTTGCTCTGGCCGGGTGAGGTGGCGATCCGGGAGGGCAGTACCCGTGGCGAGGTCAAAACAAGCTTTGTTCTGGCCGGGTGAGGTGGCGATCCGGGAAGGCAGTACCCGTGGCGGGGTCAAAACAAGCTTTGCTCTGGCCGGGTGAGGTGGCGATCCGGGAAGGAATAGCCTTGGCCAGGTCAAAACAAGCCTCATTTTGGGCGACAGGAAGGAATTTTCGGATCTGTACAAGAGTATCGCTGGGTGAGATCTGCAGAGACAAAAGGAAATGTGAAGAAGAATATGGTGTTCAGCAGATCTATCCAGGAAAAAAGAATGAGAGATCTGATTTGAGGGGGTGAAAATAGGAGAATGTGGTTTATTTAGGAAACAGAATGCAGATCTGTAGGAAGATAGCGGGGAGTAGATCTGCTTTCGTGCCACAGAATAGTTAAGTGTCAGGAAAAGTGCAGCAGATCCGGAAGTGATCAGACAGGAGAAAGATCTGAAAACCGTGGATTTGTGGATAACCGGCATAAAGCCATGTACAGTCTGAGGACAGCATATATTCCGCCCTCAGACTGCACACAGCTTTATTGATCGCTGGTTATCCACAAGCTCCACAGTCTGCGGCAGCGGCGAAACCATCGGCTGTCCTGCCTGAATTATTGCGCTGGATTCTGCGAGGAATAAGTGAGCATAGGGGGTGTATAGATGAACTTATTTTCTGAGCTTTTTCAGAAACGTCGGGTTTTTTTGAAACGTGTAGTAAAAGAAAAGGAGCGGGCTTTTCGAAAGGCTCCGGAAGGAAGAATCCGAATCAGCCTGCGAGACAGCGGGATTCAGTACTATCGGGTGTTGGGGGAAGATAATCATGCAGGCTCGTATATCAGGCAGCGGGATAAGAAGCTTATCATAGCCCTGGTTCAGAAAGACTATGACCAGCGGGTTCTGAAGCAGGCAAAAAAGGAGCTGGAAGAATTAGACCGAATGGAGAAAATTTATTCCGGAAAGTCTGTGGAAGATGTGTATTTTTCTCTGCCTGACTTCCGGCGTGAACTGATTACACCTGTGATACAGACCGATGAGCAGTTTGCAAAACAATGGCAGGAAGAACCTTACAGAGGAAAAATGATAGGGAATGATGTACCTGTATATCTTACGGAAAAGGGAGAGAGAGTCCGCTCAAAGTCAGAAGTCATACTTGCAAACAAGTTTTATACTATGGGAATTCCGTATAAGTATGAACATCCACTGCTACTTCAAAGTGGGGAGGTGATTTACCCTGATTTTACCGGATTAAATGTCAGGGAGCGGAAGGTGATATATACAGAGCATCTCGGCATGATGAGTGATCCTGACTATTGCGAGGCTGCCATGGAGAGGCTGTCCAAGTTTATCCGGAACGGGATTTTTCCCGGGGATCAGCTCTGCCTTACATGGGAGACGCAGAAGCAGCCGCTTAATATCCTGGATGCGGAGAAGATCCTGAGGCATTATTACTTATAAATCAGGGCCTTGAAAGGACAGATTGGTAAGGCCAGATTGGTAAAGCCGGATTGGTGAGGCCGGATTGGTTAGGCCGAATTGGCAAGGACAGATTGGTAAGGTTTGGTGCTTGGCAGATCTTGAGGCCTGGTTTTGGGTGAAAGATCTGTTCGCTGACAGAACCAAACAATTCTTTTCGGGACGTAAGCAGATCATTCACCTTGAAATTAAGTGAGAGATCGGATATCAATAAGGGCAGCAGTGGCAGATTACTCTTGTCCTTTGTCAGGTAGCAGATCCTGCTGTTGTAACTGCTGTGAAAGATCTGCTTTGCAGGGCAGATGAGATTGAAGTCAGCTGAAGTTGGCGGATCTTCCGGAGAAATACAAGAGAAGGATCTGCTTTAGACGTTCCGGGGGTAAAAACAAGCATATTTTTTGGTCGGGGGAGGCAGCAACCGGGGAGGGCAGCACCTGTGGCAGGGTCAAGGCAAGCTTTGTGCTGGCCGGGGGAGGCAGCAACCCGGGAGCGCAGTGCCTGCGGCGGGAACAAAGCAAGCTTTGTTCTGGCCAAGGCTCTTGACAAATGCCGCGGGGTTTCGTAAAATGCAATTTGATGCTGTTTCTTGCAGGTTTGGCAGGATGCGGTATCGGATAAGATGAGAAAGGCTTTGAAAGCGCAAGTAGGATCATTGTTTCCTCTCAGAGAGTGGGGATCACAGGCTGCAAATCCCTGCAGGTTCGGCAATGTTCTGAATTTCCCGCCGGAGCTGCCTGGCTGAACCGCGAATGTGTTAAATGTGTTAAGTAAGCCGGGACGTGTCGTACACGTTACGTATAGGAGGAGTGTCCGCCTGAGGCGGAAACCGGGGTGGTACCACGAGACTGAAGTCCCGTCCCCTGCAGTGCAAGCTGCAGGGGGCTTTTTTTATGCTCACCTGGCAGCAGGTTAACAGTAGGAAACATTGTAAGGAGAAGTTTATGAAGGAACAGCTGGAAAGAATCAAAGAAGAGGCCATGAAGGCCATTGGTTCCGCGGATGCGCTTGAGAAGCTGAATGATATCCGCGTAGCGTATCTCGGAAAGAAGGGCGAGCTGACCACCGTTCTCAGAAGCATGAAGGACGTGGCACCGGAAGATCGTCCGAAGGTCGGCCAGATGGTCAATGATGCGAGAAAGCTCATTGAAGACAGGCTGGAGGAGACCAAGGCGGTTCTGGCGGCAAAGGCCAGAGAAGCACAACTGGAGCGGGAGACCATCGATGTCACCCTGCCGGCAAAGAGAAATATCATCGGCCACAGCCATCCGAATACCGTTGCCAGAAAAGAGCTGGAGCGGATTTTCACGGGCATGGGCTATGAAGTAGTCGATGGTCCGGAAGTAGAGTATGACATTTACAATTTCGAGAGACTGAATATTCCGAAGGGACATCCGGCAAGAGACGAGCAGGATACCTTCTATATCAACGAGAATATCCTTCTGCGCAGCCAGACCTCCGGTGTGCAGGTCCGCGTTATGGAGAAGACCAAGCCCCCGATCCGCATCATTGCGCCGGGCCGCGTATTCCGCTCCGACGAAGTGGATGCCACCCATTCCCCGTCCTTCCATCAGGTAGAGGGACTGGTAGTGGACAAGGACATCACATTCGCAGACCTGAAGGGAACTCTCGCTGAGTTTGCAAAGCAGATGTTCGGACCGGAAACCAAGGTTAAGTTCCGCCCGCATCACTTCCCGTTCACCGAGCCCAGCGCCGAGATGGATGTCAGCTGCTTCAAGTGCGGCGGCAAGGGCTGCCGGTTCTGCAAGGGCGAGGGCTGGATTGAGATCCTTGGCTGCGGTACGGTACATCCGCACGTTCTTGAGATGTGCAACATCGATCCGGAAGAGTACACCGGATTTGCCTTCGGCGTCGGCCTGGAGAGAATCGCCCTGCTGAAGTATGAAATCGACGACATGCGCCTGCTGTATGAGAACGATGTGAGATTTCTCAAGCAGTTCTAAGAATGATTAATAGTAAGGAGATTACCTCATATGAATACATCTTTATCATGGATTAAGGCGTATGTTCCGGACCTGGACGTGACGCCGCAGGAATACAGGGATGCGATGACGCTCACCGGCACAAAGGTTGAGACGGTGGAGATTCTGGACAAGAATCTGGAGAAGATTGTCATCGGTCAGATTAAAGAGATTAAGCCCCATCCGGATGCCAACAAGCTGGTCATCTGCCAGGTGGATATCGGCACGGAGACCATCCAGATTGTCACCGGCGCCAGCAATATGAAGGAGCAGGACAAGGTTGCCGTGGTTCTGGACGGCGGCAAGGTAGCCGGCGGCCACGACGGCGGCCCGATGCCGGAGAACGGCATCCGCATCAAGGCCGGCGCGCTGCGCGGCGTGGAGTCCTACGGCATGATGTGCTCCATCGAAGAGCTGGGTTCCAGCCGTGAGTTCTATCCGGAAGCACCGGAAGAGGGACTTTACATTTTCCCGGAGGATGCTGAAGTAGGAGCGGACGCCATCGAGGCTCTGGGCCTGCATGATGCCACCATCGAGTATGAAATCACCTCCAACCGTGTGGACTGCTACAGCGTTATCGGTATCGCGAGAGAGGCAGCGGCCACCTTCCGCAAGCCCTTCCATCCGCCGGTTGTCAAAGAGACCGGAAACGGTGAGGATATCAACGATTACCTGAAGGTAACCGTGGAGGATACCGACCTGTGCAAGCGCTACTGCGCAAGAATGGTCAAAAACATCAAGCTTGCTCCGTCCCCGAAGTGGATGCAGAGAAGACTGGCTGCCAACGGCATCCGTCCCATCAACAACATTGTCGATATCACCAACTACATCATGGAAGAATACGGCCAGCCGATGCACGCATTTGACTATGACCTGATTGCAGGCCATCACATCATTGTGAAGCGGGCAAATGACGGCGACACCTTCCAGACCCTGGACGGCCAGATCCGCAATATGGACCATGACGTGCTGATGATCAACGACGCCGAGAAGGCGGTCGGCATCGCCGGCATCATGGGCGGTGAGAATTCCAAGATCACCGATGACGTCAGGACCATGGTATTTGAGTGCGCCTGCTTCGACGGCACCAACAACCGTCTTTCCTCCAGAAGACTGGGCCTTCGGACCGATGCTTCCGGAAAGTATGAGAAGGGCCTTGACCCGAATACCGCAGAGGAAGCCGTTAACCGCGCCTGCCAGCTGGTAGAAGAGCTGGGTGCAGGCGAAGTTGTAGGCGGCATCATTGACATTTACCCGGTAAAGGCAGAGGGAAACCGCGTTGCCTTCGAGCCGGAGAAGATTAATCACCTTCTGGGAACCGATATCGATGCGGAGACCATGAAGAGCTACTTCAAGATGCTTGACCTTGGCTTTGATGAGGCAACGCAGGAAGTGGTTGTTCCCAGCTGGAGACAGGATCTGCACTGCATGAACGACCTGGCAGAGGAAGTGGCCCGTTTCTACGGCTATGACAAGATTCCGACCACCCTTCCGGGCGCAAAGACCGCAGGACGGATTTCCTTCGAGAAGCAGGTGGAGGATGTGTGCCGTGAGGTTGCCGAATTCTGCGGCTTCTCCGAGAGCATGACCTACTCCTTCGAGAGCCCGAAGGTATTTGACAAGCTGCTGATTCCGGAAAATGACGACCTTCGCAAGACCGTCGTGATCAATAACCCGCTGGGCGAGGACTTCTCCGTCATGCGGACCCTTCCGCTGAACGGCCTTCTGACCTCTCTGGGAACCAACTACAACCGGAGAAATAAGGACGTCCGCCTCTATGAGCTGGCTAAGATTTATCTGCCGAAGGCACTGCCCCTCACCGAGCTTCCGGACGAGAGAGTAGAGATGACACTCGGCATGTTCGGCAGCGACGCAGACTTCTTCACCATGAAGGGCGTGGTGGAAGAGATCTTTGCAAAGCTTGGCCTGACAAAGCATTTCACCTATAATCCGGCATCCGGAAAGCCGTTCCTGCATCCGGGCCGCCAGGCACAGATTGAGTACGAGGGCAAGGTTCTCGGATATCTGGGCGAGCTGCATCCGCAGACCGCAGATAACTATGAGATCGGCGAGCGCACGGTTGTGGCAGTTCTGGATCTCCCGGCCGTCTGCGAGTTCGTAAGCTTCCTGCACAAGTACACCGGCATCGCCAAGTATCCGGCGGTGACCCGTGACCTGTCCATGCTGGTGAAGAAGGAGATTACCGCAGGCCAGATCGAGGCCATGATCCTTCAGCGCGGCGGAAAGCTTCTGGAGAGCTGTGAGCTGTTCGACCTCTATGAGGGCGCACAGATCATGACCGGCTATAAGTCCATGGCGTACACCATGACCTTCCGGGCAAAGGATCACACCCTGGAAGAGGCGGAAGTAACGGCCGTTATGAAGAAGATCCTGAACGGCCTTGACAGCCTGGGCATCCAGCTGAGAGGCTAATTCTGCAAAAGATAAAATTCTGCTTGTATTGCAGATTCTCTTATGCTATAATCGTTCTGTTTAGCTGGGAGGTGTAAAAGTGATTAAGATTATTCTTACCGTAATTTTCGTAGCAATATGCATTTTCCTGTCAGCAGTAATTCTCCTTCAGGAAGGAAAGTCTGCTGGCCTCGGCTCCATCAGCGGCATGGCGGATTCCTACTGGGGACGCAATAAGAGCCGTACCATGGAAGGCAAACTGGAAAAGCTCACAAAGTGGGCAGCATTCTTCTGGATGCTTCTTGCATTTGTCCTGAATTTAAAAGTACTGGGATAATGAATGACGTAACAGGCGCCTCTGGAGACAGAGGCGCCTTTAAATTTAATCTGAAAAGAGGAGGTGAAAACCAATGAAAAAGCATGTTACAGGCTATGAGCCGCGGCTCCAGAGCAGGGAAAAGTTCCTGGAACGGCGGGAGACGGTTCTGGCCATTATGAAGGATAAGAATTACCGCCCGATGCGGAGAAGAGATCTGGCGGTGCTGATGAATGTTTCCGGACCGGAGAAGGACGCCCTGGCGGAGGTTCTGGCCTCCCTGGAGGAGGATGGGCTGATCCAGGCAAACCGCAGAGGAAAGTACGTCCTGCCGGGCGCGGAGAAGGAGACCGGCGTCTATTCGGGCAATGCGAAGGGCTTCGGCTTTGTCACCGTCGAGGGCAGAAACGGGGATGTCTTTATCTCCATGGAGAATACCGGCGGCGCTCTGCACGGGGATACCGTGGAGCTGGTTGTCGACCGGGAGGCGGCGCCCGGCGGCAAGGCCGAGGGACATATCACGGCGGTGCTGGAGCACGCCAATGAAGAGATCGTCGGACTCTATGAAAAGACGAAGAACTACGGATTTGTTCTGCCGGACAACCCGAAGATCGGAAGGGACATCTTTATCCCCGCGGGATGCAGCATGGGGGCGAAGAACGGTCACAAGGTGGTCGTTCACATCACGGATTTCGGCCGGGGAAGAGAGAATCCCAGCGGCGAGGTCATCCGCATCATCGGCCATCTGAACGAGCCGGGCGTGGACGTACAGTCGGTGGTGGAGGCCCATCACCTGCCGGGTGAATTCCCGGAGGCGGTGCTGGAGGAGATCCGGGATATTCCGGATGTGGTCCTTCCGGAAGAGACGGAGGGACGGCTGGACCTCCGGGACCTTGTGACTGTCACCATCGACGGGGACGACTCCAAGGACCTGGATGACGCCGTGACCATCGAGCGGACAGAGGGCGGATACCGCCTGGGCGTCCATATCGCTGACGTGAGCCACTACGTGAAGGAGAAGAGCCCCCTGGATGAGGAAGCACTGATCCGCGGAACCAGCGTCTATCTGGCGGACCGGGTCATTCCCATGCTGCCGCCGAAGCTTTCCAACGGCATCTGCTCCCTGAATATGGGTGAGGACCGGCTGACCTTAAGCTGTCTGATGGAGCTGGATCAGGAGGGACATATCATCGAGCACCGGATCTGCGAGACGGTCATCCGGGTAAATAAGAGAATGACCTACGGAAAAGTAAACCAGGTGCTGGAATGTGCCGCCCGGCAGGCAGCAGAACAGGCCGGCGACCGGGAAAACCAGGTACTGGATGATGGTTCCGGAATCCCGGAGGACTATCTCCCCTACAAAGATCTCCTTCTCCTCATGAAGGAGGCGGCCCGGAAGCTGCGGAATCTGCGAAAAATTCGCGGATCGGTTGACTTTGACTTTCCGGAAAGTAAAATAGAATTGGATGACTGTGGCCGTCCCGTAAACATTTACCCGAGAATGCGGGGCGAGGGCGAGCGAATCATCGAAGATTTCATGCTGGCCGCCAATGAGACGGTGGCCGAGGAGTACTTCTGGCGGCAGTCGCCGTTTCTGTACCGCGTCCACGACGACCCGGATTCGGAGAAGATGAAGAGTCTGGCCGCGTTTCTCGGAAACTTCGGATTCGTGCTTCACATCCGCCAGGGAAAGGTGTACCCGAAGGAGCTCCAGCAGATTCTGGAGAAGGCCGGGGGAAAGCCGTCGGAAGCCCTGGTAAAGCGGATTGTGCTCCGCTCCATGCAGCAGGCGAAGTACTCGCCGGAAAACCGAGGGCATTTCGGTCTGGCTGCAGAATATTACACCCATTTTACCTCACCGATCAGACGTTATCCGGATCTGCAGATACACCGTATCATCAAGGAAACCATTGCCGGCGGCATGAACGGCAGGAGAGTGTCCCACTTCGAGCGGATTCTCCCGGAGGTGGCGGTAAAGACCTCGGCGCTGGAGCGAAGGGCCGAGGATGCCGAGCGGGAGGTGGAGAAGCTCAAGAAGGTGGAGTATATGGAAAAATATGTCGGCGAAGAGTTCGACGGCACCATTTCCTCCGTCACCTCCTGGGGCTTCTATGTGGAACTGCCGAATACGGTGGAGGGGCTTGTCCACGTGAACGAGCTCTATGATGATTATTATGTCTTCGACGAGGCGCGCTGCGAACTCATCGGAAGGATGACCGGGCGGGTATACCGCATCGGACAGCCCTGCCGTGTGGTTGTGACAGGATGCGACCGGTTCATGAAGACAGTCGACTTCATTCCCGCGGAGCGTGCCTGGGACGGGCTGGAAAGCTATTAATGCCGGGGAATGGAACATGCGCGCAGGGGAAACTCTGCGCGGCCGGGAGGAATGAACCATGGCAAAGGAAAGCGTCAAGCTGATTGCAAACAACAAGAAAGCGTACCACGATTACTTTATCGATGAAAAGTACGAGACGGGGATTGAGCTCTTCGGGACGGAAGTCAAGTCCATCCGGATGGGGCACTGCAGCGTCAAGGAGGCATTTGTCCGCATCGTGAACGGGGAAATGTTTATCTACGGGATGCACATCAGTCCCTATGAGAAAGGCAATATCTTCAACAAGGACCCGCTGCGGGACCGGAAACTCCTGATGCACAAGAAGGAGATCAACCGGCTCCTCGGGAAAATCAAGGAAAAGGGATTCACCCTGGTCCCCCTTCAGGTATATTTCAAAGGCAGTCTCGTGAAGGTGGAGATCGGCCTGGCACGAGGCAAAAAGCTCTATGACAAGCGGGAGGACATCGCGAAAAAGGATGCCCGCCGTGAGATGGAGCGGGAATTCAAGTCAAAGAATTACTGATTCCGGCGGATTGCACCTGAGGTTACCAATCTATGAGCATATTATATCGAAAGCTGGATGAGAACCAGTATTTTGTCCGGAAGACATTCCGGCGGTTCTTCTGGCCGGCTGTGTTCAGCAGCGTATGGCTTGCCATAGCTGGAGTCGTGGACAGCGTCTTCGTGGGCCATGCAATCGGGGCCGCGGGTCTGAGTGCTATCAGTCTCGGCATGCCGGTCTATCTGTTTTACAATATTCTGAGCTACGGGTTTTCCATCGGCGGGTCAATTCATTTTGCGGCCCGGCTGGCAGAGGGGCGTGAACGGGAGGGAAACCGGATTTTCATTACCGTCACCTGCTTCCTGATGACAGTCTATATTGCGACGGCTCTTTTGGGAATTCTGTTTCTGCCGCAGCTCATGGTAGTGCTGGGAGCGGATCCGGCGGATACCCTTACCGCGTCCTACATCCGGATGCAGCTGCTCTGCGTGCCGATCCTGTACCTGCAGGGGCCTATGTACTTTTTCGTGAATGCGGACAATGACCCGAAAACGGCGGCATTTGCCATGTCACTGTCGGGGATGCTGGATGCCCTGTTCAGCTACGTGTTCATCATCTCCATGGGAATGGGCGTGATCGGGTCCGTCTGTTCAACGCTGGTGGGCGCGGCGGTGATGCTGTCCATCACGGGAAGCCACTTCCTGGCGGGACGCGGGGTTCTCCGGTTCCGGCCGGAAAAGATGGACTGGTCCTGCCTGCCGGCAGCGGCCAGAACCGGTTTTTCCACGGCACTACAGTATCTGTATCAGTTTGTTACCATGATTGCGGTGAACCACCTTCTGATGCACCTGGGAGGAGTCACGGCGGTGGCCGCTTTTGATGTGGTTTATAACATTTCCCTCCTCTGTGCATCCATCCCGGAGGGGACGGCGGTTGCCACCGAACCGATGCTTGCGAGCTATCGGAGCGAGCGGAATCTCGGAAACATCCGCATTACCCAGAGACTTGCCCTGCAGTGGTCATGTGTACTGGCCTGTATCGGCATGCTGGTGTTACTGTCCGGTTCCGGGGAACTCAGCAGAATATTCGGCATGGACAGCGGAATGGCGTTCCGGTATACATCAAACGGTATCCGAATCTATGCGCTGAGTGTTCTTCCGGCAATGCTGAACATGCTGTTCTGCGGATATTATCAGTCCATCCAGCAGGAATGGCTGGCCTACCTCATCACGGTTCTCCGGAACTTCCTGTTCTATCTCACCGCACTGGCATTCTGCGTGCAGGGCGGTCTGGAAGGCTTCTGGTATGTATTTGTTCTGACCGAATGCATGACGCTTCTGGTCTGGATTCCGCTGGCTGTGCGGCGGGGAGGATTTCTGCAGCTTCGGGATATCGATGTGAGCAGGGCGAAAAGCGTCGCAATCGACAGTACGAGCCGCGATATATCCGAGATGACCCAGATTCTTCAGAGGTTCTGCAAAGCGAAAGGCGGCAGTGAGAAAGAGGCCATGTACATCGGGCTGACCGTCGAGGAGATCTGCCTGGCGGTTACGGAACACTTTGCCGGGCTGTTTGGCGATATCCGCATCCAGATAACCCTGGTGATGGATTCCGCAGAGACCACCCTGTATATCCGGGACAATGCTCTCGAATTCAATCCCATGGCGGAAAACACCGACCGCATCTCCCTGGAGGAGGGCAGGCATCTCGACCTTGTGGGACTGCGCATTGTCCAGAAAAACGCAAAAGAATTCTATTACCGCCGGTATTCCGGATTTAACACTCTTGTGATACGACTGTGAGGACAGCATAATGGAAAATGATAAGAGAATACGGTTCTCTCTGAGCAAGAAAATCGCCGTGCTGGTGCCGGGCATTGTTCTGATTGCGAGTATGGTACTGCTTACGCTTACCTACTCCCATTACCGGAATCAGATGTTTCTGCACTATGAAGAATTCGGCATGAATATCGCGTCCCTTGCCGCCGCCCAGCTGGATCCGGACCGGATTGACATGTGGCTTTCGACTGGCGAGAAGGACGAAGCCTATGAAACGTCCTTCGAGCAGCTGTGCAAAATCCAGCAGCATGGCGGCATCAAGTACCTGTATGTCGTGAAGCCGGAGGAAAAGGAAGTCTGGTACGTGATGGATACCGACCCTTCGGAGGGCGCGATTCCTCTCGGGTATCACGAACCCTACTATGAAGGGGCATTTGCCGACAATGCCCAGAAGATGGTAAGAGGAGAAGCGGTGGGTCCCCTGGTCAGCAATGAGGAATTCGGCTGGCTCATGAGCGTCTACTATCCCCTCCGGACATCCGCCGGAGAACCGGCCGGCTATGTGGGCGTGGATATCCAGATGAACAACGTCATGCGGGATCTGTCCGGCTTTGTGCGTCAGCTTGTGGTTCTCATGATTGTGATTGCATGTATTATCTCCGCGATTGTGATCGAAGGAACCTCCAGGACACTGGCGACGCCGATCCGGAGACTGGCAGATTCGGCGGCCCAGCTGGTGGAGACGGAACGGCAGGGTTCTGTCACGGAGAGTTCGATTTTCTCCCAGATGGAGGAGATTAAGTCCCAGGATGAGGTGGGCGTTCTCTACCAGTCGCTCCGGCAGATGGAGCAGGACATGAACGCCTACATGCGGGAGCTTCTTCAGGTGACTGCGGAGAAGGAGAGAATCGGCGCGGAGCTGAATGTCGCCACCCAGATTCAGGCAGATATGCTGCCGAATATTTTCCCCCCCTTCCCGGAACGGAGAGAGTTCCAGATTTATGCCACCATGAACCCGGCCAAGGAAGTGGGCGGCGATTTCTACGACTTCTTCCTGGTGGATGATTCCCATCTGGCCATGGTCATGGCGGATGTATCCGGAAAGGGCGTACCTGCGGCGCTGTTCATGGTCATTACCAAGGTTCTGATCAAGAACCGGGCGCTGATGGGAGACTCACCGGCGGAGATTCTCTACAACGTCAACAATCAGCTCTGTGACGGCAATGAAGCGGATCTGTTCGTCACGGTATGGATCGGCATCCTGAACCTGAATACCGGAGAGGGCGTTGCGGCCAACGCCGGCCATGAGCACCCGGTGGTCTGCCGGAAGAACGGTCTCTATGAGCTGGTGCAGTACAAGCACTCCCCGGCCGTTGCGGTTATGGAGGACATGAAGTTTAAAGAGCATGCATTCCGGCTCCATCCGGGCGATCGGCTCTTTGTGTATACGGACGGCGTGCCGGAGGCCACGGATGCGGACAATAAGATGTTCGGCACCGATCGGATGCTGGAGGCCCTGAATGAGAACCCGCTGTCAGAGCCGGAAGAGCTTCTTCCGCGGGTTAAGACAGCCATAGATGCCTTTGTGGGCGATGCGCCGCAGTTTGATGATATTACCATGCTGGGATTCCATTATCGGGACAATGTGACCGCAGGCGATGCGAAGGAGCTGACCCTGGAGGCATCGGTGGAGAACCTGAACCGGGTTCTCGACTTCCTGGAGGGCCCGATGGACAGCGTCGAATGCCCGCTGAGCGTCCAGACCCAGCTCAATATCGCGGTGGAAGAGATCTTCGTCAACATTGCGCATTACGCTTATACGCCGGGCAAAGGCGACGCCACCGTCCGCGTGGAGACCGATAAGAAAAACCGAAGCATCAGCGTCACCTTCACGGACCGGGGCATCCCCTACAATCCGCTGGAAAAAGCGGACCCGGACACCACGCTGTCCGCGGAGGAGCGCCAGATCGGCGGACTCGGCATCTTCATGGTAAAGAAGAGCATGGATGCCATGGAATACCGGAGAGAGGACGGCATGAATATCCTGACCATCCGGAAGAACTGCTGATCTTGACTTCGCCGTACGGCGTAGTTTATACTGAATATTGGAAAATTTAGGAGTACGGCTCATTTTTGGCAATCCTGCCAGGAATTGAGCCGTACGGCTTTATTTTGATGCGCACGAATATCTTTAAGTGTATCACACAGGGAGGGAGTCTCCGATGATTGTTGCCGATGCGGTTTCTTTTGGAAAGGCATTGCGGACGCGGCGGAAAAAGCTGGGATATACCCAGAGCTATGTGGCCGAGGTGAGCTGCATGAGCGTAAGCTTCATATCGGACCTGGAGCGGGGGAAAGCCACGGCGGAACTGGGAAAAGCCCTGTTTCTGGCCGGCCTTCTCGGCCTGGATCTGGAACTGAAGGAGAGGTAGGGCATGAGAACACTGAAGGTCCGGATTGAGCGGGGCGGAAGGATGATTTCTGTGGGAGTCATCACAGAAAAGAATCCGATGGAGGCAGAGTTTTCCTACCTTCCGGAATATCTGGAGAGGGCGGACAGCGTGCCCATCTCCCTGAGCCTGCCGCTGCAGACGGAAGCATTTTCCAGCGGACAGACAAGAAACTTCTTTGACGGAATGCTGCCGGAGGGATTTACCAGACGGTCGGTGGCCCAGTGGGTGAGGGCGGACGAGGATGACTATCTGTCAATCCTGGACTCTCTGGGAAGGGAGTGCCTGGGAGCCATCCAGATCGTGGAGGAGTCTGCGGTACCGCCGGAGCCGGAATACCGGAAGCTTTCCATGGAGGAGATCCGGGCGCTGGCCGCGGAGGGCGCATCCCGGTCTGCGGAAATCCTCAAGCAGACTCACCTCTCTCTGACCGGGGCAACGGGGAAGGTGGGCCTCTATTACCGAAAAGAAGAGGATGCCTGGTACTTCCCCGCGGGGACGGCGCCGAGCACCCACATCGTGAAGCAGAGCCATGTGCGGCTGAAAAATATCGTGCTGAACGAGCAGCTGGCCCTGCGCACGGCGGCAAATGCGGGACTCGATGTGCCGGAAAGCTTTATCATCGATGCCGGGGGCGGGGAGGACAAGGATGTCCTGTTCGCCACCAGGAGATATGACCGCATTTTCGGGGAAATGCCCCGGTATGCGAATTCCATGCCCATGCCCATGCGTCTTCACCAGGAGGACTTCGCCCAGGCCCTGGGAATCCGGGCCATCAATAAGTATGAACAGCCGGGGAAGAACTATCTTTTCCGCATGTTTGATGTGCTGCAGAAGTATTCCGCGGACCCGATTGCGGATCGTATGAAGCTGTGGGACGTGGTGATCTTTGATTACCTGGTGGGGAATACGGACAATCACATCAAAAACTGCTCTCTCTTGTACAGCCCGGACCTCAGGCAGAAGCGCCTGGCGCCGGCCTACGATATCGTGAGTACGGCCGTGTATCCGGAAAGCACCCGAACGATGGCCTACCGGATCGGAGATTCGGCGGAGCTGGATGCGATCAGCCGGGAATCCTTTGTGATGGCAGCGGAAGAGCTCCGTATCGGACGATCCCTTGCCATGCGGCATTTTGATGCGCTGGCAGACCGGTTTGAGAAAGCCCTGGAAGATGCGGCAGACACTCTTCGGGAAAGCGGATTTGTGCACACCGACGAACTGCGGGAGGCCATCCTTTCCCGGGGCGGTTATTCAAGGCTGTGACAGGGAGCGCAGTCCCGGCAGGCAGTAAAAAAGACACAAAGAACGATGGACGAAACAATGAATACCATGACAGAAAACAAAACATCAGAAAACAGAACAGCGGAACACAGCCGTCCAACCCACATCCGGGTGCGGGGCGCAAAGGTCCATAACCTGAAAAATGTGAACGTCGACATTCCTCTCAACCAGATCGTGGGAATCGCCGGCGTATCGGGTTCGGGGAAGTCCTCTCTGGCCCTGGGCATCCTCTATGCGGAGGGGTCCAGGCGGTACCTGGAATCCCTGTCCACCTACACGAGAAGGCGCATGACCCAGGCGGAAAAGGCAAGAGTGGATGAGGTTCTCCACGTGCCGGCGGCCCTGGCCCTCAGGCAGAGGCCGGGCGTTCCGGGCATCCGGAGCACCTTCGGGACGGGGACGGAGCTCTTAAATAACCTCCGGCTCATGTTCTCGAGGCTTTCCTCCCACCGGTGTCCCAACGGACATTACCTTCCCCCGTCGCTCCACGTGGCGGCAGAGCTGCCGCTCACCTGCCCGGAGTGCGGGGAGGTCTTCTATGCGCCCGGGGCAGAAGAACTGGCCTTCAACAGCCAGGGCGCATGCCCCCGGTGCGACGGCACCGGAATCATCCGGGTGGTGGATGAGTCAACGCTGGTTCCCGACGAGTCCCTGTCGATTGACGAGGGGGCGGTTGCGCCCTGGCAGACCCTGATGTGGTCGCTGATGAAGGACATCGCGAGAGAAATGGGCGTGCGCACGGATGTGCCCTTCCGGGAGCTCACGGAAAAGGAGCGGGAGATTGTCTTCCACGGACCGGCGGTCAAGAAAAACATCATTTACCAGAATAAGACCAGCGGCGCAGCCGGCGACATGGACTTTACCTACTTCAACGCCACCTACACGGTGGAGAATGCCCTTGCAAAGGTGAAGGATGAGAAGGGCATGAAGCGGGTGGAGAAGTTCCTTAGGCAGAGCATCTGTCCCGACTGCGGCGGAACGAGGCTTTCCGAGGCGGCGAGAGCACCGAAGCTTCGGGGCATCTCCCTGGATAAGGCCTGTGAGATGACCCTCTCGGAGCTCTCCGAATGGGTGGACGGCGTTCCCGCCTCCCTTCCGGAGGAAATGCGCCCGATGGCGGAGAGTATCTGCGCTTCTTTCCGGGGGGCGGCGAGAAGGCTGAAGGACCTGGGGCTTTCGTATCTGACCCTGGACCGCAGCGCCTCCACCCTGTCCACGGGAGAGCGGCAGCGGATGCAGCTGGCGCGGGCGGTGAGAAACCGCACCACCGGCGTTCTCTATGTCCTGGATGAGCCCTCCATCGGCCTTCATCCCTCCAACCTGGAGGGACTTCTGGGCGTGATGGAGGATCTGCTCGCAGACGGCAATACGGTGGTTCTGGTGGACCATGACACCAATGTGCTGAAAAAGGCCGACTGGCTTATCGAGCTGGGGCCGGAAGCCGGTGCCGGCGGCGGAAGAATCATCGCCGAAGGGCCGATTTCGGAGGTGGCAGAGAATCCGGCTTCCAGGATTGCCCCCTTCCTTACGGGGGATAAGGTCATCGACACCGGCCATCACATCTTAGCGGAGGAGATGTTCTCGCTGGGAAGAATTCACCTGTCCACCGGCAGCATCCATACCGTAAAGCCTCTGGAGGCGGACTTCCCGAAGGGGAGACTCTGCGCAGTCACCGGCGTTTCCGGGTCCGGCAAGACCACCATGATCCTGGAGAGCCTGATTCCCGGGCTTCAGGCAGCCCTCGCCGGAAAAGAGCTGCCCTCGCATGTGAAGGAGATATCCGCAGAGGGAATCCGGCATGTAAAGCTTATCGACGCCACGCCCATCGGCATCAACGTCCGGTCCACCGTGGCGACCTACGCGGACGTTCACGACGAGCTGCGGAAGGTCTACGCCAGGACGGCGGATGCGAAAGCAAAGGGATATAAGGCAGGAGACTTCTCCTACAATACCGGCAGTCTCCGGTGCCCGGTCTGCGACGGTACCGGCACCATCAGCCTGGACGTGCAGTTTCTGCCGGATGTGGAGATTCCCTGTCCGGAATGCGGCGGTTCCCGGTACGCGAAGGCGGCGGGACTGATTAAGAGAAGAGAAGGCCTTTCCCTGCCGGAACTGATGAATCTGAGCATCGACGAGGCGCTTCTTGCCTGTGAAGACCTTCCGGCGGTGGCCAGGAAGCTTTCCGTCCTCCATGACCTGGGACTGGGATATCTCACCCTGGGGGAGGAAACGCCCAGCCTTTCCGGCGGCGAGGCCCAGCGGCTGAAGCTGGCCTCCGAGATGGGAAGAGGCCAGTCGGATTCCATATTCATCTTCGATGAGCCCACCATCGGCCTCCATCCCCTGGATGTGGAGACCCTTCTCAAGGTATTCCGCAGTCTCATTGACAGCGGCGCTACAGTCATCGTCATCGAACACGACCTGGACGTCATCCGCAACGCCGACTACATCATCGACATGGGCCCGGGCGGCGGCGAAGACGGAGGACGAATCATCGCCCGGGGCACGCCGGGGGAGATCAAAGAGAATCCGGCCAGCATTACCGGGAAGTATCTGTGAGAAACTTTGGGATGTTCCGGGGAAGTATCTGTGAGAATCTTTGGCACAATCCGGATAGCTATCTGTAAAAAGCAGGAAGATTGTGTTAGAATAAAAAAAGCATATGGATATTTCGACTGCATTGCAGCCAGTATAGGACAAGGAGGAAAACATGAAGTTGAAAAAGCTTATGGCAGCAGGCTTCATCACCGCTGCCCTCACTCTGATGATGTCGATGAATGCCTTCGCATTCGGATGGCAGATGACCAACGGCCGCTGGTGGTACGGCACAAACGGCAACAATACAACCTGGCTGGCCAATCAGTGGATGCTGATAGACGGATACTGGTATTACTTTGACCAGAGCGGCTGGATGGCCCAGAACCGGTGGATCGGCGACTATTATGTGGGCAATTCCGGCGCGATGCTTACCAACACCTGGACACCGGACGGCTACTGGGTAGGTGCTGACGGCAAGTGGGTAAGAAACGGAAGCTCCGGTTCCGGCTCCACAACCCAGAAAGAATACAAGTGGACCGGCAGCTATTCCATCCTGAACTCCAAGACCGAGATCTGGGGCACCCAGTTCTATGGCCACGACTATATGAGTGCCAGCGGCTCCAAGATCAAAATCAAGGGCTATTTCTATGAAGACGATTCCAACTACATGGGATATCATGAGAAGACCTTCAAGGTTGACGAGAATACCAACTTCTTCGGCGCCGGCGGCAACGATGATCCCCACGACATGGAGAAGGCCGAATTCTTCAAGATGCTGAACAAAAACAGCGGCCTGCAGCTGACCCTGGAAGTGGAAGACGACTATGTGACAGAGGCAACGCTTAGTTCATAATTTCATGAGTTTATAAGTAAATAAGCAAGAGAACAACAGGGCCGGCGGAAACGCCGGCCCTGTTGTTCTGCCTGAAGCGGCAGTGCTTTTTGGATTGGTTCAGCAGGGGCGGGCGAGCCGTGTCTTTGGTATAGGGAGTTTTACGAGCGGGCTGTATCTTTTTCGTTCCTTGCGCCCCGCCAGGATACTGCCCGCTGTCGTTGAGTTCACGGATGGGTCCGGTTTACCTGCAATTCCCACCTTTTCGGTGGGAAAACGAAAATCAGTTCTGTGGTAAGATCATGCTGCATGATGCGGGACATAAGCACGCGGCGCGCTAGGCTTGCGAGCGAGTATTAAACAGTATCTGTGGTAAAAAAAGGGGGTAGTATTATGGCAAAGGTGAAACCGACGACAAAGATCTGCAAACACTGTGCGATGGAGATTCCCTATAATGCGAAGGTATGTCCGAACTGCAGGAAGAAGCAGGGGATGGGATGTCTGCCGATTGTTCTGATTGTACTTGGGGTGTTTATTCTGATAGGGATTGTGATGCCGAAGGGAGGAGATTCTGACTCCGGAGCAAAGGAGACAAAGTCCGCCAAGACAACGACGCAGTCGGAGAAGAAGGAAAAAGAGACAGAGGCGGAGACCGAACCCATCGAATACACCAGCGTTACCGTCAATGAGATGATGCAGGACCTGAAGGACAATGCCATGAAGGCCCAGGACAAGTATAAGGACCAGTATCTTGAGGTCACCGGGCGCATGGACGTGATTGACAGCAGCGGCAAGTACATCTCCCTGTATCCGGATGAGATTGCGATAACCGGTGTGAAGTGCAATCTGAAGAATGATACGCAGAAGGTCCAGGCCGCCAACATGGCGAAGGGCGACATGGTAACACTCCGGGGCAAATGCAAAGATGTGGGTGAGGTGATGGGGTATACCCTGGATGTGGATTCCATCGACGGCTATTCCGAGGAAGCGGCCGACATTGATGTCGCAGCGGACGGAGAGGGCTATATTACAGTCACGGCCGGCGAACTGGAAGAGATTATCGAGTCCAACGCCATGCAGGCCCAGAATACCTTCAAGGGAAAGCAGGTGGCAGTCACCGGAAAGCTCGGCAATATTGACAGTAACGGCAGCTACATCAGCATCGATTCCGATAATGAGTGGAGCTTCGTAAACATCCAGTGCTACCTGAAGAGTGACGACCAGAAAGCAAAGATCATGGATATGAAGAAGGGGGACACCCTGACCGTAAAAGGCAAGTGCAAGGATGTGGGTGAGCTGCTGGGATACCAGATCGATATCGAGTCGATAGAGTAAAAAATATTTCTGTTTTGTAATATACTGTAATGTAAAGTGAACTTGACATCCCTCCTCCGATATGTTACTCTACAGATGTAAAACAAACTTTACATCAGGACGGAGAAAAGATGAAAAACCGCATAGAAGAAATACGAAACAGCAGGGGAATCCTGCAGGAAGAACTGGCCAGGACGATGGGCGTTTCCAGACAGACCATAAGCTCACTGGAAAACGGCCGGTATAATCCGTCCATCATGCTGGCCTACCGCATTGCGAAGTATTTCGGTATGACGATCGAAGAAGTTTTTATCTTTGAGGAGGAGTGAAGATGAACAACAATAAGAGACTGGTGCTGAGTATCTTCTGGATTGTTCTCGGTATCACCCTGATGATTCTTTCCATTGCAGAGGTTCTGGATGATTCTGTATATTCCGGCATGGGCGGTGCGCTCACGGCGGTGGGTGCGCTGCAGCTTATGAGAAATCTGAAGTACAGGAGAGACCCGGAATACCGGGAAAAGATCGACACGGAGCTGGGCGATGAGCGCAACCGCTTTCTCCAGATGAAAAGCTGGTCCTGGGCAGGATATATCGCCGTCATGGTCCAGGCAGCCGCTTCTGTTGCAGCGTATTTCATGGGACAGCGCACGGTGCAGCTGGTGCTGTGGTATTCTATCTGTCTTCTTGTGCTGGCATACTGGGTCTCCTGGATGATCCTCAGCAGAAAGTATTAGGAAATACGATTCGGGAAAACGAAATAACCCGCGAAATGCAGGGTCCGGCACAGAAGCATGTGCCGGGCCCTGTCTTTACGCTCGGGGACATTTGCGGTAAAATATCCGGTGAAGCATGAAAAAGACAGAGCAGCACTGAGAAAAGGAAGGACCCATGCGGATCATCATTTCCCCGGCCAAGCAGATGCGGGTGGATACGGATACATTTGCCTGCAGAGAAATACCGGTATTTCCGGAGAAGACGAAGATTCTTCTGAATTACATCTCCGGCCTTTCCTATGAGGAGCAGAAGACGCTCTGGGCCTGCAATGACCGGATTGCGGGGGAGAATGCGGAGCGGTTCCGGAACATGGACCTGAGAAAGGGCCTTACGCCGGCGATTCTTGCCTATGACGGGATTCAGTATACCTACATGGCGCCGGCCGTGTTCGAGGACGGACAGTTTGACTATGTGCAGGAGCATCTGCGGATCCTGTCCGGATTCTACGGGGTGGTGAAACCCCTGGACGGCGTTGTGCCCTACCGCCTGGAGATGCAGGCAAAGGCGAAGCTTCCGGGCTTTCGGAATCTCTATGAATTCTGGGGGGAGGATCTGTACCGGGAGGTCATGGACGAGAGCCGGGTGCTTGTGAACCTCGCCTCAAAGGAGTATTCAAAGTGCATTGAGAAGTACCTTAAGCCCGGGGATAGGTATATCACCTGTATCTTCGGCGAGCCGGAGGGGGATAAGATTGTCCAGAAGGGCGTCTATGCCAAGATGGCCCGGGGCGAGATGGTGCGCTTTATGGCGGGCATGCAGGCAGAGACCCCGGAGCAGATGAAGGACTTCTCCTGGAGCGGCTACCGGTTTGCGGAGGAGCGTTCTTCGGAGACGGAGTATGTATTCGTGCGTACCGGGACTCCGGGAACAGGGAAATGACAATGAAAACCTATAACTGTATCGTCGTATTCAACTATGATAAGACAAAAGCCCTGTTCTGCCGGCGGATAAAGGACCCCTTCAAAGGAAAACTCAACTTTGTCGGAGGAAAGGTGGAAGCCGGCGAATCGGAGGATGATGCCGCCTACCGGGAGCTCATGGAAGAGACGGGCATTACCGGAAAAGACATCCGGCTGCACCGGCTGATGGATATCCGCTATTATCACCAGGGCTTTGACCTGGAGATGTATGTGGGAATCCTTCGGGAGGATAAACCCCTTCGGGAGGAGCTCAATCCGCTGCTGTGGCTTCCGCTGACAGAGGATTTCGCCGACCGGGAGCGGTTTGCGGGGGAGCAGAACATCGCCCACATCATGAACATCGCGATGGCCTATCCCATTCCCTGACGGGAAATGGCAGCGCCGGCCCGGCAGATTGCGGGAACAGGTCAAGAAAGGATAACAGCTTGAAACGTATACTGTTTATTGTGGGCGGATGTATCTTTCTGATACTCGGAATCATCGGCCTCGCCCTGCCGGTGATCCCCCAGGTTCCCTTCCTGGTGATGGGGGTGCTTTTCCTGGCGCGGGGGTCGAAGAAGGTCCACCAGATGCTGGTGACAAATCCGCTGTATGAAGAAAAAGTCCGGCCTGTGATTGAAAAAAACAGGTTCCTGAAAAAATTTCTCGATGAGACCGAAGCGCAGGAAAAAGCAACAGATAGAAATCCCATTTGACTTCCCCACAATATCTAGTATAATTGATCCCGGTGCGCGGCACCGGAAAGAAAAAACAGAAAGCGGGGGAATGTGAGATGTCTAAGGGAAATGCTGTACTGAACGGGGAAACTGCGGATTCATCTGTGAGAAGACCCTTCTTCACGATGGAGAAGGATGCTGTATTCATGCCGGAGAAATCCCGGAGAAAGCATTTTATCCCGGAGGAGACATCGGAATTTGTCGAGTGGATGATCGAGCTCGGCATTCGCTGCTGATCCTGCATACAAAACCATATAACAGAAAAGAACAGCAAGAACCGCACTGTCCGGCAGAAAAGCCTGATGGTGCGGTTTTTTGTGCGCAATTTCCTGCCTGCGGTATCGGGAAAAGGGTCTCTGTGCTATAATTGTTTCTGTAGGATATCTGTTGGATAGACAACTCAATATATAGCGAAAAAACAGGAAAAAGCAGAAAAAGAAAGAGGAGGCATCAGTATGAAGCTGGCAGTGATTTATGATACAAAGACAGGAACCACAAAGCAGGCGGCGGAGTGGATTGCAGAGGGAATGCAGAAGGTTTCCGGCGTGGAGGCAGAGGCATTTAACATTGAAGCCGTCGATGAGGAATATGTCAAAGCCGCCAGGGGCGTGGTTATCGGATGCCCGACCTACGCAGCACTCATGACGCCCGGCATGCGGACCTGGCTTCTGGAATCTGCCGGCAAGCTGGAGATGGCCGGAAAGCTGGGCGGCGCATTTGCCACCGAGCAGTACACCCACGGCGGGGCCAATCTGGTCATCCAGTCCATCCTCACCAATGAGCTGGTTTTCGGCATGCTGTGCTACTCCGGCGGCGCCTCTCTGGGCCGTCCGGTCATTCACATCGGCCCGGTGGGCGTGAACGACAATATGGAGAAGTTCAACGGCATGGAGAACTACAAGGACTACTTCAACATCTACGGCGAGCGTTTCGCGACAAAGGCAGCAGAGCTGTTCGGCAAATAAGAGCAGATATAGGAAGAGGCATACGAACGGCCATAAGAGCAGAATGCATCTCAGGATGAGACATGGAGGAGAATACAGTGAAAAAACGATTCATCACGGGAGCAGCGGCCCTGGTGCTGACAGCAGCGATTGCGGCCTCATTTTCCCCGACCGCTTCAGCGGCCACGCAGGTCAAAAAGATGACCGAGGAAGAGACCACCGCGGCGAAGGAAACCGAGAAGGCTGAAGAGACCAAAGAATCCAAGAAGGAAAAGGAAACCAAGAAGGCCAAGGAGACTGAGGAATCCACAGAAGAGGAGACCGAGGAATCCACGGAGGAAGAGACGGAAGAGACCGCCGAGACGGAAGAATCTGCGGAAACGGAAGAGACAGAAGAAACAAAAGAAGACAAAAAAGAAGATAAAAAAGAAGACAAGAAAGAAGACAAAAAGGAAGATAAGGAAGACAAAAAAGAGGAAAAGAAGGCCGGCGAGAAGGAAGAGAAACCGGACCTCCTGGAGGAAGGCATCGAAGCGGCCGAGGATCTGGGCGATGCCGAGATTCCCTTCTGGTACGGGGATTCCGAGACCCTGCTTGCCGTCAAGGAGTATGTGGAGAATGCGACGGATGAGTCTTCCGAGGATTATATCCCCGTCGAAGACCGCATCGCCATCTTTGATTTCGACGGAACCCTCTACGGAGAGCGCTATCCCACCTACTTTGATACCACCATGTTTGTGCACCGGGTGCTGTATGATGACAGCTGGGAAGCACCGGAGGAGTTAACCGAGATCGCCAAAGAGATGGAAGAGGGCATGAAGGCCAAGAAGATGCCCGAGGGCTCCGAGGAGATTCTGCAGGAGGCTGTTCCCAAGGCCTATAAGGGAATGACGGTGTCCGAGTACGAGGACTATATCCGGGCGTTCATGGACTATCCGGTGATGGGATTTGACGGGCTCACTTACGGGGAGGGCTTCTATCTTCCCATGATGTCCATGGTGAAATACCTCTATGACCATGATTTCGAGGTCTGGGTCAGCAGCGGCACGGACCGCATCTGTGCCCGCACGCTGGTGGACCACGGCCTTGGCTGGTGGATTCCGCCGTCACGGGTGATCGGAACCAACCACACCATCGTGGCCGCGGGACAGGGGGAAACCAATCCCCAGAAGTACACCTATAAGGCTGACGATGACGTCGTCATGGGCGGTGAGCTGGTGGCAAAGAACCTCCGCATGAACAAGGTTTCCGCCATCGTGCAGGAGATCGGCAAGGTGCCGGTTCTCGCCTTCGGCAACAGCACCGGTGACCTGGCTATGGCTCAGTATACCGTGAATAACAGCCAGTACAAGGGGGAGGCCTTCCTGCTGCTCTGCGACGATCTGGAGCGGGACTACGGCAGCCTGGAAAAAGCCGAGTCTTTCAAGAAGGAATGTGACAAGAAGGGCTTCCATACCGTTTCCATGAAGGATGAATTTACCACCATCTACGGAACTGAGGCACATCTGCTGGATGCAGAGGAGGTATACCCCTGGACGGCAGAGACGGCATCCAAGGCTACAGAAGAGGTCTTTGATGCGGTGAAAAAGGCCGGAAAGGATGCGGAGAAGGCTGCGTCCAAAACATCCGCCGATTATGACGATCCGATGGAATATCTGGCGGAGGAGCTGTCCGTACCGGCGAAGAAGCTTCTTCATGACGGCGAGGATGTGGTAGATTTCTATTCCCACCTTACCTGGAAGTCCGCTGCGGATACACTGCCGGAGAAGTTTGACTTGAGAGACCGGGGCATTGTCACTCCCGTGCGGAACCAGTCGCCCTGGGGCACCTGCTGGAGCTTCGCCACCATGGGCGCCAGCGAGATCAGCCTCTTAAACGGCATGAACATGACCGCGGAGGAGTATGAGGAAAAGAACGGCGAGGAGATGAATCTCTCCGAGCGGCATCTGGCCTGGTTTACCGCCAACGCCCTGCCGAAACAGACCGACGAGCCGAAGGAGCACTCCCAGGAAGGCGAGGGCATGCACCCGACGGAGGACGAGCCGGATATGCTGAATTTCGGCGGCAATTACTTCCTGTCCGCGGTAAGCCTCTCTTCCGGCGTCGGCGTCGTAAAGGAGAAGTTTGCTCCCTATCAGGCCAATGACGGGACGCTGGAAAAGGCCTCCGACTGGAGTCTTCCGGAGGAGGACCGTTTCGGCCAGAGCTATGAGCTCATGGATGCCAACATCCTGCCGGCTCCCGCCCATATCGACGAGAACGGCGAATACACCTATGTTCCGGAGGCGACGGAGGCCATCAAGGTGGAGCTTCTGCGGGGACACGGCGTCGGCATCAACTATCACGCCGATAAATCCATGCCGGATATGACGCCGGAGGAGATGAAGGAGAAACTTATCGCCCAGTGCAGCGATATCGAAGATCTGGCAGAGAATCCGCTGCTGGATGATTATGTTAAGCTCCGCACCGGAAAGACCAAGCCGGAGAAGCTCACGGACGATGAACTGAAGGACCTGATCCGTTTCCGCCTGTACATCAACAAGATGGATGAGGACTTCTACGACCTGAAGGATCTGGATCATGACGAGCTGGTAACCCTGCTTCTCTCCGACTACTTCGGACACCCGCTGGAGGAGCTGTGGAAGTATGAGGAGAACGAGGAAGAAAAACACCAGTATATCGGCTTTACGGGAAAGGATCCGGTCATTTTCGCCCACTACACCTATGAGCCGGTGACGCCGAATCACGCCGTTACCGTGGTGGGATGGGATGACACCTTCCCGGCCTCCAACTTCCAGAAGGACCATCAGCCGCCGGCAGACGGTGCCTGGATTGTGAAGAACAGCTGGGGTACGGAATGGGGCACGGACGGCTATTTCTGGCTTTCCTACTATGACATGAGCCTGGCCGGAGGCGAGTCCTTTGTATACGACCTCTCTGAGGATCTCCAGAAGATGGACCACAAGACCATCCTGGAATACGACTACATGCCGGCGGAGATTGTGAGTTCCACCCTCTTTGAGACGCCGGTTTACGCCTCCAATGTCTTCGAGACAGAGGAAGATTCCGTTCTCCAGAGCATCTCGGTCATGACCGGAGACATGAACACATCTGTGACCGCATACATTTACCAGATGGAGGAGGATGACAAGACCCCGTCGGAAGGAAAGCTTCTCGGAACCGCGACGGACACCTTCGAATTTGCGGGCTGCCACAGACTGGATCTGCCGAACGGCTACAAGCTGGATAAGGGCAGCCGGATCGGCTTAAGCGTCCTGATGCGGGTGAAGACCGATGACGGAACCAAGTACTCCCTGGTAAATGCTGCCAGCCTCGGGGAGGAAGGTGTTGCGGAGTTCAACCGGATCCACGAGGACGAGGATCGGGACCTTAAGCGCTACAGCAAGGGCATCATCAATCCGGGTGAGAGCTATGTAAGCTTTGACGGAGCCGAGTGGACCGACTGGGCGGAGGCGTCCGAGACGCTCCGCGAGACCGGGGAGAATAAGTACCTCACCTTCGACAACCTGCCAATCAAGGGATATCTCTATCCGGAGGAACAGGTGGAGAAGGCCCATGACCTGAGCCGGAAGATTCCGGTGGCCGGCGGAGAAGCCGCCGTCTGCCCGGACTGCGGCTACATGGTCCTGGAAGTAGCACAGTAACATGACAAAGAACCGTACTGTCATGCCAAGCGGCACGGCGGTACGGTTCTTTTTTGCAAAAGTATGATATAATCTGCTGAGATAAGAGAGAAGAAACAGAGGAGGAGAGAAGCGATGCTTCTGATATATCCGAAAGACGAGATGCCGAAGGTGGTAAGAAAAGTCTTTACATTTGATACTGATGTGTTCCGGAAGGTGAGAGATTTTTATGCACTGAACCGGGATATGCGCCATCACAAGGTAGTGATTATGCGTGACGGAGAGCCGCTGTTCTGCATCGGATACGTGAAGAACCGCCCTGTCAATGTGGATCCGGACAGTCCCCGGGCGCAGATGAAGCTTTCCCACTTTTGGAATTACGGGGAAGAAGAGGAAGGAATCGACTATTCCTACGTGGACAGATACCAGATGATTCTGTATGACCGTCTGGAAGAATACAGCTATCATACGGCAAAGATGATTCAGAAGCACAACCCGGAGACCGTGGTCGCATTTACCGATAAAAATGCCCGGTACTTCTTTGAAGAGTCCGAAAAACTGCGGATTGCCGAAAGCGAGGAAGAGCTCTTCGAAGCACATCCGGAGCTTAAAAACCTCCGCACACTCCGGGGAAGCGCCGAGATCCGCTGGGATGTGCAGGGCGTCTTCACAGGTCATGTCTCCAGCATCGAGATCATGACCAGCATGTACTGGCTGAAGCGGGAATTCTCCTACGGACCGGAGAATCCCGACAAAACCTTCTACCTCATCAAGCAGCCTGTCAAGGAAAATGGAATCACGGCCCTGGTTTCGAATGTCATGGGCATCATCGGCATGCTTCATAAAAAACGGCCGGACTTCATCCCGGTGGTGGACCTGGGCGTTGCGAACGACCTGAACCAGTTTACCGGGACAAGCGGCGAGGACGTCTGGGGCATGTTCTTTAAGCAGGTATCATCCTACAGCCTGCAGGAGGTCTATAATTCACAGCACGTGATTCTGGACCAGAACTCCAACCTGAACATGAACCCCTACCTGACGGAGTTCGTGTTCTCCAATCAGCGGGCGGAGCTTATCTACGAGAAGGAGCTGCAGTATACCGATGAGGTGCAGTTCTACATCGACCGGAAGCTTGCCCATGTATTCCCGGAGGAAAAGAAACGGATTCTCGCGGTGGTTGTGCGGGGAAGCGATTACCTGGCGCCCTCCGTGGCAAAGTATGTTCCCCACGGAATCTCGGCGGAGGAGACCCTGGAGAAGGCCCTGAAGTATGTCCGCGAAAACCACTTCGACTATGTATTCCTGGCCACGGAGGACAAGGCCTATCTGGAGCTCTTCCGGAACAGCGAACTGAAGGACCGGCTCCTCTATGTCGACCAGGAGAGAGTCGATTACGCCAGAGAAGAGAATCACAACAAGCTGCTGATTGAGATATACGGGCAGGAGAAGAAGGACCCGATCCGCCGGACGCTGGACTATATCTGTGTGCTGGAGGGCGTGGTAAGGTGTGATGCGCTCCTGGCAAATGTTACTTGCGGCGCGGTCACCTATGCGCTGGGACGAAATCCCGGCTACGAATTTGTGGATGTGAGGAAAATAGGATAAGATGAGCGAAAATCAGATGAACAGAGATGACCTTATCTGGGAAGAGGTTAAAACAGAGCATATCGTGCAGGATGAGTGGATCGACTTCCGGAGATCGGCCTACCGGTTTCCCGACGGAACGGTGTTTGAACCCTATTATTCCTACAGCCGCCGGGATTATGTGGTGATTGTGGCCTCCGACGAGGAGGGCAATTATATCTGCGTCCGCCAGTTCCGCCAGGGCATCGGCGAGGTGACGACAGAATTCGTGGCGGGAGGTCTTGAGCGGACCGACGGAAAAGAGTATCGGGGCGGAGATCCCTCCGCTTCCGAGGATGCTCTCGAGGCCGCAAAGCGGGAGCTTCTGGAAGAGTCCGGCTATGCCTCCGACGAGTGGACCCACCTGCTGACGATTCCTTCCAATGCGACCATCGCTGACAACTACGCCTACCTCTACTGCGCAAAGAACTGCCGGAAGGTATCGGGACAGCATCTGGATGAGACCGAGTTTCTCAATGTGGAGCTGCACAGCAAAGAGGAGATCGAGGAACTGATCCGGACAGGAAAGTTCCAGCAGATGGCCCATGTGGCCGCCTGGTATCTGGCAAAAGAAAAGGCAGCTACCGAAGAGAGCAATCATCAGTAAAGTGAAAAAAAATGAAGCAGATTATCATTCATGTGGACATGGATGCATTCTACGCCTCCGTGGAGATTCGGGACAACCCGGCACTTAAGGGAAAACCCCTGATTATCGGCTCCATGCCGAACGAGCGGGGCGTGGTGGCTACCTGCAGCTACGAAGCCAGGAAATACGGCGTCCACTCGGCGATGAACATCAAAGAAGCCTACGCCCTCTGTCCGAACGGCATCTACATGCATCCGAACTTTGAGAAATATAAGGGCGTATCAAAGCAGCTGCATGAGATATGGTATACCTACGCCTCGGCAGCGGAGGCTATCGCCCTGGATGAGGCCTATCTGGACGTGACCGAGCAGGCAAAGGACCTGGAAGGGGCCAGAAGAATCGCCCATCTGATTAAACAGAGGACCCGGGACGAGCTGGGACTCACCTGCTCCGTGGGCGTGGCCTACTCGAAGACGGCGGCAAAAACCGCCAGCGAAGAGAAAAAGCCGGACGGCTACTTCGAGATCCCCACGGCGGAGGACTTCGTAAATCTCATGATCGACCGGGATGTGAGAAGCATTTACACGGTTGGCGAAAAGACGGCCCAGAAGCTGAACACCTACGAAATCTATACAGTCCGGGACCTGCAGAACCGGAAAGAAGAAGTCATCCGGCTTCTTGGCAAGCAGGGGCAGCTGATTGTGAACCTGGCCTTCGGCATTGATGACCGGAAGGTGACAACCTATCGTCCCGAAGATACCAAGTCCATCAGCCGGGAGATCACCTTCCAGGAGGATGTGGATGACTTCAACTTCCTGAAAGACGTTCTGGTACTGCTTTCCATCAGCGTCAAGCGCCGGGCAGACCGATATCATCTCCACGGCGGCGGCGTAACCCTGAAAATCACCTACGCAGACATGAAGGGTATCACCCGATCCCGCGGCGGCATAAACTGCAGCCATCCGGCCGTCATCTGGGAAGAAGCTTCAAGACTCCTGTCCCAGGTCCATGAGCGGCCCATCCGCCTCATCGGCGTCGGCCTCTACAACCTGACAGAAGAAGAAAACCGCCAGCTGACCTTCGAGGATATTTTTGCGGAAAATGCGAGAGAAAAAGAAGTGCAGATGGAAGAACTTCTGTCCAGGCTTTCTGCAAAATACAAGCTGGACTTCGCCGGACACCTGGACGAAATCTTCCAGGGAACCGTGCTGTACCGGACCATTGAGTATATGCGAAAACACCGGAGTTAAGCTGAAATTCGCCGGTGTATTTCAGGCAGCAGTATCCTGCAGGGTCGGCAGAAGCCTGCAGGATGCACCTAACAAACTTTTCCTCCGGAGTGTTTCGGCCGGATGAATCTTTATGACCGTTGGAAGCCATGAAAGATTCGGGTCAGTGGAGGAGAAGCTTGTTGGGTGCATTATTTTTGTTACTGGCAGCCCTGAAAGATTCAGGCCGGCGAAGAAAAAGAAAACTCCCTCTTGATCGAACGTATATTCGGATCTATAATGGAACCACAGACAGAACAAACGTTCGAAAATAACCGGCAAAAGACATATGCCTGCAATTTAAGAGGGAGGACACAGATATGCGTTTATACGTTGATATGGACGGAACGATGACAGAGTACCGCACAGCGGCAACTCTGGATGACTATATGACAGAAGGCTTCTACGAATCATTGAAGCCGACAGAGCTGGCAGCCTACTGCAATACCCTGGCCCGCACCAGAGAAGACCTGGAGGTGTATGTGCTCTCCATCTACATCCTTCCGCCGGCCCTGAAGGAGAAGAATGACTGGCTTGATCATTGGTGTCCGCATATCGATGAAGCCCACAGGATTATCCTGCCAAACGGCTCCGACAAAGCGATGGCGATTGCCCAGCGGACGGGAAAGCGGCTTGGGCGCGACGATGTGCTGATCGACGACCATACGCCGAACCTTCTGTCCTGGAAGCGTTCCGGAGGGCGGGCCATCAAGTGGCTGAACGGCATCAATGGCTTCGGAAAGCGATATACCGGAGAGCGCATCGGGGATATCCGGCATCTGGAAGAAGTGCTTTCAGCCAGCTGACAGCCGGCCAGCTGCGGAGCCAGTCGGATGCGGCAGCAAGCCTGATGTGACGGCCGGTCTGCTGTCATTGCAAAACCATCTCCTCTGTGCTAGAATAGTTAGCGGCAAATAACTACACAGACAAAGGAGGCACAGTCGATGATTAAGACAAAGGTGTCCGTTTCGGGAATGGCCTGCAATATGTGTGAAGCCCATGTCAACAACGCTGTCCGGAAGGTATTTCCGAACGTGAAGGTGACATCCTCCCACAAAAAGGGAGAGACAGTAATTCTCTCCGACGGCAGTCTGGACCATGAAGCGGTAAAAAAGGCCATAGACGATACAGGATACGAAGTAAAGGGAATCGCAGAAGAACCCTATGAGAAAAAGGGGCTGTTCGGATTCTTTAAATAACATAGGGGCTTGTATGGAAGATACAAAGAGCAGGTCCCGTGGGGGAAAAAGCGGCAGCAATGCCGCTTTTTTTGTCGCCGTAACCGCGACCACAGCCGCATCACTGAAGAGTAGAATAATATCAGACAGCAGGAACAGGAACTGCTGAAGACATCAGGAGGATACGGAGGAAATAGAGATGAAGAGATACTATATCGAAGATGTGAGATGTGATGTGGTCGGCGCGGGAATGGACGCCTGTGTGGTTATCGGCGGAGTGAAGTACCGGAGCAGCGACGAGAACGGCGATAAAGAACGGTGGCTCTATCTGGAAGAGATCGAAGGCACCTTCACGGAGTTTTATGAGACAGAGGAAGACATCTTCGATGACCTCTGCAGAGACAACATTCCTCAGGAAGAATTCGAAGCCTGTCGGGAGAACAACCGCATCGGTGAAATCGACGGAATAGAGCTTCCCACAGAGTATGAGGAACTGTTCGAAAACTTCCGGGATCATGAGGATTCCCCGGCACTGCCGCTTCTGCGGTATCTCATCCTGGTGGTGCGCTGTGACATGGAAGAACTTGCCCCGACCATCGCGATGGGGAGAGGAAGATACATCGATGAGATCCAGGTTCCCAAGAGCGATCTGGAAGAAGAGGAGGAAGAGGAAGAAGAGAAAGAATGATAGTGCTTTTTTCAAGAAAAAGTACGCACCAAAAAGATACCAATCATGGCCCTGGTGCGTCCGCGCAAAACGCAAAATAATTTTACGCACTATCGAAAGTCTTTCTCAAATCTGGTGCGTTCGCGCACAGAGCCTGCCTGCTGTATAACAATGCTTTGCGGAGAAGAACAGAGGAAAACAGGCTGTTCAGCATACCAGAAAATGTTACATGTACATTCTGGTGTGAAAAAGAGCTGTCCCTGCAGTTAACGCGGCTTTGCATGAACGCACCATAAGAGGAGTATCTTCCAAATGATGCGTAAAAAAATTTCATCGATTGCATGAACGCACCAAATCTCAGGAAATCTATAGTGTAGTACGCAGAAAAACAGACAGAATAATCATAATATATAATCTAATTCGAATATAGTGATATTACGGTGAAAAATAAGGTCCAGAAAGCATACAGGATCTACATGCGGCCGCATCTGCGAACTGCCGGATGATTCACCTGGCAAGGCTGCCTGCTTTTGTCGCGGAAAAAGCGACCAAACAGGGATCCTGGTCTGATACTATAATCATGGAACTGAAAAACAGTGCAGAAACGAGGAGAAATGTTATGAAGAAAATACTTGCAGCAGCAGCGGCAGCCCTTGTTTTATCGGCATGCAGCAGTGGTGTAACCCAGGAACAGTATGATCAGGCCGTAGCGGAGGTTTCCCAGTACAGTGCGGAACTGGAAGAAGAGAAGGCGGCAAACGAAGCCCTGAATAAGGAGCTTTCCGAGGCGAAGGGAAACTACGAAGAGCTCTCCAAAGAATACTCCTCCTACGAAGAATCTATGAACGCCTACAAAGAGTCGATGGCGGAGTATGAAGGACTGGCTGAGGCCGAGGTGGAGAAAAGAAGGATTGAAGCGGAATCCATCGCTGAGTCCGAATCCATCGCAAAAGAAGAGTCCAAGGCAGCGGAAGAGGCATCGAAAGAGGCATCCCGTGCAGCAGAGGAGGCATCGAAAGAAGCCGCAGAGCGTATGGGATATGAAACCGGCATCACCTTTGACCAGCTGGCACGCAATCCTGACGATTACGAAGGTCAGAAAGTCAAGTTTACCGGAAAGGTTCTGCAGGTCATCGAAGGAAGCGGAACAAAGAACCAGATAAGAATGTCGACTAAGGGCAACTGGGACAATGTCATCTATTGTGAATATGAGAAGAGCATCGTCAGTTCCAGAATTCTCGAAGATGACAAAATTACCATATATGGCCGGTCGGCCGGGCTCCTCAGTTACGAATCAACCGGTTCGGGAGTGATCACACTGCCCTCCATTATCATCGACAAGATAGAGCAGAAGTAAGCGATATCACCCCATCAGCCTTTTCTCCAGCCAGATCTGCAGCGTATCCGCCGCTGCCGACAGCGTCTTCAGCTGACCCTGGATGCGGGCAAAATCCTCCATCTCGTTCTCGGAGATTTCCCCATCCACGGTTATGCTGATGAGCTGATTCTTTTCTTCGTAGAGGGCGTTGACAGACTGGAGAATCTCCAGAGTAATCTGGGACAGCGCCTTCTCCGTCAGCTGCGGCACATACTTCTTGCCGATGGGGCAGCAGGTCGAACAGTAGGCGTTCGGCAGCAGCGGATCCTTATAGGCTTTGGCCATCTCCAGGCCATCCTCCGGCTGGGCGGATGTCTTTTCTGTTTCGATATTCTCGATGCGATCCGCTGTGATAAAGCTCATCTCCGAAGCGGCCGCTTCTCTGGAAAAACCGGCATTCTCCCGGCTTTTCTGGTAAATGGTTTTGTTCTCTCTGGTTGATTTCCTCGGCATATGTAAGCTCCCTCCTTGTCAGGGGATAGATTGACGGATTCGCAGTCACGTTCCTTTCCCTATTCTACAATAACCGTTAACAAATCACAAATAGAGTCCTCTATTCCGTAAATTGTGCCGTGTTAATCCTGCACTGTCTGTTCTACAATAACGATAAGTAAATCACAAACCCACAGCAGAAAAACCAGAGAAAGGAGGCGCGCATGGGAATCTTATTTTTTGTGATTATGATGATTATTGTTTTCAAAATGACAGGCTTCATCCTGGGAATCTTCGGGAGATTGCTCGGAATGTTTCTCAGCCTGATGCTGCATGTACTCGGCGGGGTTCTGGCAGTCGCCTTCTTTGGAGCGGCTCTCATCGTAATCCCCATTGCAATTATCGTCGGAATCTGTTCCCTGATTTTCACCGGCGGACAGAAGATGATACTCTGATATCAAAAGCGCCGGACCCTCAGGTCGTGTATCGACCGGGTCCGACGCTTTTGTATTAATGCCCTGCACGATATACCGCGCAGCCGAAGAGACAGCTGAGACATTTACCCGATAAGCCGGAAATGACTCTTCTTAAAGTCAATCAGCCCTTCTTTTCGCATCTTCGACAGTTCCTTGGACATGTTCGTCCGTTCCAGATTCAGATAATCCGCCAGCTGCTGGCGGTCAAAGGGAATATCAAATTCCCGGCTATGCATCTTAAGGGAGACCGAACTCAGATATGCCAGGATTCTCCCGCGGGCGCTTTTTGGCGCGGTGTGAAAGCTCCGGCCGGACAGGGCCAGGTTTTTGTGCAGTGAGATGGTCAGGATGCTGCTGATGATTTTTGATCTCCAGGACGAGGAATCACTGCCGGGGCTTGCGGGGAAAGCTCTTTTGTCTGCGTTCGCGGAGGACGGAACAGAGAGTTCCCCGACCCGCAGAAAGAGAATGCGGCAGGTTTCATTGGCCCGGACATCAACCAGGAGCACCTCATCCGGAAGCATGGCGTAGGTTTCCGCGAAGAACTGCCCCTCCCCGACGTGGCTTAAGATGGTGCGGCTGCCCCAGGGGTCAATGCTTTCGATGGTGACACTGCCTAAGAGGACCAGGCCCATCCGGTCTGTCCGGTCGCCGGAGTGAAGGATAATCTCATCTTTTTCGTAAGTCTTTTCCTGTGCCGACAGGGCAGAGAGGCATTCGGAAAGCTCCGAATCCGTCATGCCGCGGAACAGAATATTGTTTTGCAGGTCATTTGAATTCATAAAATATCTCCTGAAAACATTTCCAAAATGTGGTTCAAACCACATACAATCCTTCTGTACTGTAATATAATGTGGTCAGAAAATCAAGAGGAGGCAGCGATTATGGTTCGCAAGATTATTCACATAGACGAAGAAAAGTGCAATGGCTGCGGCATCTGTGCGGATGCCTGCCACGAGGGGGCTATCGAGATCATAGACGGGAAGGCGAAGCTTACGCGCGAGAACTTCTGCGACGGATTCGGCGACTGTCTGCCGGGATGTCCCATGGGAGCAATCACATTTGAGGAGAGAGAAGCGCCTGCCTATGATGCACAGGCAGTAAAGAAAGCACAGGAGGAAAAGAAGATGGGAGAGATGAACGCAGACAACATGGAGGCCATGATGCATGAACATCATGAGGGGGGATGTCCGGGTTCCAGAATGATGCAGTTTAAGCGTGAAGATATGCCGGCGGCTCCCGGCGTTATGCCGGGGATGGCACAGGGAATGACGCTGGGGATGGCGCCTGAAGCAGCCACCGCTGCATACGTAAAACCGGCATCCCGCCTTGCCCAGTGGCCCTGCCAGATTAAACTTCTGCCCACGCAGGCGCCCTTCTTCAACGGCGCAAAGCTCCTTATTGCGGCGGACTGCACAGCCTACGCCTACGCCAACATGCATGAGGACTTCATGAAGGGCAGGGTTACCCTCATCGGCTGCCCGAAGCTGGATGCGGTGGATTACAGCGAGAAGCTGACGGAGATCATCCGGGACAATGACATAAAGAGCGTTACCATCGTCCGTATGGAAGTGCCCTGCTGCGGCGGCCTGCAGAGAGCTGCGGAGACAGCGCTCAGAAACAGCGGAAAATTCATCCCCTGGCAGGTGGTAACCATCAGCAGAGACGGAAGAATCCTGGACTAATTGAGATGATATCTTCAGGTTCCCGCAGAAACGTGATAGAATGATATTAACCATATCACACGGAGGCGCAGGAATGAGAAAAATACTGATTGTCATCGATATGCAGAATGATTTCATTGACGCAGCGTTGGGAACAAAAGAAGCAGTAGCCATCGTGGATGCGGTGAAGAAAAAGATCTGGACCTATCCGGCGAGAGATATCATCGCAACCATGGACACCCATGGGGAAAACTATATGGAGACGCAGGAAGGAAAGTATCTTCCTGTTCCGCACTGCATCAAAGGCACAAAAGGGTGGGAGATACGCCCCGACATTGCAGAACTGCTGAAGGGAGCGAAGATATACGAAAAG
>Ga0256405_10002625_pt1 | contig 40283 bp, 36 predicted proteins | sample RumenRJG_02DNA_FD_189096 | JGI IMG/M metagenome (GOLD analysis project Ga0256405, IMG submission 189096) | Bovine rumen microbial communities from Lethbridge, Alberta, Canada - RJG_02 | ecosystem: Host-associated > Mammals > Digestive system > Stomach > Rumen | place: Canada: Alberta... | reverse complement strand
TGGGCGTGTTCGCCTCCGCGGGCGCCTACATGTTCCAGCAGGTGTCCATCCAGCGCATCGGCGCGGGCGCCACCGGCGCGTTCCTCAACGGCTCGCCCGTGCTCGCCATCTTCGGCGCTGTCGTCTTCATGGGCGAGACCATCTCCCCCATCCAGATCGCCAGCGCCGCCGTGATCTTCCTCGGCATCTTCCTCAACGCCGGCGGCGCGAAAAAAGCGTAATAGCGCCGCAAAAAATGAGCCGCTTCGGAGAAGTCCGAGGCGGCTCGCGCTTTATGCAAACTTCTCGTTCAGATACGCCAGATACGGGCCCGCGGCGAGGCCGGCGCCGGCGGCACGTTTCAGCAGTTCGGGGGCGGAATAGAGACAGCCGTGGCGGAAGACGTGCGTCTGCATCCAGTCGTCAAGCGGCGCGATTCGCCCTTCGGCGAGCGCTGCAAAGGCGTTCGGGCAGTCGCGCAGGAGCGCGGCGCGCAGCTGCCCGCCGATGAGGTTGCCGAGGGCGTAGCTCTGGAAATAGCCGATGTAGTCGCCGGCCCAGTGCATGTCCTGCAAGATGCCTTCGGCGTCGTCGGCCGGCGTCACGCCGAGGAGGCGCGCGTACTTTTCGTTCCACGCCGCGCGCAGGTCGTCGGCTTTCAGGTCGCCGGCGAAGTAATCGCGCTCCAGCTCAAAGCGGATGATGATGTGCAGGCTGTAGGTCACTTCGTCGCTGCCGATGCGGCACGCAGACGGACGCACGGCGCTGATGCCGGCGCAGAACTCGTCGAGAGCAACGGCCTTCAGCTCGGGCAGGGCCTTTTGCAGAGACGGATAGTGCCACGTCCAGAACTCGCGGCTGCGGCCGACGATGTTCTCGTAAAAGCGGGCGATGCCCTCGTGCAGGGCGCCCGTGACGCCGCCCCAGAGGCCGGCTGCGGCCAGAGCCTCGTCGGTGCGCGTCGATTCCATCGCGTGTCCGCCCTCGTGCAAAAGGGTGAAGAGCGTGCCCAGCCGGCCGTTTCGCGCCCACGAGATGCGCGCGTCGTGCGGGCCGGGGCGGTTGGTGAGGCCGTGGACGCCGCGGTCGCAGAAGGTGACGCTGTCGGGATCGAGGCCGCACCAATACGCCAGTCGCGTGCCGAAGGCAGTGACGGCGTCGGGCGCGTACTCAGCGCGCAGAAAGGCGGGCTGCTCGCGCGGTTCGATCGTTTTCAGCAGCTCGGCCACGCCGTCGCGCAGATGTTCCAGCTCGCGGCTGATCTCGGCAAGCGAAAAGCCCTCGTCGGTCTGGCCGACGATCGTCTCAAAGACGGGCCGGTCGGGAGCGGCGGCGCGGGCAAGAGCAGCTCTCACGTCGAAGGCTTTTTTCAGCCACGGGGCAAAGACCGCGTAGTCCTTTTTCGCTTTCGCCTCACGCCACGCCGCGGCCACGGGCGCTTTCAGCCGCGCGTGCTCGCGCAGCAGGTCGGACGGCACGCCGGCCGTCTTGCGGTATTCGCTCAAAAAAATTCGCACCTGCGCGCGGTCCGCCTCGTCCTCGATCTCCTCCGGCGGCATGGCCGAAAAATACGCGGCCGCCGAGCGCGAGTCGGGCGAGGCCAGCAGCGCCGCCTTATCCTCGGCCAGCCGTCCGGCCAGTTCCTGCCGCCAGGCAGCGCCGGCTCTGGGCAGCGAAGTCCACTGATCGTAGCGGAACAGCCCTTCGAGCGAGCGAAAATCGTCCAGCCGGCGGCTGATGGCGCGCACAGCTTCAAGATGTTCGGCAAAAGTCATCGTCGTTCCTCCATATCCATCACGTCATGCCGCTATTGTACCGCAAAACGAAACGGACCGCATTTCGATGCGCTGCTCCTGAGCCGTCGCGCTTGACACTGGTTATAATCAGTGTAGAATTGAAGTGCAAAGGAGGAATGACGATGGGCAAAAGCTACAGCAGCCGAGAGGTCATCAAAAAACTGACTGACGACGGCTGGTATGAAATAGGCTGCCGCGGCGATCATCATTACTTCAAGCACGACACGAAAAACGGCAAGATCACCGTTCCCCACCCGAAAAAAGACATCAAGCCGGGGATCTATGACAGCATCATGAAACAGGCGGGATTGAAATAGCCGCCTTCAGGGAGGTATCTGCATACCATGGCACAGAAAAAAGATCTGCGGGTCTATCCCGCTTTCATCGCCAGAGACGGCGACGGTTTCGGCGTTTCGTTCCCCGATCTGCCGGGCTGCCTGACCTGCGCCGACACGCCGGAGGAAGCGCTCGCCAGCGCCAAGGAAGCGCTCGAAGGCTTTATCTATTTTTCAGAAAAAGACGGCGATGTTCTTCCCGCGCCGACGCCTTTTGAAAAGCTGACCGTGCCGCAGGGCGCGAGCGTTGCGCTGATCAGCGCTCGCATGGACCTGGTGCGCGCCCAGCAGGAAAACATCAGTGTCACCAAGAGCATCACGCTGCCCGCCTGGCTGAACAAGATCGCGATGGAGGCAAAAGTCAACTTTTCTCAGGTCCTTCAGGAGGCACTGAAGCGCAAGCTCCAGGTGCAGTGACCGCAGCGCCCTCAATACAGCGTTCGCACCGCAAAACAGAACGGACCGCTTCCGGATAATTCGGAGGCGGTCCGTTTTTTGTGTTCCGCATGGAAAAGTTTGCGCTCATCCCCGCCCTGCGCAGAGCTTTTGCAGGTAGCGGCGGAGTGTTGCGATCTCGGGGCGGGCGGCGTTCTTGTTCAGGCAGATGAAGTCGAGCGACGCGCTCACGGCGGGCTCGAGCGGCACGGCGGCGACGCCGAAGTAGTCGGCGAACGACTGCGGCCCGATGATCACGCCTTTGCCGCTGCGCAGCAGGTCCATGTTCGTCTTCATGCTGTCGGAGCGGTAGAGGCGGTTGAGCGCCAGGCCGTGCTGGCGGCAGAGGAACTTGAGCGTGCGGTCTTCCATCGTGTTCTCCAGTCCGGTGATGATGGTGCAGCCGTGCAGCTCGTCGAAGCGGAATTCCTTCTGCGCGGCACGCGGATCATCGACGGGCAGCAGGATACACTGGGGCTCGTCGATCAGCGTCCAGCTGGCGAAATCGTCGGCATTGTCCAGCAGCGACGGCGGCGGCAGGCGGTCAAGCGCAAGGTCGAGCGAGCCGCTGCGCAGATCAGCGAAAAAGTCGTGTCCGGCCTCGGTGACGAAGGTCACGTCCAGCTCGGGATGCTTGTCGAGAAAGCGCACGATCTTGCGGAACAGCCGGTTGGAGTACACGCGCGCGCCCAGCCCGATGCGCAGTGTGCGCGAGGCGCCGTCTCGGACGCGGCGCTGGAACTCCGTCCAGTCAGCCGACAGAGGGCGGGCCGCTTCGCAGAACTCGTGTCCGCGCTTGGTCACAGCGACGCCGTGCGTGGTGCGCTCAAACAGCTGATACCCCAGCTCTGTCTCCAGCGACTTGATCTGCAGCGACAGCGCCGGCTGCGAGACGAACAGCGCTTTCGCCGCCGCCGAGAAGTTCAGCCGCTCCTCCACGGCCAGCGCGTACAGCACCTGCGTCAGCGTCACCGCGCATCCCCCCTTTCGCCGCGGTTATTTGTTTTCCTAATAACGCGATTATAAATAAGTATTTCCGCCTTTTCAAGCCTTTTTATAAAATGTAACTGTCAGCACCAGAAATATATTTTCAAACGGGGGGAATTCCAGTGACAAAGCAGCTGATGTCCGGCAACGAAGCCGTGGCGCGCGGCGCCTGGGAAGCGGGCGTGACGTTCGCGTCGGCCTATCCGGGAACGCCGAGCACCGAGATCCTGGAGAATGTGGCAACATACAAGGAGATCAACGCCGAGTGGGCGCCCAATGAGAAGGTCGCCATGGAGGCGGCTATCGGCGCGTCGATGGGGGGCGTGCGCTCGATGGCCGCGATGAAGCACGTCGGCTTGAACGTCGCGGCCGACCCGATCTTCACGTTTGCCTACATGGGCGTCAACGGCGGCATGGTCTTCGTCACCGCCGACGATCCGGGGATGCACAGCTCGCAGAACGAGCAGGACAACCGCAACTACGCGCCGTTCATCAAGATCCCCATGCTGGAGCCGTCGGATTCGCAGGAGGCCAAGGACATGTTCGCGGCCGCGTTCGACATCTCCGAAAAGTACGACACGCCCGTGATGTTCCGCATGACCACGCGCGTGTGCCATTCCAAATCGCTCGTCGAGCTGGGACCGCGCAAGGAGTTCGACGCCATCCCCTACGTCAAAAACCGCGCCAAGTTCGACGACGTGCCAGCCGCGGCCATGCGCAACCGCCGCCGCATGCCCGAGCGCGACCGCAAGCTGCTGGCGCTGTCGAACGACTGCGAGTATAATTTTGCCGAGTACAGCGGCAGCAAGAAGATCGGCATCGTCGCCAGCGGCGTGTCGTATCAGTACGCGCGCGAGGTGTTCGGCGATTCCGTCTCGTACCTCAAGCTGGGCATGACCAACCCGCTGCCCATCGACATGATCCGCGAGTTCCGCAGCAACGTCGAGACGATGTACGTCATCGAAGAGCTCGATCCCTACATGGAGACGCAGATCAAGGCCGCCGGCATCGACTGCATCGGCAAGGACAAGATCCCGGCCATCGACGAGCTCAATCCCAACATCGTCCGCAAGGCGCTGCTGGGCGAGGAGCACAAGGGCGTGCAGGGCAATCCCAATCTGGTCGTGCCCCGGCCGCCCGCACTGTGCGCCGGCTGCCCGCACCGCGGCTTCTTCTACGAGCTGGGCAAACGCAAGGACACCGTCATGGTGGGCGACATCGGCTGCTACGCCCTCGGCGGCAGCGAGCCGCTCAGCGCCAAGGATCTGGCCAACTGCATGGGTTCGGCGTTCTCCGTCGGCCACGGGCTGAGCAAGGCGTTCGCCCTCAGCGGACAGGACAAGACCGTTGTCGCCTGCATGGGCGACTCCACCTTCTTCCACACCGGCATCGCTGCGCTGGAAGAGGTGATCTACAACGACTCGCACCTGATCTGCTGCATCCTCGACAACCGCATCACCGGCATGACAGGACACCAGGACAATCCCGGCACCGGCTACACGCTGAAGGGCGAGCCGGCCACGATCATGGACATCGAGACGATCGTCCGCGCCCTGGGCGTGGAAAGCGTGCGCACCGTCAATCCGCTGCATCTTGAGCAGATGAAAAAAGCCCTCGACTGGGCGTATAATGAGGTGCGCGAAGGTCCCGTCGTCCTCATCACGCGCTGGCCGTGCGTGCTGAAGAAGCTCTCCACCGAGGACCGCCGCGAGTTCCGCGTGACCCCGGCGCAGTGCACGATCGATCAGAAAAAGTGCATCGGCTGCAAGAAGTGCCTCTCCACCGGCTGCCCCGCGCTCAGCTTCGACAAGTACGAGCGCAAGGCCGCCATCGACCCGATGCAGTGCGTCGGCTGCACCGTCTGTGCTCAGGTCTGCCCCAAGCAGGCAATCGTGAAAGGAGCGCGCAAAGCATGAAGAAGATCGATACCAAAAGCGTCCTGCTCGTCGGCGTCGGCGGGCAGGGGACCATCCTCGCCAGCAAAGTGCTGACCAGCGGCCTCATCGCCGCCGGCTACGACGTGAAGATGAGCGAAGTGCACGGCATGAGCCAGCGCGGCGGCACTGTCACCACGCAGGTGCGCTTCGGCTCAAAAGTCTGGTCGCCCCTCATCGGCGAAGGCGAAGCCGACGTGCTCGTCTCGTTCGAGACGATGGAAGCCATGCGCTGCCTGCCCTTCCTCCGTCCCGGCGGCAAAGTCGTCGTCAACACCTACGAAATGCCGTCGCTGCCCGTCCTCTCCGGCGAGTGCGAATATCCCGACGGCATCATCGACGAGCTCAAAAAGCGCGCCGACACCCTCGCCATCGACGCCGTAAAAGTGGCCGCCGAGCAGGGCATGCCCCGCGGCATGAACGTCGTGCTGCTCGGCGCCCTTGTCGCCGCACTCGGCGTGGACGATGTCGACTGGGCCGCGGCGCTGAAAAGCTGCGTCAAGCCCCAGTTCTACGAAGCCAATCTGAAGTGCCTCGAAGCCGGCCTCAAGCTGGCCTCCCCCGCCGCATGAACGTCTTTGACGAGTACCGCCGCAAACTGCGCACCGCCGACGAAGCCGTGCGCGTCGTCAAAAGCGGCGACTGGGTGGACTACGTCACCAACCTCGGCTTCCCCGCCCTCTGCGACGAAGCCCTCGCCAGACGCCGCGACGAACTGACCGACGTCAAGATCCGCGGCAACCTCATCTTCGGCCCCATCCGCACCGTCGAAGCCGACCCCACGCGGACGCACTTTCACTACAGCACCTGGCACTGCTCCGGCTACGAGCGCAGACTGTGCGACAAAGGCCTGTGCAATTTCATCCCCATGGTCTTCCGCAACCTCGCCTGGTACTACCGCGAATTCCTCACCGTCAACGTCGCCATGATGAGCGCTGCGCCCATGGACAAGCACGGCTATTTCAACCTGTCGTGCGCCACCGGTGTGGGACGCGCCGTGCTCGACAAGGCCGATATCATCGTGCTCGAAGTCAACGAAGCGCTGCCCGTCATCTACGGCGGCTTCGGCGAGAGCATCCACATCAGCGAAGTCGACTGCGTCGTCGAGGGCCCGCGGCGCGAACTGCCCCAGCTGCCCCCTCCCGCCCCGAGCGCGGAAGATACGCTGATCGCTTCGCACATCGTGCCCCATATCCGCGACGGCGCCACACTGCAGCTTGGCATCGGCGGCATGCCCAGCGCCGTCGGCACCCTGATCGCGCAGAGCGACCTGAAAGACCTTGGCATGCACACAGAGCTGTGCGGAGATGCCTATTTCGACCTGCACGAAGCCGGCAAGCTCACCAACCGCCGCAAGACCTTCCAGCGCGGCAAAGGCGTCACCGGCATGGTCTTCGGCACGCAGAAACTCTACGACTGGGTGGACCGCAACCCCGGCGTCGTCGTCGAACCGCTCGAGTTCGTCAACGACCCCGCCGTCATCGCCCGCCATGATCATATGATCTCCATCAACAGCGCCATCTCCGCCGACCTCTACGGCCAGGTCTGCGCCGAGTCGGCCGGCCTGCGCCAGATCAGCGGCACCGGCGGCCAGCTCGACTACCTCACCGGCGCGGCCATGTCCAAAGGCGGCGCCGCCTTCATCTGCATGACCTCGTCGTTCGCCGGCAAGGACGGCGTGCGAAAGTCGCGCATCGTGCCCCACTTCGGCGGCGACATCGTCACCGATCCCCGCAGTCAGGCCTTCTGGATCGTCACCGAGTACGGCGCCGTCAACCTCGCCGGCGCTTCGTCGTGGGAGCGCGCCGAACGCCTGATCTCCATCGCCCACCCCGATTTCCGCGACGAGCTGATCGCCGCGGCGCAGAAGCAGAACATCTGGAGACCGAGCGCCAAACGGTAAAGACAGATTCAAAGCCACCACGAAGACACGAAGAAACCACAAACAGAAAAGCCCCGCGGCAAAACCGGAAAAATCCGGCTTGCCGCGGGGCTTTTTGTCGTCTTCATGCTGCTTTGCTGATGATAACACGCCCTCGGGCAGCGTTTCGCAGGAGATGACGTATTTTATCAGTGTTTCTTTATTTCTCGCGCAGCTCCACGATCACAGGCCACACCAGCAGCACGGCCGTGATGGCCAGCAGCGTCGCGCTGAGCGGACGCGTGACGAGCAGCGCGGGGCCGCCCATGACCAGCGTCATCTGCAAGTTGGTCTCGATCAGGGCGCCGAGCACCAGGCCCAGAACGATCGGCGACAACGGGTAGTGATACTTTTTCAGCATCCAGCCGACGATCCCGAATCCCAGGCAAACGCCCACGTCGAACACCGACGAGCGGACGGCGAAGCTGCCGACGATGGAAAAGGCGAAGATCATCGGGTAGAGCACGGTCTTCGGCACCTGGGTGACCTTGATCCAGATGCGGCTTCCCCACGTTCCCAGCAGATACAGCACCACGTTGGCCATGAACAGGCTGGAGAACAGCGTGTAGACCAGATCGGGATGCTTGGTGAACAGCTCCGGGCCGGGGCGCAGCTCGTGGATCATCAGCGCGCCGATCAGCACGGCGGTGGAGGCGCTGCCGGGGATGCCCAGCGTCAGCAGCGGCACCAGAGCACCGCCGACGGACGAGCTGTTCGACGCTTCGGCCGCCGCCACGCCCTCCAGAGCGCCCTGGCCGAACTGCTCAGGATGCTTCGAGAGGCGCTTTTCGACGTCGTAAGCGATGAACGAGGCGATCGTGCCGCCCGCGCCGGGGAAGATGCCGATCAGCGTCCCCAGCACGCCGGAGCGCAGGATGCTCCACTTCAGGCTCAGGTACTCGCGCACGGAGGGCCAGACGGAAACCTTGTCGGTCACGGTCTTGTACGCCGAATAGTCGTTTTCCTCCACGTTCTGGAACACTTCGCTGAGGGCGAACAGGCCGATCAGGGCGGGGACGAACGAGAAGCCGTCGAACAGGTTGAGGATGTCGAACGTGAAGCGGTTGACGCCGTTGACGTGATCCAGCCCGATCGTGTTCAGCAGCAGGCCCAGGAGAACGGCGATCAGCGACTCCACCCAGCGCTTGCCCGCCATCGACGACACGGTGGAAAGGCCCATCAGCGCCAGCGAGAAGTACTCAGCCGGCCAGAACTTGAGCGCCACCTTCGCCAGCGGAGCCGAGAACAGGATCAGGATGATGATGCCGACGAAGCCGCCCCACACAGAAGCGACCAGCGACACGCCCAGGCCGTAGCCGGGGCGGCCGTTCTTAGCCAGCGGATAGCCGTCGAACGCCGTGACCACGGCCGACGGCGTGCCCGGCGTGTTGATCATCACCGCAGTGATCGAGCCGCCGTAGTTGGAGGCCAGATAGATGGCGCACAGCATGACCATGCCCATCGTCGGCGACATGCCGAACGTGAACGGCAGCAGAATGGCCACGGCCATCGACGGCGAAACGCCCGGCATGGCGCCGCCGAGGATGCCGACGACCACGCCCGCGGCGACGACCAGCACCGGCTTGATGCCGAGAAGGTTCTGCAAGCCTGCCCAAAGATGAGTAAACAGTTCCATGAGAGTCGCCTCCTAGCGTGCAAACAGCGTGCCGACGGGAAGTCCCAGCAGCAGCAGCTTGTTGAACACCAGCCAGGTGAACAGCATCCAGCCCGCGCTCATGCTCGCGATCAGCACAAAGCGCCGCTCGCCCAGCACCAGCATCAAAACGGCCAGCATCGCGCCGGTGCTGACGAAAAATCCCAGCGTCTTGAACGACATGATGGCGGCGCAGACGACGGCAAAGACGAGAAACACCTTGTCGAGCCGGCCGTGCTTGGGCGCCTTGACCTGAGGCGCGCGCCAGACGCGGATCAGCTGGAGGAAAGCCACCAGCAGCAGGGGGATGCCCCACAGCTGCGGCATGAGCCGCGGGCTGCTTTCCATGAACTCGTTGACCTCGATCCCCTGCGTCAAAAACAGGAACGCGCCGGCGACTTCCATCATGACGAAAGCCATCGCCAGCGAGCCCAGACGGTCTTTCTTGCCGCAGGCGGCAAAGACGCACAGGGCCAGGACCAGCAGCGCGGCGCCCGCGCCGACGACAGCGGCGAGCCCTTTGATGTTGTTGAGAGAAGAAGCAAGTTCTTCCATTGATTGAACACCCGCTTTCAAAAAAGGTCCCTGTTTCGCGAAAGAAACAGGGACCAGCATATTAATCCGTTATCGTGAAAAAACCGCGTGAGCTACTTGAGCATGCCCACCTTGCGAAGCATGTTCGTGGCGGTCTCGATATCGGTCTTGACCTGCTCGGTGAACTTGTCACGGCCCCAGTCGACAGGCTCGATGCCGTCGCGCGTGAGATACTCTCTCCACTCAGGATCGGCGGCGACCTTCTTGTTCAGGTTCTCCCACCAGACGAGCGCTTCTTCGGGAGCGCCCTTCTTGATGGCGAAGCCGCGCCACATGATCTCGTTGTCGAGGCCTTCATAGCCCAGCTCCTTGAACGTGGGCGCGTCGGGGAACTGCGGCAGGCGCTCGGCACGGCACAGAGCCAGGATCTTGTAGCCGGGGCGTCCGGCCATGTCGGCGGGGTTGCCCACATAGGCGACGCTCTGACCGCTGATCGTGCCCATCATCGCCTCAGGACCGCTCTTGTAGGGCACCCACTTGCCCTTGATGCCCACGGTGTCCCACACCTTGAGCGCCAGGACGTGATCGTTGCCGCCGGGGGCGGGGCCGCTCCACAGCTGGGCGCCGTTCTTGGCCTTGGCGTCGGCGACAACCTTCTCGAAGGTGTTGAACTCGCCCTCGGCCGCGCCGATGATGCACTCAGGATCGCGCATCAGCATGGCGACCCATTCCATGCTCCAGATCAGCTCATCGACGCTCTTCTTTGACGAGATGACCTTGTTCACCACGGCGGTGGTGGGAGCAAAGACGGTATAGCCGTCAGCGGGCTGCTGGAGCACATGTCCCAGGCCAACCAGACCGCCGGCGCCGGTCACGTTTTCGACCACGAACGTGGCGTCGGTGTACTTGGCTGCGATCGAGATGAACTTGCGGCTGGTCACGTCCATCAGTCCGCCCGGAGCCACGTAGTTGACCACGTGGATGGGACGCTCGGGATAGGCCGCGAACGCGCACGCCGCGCTCAAAGCCATGACGCCTGCCAGCAGGACCACGGAAATACTCTTACGGAACTTCATTGCCAATCTCCTCCTTAAGAATTGAGATACGAATGAAATATCACTGCCGTCTTTCATCGCCTGCAAAGCACCTGATGCCCGCGCTCTGTCAGGCGTACTGCCAAAAACTCCCTGTGCGGGAGAGAAAACCGTTACTTCTTGAACAGCTCGTACATCAGCCCGTGACGCAGGCTGCGGTCGCTGACGGTCAGTTCATGCGCGCCGGTCAGCTCCAGCACCGCCTTGACGATGCAGGCGCCGGCCAGGATCACGTCGGCACGCTTGGGCTGGAGGCCCACGATCTCGCGACGCTGATCGAGCGTCTTGGCCGCATAGTCGGCGATCTGGGCGTTGATGTCCTCAAGCGTCAGCGTCGAGCCCTGGATCACGTCGGGATCGTACTTCGCCATCTTGTGCTTGACGGAGGCCATGCTGGTGACCGTGCCGCCCATGCCGACAAGGAACTTCACGGGGCCGCTGACGCCGCCTTCGGACAGCTCCTTCTTGATCTGGGCCTGCGCCTCGGCCAGCTTTTCAGCCGCCACGGGCATCTGCGACAGATACTGCTCGGTAAAGCGCACCGCGCCCACGTTCAGGCTGAACTTGCGCACGATCTTGCCCGCTGTGCCGAACACGAACTCAGTGCTGCCGCCGCCGGTGTCCATCGTCACCAGGTCGGCGTCGGCCGCGCCCTCGATGCCCGACATCACGGCCACGTAGGAATACTGAGCTTCCTCCTCGCCGGAGAGCACTTTCAGCTCCACGCCGCAGAGCTCCTTCACGCGCGCGATGAACGCCGCGGCGTTTTTCGCCGTGCGCAGCGCCATCGTGCCGACGGCCACGACCTCGTCAGCCCCGGCGGCCTTCGCCTCCGCGGCGAAATTCGCCACGGACTGCGCGTTGCGCTCAAGCGGCTCCGGGCCGATCAGCCCCGTTTCCTTCAGACCTTCGCCCAGGCGGGCGATGTCGTTGGTGTCCTTGACAACAGTATAGGAGCCGTTTCCCGTCTCCTCCGCCAGGCAGAACTTGATCGAGTTCGTGCCGACGTCGATGATTGCTTTTCTGCGCGCCATTTTATTCCATCCCCACCGATTTCTTCATCGCATGAATGTAGTTCATGTTGGGCTCGCCCTTCATGCCCAGCTTGCCGACGACCTTCATGATCAGCGCCGGATCTTCGTGCTCGACGCAGACCGTTCTCCACGGCACGCCGTTGAACTCGGTCTCGGCAACCTCGGCCGTGGTGCCGTCGATCTTGTAGATGTCGCGGTTCTTCTTCACGTTCACCAGCACAAGGTCAGGGTTGGTCTTCACCAGTTCGTCGATGAACTGATCGTGCGTGTATTCGGCGCGTTCCAGCTTGGGCAGCTCCACCTTGAGGATCTTGAACAGCTCAGCCAGCTTGTCGGCCGCGATCGGGAAGCCCGTCTTCAGCACCGGCAGCCACTGCTCCAGATTGTCGGAGTTGACGTTCTGCAGGGACTTGACGTCGATCAGGTCAAAGCGGATCTTCACGTTCTCGTCGCTCTTGCGCGACAGGATGTATTCTTCCTCCGTCTTCTTGTTGGAGTCCATCGGCAGCGCGCGGATCATCTTCTCCGCCTCACCGAAATCACCTTTTCCAAAAACTCTCCATTCCCAGCGAGCGACGATTGCCATGATGACATTCCTCCTTGCAGAAGTACCTCTTCCCCGCCCGGCGCAAGCGTCCTGCGGCGGAGAACAGGCGGTTAGGCAAGACACAATTTCGGTCTGCGATAACAATTATAATACTTAAATTCGAAGAGTCAATATTTGCACATCCCGTTTTGACACTTCATTTTGAAGGAATATCATCGCGGCAGTCCCGTCATTGCCTGTCCGCAGACGCATCGGAGGCCGAAAATCAAACGCGGCCGGATGCGCCGCAGCACCATGAAAAACTTATTTTTACCGATTGACAATCACTAATCAAAGTCATATCATATTCAAAGGGAAGCTTTGATTATCTCTACTTAAGAAATGCAACGCCAGCATCTGCACACCTTCGCTTGCGAAAAAGCGTTTCTGAGGGAGATGTTCAAGAGGGCTCCTCACATTAAAACACCCATGAAGGGGGACGATTCTATGAACAAAAGGTTGATCCGTACCGCTGCTCTCGCCGTTTCCGCGCTCGCGCTCGTCTGCTCGGCGGCCTTCGCTGAGGGCCATGTGTGGGAGAACGGCCGTGCCGGCGTCGAGATGAAAGCGGGCGAATTCAAGCTGCTGCTGTCGCCGGAGCTGTTCAAGGGCTCGCGTGCCGACGGCTACCGCGCCGCCTGGCGCCGCGTCGCCGAAATTGCCTCCGGCCTGGGCTGGAAGACCGAGATCGACGACGACCTGACCGGACGTCTTGAGGAGAACGTGCGCGTCTACACCTACCCCGACACGTCAGACGGCGCGCTCCACGCCAAGTTCTTCACGCTGCGCCAGCGCATCCCCGTGAAAGCGGACGGCACGCTCAACGCCGAAAAAGCCGACCTGACGCTCAAATACAGCGCCAAGGACGGCGGCGCGGTCCCCTTTGAGGCGTTCATGAAGGATATGCCCAAAGGAACGAAGGCCAAGGCCGAAGTGAACGTGTACGGCTATGTCGACAAGAAGGCCGGCAAGAACGTGGAGCACAACACGATGCAGGTCACGTTCAAGAAGCAGCCTGTCCTGACCGGCGCCGAGACCATCGCCTGGTTCGCGCTCAAGTATCCCATCCTCGGCACGCTGGGCATCCCCGCCGACACCTTTGTCGCCATGCCCGCGTCTAAAAACATCGTCAGCTACGCCATCGAGATCGGCGAGCTGAAGCGCGGCGACACCAAGCTCGAAGTCGAGGCGTGCGTGTGGTGCAACAAGGACACCGGCGCGTTCGTCTGCGGCGAAGTCTCGTGGAGAGCCGAGCTGAAGGACGCCGAGGCCAGCTATGAGCTGTTCAACGCCATCCAGCACAAGGCGCCCGAGATCCTCGACGCCGGCATGTCGAAAAACGCCTGCATCAAGTAGGACCACTGATAAAAAACGAAAAACCGGGAGAAGCCGCGCGCTTCTCCCGGTTTTTTGTCTCTGGCAGCTGAAGTGAGCCCCTTCCGTCGCGAACGTTTGCGGCGCAAAAACATATCGGCATAATATTTTTTAATAGCGACAAAACAAATCGTTATGGCGAAAAATCTTTCGCGGCCCGGCCGTTCCATAAGGAGCAGCCGGGCCGCGTTCTTTTTGCGTTTTGCCGCTGTTCCCGTCTCCATGTGCGTCCACATCTTCATAACAACTTTTTTGATTTTTATAAAATTAGCTTATTGACAAAGATAAGCAATCGCGCTAACATCACCATTAGAAAAATTTATGTCGATAATAAAGGGTTATAAAAAGACGCCCTTAACGATACGAGCTGCAACTTTATGTATAATTTTCAGAACGTGTTTGGGGCATTGATTGACAGGGGGACGTGACTTCAGGTGACAAACATCAACTATTTTGATTTCGAATTGATCCTTCGACTTCTGGCAGCGCTGGCGGCGGGGATCCTGATCGGCGTCGAGCGACAGCATCGCGCCAAAGAAGCGGGCATCCGCACGCACGCGACCGTCGCGCTCGCCTCCTGCCTGCTGATGATCATCTCAAAATACGGCTTCATGGACGTCGCCAGGGTCGATGCTTCCCGCGTCGCGTCAACAGTCGTGACCGGCGTCGGCTTCCTCGGCGCGGGCGTGATCTTCGTACGGCACGACGCCGTGCAGGGACTGACGACCGCCGCCGGCATCTGGGCCACGTCCGCGATCGGCATGTGCTTCGGCAGCAGCCTGTATTTGATCGGCCTGTTCTCGACCATCCTCATGTACATCGTCCAGCACGTCCTCTACCGCTACTTCCCCCACAACCACCTCTGCACGGTGCTGAAGGTCAAGATCCGCATGGAGCGCGACGACGGCGTCAGCGAAGTGGTCGACATCCTCAACGCCAACCGCTACCACCCCATCGGCGAGAGCCAGCTCACCTCCGACGGCGCCGGCGGCTGGTATCTGCTGCTCGAAGCGATCACGCATCAGCCCTCGCTCCCCGGCACGATGCTCGAAGAGCTCAAGCGCAGCAGCAACATCACATCCGTCGAGGTCCTGTAGCCTCCCCTCCGCCCGGCGGCTGAAAAGCATAAATTCAAAGCCACCACGAAGGCACGAAGACACAAAGGGACACGAAGAAAATTGAACATGAAAAACCCCGCGGCGGGACCAGTTTCGTTTGGTCCTGCCGCGGGGTTTTTGTGTGACTCGTCGCGGAAGTTTTTGAATTTCATTTCAAAAAGTCGATCGAGCGGCGAAGTTTTTGAAATCGATTTCAAAAAACAGGCTTGATCACATCGTAGGGGCGGCCCCGCGTGGCCGCCCGACTCTGCGATCTTGAGCAGACGGGAAAAAAGGGCGGGCACATGGGCCCGCCCCTACGACATGTTTGCATTTCTATTCAGAAACAGTATGAATCATTTCTGCGTCAGCTGGGTGTAGAGCTTCATCAGCTCGGCGACGCAGGCGCTCTCGGTCATCGTTCGCCAGTCGAAGCCGTAGGCGTTCATGACGGCTTTGTCGTTTTCCTGATGGGCGCGGCGCAGGGCCGGCGGCATGGTGAGGTCGTCGTACAGGTCAGCGAGGGACGAATCGGGAAACGCGGCGCGCGCGTCGAGGATAGCCTGCGCGGTCGCTTCGATTTTGGCGCGCTGCTCGGGCGTGGGATGGGGCCAGGGGAATGTGCTGTAAACAAGAGTATTTGAATAGCGATAGTCGCTTTTCAGTCTCCCGCACGCCGCCCGCATCCACGCCATGTGGACGTTTGATGTAAGCACGCCCAAATGATACAACGTCGAATCGGGAAGCATAAAGAGACTGTCGCCCGGAATGATTTTCGCAGAGAGATATTCCATGGGAATATAGCGCCGCTGTTCGGACGAAACCTTCGGTATCGCCACGTAATCGCTCACGCATTCGCGGACTTCCTGAAACAGCGTGGGCGTCTCGGCCGTGCGGCGCGTAGCTTCCTTCTTGCTCTCCAGACGGAACTCGCGCACCTTCTCCACGCGCTCGAGCACGCGCGGGCATTTGCGCAGCAGCGCCGGGTCGGCGTTCACGAGCCAGAGGCACCAGCGCGTTTTTCGGTCGATAAAGTCCTTGCCCATCATGTAGGGGCGCAGGAAGGCTTCCGCCTGCGGCTCAGCTTTCAGCAGTTCGTCCTTCTCCTCTTCGGTCAGGATCAAAAATCCGCCTTCCACGGGCTTGCCGCCGTTGAGCAGCGCCGGCACGTCGCACAGCGGCCGGCTGCGCGCTTCGATAAAGACGAGCTCCCCCGCGATCAGGTACGGGCTGATCTGCGTCACGCTCTGCACCTGGCCGCCGTCGTACAGCTTTTTCGGCTCGGGATTGGGCGCGGCGCTGAAGCCGACGATGACGCAGTGCACGTGCGCTTTCAGGCTGGCTTCGCTGTCCCAGCGAAAGGTGCGGTGGGCAAAGTCGATGTGGATGCCGAAGCGGTCATACAGGGGCTTCCACACGGCGGCGACCTGTTCGCCCTGGGTGATGGAGTTGGTGCTGACGAAAGCGGCGCGCGTGCGCCCGCCGGCGATCATCTGCGCGGCTTTGAAGTACCAGCCGGCAACGTAATCGATCTTTCCGGCGGTCTTGTAGGGTCTGCCGTTTTCGTCGGCGTAGATGCGCAGCATGTCGGCCTTCTGCTCGGGCGTTTGCAGGCTGTAGCCGACAAAGGGCGGGTTTCCCATGATATAGCTCAGCTTTTCTGGGGGCACGATCTGGCTCCAGTCCAGTTTCAGGGCGTTGCCTTCGACGATGTTGGCGTTGGTCCTGAGGGGCAGAAAGTCGCGTCTGGCGCCGATGATGCTCTCGGTGACGTTCATCATCTGGGATTCGGCGATCCAGAGGGCGGTCTTGGCAACAGCGACGGCAAAGTCGTTGATCTCGATGCCGTAGAACTGGCTGATGCTCACTTTGATGTCGGCCAGGAGCATGCCGCCCATTTCGTCGCCGCCGCTGAGCAGTTCGCGCAGCAGGTCGTTTTCGATGGCGCGCAGTGACAGGTAGGTCTCGGTGAGGAAGTTGCCGCTGCCGCAGGCGGGGTCGAAGAAGGTGAGCGAGGCAAGTTTGTCCTGAAAGGCAGCCAGTCGCTGCCGCCGGGCTTTGGGCGTTTTCAGCTCGAGGATGCCGGCGTATTCGTCTTTGAGCGCGTCGAGAAAGAGCGGGTCGATGACTTTGTGGATGTTTTCGATGCTGGTGTAGTGCATGCCGCCGCTTCGGCGCGTTTCGGGGTTGAGGGTGCTTTCAAAGACGGCGCCGAAGATGGTGGGGCTGATCTCGCTCCAGTCGAACTGATCGCAGCAGTCGTTCAGGATGATGCCGAGGATGGTTTGGTCGAGGCGGGGGATGGTTATGGCGCCTGAGAAGAGGCCGCCGTTGACGTAGGGGAAGGCGGCGAGGGCTTCGTTGAGGAAGGGATCGCGCTCGCTCTCGGGCTGGTCGAGGATTTTGAACAGTTCGACGAGGCCGCCGCGGGCGTGTTCGACGTGGAAGCTGGCGAGGTAGTCGTGGAACATGTCTTTGCGGCCAAACACGCCGGCATCTTCGGCGTAGAAGCAGAAGACGAGGCGCACGCACAGTTTGTTGAGGTCGCGCAGCACGTCGGCGGAGAGGGCGCCTTTTTCGTCGCCGAGGACGGCGGCGTACTGGCGGTAGAGGGCGTCGTACAGTTTGCCGACGAGTTCGCCGGCTTTGACGGAAAGCTCGACTTCGCGCTTGAGGTGGGGCTTCTCGCCGCCTTCGGCGATGAAGGCGAGGCGGTAGTATTCTTTTTCCAGGTCGGCGAGCTGCACCTGCGCGGGCTCGGCGAGGGGGTGCGACATGTCGTAGATCAAGAAGGTCTGGAAGTTGCAGGCGATGATGTAGCGGGGATGAAGTTCGACGGGCAGGTTGGGGATGTAGCGCTGAGCCTGCTGGAACGGGGTGAGGATGCTGCCGTCGCTCTGTTTGATGCCTTTGCGGAGGTCTTTGCCGCTGCCTTTCTGCTCGATCATCACGCGCGAGGCGGGGATGTAGCCGTCGATAAAGCTCATGTGCTGGATGAGCACGGGGTCCTCGAACTGGATGAACTGCTCTGGGTGCTCCACGGCGAACACGTCGCGCAGCAGCGACAGCCAGAACGCGTGGGTCTGGCCTTTTTCGTAGCCTTTATCCTTCCAGTACGCCGCAAACTCGCGCGCGGCTTTTCTCTGTTCGTTCGGCGTCATGTCGGTCACCTTGCTTTGGGAAATGTGATTAGTGACGATTATATCATTTTTGTCTTCATATCCGACAAAAGGAGCCGTCCACACAGCGCCGCTGGCGGCTTGCCTTGCATCTTTTCGATCCATACTGCTGATTACACAAGTTTTCACCGTGCGACGATACGTTTTTGCGGCAAAAATGATACAATATTCGCGCAGGCGCTTTTTCGGGCCTGTGCAAATGAGGGGGAATCATGATGACAAAAATGCTGATGACGGGCAACGAGGCCGTCGCGCGCGGCGCCTGGGAGGCGGGCGTGACGTTTGCCTCGGCCTATCCGGGCACGCCGAGCACCGAGATCCTGGAGAACGCCGGCGCGTATAAAGAGATCATCGCCGAGTGGGCGCCCAACGAGAAAGTCGCCATGGAGGCGGCTATCGGCGCGTCGATCGGCGGCGTGCGCTCCATGTGCGCGCAAAAGCACGTCGGGCTGAACGTAGCGGCCGACCCGATCTTCACCTACGCCTACATGGGCGTGACGGGTGGCATGGTCTTCGTCACCGCCGACGATCCGGGCGCGCACAGCTCGCAGGATGAGCAGGACAACCGCAACTACGCGCCCTTCATGCACGTGCCGATGCTGGAGCCGTCCGACTCACAGGAGGCCAAGGACATGTTCCGCGACGCCTTCGACATCTCAGAACAGTACGACACGCCGGTGATGTTCCGCATGACCACGCGCGTGTGCCACTCAAAGTCGCTCGTCGAGCTGGGACCGCGCAGGACGCCCACGGCCATCCCCTACGTCAAGAACATGGACAAGTTCGACGACGTGCCGCGCGCGGCGATGCGCAACCGCCGCCTGCTGGCGGAGCGCGAGCGCCGTCTGCGCGAGCTGTCGGAGCACTGCCCCTACAACTTTGCAGAGTACTCGGACGACGGCGGGATCGGCGTGATCGCCAGCGGCATCTCGTATCAGTACGCGCGCGAGGTGTTCGGCGAATCGGCGTCGTACCTCAAGCTGGGCTTCACCTGGCCGCTGCCGCTGGACCTGATCCGCGAGTTTCGCTCACGCGTGCGCACGCTGTACGTGATCGAAGAGCTCGACCCCTACATCGAGCGTCAGTTGAAAGAAGCCGGCATCGATTGCATCGGCAAGGAGAAGATCCCCGCCATCGACGAGCTGAACCCCGGCATCATCCGCAAGGCGCTGCTGGGAACGGAGACCAAAGGCACGGCAAACGCCCCGGAGATGGTCGTTCCGCGTCCGCCCGCGCTGTGCCCCGGCTGCCCGCACCGCGGCTTTTTCTACGAGCTGGCCAAGCGCAAAAACACGGTCATCGTCGGCGACATCGGCTGCTACGGTCTCAGCGGCAACGCGCCGCTGCGCGCCAAGGACATGGGCATCTGCATGGGCTCGGCGTTCTCCGTCGGCCACGGGCTGAGCAAGGCATTCACCGCCACGGGCCAGGACAAGACCGTCGTCGCCTGCGTGGGCGACTCCACCTTCTTCCACACCGGCGTCGCCGCGCTGGAAGAGGTGATCTACAACGACTCGCGCGTGATCTGCTGCGTGCTCGACAACCGCACCACGGGCATGACGGGCCATCAGGACAACCCCGGCAGCGGCCGCAGCCTGAAGGGCGAACCGGCCGCCGAGCTGGACGTGCGCAAGATCGTCTCGGCAATGGGACTGGAAGCCGTGCGCACCGTCGATCCGCAGCACCTCGACGAGGTGAGATCAGCGCTCGACTGGGCGTATGAGCAGGCCAAAAGCTCGCCCGTCGTGCTGATCATGCGCCGCCCCTGCGTGCTCAAGCCCCTTTCCGAGGAGGACAGGCGCGAATTTGACATGACGCCGGGACTGTGCGGCATCGACCGCGAAACGTGCATCGGCTGCCGCAAGTGCCTGAGCACCGGCTGCCCGGCGCTGTCGTTCGACAGAGCGGCGAAAAAGGCCGTGATCGACCCCATCCAGTGCAACGGCTGCACCGTCTGCGCCCAGGTCTGCCCGGTGAAAGCCATCAAAAAAATGAGTAATGAGTAGTTAGTAATTAAAAGCAAAACCACGCCTGTCCGCGTATTTTCAAAAAGAGCGGGCCGGCGTGGTTTTGCTTTTTTGACGCTCCAATTCCGAGGCAGCTTTCGATATGCTGCAAAACACGCGTGTCAGATGGTTTTGGGGTTTTAATTACTAATTACTAATTCCTAATTACTAACTACTAATTATTCATTGTCCTTCTGCTCTGCCTTCCTCAATGGCTCATGAATATACTGTATACACGAGATTTTCCCCTTGACGTGTTCACATCATTAGATTATCATTATTGTCGGCAACACAACAGAAATGAACAAACAGTCGTTTTTACGACACAACAATCGGGGAGGAATTTTCATGGGTGCTGTAGTTGGCGATCTGGGGTATTTGTCATTGTTCCTTCTGGCGGGCCTGGCGCTTCGCGAGCTGGTCAAGCCTCTGCAGAAGCTGTTTCTGCCGGCCGGTCTGATCGGCGGCGTTCTGGCGCTGGTGATGGGGCCGCAGGTGCTTGGCTGGATCGAGATCCCCAAGACGTTCGGCGGCATGGCCGGCCCGATGATCGACATCGTGCTGACGTGCATGATCCTCGGCACGACGGTCAACCGCGATCGTCTGCGCGCATTCGCCGGCTCGACGACGATCGTGGCGCTGACCTACTTCGCTCAGATGGCCGTCGGCACGCTCACGGGCGTGGTGCTCAGCAACTTCTGGCCCGGAATGCCCAAGGGCTGGGGCGTGATGGCCGTGTACACCTACTGGGGCGGTCACGGCGCGGCCACGGCGGCGGGCAAGCTGTTTGAGTCGCTCGGCGAGGCCGAAAGCGGCATGCTTTCCATCGGCATCATCCTGGCGACGCTGGGTCTGATCGTGGCGATGGTCGGCGGCATGGTGCTGGTCAACTGGGCGGTGCGCAAGGGCTACGCCACCAACCTGGAGCGCGGCGAAGCGGGCGAGATCAAGACGAGCAGCGGCCCCATCCCGGTCGAGAAGCAGAAGTCGCTCGGCAGCGCCACCGTGGCCAGCGACTCGCTCAACGGTCTGATGCTCCAGCTGGCGTTCGTGCTGGTGAGCATCTGGCTTGGCCGTCAGATCGTGGCGTACCTCAAGCCCTATGTGCCGATCGCCAAGAGCTTCCCCAGCTTCTTCTACGGAATGCTCGGCGCGTTCATCATCTGGAATCTCATGGGCGCTCTGAAGATCCAGGGCTACGTCGACAAGAAGTCGGTGAGCACGATCTCCGGCCTGGCGCTCGAGATCTGCATCTGCTCCGCCACGGCCACGCTGAACGTGAAGCTGCTGGCCAGCTACATGGCGCCCATCCTCATCCACATGGTCGTCATCGTGTTGATGATGGCGTTCATCTGCATGGTCGTCGTCAAGCGCTGGCTCAGGAAGGACTGGCTGGAGACGGGCCTGCTCTTCTTCGGTCAGGGCACGGGCTCCGCTCCCAGCGGCATGGCTCTGGGCCGCTGCGTTGATCCCGAGCTGCGCAACACGCAGGCGTGGGAAGGCTTTGGCGTCGCTTCGGCGCTGATGGGCGTGGTCGGCTCGTTCCTCGTGGCCTTCATGCCGGTGCTCACCGTGCAGTCGGTGTGGTTCCCGATCGGCATTGGTGCGGCCGTGAGCGTAGCGCTGATCTTCTTCGGCGAGACGGTCATCCGCAAACAATAGCGCTGTATTGAACTGAACAGGGGCGGCGGAAGACGTTCCATGCGGAACGGCCGCCCTTTTTTTGGAAAAATTTTTTGCAGAATATCAAAGGAGACGCATAAAATGAAGATCATGGACTGCACTCTGCGCGACGGCGGCAACGTGGTGGGAGCGGGCTTTCCCGCCGATCTGACGACGCTGATGCTGAAAGGCCTCACCGAAAACGGCGTGAAGATCATCGAGATGGGCAACTGCGCGGGCCTCGGCATGTACGACAAGGGCGTCAAAGCGCCCTGCACCGACGACGAGTATCTCGAACTGGCCAAACCCTTCGTGGACAAGGCCGAAGTGGGCATGTTCCTCCAGGCCGGAGTTGCTTCGCCCGAGCTGGTCGCCAAGGCCGCCAAGGCGGGGCTGAAGTTTCTGCGCGTGGGCATCAACGCCGGCGACGGCGCCAAGGCCGTCGACGCGGTGAAGATGGTCAAGGCCGCGGGCATGAAGGCGTTCTTCGCGATGATGAAGGCCTACGTGCTCTCGCCCGAGGAGCTGGCGAAGGAAGCGCAGCTCCTCGAAGCGAGCGGCGTCGACGTGATCATCATCATGGATTCGGCCGGCATGATGCTGCCCAAGCAGGCCGCCGCCTACACCAAGGCCGTTTCCTCGGCCGTGAAGATCCCCGTCGGCTTCCACGGACACGCCAACCTGGGCTGCGCGGTCGCCAACGCCGTGGCCGCTGCCGAAAACGGCGCTCAGGTCATCGACTGCGGCCTGATGGGCATGGCCCGCAGCGCCGGCAACATCGCCACCGAGACGGCCGTGGCCGCGCTCGACCGCGACGGCGTGGAGACGGGCGTCGACATGTACGGTCTGTTCCGCTTCATCGACCTCGAGCTGGCCCCGGCCATGAAGCCCTACGGCTACCGCGCCCCGGCCATGCCGCTCGACGTGGTGCTGGGCTACTCCGGCTGCCACTCGCACTACATTCCCGCCTTCAAGGAAGTGGCCGAGGCCAAGGGCGTCGATCTGTACAAGCTGATCATCGAAACGTCGAAGCTTGACATGAAAAAGCCCTCCCGCGAGCTGATGGAAAAGGTTGCAGCTTCGCTTAATTAGTAATTAGTAATTAGTAATTAATAATTAGTAATTCAAAACAAGGAGCGAAATGAAATGAACAAGATCGTTCTCTTTGGGACCTATCCCGATAAAGGCATCACCTACTTTAAGGAGCACTGCGCCGGCAAGTACGAGCTGGTGCTGGCTTCCACCTACGAGGAGCTGGAGGCCAACTCCGACGCCGCCTACGTGGTGCTGCGCGGCCCGGCCATGCCTGCCGAGCGCATCAAGGCGATGAAGGGCGCCAAGCTGTTCCACCGCTGGGGCGTCGGCTTCAACGACGTGGACATCAAGCAGGCCGGCGAGCAGGGCGCCTATGTCTGCATCACCGCCGGCATGAACGCCCAGCCCGTGGCCGAGCACGCTGCGCTGCTGATGCTGGCGTCGTTCCGCCACCTCACCGCGCACATGGAGAACGCCAAGAAGGGCATCATGTACGGCGGTCCCGTCATCTCCGACTCGTGGATGATCAACGGCCGGCGCGTCGGCATCCTTGGCATGGGCGCCATCGGCCGCAAGGTGGCGAAGATCGTCCAGGGCTTCGGCGCCGAGGTCGTGTACTACGACGCGTTCCGCCTGCCCGAAGAGACCGAGAAGGAGCTTTCCGTCACCTTCCTGCCGCTTGAAGAGGTGTTCAAGACGGCCGACATCATCAGCCTGCACATGCCGCTGCTTGACAGCACCCGCAGGATGATCGACGCGCGCGCCCTGTCCATGATGAAGCCCGACATGCTCATCGTCAACACCGCCCGCGGCGAGATCATCGACACCGACGCGCTGCTTGCGGCCGTGCGCGAGCGCCGCATCTGGGGCGCCGCCCTCGACACCGTGGAAGGCGAGCCGCTGCCGCCGGATCACCCGATCTTCAGCGAGCCGCACATCCTGCTCACCCCGCACGTCGGCGGCAACACCGAGGACAACATCGTCAACATGGCCGCCTGCATCTTCGGCAACATCGAGACGCTCGAGCGCGGCGAACAGCTCGCCCCCCGCTTCATCGTCAACAGGCAGCACTTAAAGAATTAGTAATGAGTAATTGAAAACCCCGCGGTTTCGGTGCCAAACTGGCACGCGGAACCGCGGGGTTTTGGCTGTGCAGAAACAACAGAAAAACCACGTCCATCCGTATGTTTTAAGAAATACGCGGACAGGCGTAGTTTTTAATTACTAATTACTAATTACTAATTATTAATTATCAACTCTCGTGTCAGTTCGTCGCGCTCGCACACATGTTCGCGGTAACGTTCAAGACAATGCGGCGTCAGCAGCGCAAGCAAATATTCGGCAACGGCATTCATGGCCGTGGCCGAGTTGAAAAAGCTCGCCTGCCGGGCCTCGGCCGTGAGCACAACACTGGCGCACGGCGTCAGCGGCGAGAGCACGCTGTCGGTGATCAGGCAGACGCGCGCGCCATGACTCTGCGCCAGACGCGCCAGACGCAGGTCGCTTTTGTAATAGCGGCTGGCCGAGAAGAACACCGCGCAGCCGTCCGGACCGATGCACAGCATCCGGTCGACACCGCCCACGCCCACGTCGTCGATCAGGCGCACGTCGCCGTGCAGCACATTCAGTATCCAGGCGAAGTGCTGCGCCACGCCGAAGCAGCCGCGAAAGCCCGCGACGAAGCACGTTTTCGCGCCCAGCACCGCCTGCACGCACGACTCATACGCTTCTTCCGGGTTCTGCGCCAGCGTGCGCTCCACATTGTGCGCCTGCACTTTGGCAAACTCCTCGCGCGATACGCCGCTGCCGAAGCGCTCCCGGTTGGCCTCCAGCCGCTCGCTCAGCGACAGGCGGCCGATGCCCTGCGATGCCTGCTCCGCCAACGAGTTGTAGATGTCATCCTTCAGCTCGGTAAAGCCGGGATAGCCGATCGCGCGCGCAAAGCGGGTGACGGACACGTCGCTCACGCCAGCCGCGCGGGCCACCTCCATCGACGAGCTGCGGCCCGCAGCTTCCGGATTGGCGATGATGTATTCGGCGATCTTCATCTGCACATGCGTCAGACGGGCATTTTTGACGCGCTCGGCAATGACGTTTTCCATGGAGACCTCCCCTTTCGTGTTCCCGCTCATTATATCATGATTTGTTGTGCATGCGTCATTCATGTCGCGTTTCTTTCATGATGATTTTATGTTGAATCTTTCACCTTGAATTTGCTAGAATAGCCTCATCTTTTCTGTGTCGAACGAGAGGAGCGCTCCGGACCATGAGCAACGCCATTGTCGAGATGAACGCGATCGAGCTGTCGCAGGCCATCCATGCCAAAAAAGTTTCGTGCCGCGAGGTGATGTCGGCTTATCTGGACCACATCAGCGCGGTCAACCCGCGCGTCAACGCCATCGTCACGCTCGTCGACGCCGACAAGCTGCTAAAGCAGGCTGATGAGCGCGACGCCGAGCTGGCCGCCGGGAACGACCGCGGCTGGATGCACGGCTTTCCGCAGGCGGTCAAGGATCTGATGCCGACGCAGGGCATCCGCACGACGATGGGCAGCCTGATCTTCAAGGATTTCATCCCCGACGCCGACGGCGCGATCGTGAGCCGGATGAAGCGCGACGGCGCGATCATCATCGGCAAGACGAACACGCCCGAGTTCGGCTACGGTTCGCAAACATACAACGAGGTGTTCGGCCCCACGGCCAATCCCTATGACGAGCGGCTGACCAGCGGCGGCAGTTCCGGCGGCGCGGCCGCCGCGCTGGCCGTGAGGATGCAGGCGGTCACCGACGGCAGCGACTTCATGGGCAGTCTGCGCAACCCCGCCGGCTGGTGCAACGTGTGCAGCCTGCGTCCGTCGATCGGCGCCATCCCCTCCGGCGCGGGCGACCTGTTCTCCAACACGATGGCCACCTGCGGCCCGATGGGGCGCCGCGTGGCCGACATCGCCCTGCTTTTTAACACCATGGCAGGCTATGACGCGAGATTTCCCATGTCGCGCGATCCCGACGCGCGCTTCCGTTCGCTGACGCCCGAGAACGCCGCGCAGATGCTCAGCAGCAGCCAGAAGGGCGTGCGCGTGGCCTGGATCGGCGACTGGAGCGGCTATTTCCCAGTCGATCCCGAGATCATGGCGCTGGGGCGCGCCGCGGTGGAAAAGATGACGGAGTTCGGCGCGATCGTCGAGGAGATCCCCGCGTTCTGGAACATGGACGACTTCTGGGACAAGATCTGGATCCCGATCCGCCACTACTGCGCCAACTCGCTGAAGATGCACTACGACAAGTGCAAGCAGGTGCTGATGAAGCCGGAGAGCCGCTGGGAGTACGAAGACGGCCAAAGCATGAGCGCCGGCGACGTGTACCGGGCGTTCGTCAGGCGCACGGAGTTCCTGCACGCGATGCTGCGCGTCTACGAAAAGTACGACTACATCGTCTCACCGACGGCCGTATGCTTCCCGTTCGACAAGACCACGCACTGGCCGGAAGTCGTGAACGGACGCGCGATGAAGACGTATCACAACTGGATGCAGATCGTCACGCCGTGGACGATGGGCGGCAACGCCGTGTGCACGATGGGCGCGGGCTTCGGCACAGCCGGCCTGCCTATCGGCATCCAGATCGCCGCTGCGCCGCACAGGGAATGGGAAGTGCTCCAGTTCGCCCAGGCGTATGAAAACGTCACGAACTACATCGCAATGTTCCCGCCCAAATACTAATTAATAATGAGTAATGAGTAATGAGTAATTAAAGACCCAGAATTCAAAACATCATTTAGAGGTGCACAACAATGAGCGCTGAGATGAGAAGAAAAGACCGCGAAGTCACGTCGCCCGACCTGCTCTGGAAGATGATCGGCGAAGGGCTGTCCGTCAATCTGGCGCTGATCGACGCCGAGGGCAGGCTGTACGCCACCAGCCTGCACTACGGCGTTGATCGCGAACACAATCGGCTGTACTTTCACGGCGCGATGAAGGGCCGCAAGGCCGAGGCCTTCGCGCGCGAGCCGGAAGTGGCCTTCCAGATCGTCGCCAAGGCCGAGATGCTCGAAAAAGCCGACAAGCCCGGCTACAAGCTCGGCGCCTACCGCAGCGTGATGGGCACAGGGCGTATCCGCGTCGTCACCGACCTGGCCGAAAAGCGGGCGGCGATCGACCTGCTGCACGAGCGTTACGGCGACAAGGCCGAGGGCTACACCGTCAGCGACACCGCGCTCGAAAAAGTGGTCAACGTCCACGCGCTGGAGATCAGCGAACTGACGGGCAAGATCAAGGGCTATTTCAACCCGGACAAGCCGAACGCCAAAATGGTGGTCGTGCACGACTGGTAGCAAAAAGCGGCGGGGCTCATCCTCCCGCCGCTGTTCTGTTTTCTTCAAAAGGAGTTTCATCTGGTCATGAACCGCACGCTCAAGGGCATCCTGCTGGCGGGCACGACAGGCGTCTTCTGGGGCCTGACGACGCTGGCGACCAAACTGATCGGCAAGGCCGGCGTGGCGATCTCCACCGCCGTCTTCTCGCGCATGGTGATCGTCGTGCTCACCGTCGGGCCGTGGCTGTTCTTCTGTCACCGCGAACAGCTGCGCATCCCGCGCCGCGACTTTGTGAGGATCTTTTTCTTTTCGATATTCGGGCCGACGGGGCTGTATCTGGGGTTCATGCTCTCGATCGTCTACCTCAACGCGGCCACGGCGCTGGTGCTGCACTACACCTACCCGATGCTGACGGTGCTGTGCTCGTCGCTCGTCACGGGCGAACGGCCGGGCCGATGCGACTATCTCGGCGCGGCGCTGGTGACGCTGGGCGTGTTCTGCTCGGTGCTGACGCCTGAGTGGACGCTCGACACGAACATCGATCTGCGCGGCGTCTTCTGGGGCATCGTCGCCGTCATCGGCCTGGCCGGCCAGACGCTGCTGGTGCGCGCCACCGTCACCAAAGGCGGCATCACGCGCTGGGCGTTCTTCTTCTATTCGCACCTGTGCAGCATCCTCTGGACGGGGCTGTACATCACCGCCAACGGACAGTGGGGCGAGTTCGCCGGCATCACGCCGTATGTGGCTATGCTCATCCTCGTGCCGACGGTGATGGGCTGTCTGATCGGCTACGCGCTGTATTACACATCGCTCCAGTATGTGCCCGCTTCGGTGACGAGCCTGATGGCGTCGCTTGAGATCGTCTCGGGCGTCGCGCTCACGGGGCTGTTCGCAGGGCTGTCACCCACCGTCCCAGAGCTGACGGGCTGTGTCTGCATCTTCGCGGCGATCGCGCTGGTGTCGCTGTCGCGAGTGCATCTGCCCCATCTGCCTCATCCGCGCGCGTGAGCGTCTGCGGCTTTGCAGCGCCGAAGGCCGCGCATCAATATCAGTATCCTTATTTGGAAGTGTTGTTTTCATGAGAAAAGACTTGACTGTTAAAGAGCTGCTCGTCATGGGCGGCGGGCTGTTTTCCATGCACTTCGGGGCGGGCTGCCTGCTCTACCCCGTGACGTGGGGCGCGGATGCCGGAACGTCGGTGTATGCGGCGTATCTGGGCGTGTTCCTGTCGGGCATTTTTCTGCCCTGGCTGGGCTATCTGGCGCTGGCGCGCGGGCGCGGCACGTTCCTCGAACTGATCCGCCGGGCCGCGCCGCGCTTCGGTCTGGGCTTCATCGTCGTGCTGATCCTCGTGCTCGGGCCGCTGTTCATGCTGCCGCGCATCACGGCAGCGCTGTGGGCGGGCGTGGTGCAGCTGCTGGGCTGGCAGTTTCGCAGCCGGCTGCCGGAACTGGCGTTCAACGTCGTCATGTACGTGGCCGCGTTCGCCTTCGTCTCCAGCCCGGGCAAGGTGGTCGAGCGCGTCGGGCGCGTACTGTTCCCTGTGCTGCTGTGCATCGTCACGGCCGTGATCGTGCAGAGCATCGCCACGCCGATCGCGCCGCGCGTGCCGCCGGTGTTCAGCGAGAACGCGACGGTGCACGGCTTCCTCGCCGCCTACGCCGTGGGCGATCTGCAATGCGCGCTCACCTACGGGCTGGTGCTGGTGCACGGCATCGAGAACGCAGGCATCGAAAAAAGCCGCGTCAGCCGCAATCTGCTCGCCATCGGCGTGGTCGGCCTGGGGCTGCTGGGGCTGGCCCACTTCGGACACATGATCGCGGGCGCGAACACGGGCGGCACGATCCGGCTCAATCTCTCGGCGACGTATGTGCAGATGGTCGTGGTGCTGTGGGGCGCGCTCGGCGGCTCGATCTTCCTCGTCGCGCTGGCGACGGCTTCGCTCACGGCGACGATCGGCATCATCTCCTCCACGGGTTCGCTGTGGGAGAAGATCCTCGGCGGGCGCGCGTCGTACCGCACGATCTGCCTGCTCACCTGCGCGATGGCCTGCGCCGTCTCGATGAGCGGCATCGATGCGATCGTCACGCTGCTTTCGCCCGTCATCGACGCCTGCTACCCGGCCACGATCGCGCTGGCGCTGTATTACGGCTTCTGGCCCAACTGGCAGTCGCCGCGCGGCCTCTTCGCGCTGAAATGGGCGCTGATCGCCGCCACGGCTCTGGGAACGGTCGGCTCGTTCCACTCGTATGTGAAGCTGCTGGGGCTGAACGCGCCGCTGTTTGAAAAGTTCTACGCCGCTTTGCCGCTGTCGCCGTGGACGATGAGCTGGATCCCGTTCACGGCCGCCGCGTTCATCCTCGGCTGGATGACCGGCGCCAGGCGTGATGCTGCGGCTCTATGACCGATACAAAAAAATCTCTCCGAAAGCGGCCTTTCGGAGAGATTTTTTTGTGTTCAGCTCTTTGCTCGCAATTCTTCGGAGATGCGCTTAGCGGCGTCGATCAGGCTGTCGATGCCGCGGCTGACGACGCTGTCGGTGAGGCGGCTGACGGGGCCTGAGAGGTTGAGAGAGCCGACGGCGACGCCATTCGCGTCGAGGATGGGCGTGCCCAGGCCGATGCTGCCCTGCCCCATCTCGTCATACGACACGGCGTAGCCGCGGCGGCGGATCTCGACCAGCTTGTCGGGCGCGCAGCCGTCTTCGGAGCGCAGCACGGCCGTCTGCACGCGCGGGGGCAGGAACGCCAGCAGCGCCGTGCCGCCTCCGCCGAGGGTGAGCGGCAGCTCCTCGCCGATCAGCACCGTCTGATGCAGCGGGTGCGTGCTTTCGATGCGGTCGAGGCAGAGGCGCTTGAAATTGTGATACACGTACAGCGAGACGTTCTCGTTGAACTCGCGGTGCAGCTCGACCAGATACGGATGCACCAGCAGCACCAGATCAGAATGCCCGTCGACGAGATCGCCGAGTTTTTTCAGCGTCATGCCGGGAGAATATTTTTTGTTCTGCGGGTTTTTCGAGAGGAAGCCCTTTTCCGTCAGCGTCTGCGCCAGCCGGTAGGTGCTGGTCGTGTTGCGCCCGACGATCGCCGCGATCTCCGTCAGCGAGAGCTCGCGTCTTTCGCCTAGAAAGCAGAGGAGCACGTCCAGCCCGTGTTCAAGCGTTTTGGAAGCGGGCTCTGCGCCCTGAGAAGCCGTCATCGTGATACGCTCCTTTCATCGTTGAAAACCAGCCGTGTCATCTTTTTTCAAATACGGCGGACAGTGTTTTCTATAATTGAAATTATAAAGGAACCGCCGCGAAAATTCAACATGGAATTTTGCGATAAGGAGACACTGATCAAATGAGCCCGATGGACTGCCGAGGGATTTCGTCGTCCGGCAAGGAGAAGCGAAGAGGCACAGCGGGGCTATGGAGATGAGCTTCGACGCAGCCAGGCGGCGAAAGGCCCGGCAGGGCGCGGGCGAATTCATCAGCGTCTCTGCAATTTTCGCTTGCCCGATGCGGGCGGATGCGCTATCCTTGACGGCAAAACGGCGCCGGCCCACCGGCGCTTCTAAGGAGAGGAACTGAATGTCACGCACCTACCGCTATGAAGAACTGCTTTGCAAAACCGCCGCCGTGCTGCGCAGCTTCGGCTATTCAAAAGAGGACGCCGAGCTCACCGCCCGCGTGCTCGCCGAGGCCGAGGCGCGCGGCGTGCCCTCGCACGGCATCGGCCGGCTGAAGCTGTACCGCAGCTACATCACCGACGGCTTCGTCAAGCCCGGCGCCCGGCCCGAGATCGTCCACGAGACGCCCGTGTCGCTGGTGGTCGACGGTCATGACGGCATCGGCTACCCCATCGCCGACTTCGCCGTTCGTCACTGCATCGAAAAAGCCCGCGCCGCCGGTGTCGCCCTCTGCGCCGTGCGCAATACCAGCCACTACGGCATGGCCGGCGTGTGGGCCGAGCAGTTCGCGCGTGAAGGCATGATCGGCATGACGATGACCACCACCAAGCCCAATGCCATGCCCACGCACGGCAAAACGCGGATGCTCGGCACCAACCCGATCGCCGTCGCCATCCCGGCCGAGGACGGCAGACCGTTCCTGCTCGACATGGCCACCACCACGGCCGCGTTCGGCAAAGTTCGCGTCTACGAGCGCCGCGGCAAGCCGCTGCCTCCCGGCTGGGCCGCCGACATGAACGGCCAGCCGATCACCGACGGCACGGAGTTTTTGCGCCAGTTCAGCTCACAGCCCACTCACGGCGGCCTCGTCTTCCTCGGCGGCATGAGCGAGGAAACGGGCGGACACAAGGGCTACGGCCTCGGCCTGCTTGTCGAGCTGCTCTGCGCCGGCCTGTCGCTGGGCGGCTGGAGCTTCCACGCGCTGAACAAGGCTTCCGGCCGCGGCGCAGGCATCTCCAGCTTCTTCGCCGCCTTCCGCCTTGACCTGTTCGGAGACGAAGCCGCGATCCGCGCGCACATCGCCGGCATCCTCGACGAAGTTCGCCGCAGCGAGCCCGCCGACGGCCAGCAGCGCGTGTACATCCACGGCGAAAAGGAGCGCGAGGCCCGCGAGCTGGCTATGAAAAACGGCCTCACGCTCGACGACGCCTCGTCGAACATGCTCGAAGAGCTGTACGCCGCCTGCGCCAACTAAAAAACATCATGTTCAAAAGCAGGCGGCAGGCGGCTTTGCAGAGGCGGAACAGCATTCGCCCGAAATTTCACAAATTGATGCTTGATTTTTCCCGCCCGCGGGTGTATTTTTAGATACAGGAAAAAGTTTTACCGAAAGATGAAAAGCACCGCAAAAATTTCCTTTCAAAGGAGCGAGTTTCCATGTCCACCATCGGCAACCGTATCTTCACCAAGTTCACCCGCGCTACCAAGGAACAGGTCGAAGCCTTCAAGGGCATCCCCTCCAGCAACATCAACGACGAGATGAACCGCCTGTTCAACATGAACGAGAACATCCGCCTGCTCAACCCCGAGACCAGCAAGCAGCTGCTCGGCACCGCCTTCACCGTGCGCGTCCCCATGGGCGACAACCTCTTCTTCCACGAGGCGCTCGACCGCGCCCAGCCCGGTGACGTCATCGTCGTCGAGGCCGGCGGCTACTGCAACCGCTCTCTGGCCGGCGAGATCATGATGAAGTTCGCCCAGTACAAGGGCATCGCCGGCATCGTCGTCGACGGCTGCATGCGCGACGCTGACGCCCTCAGCAAGATGGAAATGCCCATCTACTGCGTCGGCATCACGCCCCAGGGCCCCTACAAGAACGGACCTGGCGAGATCGGCACGCCCGTCGCGGTCGGCGGACAGGTCGTCTTCCCCGGCGACATCCTCGTCGGCGACGCTGACGGCATCGTCGTCATCCACAAGGCCGACGCCGACCTCGTGGCCGAAGTCGCCGCCAAGAAGAAAGCCAGCGAAGACAAAGTCTTTGCCAAGATGGACAACCGCTGGCAGGACTACGCCGAGTCGCACCTCGCCAGCACGGCCAAGCGCTTCGCCGGCCGCGAGCCCGAGGTCGTCGAGGACGATTTCTGCAACAAGTACGGCAAGTAAACACGCACGCAAAAAACAGGCTCTCCCCTCGCGGGAGAGCCTGTTTTTTGCGTGTGCATTTTCTGCCCAAACTAAATGAGCGCCGGGGACATTCCCCAGCGCTCATCAATGGTTATGATTACTAATTATTATCATGCAGGTCTTTGATCTTCTGCCACAGGTCACGCTCGCGGGAAGAGACGTCTTTGGGGATGACGATCTCGATGCGGGCGAACAGGTCGCCGCGCAGGGCACCTCCGCGCATGGGCAGGCCGCGGCCGTGCAGGCGCAGGCGGGTGCCGTTTTGCGCACCAGCGGGCACTTTCACCTTCACCGTGCCTTCGGGCGTGCTCACTTCGGCCGTGCCGCCGAGGACGGCGTCCCACGGGGCCACGCGCGCGCTGGTCGTGAGGTCGTAGCCGTCGATCTCGAAGCGCGAGTCGGGCTCGATGTGGACGACGACGTACAAATCGCCGTTCTCTCCTCCGCCCATGCCGGGGCCGCCCTGACCGCGCAGCTTGAGCCGCGAGCCTTCGCGGATGCCGCGGGGCAGGTTGACGTCGATCGTGTGCGTCCCGCTGTCGCCGCTGACGGTCATCTGCCGCTTAAGAGGCGCGGCCAGCACGTCGGTCAGCGAAAGGGTGACGCGCACTTCACTGTCCTGCCCGCGGGCTGCGCGCCGGCCGCCGCGGCCAAAAATGTCGCTGGCGGAAAAGCCGCGTGAGGAGCCCCGCGCGCCCATGTTGCCGAACAGGGTCTCGAAGAAGTCGGAAAATCCGCTGCCGCTGCCGCTGCCGCCAAAGTCCATGTGCACGCCGCCGCCCGGGAATCCGCCAAAGCCCTCGAAGCCGCCGCCCTGGCCGCCGAACTGCTGAGCCTGCTCCCAGTTGGGGCCGAGGGTGTCGTACTTCTGCCGCTTTTCGGGGTCGTGCAGCACTTCATACGCCTCGTTCACGTCCTTGTACTTCTGCTCCGCGCCGGGCGTCTTGTTGACGTCGGGATGATACTTCTTCGCCAGCTTGCGGTAGGCGCTCTTTATCTCCTGTTCCGTGGCGGTCTTCGACACGCCGAGGATTTCATAATAATCTTTGTAGGCTACGCTCATAGCCAAACCACCTCCGTTGGTCAGACGCTATCGTTTAACCAAAGCTGACCATATTATATCTGACTGACTTTTCTTTGTCCAGTGGGATGAACGGAAAAGTTTTTGCCGCGAGCGTTTCATGCTTTTTGGACAAAGCGCACAGGTTGCGGTAAAATCAGAGTGAAAGAAACTGCATGCACTTTTGGAGGAACTCGCATGGAATTCTGGAAGATCAACGGCAACGGCAACGATTTCGTCACGATCGAGACGCTGGCATCTCCGCTCTCCTCGGCCGAGCTGGCCGCGGCCGCGCGGCGGCTGTGCCGGCGGCGGGCATCGATCGGCGCTGACGGTCTGCTCGTGGTGGAGCCGTCGGGGAGCGCTCATTTCAAGATGCGGCTGTTCAACGCCGATGGTTCGGAGGGCGAGATGTGCGGCAACGGCGCGCGCTGCATCGCCCGCTTCGCCTACGAGCGCGGCATCGCGCCGGCGGAGATGTCGTTCGAGACGCTGGCCGGACTGATGCACGCCCGCGTCGAGGGGCGTTTCGTCGAGATCGACCTTGGCGAATACAGCTTTGAAAACGGATGGATCGACCGCGAGCTGACGATGGACGGCGCGCATTTCCGCTCCTGCTTCCTCTGGGTGGGCGTGCCGCATCTGGTGCTGTTCGGTCACGACGAGCTGAGCCGCGAGGACAAAGTCCGCATCGGACGAGCATTTCGCAACAGTTTTGATCTGTTCCCGCAGGGAACGAACGTGAGCTTTGCCCGCCCGGTCGACCGCAGCGAGGTGGAGGCAGTCACCTACGAGCGCGGCGTCGAAGACCTGACCGACTCGTGCGGCACGGGCTGCACGGCGGTGGCGCTGAGCGCGTCGCTGCTGTTTGGCATGAGCAGCCCGATCGAGGTGCACAATCCCGGCGGCACGAACCGCATCACGTTCGACCGTCTGGACGAACAGAAGTTCCGCGCCCGCCTGGGCGGGAACACTTCAGTCGTGACGAAGGGCGAAGTGGGGCCCGACGCGTAGGGCCGTTTCTGATGGGGTACCTGTTGGAAGGAGGAATCATCCATGCCCGACAAACGCGAACTTTCGAAGGATGAGCAGGATCTGCTGCGCGACGCGCCGCTGCCTGCCGGCGAGGATGAACTGATCGTCGACGACGACTGGGCAGAATTCCGCAAGATGACGCCCGAGCAGCAGAAATGGGCGCTCATCCAGCTCCAGCTCGACCGCGAGCAGAAGTATATCGAGAGCATTTTTACGCCCGAATAGGATCCGAGGTCGTGTTTCTCATGGAACATTTTTTCAAAGCGCTGTCGTACTCGCGCGACGGTTTCTGTTTTCTGGTGAAGGAAACGGCGTTCCGTCAGGAGCTGCTGATGCTCGTCCTGGCGCTGCCGCTCGTCGCCTGGCTCAAAGGCGCGCAAAGCGTGCTTGAGACGCTGCCGTGGGGGCTGCTCGTGCTGATCGTCGAAGCGCTCAACACCGGCATCGAAAAGACGGTGGACCTGTGCTCGCCGCAGATCCACCCGCTCGCCAAGGCCGCCAAGGACGTGAGCAGCTTCGCCTGCGGCACAGCCATCGCCGTCTTCATCTTCGTCTGCGCGCGCACGCTTTTCTTTTAGCAACGCTCGTCAGCTTCAGTTTCATAGGAAAATCAGTGTTTTTCTCATCACTGTTTCGCGCTCCCTAAGAGGATCGCGATGCCGTGCCGCATGGCCGGAGGCCAGCTGCCTCCGGCCTTTTTGTGAAAGGAGTGAAAAAATCTGTGAAAGTGCGTCACCTTCTCGCAGCGCTGTGCCTGCTGCTGGTCGTCGTCATGCCGGCGGACGCTAAGCCGCGCTTCAGCCGCAGCCATCCTTCCATCGGCGTCGTCTTCGCCACCGGCGGCAACGATTCTATGTACACGTCTGCAAAGGCCGGCATCACGCGCGCTCAGAGCGATCTACGCGTCCGTCTCACCAGCTATCTGGCCGGCTATGATCCATCAAAGTATGAACAGGCAGTGCGCGATGCCGCCTCGCAGAACAGGCTCGTCGTCGCCGTCGGCAGCAATCTGAATGACATCGTGACCAAGGCCGCCGACGACTATCCCGATGTCGATTTCGTGATGATCGATGCCAAGAGCCCGCACCCCGAAGTCGCCTCCGTCGTCTTCCATCAGTGCGAAGCCGCGTATCTGGCGGGCGTCCTCGCCGCGCGCATCACCGGCCGTATCGCCGCAGGCGCACCCTCCTCCCCGCGCAAGGCCGGCATCATCCTCGGCGACAACGGCGCCCGCGCCCCCGTCATGCTCGACTTTCTGGCCGGCTTCACGCAGGGCGTGCACGACACCGATCCCCGCGTCGAAGTGCTCCAGGCCAGCGTGCAGTCGTGGAACGACCGCGGGAAGGCGAAGAAGATCGCTCTCGATATGCGCAAACGCGGCGCGCGCGTGATCTTCCAGGCGGCCGGCCTGTCCGGCCTCGGCGTCATCGACGCCGCGTTCGAAGACCGCTTTTACATCATCGGCGTGGACGAAGCGCAGGAGAAGCTGGCGCCCGGCTTCGTGCTCACGGCGGTGCTCAAGAACTTTGACACGGCGCTGTACGACATGATCTGCGCCAAGTACGAGGGGCACCTGCGCCGCGGCTCGACGCAGGCATACCGCCTCTGGAACCGCGGCGTCGGTCTGTCGTGGACGACGAACTCGCTGCTGCCGGAGGACATGCGCCGCGAGCTTGAGGGCGTCAGCTACCGCATCATCGATGGCCAGATCAAAGTCAACACCGCTTACGACAGCAAGGGATTCTTCAAAAAAGGTCTGCGGCCCATCCCGGCGGGTATCACGGTTGCTCACCCCTAGGAGAACGCGCTCGTCAGCCTCTGCGTAATGTAAATGTAAAAGGCTTTTTTCTAGGAAATCGCTAATTAAATTCAATTATGCAGAATTGAACGAGCGCACAGGAAACCTGAGAAAATGCATCAGATCCGAAGAAACCTGTCCGCAAGGGGCTCTGGAGGCGTACTTATGTACGTCGGAGGAGCCCCTCGGACAGCGTTTCGCAGGAGATGACGTATTTTATCAGCGTTTCCCTAGCTTCAGCAGCAAGCGTCAGAGTATGTGAGAGTCGTACCAGTCGAAATCATTTCCAGCAGAAAGAAAGGGAATTATATGGATCTCAGCACACTGTTCAAAGTCTGCGGCGGCATCGGCCTGTTCCTCTTCGGCGTCAAGCTCATGAGCGGTGCGCTCCAGGACCTGGCCGGCGACAAGATGCGCACGCTGATCGCCTCGCTCACCAGCTCGACGATCAAGGGCGCGTTCGTCGGCGCCATCGTGACGATGGTCATCCACTCCAGCGCCGCTACCACGATCATGGCCGTCAGCTTCGTGCAGGCCGGCATGATGACGCTGAAGCAGGCACTCGGCGTGATCATGGGCGCCAACATTGGCACCACCGTCACGGCGCAGATGGTCGCCTTCGACGTCAATCAGCTGGCCATGCCGCTGCTCGGCGTCGGCATGGTGCTCGCCGTGTTTGGACGGTCCAAGCGCCAGCGCTACATCGGCAACGGCATCTTCGGCTTCGGTCTGCTCTGCCTGGGCATGGAGACGATGCAGAGCGCTCTTGCCTTCCTGGCCGACAAAAAGGAGTTCTTCGCCGTCTTCGCCCAGCATCCCATGCTCTGCGTCGCGGCCGGCACCGTGCTCACCATGATCGTGCAGTCGTCCACGGCCACCGTCGGCCTCACCATCGCCATGGCCACGCAGGGTCTGCTGCCGCTTCAGTCGTCGATCGCCATCCTGCTGGGCAACAACCTCGGCACCACCGTCACCGCCGTGCTCGCCGCGCTCAGCGCCTCACGCCCCGCCAAGCAGGCCGCTGCCGGACACGTGTTCTTCAACCTGGCCGGCGTGCTGCTGTTTTTGCCGTTCCTGCCGCTGTTCACGCACGTGATCGAAGCAGCCGGCGGCGGCATCGCCCGTCAGCTGGCCAACGCCCACACCATCTTCAACGTCGTCAACACCGTCATCCAGCTGCCCTTCGCCGGACTGATCGCCAGCCTGATCCAGAAGCTCATCCCCGCGACGACCGAACAGCTCTACTCCGGCGCGAGGTTCCTCGACGAGCGTCTGCTCGACACCGCGCCCGCAGCGGCCGTCCACGCCGTCAGGAGCGAGCTGGTCGAGATGGGCTCTCTGACGGAGAAGATGCTCGGCCTCGTCCATGCCGCGTTCTTTGAAAACGACGCCTCAGCCATCGAAAAGCTGAACCAGATCGAAGAGGGCGTCAACGACCTCACGCGCCGCATCGCCGACTATTCTGCAAGACTGTGGCGGCGTCACCTGTCGTCGGGCCTGTCGCGCCTGCTGGAATACTTCGTCAACGGCAGCAGCGACTACGAGCGCATCGGCGACCACGCCAAGAACCTGATGGAGCTGCGCGAGTACATGACCGACCACGAACTCGCCTTCTCGCCGCAGGCCATGAGCGAATTTGACGGCATGCTCACCCTTGTGCGGCAGATGGTGGAAAAATCCACGCAGGCGCTGAACGGCGAAAATCTCGACCTCGCCCACGAAGTGGCCGGGGTGCTCGAAGAGCGCACCGACGCCATGGAAAAATCCCTGCGCCACCTGCACATCCAGCGCCTCAACGAAGGCCTCTGCGCCCCGGCAAGCGGCGTGATCTTCATCGACATCATCACCAACCTCGAACGAATCGGCGACCACGCCACAAACGTGGCCGAGATCATCCTCGCCATGCACGGCGAAAAGACCGGCGCCGAAGTCCCCGGCTCGTACTGATCCAGTCCTCTCCCGCCAGCTCGTTCGGAAGGCGCGTCAGCGGCAAGTCAGACGCTGCGCCGTAATCAAGCAAAGATGTTCGCTGCATTTTTTCTAACTCTTCCGTGGAAAGGAGAAAACCAAATGAGAAAAATCCTGCAGGTATTCGTGTTGCTCTTCCTTTGCACCTCTCCGGCTTTTGCGTGGAACATGAAGATCAAAATCGGCGCCATCAGCTACGAGGCAAAATCTGACGGCGGCGAGATCCGCTACATGTCTGGCGGAAAAATCGTCGGCACCGCGACCAGGCTCGGCGACAAGACCATTTTCCGCAACAGCTCAGGCCAGGAAATCGGCTCCCTTGCCCCATTGGGTGAAACGTGGTATTTCAAGGATGCCAGAGGCCAGGAGATCGGCAGCGCCGTTCGGCTTGGCAACGACATCGTCTATCGGGACGCCAGGGGGGTCATGAATGCTGGCAGTTCATCCGTCAGCGGCTGGAGCACGACCTACCGTGACGGTCAGGGAGCAGTCATCGGCGAGGCAGACACGACCGACATGCCCCTGCGCCCTGTGCCGCTGGAGGCCTGGCTCATTGAACAGTCCATACCGTCGGTATGCCTGACGCTCATCACCAATGTGATCATGGATAAGCCTGCGGCCGCCGCCGGATTGCGCGCGGGCGACCTTCTCATCGGCTGGGAAGGCCGGGACTGGACCGTTTTCGACGTCCAGAGCGCCAACCCTAAAAACATGCTGAGCAAAGTCGCCGAAGAGCTCCGGAAAATGCGCGACATCCAGGATCAGGTCATGATCGTCTATCGCCCCGCCCAGGGCGAGAACGGCATGGCGAAGGGCACGATCATGAAGCTCCGTCCCATGCCCGCCGGTAGCAAGGGATATTTTTACAGCATCCTTGAGAACGGTCCGACATTTATCCGCAGAAATTCCATCAATTATTCCGAGCAAATCAAAAAACTGTATCTGTCAGGCGCTTTTGAAAATGCGCCTGCTTTCGCCGCGCCTGATCCTGCCTCATATAAAAAAGATCCCCGCGACGTGCCCGGAGCCCATCAGGAATTGCGCGACTGTATCATGAACGACGGCAGCTCACGGATCGGCTGGTACTGGGTACGTGATAAGGACGGCGCGACCATGAGCGGACGCGAGATCAGCGCCGCCCTCGAGAAGGCTGCCATGGAAAAGCAGCCGCGCGTCACCATAACTTCTTATCCGGGCGCAAAAATATTCCTTTCCACCGTGACTGCCCAGGGAAACGGCGATCCGAACCTGAACTCCTCGTATAAATTTATTGGTCAGGCTGACGAAAACGGCGTTTTCCGCTGGAGCGGGAGCGAAATCTACGTCCTGCCTCTCGGCTCGAAAGGATTGGCCTTTTACGCCTCCGTTTCCAACGTGAGCATGGAAGCGATCAACAATCATCCCATGATCACGTCGCTGCCGCCGAACACCAACCCCGCGGTGCGCAGCGCGATGATCAATCAGGTCAGGACCATGCTTACGGCCATGTCCGGCGGCAAACCTGAAATAAAGTTTGGCTACGTGCCCATCGAAGAGGGCAAAGATCAGTATACGCTGAAATAGCCCCTACCTCGAGCCTTTCGTGTTGCAGTTCAAAAGAGGCAAGGTCGAACAGCCAGATGGAGACGCCCCTGCGAAAACCGTATTAGGGAAACGCTGATTAATCCCGACTAAACGAGGAAAACCTACGACCTTCAAACAAAGAGTTTGAAAGTCTAACCAAAGAGCTCTCCAAAGGACGTAATTTGTCCCCAATCACTCTCGCCAACTGTCTCTAATCCCTAAAAAGAGACAGTTATGCCCAGCAGTCTGTGAATTCTTCCGCTCGTCCGGCTCGAATGCACATGACAAGATTGGCACAGCCAAACAGAACAAAGAATTTGTTCATGTTT
>Ga0256405_10002622_pt1 | contig 40329 bp, 35 predicted proteins | sample RumenRJG_02DNA_FD_189096 | JGI IMG/M metagenome (GOLD analysis project Ga0256405, IMG submission 189096) | Bovine rumen microbial communities from Lethbridge, Alberta, Canada - RJG_02 | ecosystem: Host-associated > Mammals > Digestive system > Stomach > Rumen | place: Canada: Alberta... | reverse complement strand
GGAGTCCTCATTACACTCTTTGTTCCTTTTGGTCTTGACATATAATCACATCCTTTACTAAATTTTATCATATAAAAAGTAGACTAGAGTTTTTTTTCTCTGTCTACTTTTATCATATCACTTCATATTGAAGTTTTTTTGATAATGCTTTTGCAAATTCAATTACATCACCATCATATTTTGCTTCTTTAACAAATCCATCATATGCGGTTTGTCCTTTATTTACGATGAAGATTTTTTTATTCTTATCAAATCTCATATCTACTATAAAGTCATGTACTAGTGAGGCTGCTGGGTTTACTAATAAACTGCTTCCCATAACTAGTAAAGTTTTTGCTTTTTTTATTTCTTCCATTGAATGTATTAAATTATAATTATCTAATGGTTCTTCATATAATACAACATCAGGTCTAATAATTCCTCCACATTCGCACATTGGAATTAGGTCTTTCTTTATTATTTCATATACTTTTTTTAATTCATGTTTTTTATTACATTTACTACAATAGAATCTTTCTGCATTCCCATGTAGTTCTATTACATTTTTTGTTCCTGCATTGATATCTAGTCCATCAATATTTTGAGTAATAACTGAATTTACATATCCTTTTTCTTCTAGTTCTGTAATTAATAAATGAGCTTTATTTGGTTTTATATTTTCATTAATTAAATTATTCTTAAAGAATTCATAAAACTCTTTTGGATGTTTAACAAAGAAACTATGTGAAAGTATTGTTTCTGCATTTATATTTTCCTTATATAATCCATGTTCTCCTCTAAAGTCTTTTATACCACTTGCGGTTGATAATCCTGCTCCTGTAAACACTACTAAGTTTTTTTTATCTAATTGTTTTAAGAATTCATCTATAAATTTATCTAATTCCATATTATCCTCTATAATAGTCATCTGGTAGATTACCATTTTTTCTATTTATTTCAAAGTCAATGAAATAATTATCTGGATCATTTTCATCTATTAGTAAATCTACGAGATTATCAGAGTCAGTATGTTTTTTATCAAATCTTGGTTCACCGTATAATGTTTTAGTTTCTCCACTAGGTAATTGGTATTCTAAAGCAATTTTTAGTATTTGTGCTCCATTTACTGATATATTTGTGTTTTCCATATGATATGGCAATCCCTTTACTAGTTTTCCTGTTTCATTTAATTTTTTAATTCTTTTTATTTTTTTACTAACTTTATGAATAAAGAATAGTCCTACTGTTATAAAAGCTAATGGAATAATATTTAATATTATAAGAATTTTATTTGCTTTTATTGAGTAATCTGTCATGCATCTACTTGGATTCTTTGAGTCGTAATATACTTTACCTTTTTTTATTGTAGGCATATTACTTGATGATGATGCAGGTTTACATTTATATGACTCTCCATTAACATTATAATGGTAAACTGGTGTATACATTTCATCTCCATCATCATCTATATGTGATACTATTTCTATATTTCTAGTAACAACATATGAATCAAGTGATTTTAATTTTATTCTACTTGCGACTACAATTGAATCCATAATTAATAATATTATTATTCCTATATATAAGAATATTCTATAAATGTTTTTTTCTTTTTTTACATTTTTTAAATTTATATCGTACATATTTAACTCCTTAATATCTTCTTTTATGATTATTTTTTTGTGTTAAATTCTTTTTATTAAAGTTTTCTTCTAGTGCTTTTTTATATAATAATCCAATTTGTCTTACTTGTGGATTATCACTTTCTGATAATTTTGCTATTTCTTTAGCTTGATGCATTAAGTTATCAATATATTTTTTTAAATCACTTAGAACTTGTTTTAGTACGCCTTTATCTTTAATTGTTCTTTTTACTAAATCTAATACATAATCAAACAATTCATTATTCTCATCTAAGTTTTGATCAAAACTTACGAATTGATGATTTTCGTATTTTTCTTCTTGTTTTAATTCATCATTTAATTTATGTTTTTGTTGTTTTAAAACAACAAACTCATATGAATTAGTTATATTTCTTAGTTCACTTAGATATAGTCTACTATTATAATTAGGTAATTTCTTTGTTCTAGCACCAATATATTCTATATTATAACCATTTTTATCAATCATGTTTGTTTTAATAGAAATTATATCAGTATAATGTTTTCCATATAAATCCGAAAGTATTTCTAAATAGTCTTCATTATCATATTTCATATCAAATAATTCTTTTAATGCATCATATAATTCTTTTGACTCTAAATCTAATATTTTATTTTCAAGTAAATAATTAGCTTTATCTAAATGAGTTTTAATGAATTCAATAAATTTATTCGTATCATAATTTCCTGCTTCTATATCTCTTTCTATTTCTTTTTTTAAATCAACATTCTTTATTACTAGTCTCATTATTACACCTCATTTTATTTATACTACAATTATGTCTTTAATGTCAACAAAAAAAGTCCATCTTTAATTTTGGACTTTTAATGTTTTTTATTTATATCTGTTTCTTCTATTTCTTTTAATAATTTTTCTTTTTCTTCTTGTAATTTTTGTATTTTCTTTTCTATTTCATTAATTCTTTCTTGTCTAGTATCGTTTTCTTTAAATTCCTCTTTATAATCATATCCTAAATTGATTATTTTTCCTATTATTTCATAGAAACAATTTGGTCCCATTCCTTTTAAACTTTTGAATTGTTGTGTTGGAAGTCTAAAAATTTCACCTACTGTTCTAATATTATTTCTATAAAGTGCGTAATAGGTCCTATTGGTAAGATTTAATCTTTCAATATATACTGTATCTAAATCTTCTTTTTTTATTTCTTGTGATGAAATCTCTGGTAGTTCAATATTTTCTTCTTCCAATAAGGTTTCTATTTCTTCATATTCTTTTTTCCCTATTCCTATAATTTTTTTAAAATCATCTTTTGATATTTTTGAAAGTTGTGATTTTGCTTTGATTCCACTCCAAAATAAACTTTTTAATATTGGTTCTGATATATTTAATTCATTAATAAGTACATCATCATTTTCTAATGGTATGTTTTTACCTTGTAGTTCTAATTTGTATATTTCAATTATTTTTTTTAGTTCTGCTGCAGTTAATTCTGAAACTACATTTGTAAGTATTATAAAATCTTGTTCACTTAATTTTAGAATATCGCTTACTCTTCTTATTCCTAATTTATATAATTCTTGTTTTGTCTTAATTGACAACAACATTTTTTCTAATTCTATTTTAGGATTTGTTTTACATATATATAAGCAATAGATATTCTTAATTAGTTCTCTTTTTTTTCTTCTTATAATTTCCGATACGCTTGTACCTGTTATATTATATAGTTTTCCAATATCATTATAACTTTTATCTTCACAATATCTTTTTCTAAAAATAGTTGTTTCTTTTTCATTTAATATTAGAAATGTTTTATTATTTACATTATAAAACTCTAACATTAATTCCTTTAACCAATCAGTAAATTCATTTGGCATTGATAATTCCATAAGTATTTCTTCATAAAAGTTTAAGGTTTTTGTCATAGGCACCTCCTTTATTTTGTTAATGTTTTTTGATTTTCATATGGTGAATTTAATATATTTAGTAAGTCATCGTATTCACAGGATACCATTCCGCTTATTTCATTATTATTATCATAGTCTGTTAGATAAAGATATCTATGTGTGCGTAGAAATTTATCAATTTTTTCTTTTCCTATTGTTGTTCTTCCAATATGTGAGAAACAATTTCTAATGATAGTTAATGTTTCATTCATCGTTCTACATCTTCCATAAGTAAATTTAGATGTTTCTTTTACGTAGTTTTCTAGTGCTTTTTTAAGTTGTTTTTTTAATTCAAATTTTTCTTTATTTGTCATCGCATTTCTAAAATTGCTATATAAGATTTCTATATTATTTTCAAGTGTACTCATCATATTTAAGTCAGCTTCTGTGCCTTTTATAACTCTTCTATAATCTAATTCATTCGCCACTTGATAAAGTTGTTCCCTTGTTTTTGTTTTTTCTAATTTAAGACCATTTAGTTTATTATTTAATAATTCTTTTTTATTATCATCAGTGCATCTTTTGTACTGTTCTTCTAGTTGTGGGATTACTATATCGCTTTCTATTAATCTTACTTCTAATTTTCTTTTTAAATCAGCTAGTTCAAAATATGTATTTTTATTCATTGCTTGTATGCCATATTCTTCTGGTCTTTCATTTAAAAAGTGTTGATTATATAAAGTTTCTTGATTTACAACAAGTGTTGTTATCCCATAGATATTTAAAAATAATGATTTCAATATATTCTCGTTTGAATAGTATAGTTGTTTTATATCCATTTTATGTTCTTTTTTTTCTTTGCTTACTATTTCATTAACAATATTAAATTTTTCGTTTAATGATAGGTTAGAAAAATCATTTTCTCTATATTCTTCTATTTTTTCAATTATATTTTCTAAACAGTTTAATAAATTAATTCCTTTTCTTGATATTTTTTTATCAAATTCATCCATCATAAAATCATAATTAATATAGTATTCTGGACAACCTTTAATTACTTTTTTTATTACTTCATTTCTATCTTTTATTCCTACTTTTACTTCTATTTTAGGGTATTCTTTTTCTAATGTTTCTTTTACTTTAAGGCTTGATAAATAGAATGATAACAAATATTTTTTATGGTATATTTGTTTATATTTTTCTATTTTCTTATCATATTTTTCTAGTTCACTATCTTCATAGTCATTTTGTGAGTATTCTTTATATAGTTCTTTTATTCTTTTTTCTATTTCATCTACATTAAAGGTAGTTCCTGAAACTTTAAAGAAGTATGGAATATTATTTTTTAATTCTATTTCTGTTTTTCTGTCTTTTTTATTTGCCTTATATTTATTACGATAGAATCCATATACTGTGTATTCATCTGAGATTTTTTTATTTAATATATCATTTTTCGCATAGTCTATAAACCATTTAAATGGAATCTCTGTTTTTAAATTTCTGTCATGATCATTATTATCTATTAATACTTTTTTATTTTCTTCATCAATTTCAAACGCTCCATGCATTATAGAGTCTCTTATGTTATCTAATATCCATAAATTATCGTTTTCTAAAGTACTTATTATATTTGGTAGTTCTTTTGAAAAATTTGAATCAAATACTTTATCTATTTCTTTTTGTTCTACTAGTTTTGTTAATCTACCTAGTCTATCTTTATTTTTGATATCTTTTTTTATTATTTTTTCTTTTGATAAGGTCATATACGCAAGTGAAAGTATAAATTCAAAATTCTCATCTTCTTTTAATAGTTCATCTAAATTTGTATGTTCTACTGCATCAATTTTATTTTTTATTATTTCTTTTGTTTTTTCACAAAAAGTTTGTTTTGACATAAATATCACCTTTTTTGTTAGTATTATACACGATTTTTTTATTTTTTCAAGACAAATTTAACGAATAAAAAAACAGTCTTTTGACTGTTTTAATTATATGCTTTAATAGACTCTATTGTTATACATTCGTTTTTTTCTAATCTTTTGTCATTTTCACAATAGTATCCATCTTGTTTTTCTTTTTTATACTATATGTTTCTGTATGGCCTTTATAACCATATTTATGATTAATTGGATCTTCAAAGATAAAACTTTTTGCAGGCATTAATGTATGAATCATATATCCTCCAAATAGTAGGAATGTACCTGCACAGCCTATGTACTGAATAATATAAGGTAATTCTTCTAATCTTATTATTACATAGAATGCATATTGACTTGAAATAATTACAATATAAAAGATAATAATATCTAGAATAAATAAGTCTTTTTTAAATAGTGCTTTATGTCCATAGAATAGTGCTGGCATTAGAATTATTATTACGAATAGACTTATAAATTTTGCGAAGAAATAATTATGATTTGCTCCATATATAAATCCATCTATTAGTCCCCATAATAGTGTTGGTGTAAGCGCTATTTTAATATGTTCCCATGTACTTTCATTTACTGCTGAGAATAATCCAATTATTTTATTATGATTACTTATATCATATAAGAAATGAGATAAAGTTCCAATTATAGATATAAGTATAATACTGACAATCATAAATATCATATCAATCCTTTCATTATATATTCGTTTATTTTTGTTTATTTAAATAATCAATTGCCCATTCTAATTCATAGTCTTCATTATTAAATATCTTAAGTGCATTTTCTTTTGTTAATGGTATTTTAATATCTACTGGATTTCTACTAATTCTAGTATTATCAGTATCAATATTAGGATTTCCATCTTTATCTAATACAAGTCCAGTCGGGTAATTTATTATTGCACCTTTAGGCATATAGACTCTGCCACCAGTTTCTTGATTAATTCCCGCAGGATTTGTTAATCCAGCTACTGTTATTCCATCTATTCTAGATAAATATAATTCCATACCATCACCAGCTGAAGCGCATCTCATATTTGTTAATACTAATACTTCTATATTGTTGAATTCTCCATCTGGTAAGATATAATGATCAACTAAATTCTTGTTCTTTTCATTTGAAATATATCCTAATGAAAATGCATATATTTTATCTTTAGTGAAAAGACTTGCTAATGCTGTAGCTACATCATCATATCCTCCACCATTATTTCTAATATCTATAACAAGTTTTGTCATACCATTATTTCTTAATTCTCGTAATGTTTTTCTAAATTTTTCTCTAGCAAATTTATGGTTACCAGTTAAATAACCAATTGTATCGTTAATATCATTTGTTTCTTCAATACCTATTTTTAAATAACCAGTATTCTCATTCAACATTTTATAGTCATATTTTGAATCACTATGAGTGTGATTAAATGTACTATATGATTTAAGTGCACGAGGTATGGAAGAATCTAATTTATTTAAAGTAGTTGTTACTTCTTCATTATTTGAATTAATATAGGTTACTTCGACAGTATTATTACCAATTCCTGATAGATAAAATGTTTTTATTATTTTTTCATTTTCTAGTACTCCTTCACTAGTAGGTATTTTTACATTATCTATAGCTTCATCAATTGGTACACCATTCCACTTTGTAATAACATCCCCTTGCTTTATTTCTAGATTATCGTCTACATCAATAGCGATAGTAGTTCCATCATCAAGGGTTATTAATGATAATCCATAGTCATTATAACTTTTTATTTTATTTAAAATGTATTCATTACCATTATAAAAAGATAAATTCATATGGCCATCATGATGTGCATTTACAAAATTATCTAATGCTTCATAATATTTATCAATATTATCAGTTTTCTCTGCTTCTTCTATTAAGGCTAAGCCATCATTTTTCAATTTATTATAATCTATTTTTTTCCAATCATTCATTATATAGTTTTTTTCAAAATAATTACACAATGATATATATGCATTGCTTAAATTTTTTCTAGTATAATTTGTTATTTTATTTGAGGCAATTGACCCAATAGAAAAATATATACAAGCAATAATAATTAATATTTTACTGATATTATATATTATTTTTTTTCTAACTAATACTGGTGATAAAGCAATTAAAAAAGAAGAAATATAAATATATTTATATTCAGGTAATATTTTTAAAATGGCACTGCCTGATACAAATATTATAAAATGTATTATAGAAATAATTAATGGTACAAAACTCATTATTATCCATATTTTTAGTTTTTTATTATTGCTTTTAAATCTATCATATATAATAATTAATACAATAAAGTATATTAGAAAAAAAGTATTTAATATAATGTTTAATAAGTCACTAGAATATAATAGGTGCATTATTTCTTTAAACATATATTTCACTCCCTACTATAATATATTTATTTAATTATATCATACTTTTTTAGTAATTTAAATGTCTGAAATAATAGGATATTTTTCGAGTAATTTAATCTCTATTATCAATGAAATGAAAACTATATGACAATAATATAAAAAGTAAAAAAAAAGCGGAGCCTTAGTGGCTCCTTCAGGGGGTTTTGGTTGAACATTCCTATATCTTTGGGATATAAGAATATTCGCGTGAACTATTCACGCTAGTATAATTATATATGGTTTGTGTCAATTTGTCAATAACCTAATCTAAATTTATTGACTTGGCTAATTCATTTTTTATATGTTTATATTCTATTTTATTTAAGTCATTTTTAATAAAATAGTCACTATCTTCTTTTGCTTTTAGAAGCATATTATAGTCATTTTTTAAATCAGCTAATTTAAAGTTCATATCTCCACTTTGTCTTATTCCAAATAAGTCTCCACTACCTCTTAGTTTAAAGTCTTCTTCACTTATTTTAAATCCATCTGTTGTTTTAGTTAAAACATTTAGTCTTTCTGTTTCTTTACTACTTATTAATATACAGTATGATTCTAAACTACTTCTTCCTACTCTTCCTCTTAATTGATGTAGAGCAGAAAGTCCAAATCTATAGCTATCAAATATAGTTATAACTGTTGCGTTTTTAACGTCTATTCCTACTTCTATTACTGTTGTACTTACAAGTATTTGAATTTTATTATCTTTGAAGTCATTCATTACTTCATCTTTTTCTTTATTAGACATTTTGCCATGTAATATTCCTACTTTGTAAAGTTTTCCGAAGGCTTTATTCATTTTTTCTTCTAGTTCATATACATTTTCCATTTCACTTTCTTCATTACTTTCAATTAGTGGTGCGATTACATATACTTGATGATTATTTTTTAATTCTTTATACATTAGTTCTAATACACTTTTTATTTCTGAATCTTTTTTAAGTAATGTTTTTACTTCTTTTCTACCATTTGGCATTGTTTTAATATTTGATACTTCCATATCTCCATATATTGTTAATGCATAGGTTCTTGGTATTGGTGTCGCACTCATATAAAGTATATCTGGATTTGTTCCTTTATTTTTTAAGTTAGCTCTTTGATTTACTCCAAATCTATGTTGCTCATCTGTTATTACTAGTCCTAGATTATTATATATTACATTTTCACTTATCAATGAGTGTGTTCCTATTAATATATCTATTTCGTTATTTTTTAATTTTTTTAGTATTTCATTTTTTTCTTTTGTTTTTGTTTTTCCTGTTAATAATTCTATATTTAAATCAGGTAGTATTTTTTTAATATTATTATAGTGTTGAATCGCTAGTATTTCTGTTGGAGCCATTAGGGATCCTTGATATCCTGATAAGTAGTTCATATAAAGTGAAATAAATGATACTATTGTTTTTCCTGATCCAACGTCTCCTTGTAATAGTCTATTCATTTGTTTAATATCTACCATATCGTTATAAATTTCTTCTACACTTTTTAATTGGTCTTTTGTTAGTTCAAATGGAAGATTATTAATTAGTTCTAAAACTTTGTTATAGTCTATTATTTTTTTTAGTCCTTCTTTATGATTTTTGTTTTTTAAATAATTTATTTTTAGCATAAACATAAATAATTCTTCATATTTTAATTTTGTTCTAGCTTGTTTTAATTTCTCTATAGTTGTTGGAAAATGTATTTCTTTTATTGCTTCTTTTTTTGATAATAATTTATATTTATCATTTACATATTCTGGTACATAATCTGGGATATCTATATTAATATTTTTTATAATACTATTTATTTGTTTTCCAGTTATTCCATTAGTTATATGGTATACAGGTTCTACTGAAGGTGTATCATTAAGACTCTCAAATCTTATTTCACTTGCGACTACGTTATTATTTTTCTTATCATATTTTCCTATTACTGTTATAGTTGTACCTATCAATAATTTTGATTTTAAGAATCCTCTATTAAATATAACTACGTTTAAAAGTTTATCTCCTGTATTTAGTTTAAATGATGTTTTGTCTTTTTTTCTTGAAAAATAAAATATATTAGGATTTGTTTCTATTACTCCATCTATTATTACTTTATCTTCATCTAATAAATTTCTTATATCTGTTTTTTTTATTACATCATATCTAAATGGATAGTATGTTAATAAGTCTTCTTGATTAAATATATTTAGTCTATTTAATATTTTTATTTTTGCTTGTCCAATTCCTTTAATTTTTTCTAATTCCATGTTATCCCTCTATAAGTATTATACTATTTTTTTTAATCTTTTCCTTATGTTTTTAATTTTTTTTTAAAAAGTTTTATTACTTTTATTGACAATTAAACCTTTTTAGTTTAATATAAGCAGTACCAATTCGGATTTAGGCGAATTGGCGCTAGTATCACACTAGCCAACCCCTTTTTATTCTTTTATAGGAACGGCCTCTCAGGGGGAGCCGTTCTTTTTTTGTATTAAAAAAGAAAATTATTTCAAATAATTCTCTTTTAATTTTATTATTATACTTATGTTTATTTTTTAAATCTATATTTGGTTGGTTCAGATTGTTCAATTAAATTTGAATCTAATAATATGGCTATAATTTCTGATGCTCTAGATTTTTTAATATTTAGAAGTTCTTCAATATTATCTCTTTTAAAACTGTACTCATATTTAAATTTATCAAATAATTTTAGTACTTGTGCATATGTGGTTTTTCTGCTATTTTCTGGTAATAATTTATACATTTTTATCATGAAATAATCTTCATCATTGACAATATTTCCGCTTATGACCGGACTTTTTTCTTCTTTATCCGGACTTTTTTTTGTGTATCCTTTATTTGGAAATATGACCTTAAATGACGATATATCCGAGTAAAATAATGGTTTAATATCATGATCACTGTACGATTCAAGAATTCTTGTTAAACCACTTCCTCTTCTCTCCATTAAATGTAATCTATTGAATATATCTGATATAATTCTATTTCTTCTCATAGACGAGATTTTTGTAATATCCAAATCTTGTACAAAGCTTCCATCTATCATTCCTCCAGGAGATGTTATTTCTAGTCGATTATCAAACATATCTATATGAATTTCAGAACCAATTATTTGATAATCTCTATGTATTATTGCATTAACTATTGCTTCGCGAATGGCACGCAATGGATAATCCTCTTTTTCTATTCTTTTCATACCCTTTATTTCCCAACTTGTTTTGGAATTATTTTTTATAAATGTTTCTGCATTTTCCATAAGTGAAATTATACTTCCACTATATTCTTTATCGTCTATCGCGTCTCCGTTTATAGAACCTTTTACGATTCCTTTCCATCTAGTACAAAAAATTCTTGACTGTGTTAAAATTCCTTGATCAGATAATAATAATCCTGCGTTTGTCACTTTTTTATCTTTTGTAACTAATTCCAAAGAAATATAATCTTTGTTCTTATTTATTTCTTTTTGGGTTTCTTTTTTTAAAGTTGCATTCAAAAGTGTGAAGCTTATATCTTCTACGCTATATTTTGTTGGTAGTTCATCAAATGTAGTATTTTGTCCTTTTAGAATTAAATTATCTAAAATATATTTTGGTGCTGGGATACTTTCATTTCCAGATCTAATAAATGCCTCTTTTCTGCCATCCGATTCATAATAATATGGTGTCTTAGGCCCATCTCCTACTTTAACTTCCATGAAATTTAAATTATTTTGTTCAAATGTATTTAGTTCATATCTTGGGATTGGTACTATCTTTGTATTAATTAGCTGTGATAATTTTTCTGAATCTTCTTGTATGTTTTTCAATCCAACTGGCTTTTTATCAATATCACTAACACCAAATAATAATATACCTCCATTTGTGTTCGCAAACGCTGATACTGATTTTAACCAACTTTTTGGTTTTGATAATTCCAATTTTTCTTTAAAATCGATATTTGTACTTTCTACTTTTTCATAATCTTCTAATTCCATATTATTCTCTCCTTTAATAATATTATATAACGATTTATATACATTCTGTCGAATTGTGCTCATTATGTTTAAATTTCCGTACTAAACCGGATTTTTTTGTTTTTTTTCAAAAAAAAGTCCGCTTATGGCCGGACTTTTTTTATTATTAACCGGAATTATTTCAAATAATTCTCTTTTAATTTTATTATTATACTTATGTTTATTAATACTGTTATTACTATATTTATTATTCCTATTACTCCAAATAGTATATTATTTATAAATGTTGTTATAAAGTATACTATCATTATTATGTTATATAGGTTTGATAGATTGTATAATAAAATTAATAGTAAGTAATGTTTTGATTTGATTTTTTTCTTTAACATAATACAAGTTAATAGTGGTAATATTGTAAGTATTATAAACCATATAAAACTTGTTGGAAATATTTCTTTTATCCCATGAAATAATAATCTATTTCTATAGTATGCTTTATATATTTCTATTGATGATGTGTATGTGATTAAAAAGTTTAATATTATAAATACAAGTGCACATATTTCTTTTTTAAATATTAAGTCTATTAAATCATTTTTTTCTTTTGAATTAATTTTTTTTATATTATTATTTTTTATATTTTGTTTTATTATTTTTATCCAGTTATAATTTAAGAATTTTGTTATATTATTCATTTATTAATACGTCTCCTGTCATTTCTTCTGGTACTTGTAGTCCTAATAGTTTTATCATTGTTGGAGCGATATCAGCAAGTTTTCCATTTTTTAAAGTTATTCCTTTTTTAGTAATTATACATGGTACTGGGTTTGTTGTATGACTTGTTACTGGGTTGTGATTTTCATCCCACATCATATCACAGTTTCCATGGTCTGCTATTACGATTAATACTCCGTTTAATTCTTCTACTACTTTTTTGTATATTTTATCTAGACATTTATCCATGTGTTCAACTGCTAGTTTAGCTGCTTCATAAACACCAGTATGTCCTACCATATCTCCGTTTGCTAGATTCATTATTGTTACATCATAGTTTTCTACTTCTTTAAGAAAATTATCTGTTACTTCATATACACTCATTTCTGGTTTTAGGTCATATGTCGCAACTTTAGGGGAAGGAATTAGTATTTTTTTCATATCATCATATTCTATTTCTTTTCCACCATCAAAGAAGAATGTAACGTGTGGATATTTTTCTGTTTCTGCTATTCTTAATTGACTTAAATGATTGTCATGTAGGTAGTCTACTAATATATTTTTTAAATCTAAATCATCAAATGCATGAGGGCATATTACTGTTTCAGTTACTGGAAACATAGTTAATGTTTTTAAATTGTTAAAGTGTTTTACTTCTAAGTCTTTTGCATTTGCTTCGTTCTCGTATGCATTTGGGTTTGATAAAAGTGTAAACATTTCTCTTATTCTATCTTTTCTAAAGTTAAATGTAATTATTGCGTCATTATCATTTAGTGGACAATTATTTATTATTCCTGGAATTACAAATTCATCAAATACTCCATTATTATAGTTTTCTTCTATTAGTTCTTTATAGTTATTATACTCTTTTGCTTTTCCATAACAAATAGCGTCATATGCTAGTTTTAATCTATCAAAGTTATTATCTCTATCCATTGCATAGTATCTACCACTTATTGTTGATATTTTACCAATACCTAATTCATTCATTTTATTTTCTAGTATTTCTAGATATTTTAAAGCACTTTTTTCATATGTGTCTCTACCATCTAGACAAACGTCAATATATACATTATTTACATTTTCTTCTTTACACATTTCTAATAGAGCAAGTAAATGATTTATATGTGAGTGTACTCCTCCATCTGAAAGAAGACCAAATAAATGTAGATTTGAATTATTTTCTTTTACATGGTTTAATACTTCTAATATTTTTTCATTTTTAAAAAATGTTTTATCTTCAATAGAACCAGTTATTGCTTGTAATGGTTGTAAGGCAATTCTACCTGATCCTAAATTCATATGTCCTACTTCACTTGTTCCCATTTGTCCCTCTGGTAATCCAACTGAAGGTCCACTTGCTTGTAATATTGAATTAGGATATTCATTAAACAACATATCTAATGTAGGTGTATCTGCATTTTTAAATGCGTTTCCGTCAGTTGACTCTCTTATTCCACATCCATCTAATATACATAATACTAATGGTTTCATATTATTCCTCTTTTCTACAATATTAATTATACACTTTTTAATTTTATTTTTAAATAATTATAAAGAAAAGTAAGCAAATTTATGCTTACTCAATTTTTATATTTGTTAATATATTTCTAATAAAGACTTAGGAAGACTTATTACAGGGCGAATACCTCTATCATTATTAGAGGTTGAGGTTAATGCCATATTACCTCCTCTATTTACAAACCATGCAAAGCTTGCTCCATTTGTACAAGGTGAACTTGTCCAATATGAATAATTTCCGTTTTCTATTGTAGAATTATTTGAACATCCATAATCAATACAGTTGTAAAGATTTTCAAATAGCCATGAATTTTTTTCTTGTATTGCTTGTTGCACTGATGTTTGATCTGAATATCCTACTGTAGATAATGAACCAAAAAAATAGTATGAGCTTTCTAATGTAAAAACTTCATTATTTGTAATTTTAGACACTTCTTCAGCTGTTATAAATCTGGCTTTATATGCTGACGGATTTGCAGAATATTCATAACTATTAGATGCACTTAAATTTTTTGTATAATCTATTGTATATGCATGATTAACTTGATCTAGTGTCCATGTAATACTATAATTTTTTAAGTCTGTTAGCGATGGTATCCCGGTCCAATTTTTTGTATCTTCATATAATTGATATAATGCCTCTCTTGGACCTTTAAAGTTTACATACTGATTTCCCTCTTGGTATGTGCTCCATTGTATTCCAAGTGATGTATTATGATCTAATATCATATCAACCGTTCTATCATTGTTGTTATTAAATATATAAAATTTCATACATCCTGTCTTTGTTTCTGGTGTACTATCATAATTGTTTTCATTACATTCATTTGCTAAATTAGTTGGGTCTAAATATACTATTCCTTTATGTGTATCAGTTTCTGTTGGTTTAATATATTTTCCATTAAAGCCTGACTTACATGTTTGTTCTTTATATACTTGTGAACTTATATAATTGTCATTGTAATCTTTAATATAACAAATATTATCAAATTGAACCGCCATTGATATATCACCAGTTGGATTAATTTTTAATTTTCCACTTTCAGGTTTTTCTCCTGTAAATTCTAATCCAACACATGTATTTGTGTTATTTGTAAAATCATAAGAACAGCCTTGAAAACTATGATTCATAGTTTTTTGCTCCATATAATAATTATCAGCCACTCTTACTAATCCATTAGCAGATGCTTTATTTATATTACTTCTTGCATTCTTAATTGTTTGACTTACCTTTGGAATTATTAATACTGCTAGTAATCCTATTATTACTATTACCGCAAGTAATTCTATTAATGTAAATCCTTGGATATTACTTAAATACCCCCTCTCCATTTTGCTATTAGCAAATCTTTTTCTCATATAACACTCTCCTACTTTCTATACCCAATTTTAACAAAAAAAAAGTACTTTTTCAAGTACTTAGTTTTGCTTATTATCTACTTATTTATTTAATTATTAAAAAAAACAACTGATTACTCAGCTATTTCTCCATCCATACTCCATGTTTTTATTTCTTTAATTTTAACATTTATTATTTTTCCTATATATTTTTTATCTGCTTTTACATTTACAAGTTTCATTGTATCTGTATATCCCATAAGCATAGACTCATCTTTTTCACTTGTTCCTTCTATTAATACTGGAACTATTTTATTTAGATATCTATCATTTGCTTCTTTTGAATATTTATTTATTAATTCATTTAATTTATATAGTCTTTGGTTTTTTTCTTCTAGTGTTACATTATCAGCCATTTTAGCTGCTGGTGTTCCTACTCTTGGTGAGAATATAAATGTATATGCTCCATCAAATTTACATGTATTAACAACATCTAATGTTTCATTAAAGTCTTCTATAGTTTCATTAGGAAATCCTACAATTATATCTGTTGTTATTGAAGAATGTGGTAAAGCTTCTTTTAACTTTTTATATAGTTCAATATATGATTTTTTTGTATATCTTCTACCCATTAGTTTTAGAATACTATCTGATCCTGATTGAAGTGGTAGGTGTATATATGGCATAATGTTATCATATTTTTTAATTACTTCTATCATAGAATCATTAAAGTCCCATGGATGACTTGTTACGAATCTAATTCTATTAATACCTGTTTTAGCTACATCTTCTAGTAAATTACTCATATCATAGTTATCGTTTAAGTCTTTTCCATATGCATTAACATTTTGTCCTAATAGTGTTACTTCTTGATATCCATTTTTTACTAATTCATTTACTTCATCTAATATATATTGATGTTCTCTACTTCTTTGTTTTCCTCTTGTATATGGTACTATACAATATGTACAAAATTTATCACATCCATACATAATATTAACCCAAGCTTTATATTTTGAGTCTCTTTTTACTGGAATATTTTCAATAACTTCTCCCTCTATACTTAATACTTCTACTTCTAAATCTTTTTTATTTACAGCAGTATAAAGTATATTTGGTAAGTTATGAATATTATGTGTTCCGAATACTATGTCTAAGAAGTTATATTTTTCTAATATTTCATTTACTACAACTTCTTCTTGTGCCATACATCCACATATACCAGCTATTAAGTTAGGATTTTTTTCTTTTAAATTTTTAATTCTACCTATCATACCAAATACTTTATTATGTGCATTTTCTCTTATTGCGCATGTATTTAATAGTATTAAGTCTGCATTTTCCATATCGTCTGTTTCTGTATATGACATTTGTTCTAGTATTGCTTTTATATTTTCTGAGTCATGTTCATTCATTTGACATCCATATGTTTTCACAAAATATTTTTTATTTAATCCTAAATTCTTTAAATTTTCTGATTCAATTAATTCAAATGATTTTATCTTAGCTTCTTCTCTTGTTCTTAGTTTTGCTTTTAACATATCTGGTTTGTTCATACAATCACTTCTTTTCTACTTAATGATAATATCATAAATGTATCGATTTTTCAATGTCAAATTCATTATATACTTTATAATATTGTTTTAAAAATTTCAATCTATCTAATTCGTCTTTAAATATTAGTTTTGAGAATTCATCTACTATTTCTGGATTTTCAAATATAGAGTCATTTATAAAGTTTCTTTTAAAGTTTTTAATTTTATAGTCTATAAATTCTTTATCAAAGTTTTCTTTTTTCGCATAGTTTAATAAATTCATATTAAATCTTACGTCATTTTGAATTATATTTTCATTTAATGTCCCATTATAGATTCTAATCTCTACTGTAGGTTTGATTATATCATCTTTTCTTATTGGTTCTTTTGTTATATTTGTTAAATTTAGTCCATATTTTCTTTCATAGCTTAGTAGCCTTAATAGTTGTTGTTTTGTTTCAACATTTTCTAATTCTATAAGTAATTCATCTGTAGGAGTTGTAAAACTTGAACTAAGTGGTTTTGCATAATTTAGTAATGATGGTCTATATATATCTTTTTCTCCATATCCAAATCTATATATTATGTCTTCATATATTATCCATAGTTTTACTAGGTTTTTAAATTCTTCTAATTCATCATATATTTCCCTATTTGTATGTATATGTACTGAGCAATTGTCACTTATGTTTATGTATTCTCTTTTTCTTAACATTTCACATACTTTTTTTAATTCTTTCCAATACTTTTTTCTATCTTTCATTATTGGTGAATTTATTTCTCCACCTTTTTTTGCTCGATGCCATGCATTTGATTGTACTGAGCCATCGTTTACAAGTCTCCATTTTTTATATTCTTCTTTGTCTTTTTCTATTTGTCTTAGTTCTGTTATATCTTTTGAATTATATTTTAAAACCTCATCTAGCTTTTGCATTACACTGGTAAATACAGCTCCTGCAAATTCTATTTCTAATCCAAATTCATAATCTGGGATATTTATTTTATCTAGATAATCTAGGTTTATATTTAGTAATTCTTGTTTTAGTTTTTCTAGTTCCATCTGCATCACTTTTCTTTCATAGTATCTTACTATAATTATATTAATTTGTAAAGAAAAAAAGAAGTATTAAACTTCTTGGACAACAATTAATATCATTGGTTTACATTCTGTTTCATCATAGAAGTATTTTCCAACTTTATCTCTTATTTCTGTTTTTATTTTTGTAAAGTCTACATATTTTGGACCTATGTTACTTTCTATTATTCCAAGAGATATATTTTGTGCTTCTTTAATCAAATCAATGTTATCTTTTACGTATACAAATCCTCTTGTTAATATTTCCGGTCCTGCTAGTATTTCTTTTGATTGTTTATCAAGTGTTACTGTTACTATTACTATTCCATTTTCACTTAATGATTCTCTATCTTTTAATACTAGTTCTCCTATGTCTCCAACTGTTTTACCATCTATCAAAATATCTTCAACTTTTACAGTTTCATTTGTTTCTTTTAATTCACCATTTATAAATGTCGCAACTTGTCCATTTAATTTAAGGATTACATTTTCTTCATTCATTCCTACTTTTAATGCATTTTCTTTATTTGCGACTTGATGTCTATATTCTCCTATTACTGGGAAGTAATATTTTGGTTTCATTAATCCAAGCATTAGCATTAAGTCTTCACTTGATGCATGGTGTGATAGATATTTTTTATTTGGAAGTGTCACTATATTTGAACCAATTTTTGATAAGTCATCTAGTACTTTTGTTGAACTTTTTTCCATTCCATCATATACAGGGGACGCAAATATAACTGTATCTTTTTCTGATAGAGTTATAAATTTGTCATATCCTTTTATAATCCTTTTTATATTTGAGAATGGTTTTTCTCTTTCATCTGATATTATTACTACTACATTTGGATCTGTTACTTGATGTATATTTCCTAATCTTTTTTTATCAAAGTTCATATATCCTTTATCTATTGCGTTATAGATTAGATTTTCTAATGTTTTACCCATTATTACAATTTTTCTATTTGTTTTTGATACTTCATTGAATAGTTCTTGTATTCTATATAATTGTGCTTGAAAAATATTAAATAATATTCTTCCACTATTTGTATTTAATGTTTCTCTTATTACTGATGAGATTCTATGATTAGGTGATGTGAATCCTTGTTTATCTGCATATAATGATTCACTTAATAAACATAACACTCCTTGTTTTCCTACGTACGCAAGTTTTCCAATATCTGTTTCGTATGGTCCTCTCATTGTTGAGTCAAATACAAAGTTTCCTGTATAGAATATAGCTCCATCAGGTGTATATAGTACATATCCTAATGTATCTGGTACTGCATGTGTTAAAGATATTGGGAATACGCTATTTTTTCCGAAGTTTATTTTTTTATGTGGTTGTACCTCAAATAAATTATCCGTTTTAATATTATCTTCTTTAAATTGGTTTCTTATAACATCTAGTGTAAATGGGGAAGCATATATTTTTAAGTCTTTTATATCTAATAAAATATCAGATAGTGCTCCCATTTGTGCATCGTGCCCGTGTGTTATAAATACTCCTTTTATTCTTTTTTTATTTTCTTTTAAATAATCGTAGTTAGGTATTATGTAGTCAACTCCAAGCATTTTATCGTCTGCATATTTTAGTCCTGCATCAAATACAAATATGTCGTTATCTACTTCTACTACGTACATGTTTTTTCCGACTTCATTTAGTCCACCTAGACCAAATATTTTTATTTTGCTCATATTTCTCCTTTCTTTTTAATTAAAAAAGCCTAATTAATTATAGCACAAAATAATTAATTAGACAAAGTTTTTATCATTTTTTATATTTATATTGTTTTTGTTTTTTTATTTTCTTATTTATTTTCAACGTTTTTATTATGGTTAATTCTTTCACTTTATCGATGTTATGTTTTTTACCAATGAGACATATATTCTCACTAGTTATTTTATTTTTTACACTCATAGTTCCTGTTAACTTTGTATATTTTTCTATATCATTTATATGTTGATGTTCAAGTATTCCTGAGTTTGGTGTTAATACAAGATATCCTTTTTCATATCCATTTTTATCTAAATCACCTTCTAGGGTAATTTTTAATACTGTCCCGATTGCGATTGTTTCAGGTAAGATTGTATAATTTTTATTTATTATTTGTTCGAAAACATATTGTATTTCTCTCTCTTCATCCGAAAGTTGATTTTGCATTAATTTTACCTCCTATAATAATGGCGATATAAGTCTTAGAACAGCTTCAACTATTTTGATATTTAGTTTTCTTTTATTCCATACTTTTTCTTTTATTTCAACACAGTTATTTAATGTTTCTATAAAGTCATCTCTTATCTTTATTTCTTCTTTTGTATTATGAATCCATATTCCACATTCATAGTTTAGATAAAAACTTCTAAAGTCAAAGTTAGTTGTTCCTATTGTTGCGACATTATCGTCTGATACTACTATTTTTGAGTGTATAAATCCTGGTCTATATTCATATATTTTTACACCTGCTTTTAATAATAGATTATAAAATGATTTAGTACATGCATTTACTAGTTTTTTATCTGGAATTGATGGTGTGATTATTCTTACATCTATTCCTGCAAGACTCGCATTTATCAAAGCTTCTTCTGTTTCATTATCTAGTATTAAGTATGGTGTCATTATATATACATATTTTTTTGCATTATTTATTATATTTATATATGTATTTTTAGCAGGATTATATTTATTTTGTGGATTATCTGAGTATGGTATTATGTATCCGTTATTCTTTTTATTTTCTTCTACTTCTTCTATTAATTTTTTATATTTAACTGTTTCTTTAGAATTTATATTCCATTGTTTGAAGAATATTGCGATTAGATTTTTTATTCCTTCTCCTTCAATTCTAGCCACACAGTCTTTCCAATATCCTAATCTACTTTTTAAATTAATATATTCGTCTCCAATATTTATTCCACCTGTATATGCACATATTCCATCTACTACTATTATTTTTCTATGGTCTCTATAGTTTAAATATGATCTTAGAAATGGAGTTAGTGGATTGAATTTTATATATTTTATTTTTATATCTTCTAATTGTTGTTTTAGGTATTTTGGTTTTTTTAATAAACTTCCTAGTGAATCATATATTAGATATATATCTACTTTTTCTTTTCTTTTTTCTTTTAATATTTCATATATTTCATTCCACATTCTACTTTCTGAAATAATAAAGAATTCTATTAAGATGTATTTTTTGGCGTTTCTTAAGTCGTTTTTTAACTGTTCGTAGCATTCTTCTCCTGTTTTATAATATTTTATTTTTTCATTGTGATATATAGGGTAATTTGTTACATTATATAGGTATTGTGATTCTTTTTTTCTATTCTCATTTTTTATATTATCTATTATTTCTTGATTATCAGGTAGTGTTATATGTGATTGTTTTCTTTCTTTTTCTATTTTCTTTTTCATACTCTTTGGAGTTTTATTATTTCCCCATAGAAGGTACGCAACAAATCCTGTTATAGGCATGAACATTAAGAAAATTATCCATATAATTTTGTATGCTGGATTTTGTCTTTTATATATTATATATATTACTGATATAAATTTAATTACTTCAAATATTATTCTCGCATATTCTGATAGACCTGATGTAGCACCATATAGAAAGAAGAATATAATTATTTGTAAAATTACTGCTAAAATTATAATTATTAATTTTAATATATTATTTATTAAGTTATTTTCACCTTTATTTTTTTTCATAGTATTTCTCCTTTTGGTTATTATATCACATTTTTTTGTAGAAAAAAAAAGATATTTAATATATCCTATTTAATTCAATGATTTTTTTCTTTTGATACGCTAAAACGGGAATTTCTTTTCCTTCTTCAATATTTATTACTTTTCCTGATGATGTTATAAAATTTTCATTTTTACAATATTGTCTTTTTCCAATAATATTTTCTTCTTCGTTCATCCATGCTGTTTCTGAATACATTATTATTCCTTTTTTGATTGCTTCATCAAAAAAATTGTCCTCAATACTATCTAATATTTCTAATAGTTTAGGATTTTTAACTATTCTTTTAATTATTTCGTCAATTCTTGCTTTTTGGTGTTCTAGTGGTATTCCTGGATAATTTCCTAAATAATCAATTCCCATTTTTGTGATTATTGCGATTTTGTCTTCCAAACTATATCTTTTTTCTTCCCCTAAATTGCATTTAATTTCTTTACTTTCCATCTTACGTCTCCTTAATATACATAAATCATACTTAGATTTTATTATTTTGTCAATCTTTTAGTTTATTGTTTTTATATTTTTTATTTACTAAAGAGGCCTTTTTTATAACTGTTCCATATTTTATATTTATTTCATCTAGTACTTTATCTATCTCATGGTCTTCTTCTTTATCGAATATAGATACTTGTTTTATCTTTTTTTCTGTTAGGTTATCTAGTCTTATACCTATTAATCTTATATCTTCGTCATTATATATTTCTTTTAGAATTTTCTTTGCGTTATTATATATTTCAGTTGAATCATTTGTTGCGGTTTCTAGTTTCTTTTGATGTGAGTATTTTTTAAACGTATTATCTTTTAATATTACCGCTATTACTGTCGCATATTTATTTTGTCGTCTTAGTCTTAATCCTACTTTTTCTGATAAAAATAATAAATATTCATTTAATTTTATTATATCATTTGTATCTTTTTCAAGTGTTATTTCATTTCCTATTCCTTTTGGTTCTGGTGGAATACTTATTACTGGTGAATTATCTATTCCATTGGCCCAATCTATCATTCTTTGTGATTGATTCTTAAAGTATGGATATAATATTTCTGTAGTTGTATTCGCTAAATCTTTTATTGTTAATATATTTAATTTATTTAGTTTAGGTACTGTCTTTTTACCTATTCCAAATAATTCTCCTACTTCTAGTGGCCACATTTTTTCTTTTACTTCTTCTTCATATAGTGTATGTATTTTATATGGTTTTGTGAAGTCTGATGCCATTTTTGCACATAATTTATTATTTGCGATTCCTATATTTACTGTGAATCCTAGTTCATCATATATTTCTTTTTGAAGTTTTCTTGCGAATTCTAATGGTTCTCCTTGCATCTTTCTAATTTTAGTATAGTCTAGATAACATTCATCTACACTCGCAACTTCTATATCGGGAGAATATTTACTTATTAGTGTAAACATTTTATTGGACATTTCTTGATAGAATTTAAAATTAGGTGGGTATGTTCTTAATACTTTGCATTTTTTTCTTGCTTCATATATTGTTTCTCCACTTTTTACTCCTAGGCGTTTTGCAGGAGTTGATTTAGCAAGTACAATCCCTGATCTAGTTAATTCACTTCCACCTATTACAGCATATGAATTTCTTATATCATATTTTGAACCATTTTTTAAAAGATATAACGCAGTCCATGACAGGAATGCATTATTTACATCTATGTGCATTATAATTCTATCCATATAAAACCACCTAATCACATTATAATACATTTGTTTGTATATGTAAATTAAAATAGTAGACTAATCTACTATTTTGGTTCTATTATTATTATATTTTTATTTGAAAGGTCTAAATTTTTTATTATTGTTTTTGCTTTATTGAAACTTAAGTTTTTTGTATATTCTATATCATCTGTTTTTATTTCATTATATTTTATAATACTATTCATTATTTTTTCATTCATGCTGAATATATTATCACTCATGAATACATATGAACTTGCGATGTTTAATTTTTTCCTTTCAAATTCTTCTTCTGTTATTTCTAGATTTTTAATTTTATCTTCTAGTTCTTGTTCTAATACATTTATTTTTTGTGATTCACCTAATACTGTTAATAATATATGTTTATCTGTATATAGGAATGTAAATTCTAAGTTTGATGTTATTATATTATCGTTTTTTAATTTTTCATTTACTAATGATGTTGAACCTATATTTATATCAAATATTATGGATAAATAAGCTAGTGCGTCTCTTAGGTCTAATTCTAATTTTTTATAGTTTATTTTATAATTTATACCTAGTTTTGGAAGATTAATATCCATTTTAATTTTTTCTTTTGCTTTTTCAATTTTATCTGGTTCATCGTATTCTTTTTGTTTTATTTTAGTTAATTTATCAAATTTCTTTTTTTCCTGATTTTCTTTTATTATCTCTATTGTTTTATTAGGGTCTACATTTCCTGTTACTACAACAAACATGTTCCCTGGATTATAGAATGTATTATAACAAGCATATAAATCTTCTTTTGTTATTTTATTTATGTTTTTTATATCTCCTATTACAGGAATCTTTATTGGATGTTTTATGAAACTATTATATATTCCTTTTTCATATAATACTGAATAAGGATCATCTTGATACATTTTTATTTCTTGTGTGATTATTCCTTTTTCTTTTTCTACATTTTGATCTGTGAAGTGTGGTTTTTGAACATAATCTAATAAGAAATTCATATTTTCTTCAAAGAATTCTGGGCCTGAAAATAAATATGTTGTCTTATAGTTTGATGTATTTGCATTTGCATCTGCTCCATTATTTGAATATATTTCAAAAGGGTCTCTTCCATCTTCCATTTCAAACATTTTGTGTTCTAAGAAGTGTGCGATTCCAAGTGGGAATTTTTTCATTTTATGTTCATTTATTGGTACAAATTCATCATTATTTGATCCATATTTTGCCGTAAATGTTGCGTATATATTGTTACAATTATTCTTTGGTACTACATATATTTCTAGTCCATTATCTAGTTTTTCACTATAGATTTCTAATTTTAATTTTTCAATTTTAGTTTTCTTCATCGTTTGCTCCTTCTAGTAAGAATATTGTATCAATATGAATTTTCTTTGAAACTTTTATTATGTCTTCTTTTTTTACTTTTTCTATTTCTTTTGTTCTCTTTTCTATTGGATCATAGTTCAAATACTCACAACTTGTATATGCATTTAAAATTGAGAAAGCAGAATCTTCTACTTCTTTAAATGTATTCTTATATGTAATAATTCCAGCTTCTATCTCTTGTTCATCAAATTTTCCTTGTGTAATATTTTTTAATTCTTGTTTAATTAGAGTAACACTCTTTTTAAAGTCAGATGCATTTATTCCTGCAGTTATTATTAATAAATTAAATACTGGTTGATAAGTACTATTTACACTGTAACATAATGATTTTTTTTCTCTTAAGTTCATAAATAGTCTTGAGTTAGGACTTCCTCCTAGTATGAATGAATATATATTCATTACATATTTTTGTTCAAATGGTGTTAGTTTATCTAATTTACATCCTATATACAATTTACTTTGTTCAATATCCATTTTTTCTTTTGTTGTTTTAGGTTTAAGTCTTTTACTTTTATGTGTTACATAATGTGATTCAGAAGGCCTTTTTAATGTATTTATTTTTAATTTATTATTTATAATTCCTTTTACTTTATTCTCATCAAAGTCACCTATTATAAATATATCTATTAGGTCTCCTTTTATTATTTCTTTATAATATTCATATAAGTTTTCTCTTGTTATTTTTTCTAATTCTTCTATACTTCCATCTGCACTTATTGCGTATGGTTCGTTTGGATCCATGGCTTCTAACATTTTATGCATTCCATATCTTCCAGTATTCTCTTTTAGACTTTCTATTTCTGTTTTAAGTGCGGATACACATAGGTTAAAGTTTTTTTCATTAAATTTTTTGTTTTCTATGTCTGGGTTTAATATAAATCCAAGTATAAAGTCTAATGATTTTTCTATCATATTATCATCAGTATATTCTTCATTTAGAAATGAACTTTCAAAGCTCATTACTGAGTAATTACCTGAAATAGTCGCACTACTTCTAATCATTAATCCATAAAGTTTTTCTGTTTCTATTTCAATTAATCTACTTGTTTTATATATTTCGTTTGATTCTAAAAGTACTCTTGTTAATAAATTTCTTTTGGTTACTTCACTTTCTTTTGTTTTCCTTTTGAAATTTATCCTCATACTTATTGTTTTAAATTTATCTGTTTTTATAAAATGAATATTATAGGCCCCATTTTGAATTTTTTTATAATTCACTTTATCACCTCTTTCTTATTATGGTATTTTTTTCTAGTTTTATAATGATTTTAGTGCAAGTTCTATCATTTTATTGAATGAGTTTTGTCTTTCTTCAGGCGAAGTTTCTTCATTTGTTACTAAACTATCTGATATTGTTAAGATACAAGCTGCTTTTTTATTTAATATATTAGCATTATGGAAAAGTGCGAATGATTCCATTTCTACACACATGCATCCATATTTTTCATATAATTCTTTATAGTTATTATTTTCTTTATAGAATACATCGCTACTATGTACGTTTGCGATTGTGATTGGAATATTGTTTTCTTGAGCTGCTTGTTTAATATAAAAATTTAAATTATCACTAGCATACATCATATTATCCTCACAACCATTTTGTGTTTTAGCATAACTTGATTCTGAGTAGCAACCATTAACTAGTACTACATCATATAAATTTAAATCTTTTGTGTATGATCCTGCTGAACCTACTCTAATTATTTTATCTACATCATAAAATTTAAATAATTCATATGAGTAAATTCCTATACTTGGCATTCCCATTCCTGATGCCATTACTGTAACTTCTTTTCCATTGTATTTACCAGTATATGCATACATATTTCTTACTTGGTTAACAAGTTTATAATCCTCCAAGAAATTTTCAGCAATATATTTTGCCCTTAATGGGTCTCCTGGCATTATTACTGTTTTTGCGATTTGATTCTTTTCCGCTTCGTTATGTGGTGTCATATTATCATTCTCCTTTATGTTTTAAGTATATCAAATATATCAATAGTAAATCTATGATTTTGATTAATCTTTATAAAATTTTACATTTATTGACTAAAAAAAGAGGTTATTTTGCCATACCTCTTTTATAATTCATTGTTTCAATTTTTGCCTTTGTTGTTTCTTCTAATTTAATTTTTGCTCTTTTCATTTCTGGTGTTATTGTTATGAATGATTCTAGTGCTGGTGAATTTGTATATATTTCTTCTAGTTGTTCTTTTGTTAAATCATGATTGTTTATAAATTTCAAACAAAAGTCGTAGCACCATCCTTGTTCTTTTACTTCTGTCTTATAGTTTTCTAATTCTAATTCATTCATTAATGAGTAATTCATTAAATCTTCACCCCTGTCTCCATCATTTTATTTAATAAGAATTTTGAATCATTATTGAAATATGCATATAACATATTTTCAAATCCTACTATTGTCATTATTAAATTTGTTACTATTGCTTCATCTGGATATAGTAATAACTCTTTATCATTTCCTACTAAGTAGTTTGCGATTATTTCTGTAAATCCAACATTTAAAGCTAGAAATCTATTATCAGTATTAAATCCTATTTGAGTATTTGTTGCTGTTATAATATTTAGTATTTCAAACATCATAACATGTTTAACATCATAATCTTTATTTATTTCGTCTGTATTAAAATATAAAATATTTTTCTTAAAACTATAATTTGAAATATTACTTTTTTCGAATTTTGATGTTTTTTCTATTTTTAATGTTTTTAATCTTTTATTTAAATTTTCTAAGTTTACTGTTGGAAAATTAGTATGGAATATAACAACTAATTCAAATATTCCATCTCCAACTTCTTTAGAAATATTTTTATTTTCTTGTAAAGATGTTTTTATATTATCCATTATATCCATATAATCACCCAATATCATATTATCATAATTTTTTAAAAAAATCTATAAATATAGACAAAAAAATTATAGAGGTTATCTATAATTTTATATCGCTAATTCTTTTATGCATATTTCTTTTTTTTGTTCTATTATTTTATCTATTATTTGATTTTCAATTTTATCTTTTATTATCTTATCTATTTTTCTTGCTCCAAATTCTTCATAGTTGGATTCTTTTATTATTTTATCAATTATTTTATCATCAATTTTTAAATTAATGTTATTTAAATATTTTCTTTTTATTTCAATTAGTTTTATATTAATTAATTTTGTTATATCTTCTTTTTTTAATTTATCAAATATAAGTATATTATCTATTCTATTTATAAATGGAATACTAAAACTTTCTTTTAATTTTTGTATTACTTTATTCTCATTTTTATTAAATCCAATATTTTCTTCATTAAATCCAATATTAGATGTCATAACAATAACTATATTATCAAATCTAACATAGTTACCTTTTGAGTCTTTTATTTTTCCATTATCTAATATTTGTAGAAAAAGATTTATTACATTGGGATGAGCACGCTCAATTTCATCTAATATTAATACTGAATATGGTTTATTTTTTATTTCTTCTAATACATTTGTATTGTCATCGTATCCAACATATCCTGGAGAAGTTCCTATTATTTTACTAACACTATGTGTCTCTATATATTCGGACATGTCTAATCTTATTACATTTTTTCCTACTAGATTTTTTCCAAATAATTTTGCGGTTAAAGTTTTTCCTACTCCTGATGGTCCACAAAACATCATTGAATATACTTTATTTTCTTTAAATCCTAGTTTTATTCTTTTTACTATATTCATAATATTTTCTATTACATTTTGTTGTCCTATTATATTTTCTTGTAGATTTTCTTTTATATTATTTAGTGTTATTTCTGTTTCATTTAATAGTTCATATACTGGTATTTTTGTTTTAGAATATATTACTTTTGCGACATCTTCTTTTGTTACTTTTTTAGGTGTTTTATCATAGAATTTTAATTCTAAATTGTTTATTTCATCCATCAATTTATTTTCTTTTTCTTTATACATTGATGCTTTTTCAAAGTCATTTTTTATTATAAATTGTTTTTTCTTTTCTACTGTTTCTGTTAATTGTTTATTTAGTTGGTTATATTTTTTTAGATTTTTTGTTTCTTTCAGACTTACTAGACTACATACTTCATCAAGTATATCTATTGATTTATCTGGTTCAAATCTTCCATATATATATTTTTCTGATAAATCTGTTATTAGGTTAATTATTTCTTGTTTAACTATTACTTTATGATAGTTTTCATATATTGGTTTTATTTTCATTAAAATTTTTCTTACTTTTTCCTTATCAGGTGTTTCAATATTTATACTTTGAAATCTTCTATCTAATGCGGAATCTGGTTTTATATATTTTTTATATTCTTCTATTGTTGTAGCTCCTATTAGTCTTAGTTTTCCTCTAGCTAGTGCTGGTTTAAATATATTTGATGCATCTATTGCGCCTTCTGCTCCTCCTGCTCCTACAATTGTATGTATTTCGTCTATGAATAAAATAATATCTTCATTTTCTTCTACTTCTTTTAATATTTTTCTTACTCTATCTTCAAATTCTCCTCTATATTTTGTTCCTGCTACTAGTGCACCCACATCTATATTTATTATTTTTTTATTTCTTAGTTTTAATGGTACATCATTATTTACTATCATCCTACTTAATTCTTCTACTATTGCGGTTTTTCCTACTCCTGCTTCTCCTATAAGTATTGGATTATTTTTTGTTCTTCTACATAATATTTCTAAAAGTCTTTTTATTTCTTCTTCTCTTCCTATTACTGGATCTAGTTCTTTATTTTTTGCTTTTTCTGTTAAATTTACTCCTAATGTTTCTACTTCTAATTTTTGATTTTTCTTAATCTTTGTTGTAAATTTATATGAAAATTCATTATATAGTTTATCTATATCAATATTCATTCCTATCATTATTCTTATTGCGACTCCTTCTCCTTCTTCAAGTAAACTTGTGAAAAGATGTTCAATTGTCACTTCTCCTTCATTATTCTCTTTACTATCTATTATCGCATTTTCCATTATTCTTTTTAATAATGGTGTATATAAAAACCATTCTGTTTCAATTGTACCTACTCCTATTATATTTATTATTTCTTGTCTTAATTTTTCATATGTTAAGTCAAATTCTTTTAGTTTTTTTGATATATCATTCTTATCTTTTAATATTGCAAGTAAAAGGTGTTCACTTCCTACATAAGGGTGTTTTAATTCATACATTTCTTTTTTTGCTTGTACGATTATTCTTCTTGCTTCCTCTGTAAAGTTTCCAAACATATAATCATCTCCCTATTATTATTGTATTCTTATTTTGGGATTTTTTTTGATTTTTTAATCAACAAATTTATACAAAAAATAAAGACTCAGTCTTTATTCTTGTTTTTCATATACAGTTATTTTTTTTATTTCACAATTCATCAATAGAGTTTTTATAATTGAAAGTTTTATTAGGTCTTCTTTTGTTAAAGTCTTTTCCTTAAACTCTTTTTTTATTTTTTCTTCTTCATGTTTTTGAACATCTTTGTAACAGTGTTCAAATACTTTATCTAAATATATTTTCATTTTGTATTCTTTATTTTTTTCGTCATACCACGCAATATGGAATTTTCCTTTTTCATTTACTCTTTCAACAATTTCATTGTTTTCTGATGTTCTAATTTTTATTCTTGTTTCTGTTATTTTAGTTATAAGATCATATTGGTTATAATTATTTTGTTTTTTTAGTTTTATATGTTTTCTTACATAGTCTTTATCTAATTGAAGTGTTTTGGAAATCACGTCTATTAGAAATTCTTTATTTTTCAGTATGTTCTGAAATTCTCTTCTTCTTAATTCTTTTAATAGTTTTTCATTTTCTTGCATATTATCTTTCCTTTCTATTTTCTTCTTATTCTTTTATATTACTTTTTCACCTCCTATAAATATCATTCGACAAAACTTTAAAAGTTCCTTAGTTTTTTTAGTATTTTTTTTAAATTTTAAAAAAAAATCAGAATTTTTCCTGATTTTATAAGTTTTTTAATTCTTCTATTGTTAATCCTGTTGTTCTTGATATTATATTTATATCTATTTTTTCTGATAATAAGTTTTTAGCTATTTCAATTTGTTTTGCTTTTTCTGTTTCTTCTTTTACTTTTTTTGTCACTTGTTGTGTTACTTGTTGTGTTACTTGTTCTGTTACTTCTTTTTTTAGATCAGCTTCTCTTTCTTTTTGTCCTACTGCTGTACAGTAGTCATCTAGTTGTTTTCTTTCTAATTCTGTCATAAAGAATGGATTACTACTTAGGCTTTGCATTGTGTCTGTTACTTTTTTCATAATATTATCACCAACAGATATTTTTTCTAATTCTTTTATATCATCTATTGAAAATAGTTTAAAATATCTTTCCCTTTCATTAAGTTCATTATAACATTTATTTGGTATATTATTCAAGTTAACATGGTATTTTTTAAATTCATCTGTTTCTAATTCTCCGCTTTTTAAGTCGGTTAATCCTACTTCTGTAATTAACTCGTTGTTATTAAAAATATTATATTTTTCTATTGCGATTTGATAAAAAATAAATTTTTCATTATAGTTGCTTCCTTTTTTATACATACTAGCTGCAAATTTATGTCCTGTTATTTCATTTTTTCTTTTATTTTTATATTTATCTACACTCATTTCTATGTTTATTAATTTGTCATCTATTGTTACAATGACATCTTGTTCGTTGTGGTGCAAATATATACTTGTGTCTGGTATATCAGCATCTATTACAATCATATTTTGTAATAAATAATCATAATCAATATTTGTTACTAAATTAATTATTTTGGCTAAAAAATCTCTGTTTACTACATTTTTTACTACATTTTTGAATACTAAATCATTTGTTAGTGGTACTACTTTTCCTTTTTCTAGTACTAGTTTTTTTGTTACTTCATCGAAATACATAAATCCTCCTTTGTTGAAACTATATTTAAGTTAAGTAAACCTTTTATTTTTTGTATGATTACAACTTTATTTTATTAAATATTGTTCCTATAAAAATAATACGTCATAACTTTAAAAGTTCCTTAACTTTTTTAGAAAAAAATAAAAAAAATCAGAAATTTTTCTGATTTTATAGATTCATTAAGTATTTGGCTGTTCTCATCATTTGTGATGTATAACCAAATTCATTATCATACCAAGCTACTACTTGAACATGGTATGTGTTTTCATCTATTTGATGTACTAGTGTTTGAGTCGCATCGAATAATGAACCATGAGTGTCACCAATTACGTCTGTTGAAACAATTGGGTCTTCTGTGTATCCAAATGTATCACTAACTTGTGATTTCATAAATTCATTTATAGATTCTTTTGTAATATTATTTCCTTTTACTAGTGCGACTAATATTGTTGTAGAACCTGTTATTACTGGTACTCTTTGTGCTGAACCAATTAGTTTTCCATTTAATTCTGGTATTACTAAGCCGATTGCTTTTGCTGCTCCTGTTGAGTTAGGTACTATATTTGATGCTCCTGCTCTAGCTCTTCTTAAGTCACCTTTTCTATGTGGTCCATCAAGTATCATTTGATCTCCAGTATATGCATGAACTGTTGTCATGATTCCAGACTCAATTTTTGCGAATTTATTTAATGCATTTGCCATTGGAGCTAGACAGTTTGTTGTACAACTAGCTGCACTTATTATATTATCTTCACTTGTTAATATATTTTCATTTACTCCATATACTATTGTTTTTAAGTTGTCTCCTGCTGGTGCTGAAATAATTACTTTTTTTGCTCCTGCATTTATATGAGCCATAGATTTTTCTTTTGATGTAAAGAAACCAGTACATTCAAATACTACATCTATATCTAATTCTTTCCATGGTAAATTACTTGGGTCTGCTTCTTTGAATATTTTTATTTCTTTTCCATCTACTATAATACTGTCTTCTGTTGATTTTATATCGTGTCCTTCGTACCTTTTTTGTGCTGTATCGTATTTTAATAAGTGCGCTAACATTTCTGGACTTGTTAAGTCATTAATTGCTGTTATCTCATATGATTCACTTCCAAACATTTGTCTAAATGCTAGTCTTCCAATTCTACCGAATCCATTAATTGCTATTTTAATCATTGTATTCCTTCTTTCTATGTGTCGAATCCACTTTTTCCAATGAATTCTCTTAATACTGAATCTCTTGGTATATCATCACTAGGGATTGTTAAAAAGTTTCTTAATAAGTTTATTAGTCTTATTGCTTCAGGGTACATTTCGTCTTTTTCATTTACTGAGAATAATAGAGGCTCTACATATGTTTTTAAAACTCCTATTTCATAAACAAGTGCTGAATTAATTATTGCGTCTATATCACTTTGAAATGGGAATATATTTTTCATTTCTCCTTCATGTATTCTTCTCCACATTTTTAATGTATCTGAAGTGCTTTTACCTCTTGTTTTGCTATCTCTTATTATTCTTCTCAGTTTTCTAGTATCACTTGTATGTACATAATTATGATTATCTATATTAATTTGTGTGTATGGGCATATAAATACTTTAAATTTATTTTTTCTTTTTATTGATGATGTAAGTTTATCATTTAGTCCATGCAAACCTTCTATTATTAGTATGTCATTTTTTTCTAATTGTAAATATCTTTTTTTGTATTCTTTTTTTCCTAATACAAAGTTATATTCTGGCATTAATACTTTTTCTCCTGCTAGAAGTTTTACTAAGTGTTTGTTGAATAGTTCTAAGTCTAATGCTTCTATTGATTCAAAATCATATTCTCCATTTTCATCTTTTGGTGTTTCATCTAATTCTTTGAAGTAATCATCTATTGATATATAGTTTGTTTTGAATCCCTTACTTTGAAGGTATATTCCTAGTTTTTTTGCGGTTGTTGTTTTTCCACTTGATGATGGTCCTGCAAGTAAAACCAGTTTTATATTCTCTTTATTTTCATAAATTTGATGTGCGATTATCGCTAATTGTTGTTCATAGTGTGTTTCTGCTAGTCTTATTACATCATTGTATTTTCCAAGTGACACTATTTTATTTAGGTCTGAGGCATTTGATATTCCAACTGTTCTTGCCCATGCTGTATAGTTATAGAATGTATTATGTACCATTGGTTTATGTATATAATTCAATGTTGTTTCTGGGTTTGACGTTGTTGGATAGCTTAGTACAAATCCATTATTTTTTATATATGTTAGTTTGAAGTTGCTTAAATCATTTGTACTTTGTGCTAGTTCACTGAAAAAATAATCGTATACGTCATCTAGTCTATATAAGTTTACAAAACTGTTGCTTATGTATTTCAACATATTCACTTTGTCTAGACGTTTTTTTCTTTTAAAGAATTCTATTGCGTCCATTCTTGATACACTTACTTTTGTATATTTTAGGTCTAGATTAATTATTTCTTTCATTTTTTCTTCTATTTTTTTTAGTATTGGTTTATCTATTGCAGATCCTGTTACTTCGCAATATACGCCATTATCTAGTGAATTTTCAATTTGGATATCTGTTTCATATCCTAATACTTTTTTTGTTGCTAGAATTAATAAGAATTGAAGGCTATGGGCATTTACTCTTTGTCCTTCTTCACTACTTCTATCTAGGAAATCAATGTCACAATTTGATTCTACTTCGTGTGTTAGTTCTGTTAAATGATTATTTATTTTTCCTATTAATATTGGGTAGTTATAGTATTTTTTAAAGCTGTCACTTATTTCTTCTAGTGTTGTTCCTTGTAAAAATTCTTTTGTTTCAATTCCTCTAAAATTCACTTTTATTAATCTTGCCATTTTATCCCTCTTATTCTATATATTATTCTACCAAAAAAGTAGATATTTGTCACATTATTTTATGAATATTTTTAATAATTATTCTTATTATATTATTAGAGAGGATGATTTTATGTTAATTCCTACTGTTATTGAAAGAAGTAATAATAGTGAACGTGCTTATGATATTTATTCTAGACTACTTAAGGATAGAATCATTATTTTAAGTGGTGAGATCGATGATAATTTATCTAATATTATCGTTGCGCAGTTATTATATTTAGATTCTATTAATCATGAAGATATAAATCTTTATATAAACTCTCCTGGTGGTTCTATTACTGCTGGAATGGCAATTTACGATACTATGAATTTTATTAAGAGTGATGTTTCTACAATTTGTATTGGTATGGCTGCTAGTATGGGTGCTTTTCTTTTATCTAGTGGATGTATTGGTAAAAGATATTGTTTACCTAATAGTGAGGTTATGATTCATCAACCTTTAGGTGGGGCTCAAGGTCAGGCTACTGAAATTAAGATTGCTGCTGAAAGAATTTTAAAGTTAAAGTCAAAACTTAATAAGATTCTATCTAATAATACTGGTAAAGATTTGGATATCATTGAACGTGATACTGAAAGGGATTATTTTTTAGATAGTGATGAGGCTTTGGATTATGGTTTAGTTGATAAGATTTTATAGAAAAAAAATATGGTTTTTCCATATTTTTATTTTGTTTCATTATAATATTGTTTTCCAAGTTCGACTAATCTTTTTGTCATTTCGCCACCGACTGTTCCATTTAGTCTACTTGATGTATCTGCTCCTAGGTTTATTCCTAGTTCTCTAGCTATTTCATATTTTAAGTTTTCTAAGGCTTGTTTTGAACCTCTTACTATTAATTTGTTATTCATACTTCTCACCTCATTATTAGTTTTTACTTTTTTATTGTTTTTTTCATGTAAATTTTTACTAAAAAAAGACAGTTAATTAACTGTCCATTTCTATAATTACTTACTTTGGTAGTTTGATCCACCTAAATGTTGTTCTCCCATTTTAACTAATCTCTTAGTGATTTCTCCACCTACAGATCCGTTAGCTCTAGAAGTAGCATCTGGTCCAAGATTAACACCAAATTCGTTAGCTATTTCATATTTCATTCTTTCGATAGCTTGTTTTGAACCTGGAACTACAAATTTATTATTATCTTTGTTCATTGTGTTCACCTCCTGTACACTAATAGAATGTGCACATTTGGTTTTTTGATACATTTTTTTTTATGGTAATTTTTGTTATTTTTTTATAATAATTCGTCTCTTTCTTGTTTTTCTATTTTTATTGTTTCAATATTCTTTATGCATTCATTAATTAATTCTTCATAGTTAATTAGTTTTTCATATTCTATAGCTGTTTCTAATGATGGATTAATTATTGGATGTTTAGGAACAAATATAGTACAACAATCTTCATATGGTAATATACTTGTTTCATATGTATTAATTTTTTTTGATATTTCTATTATTTCTAATTTATCTAAACATGCGACTGGTCTTATTACTGGCATATTTGTTACGCTATTTATTACAACCATACTATTTAATGTTTGACTAGCTACTTGACCAATTGATTCTCCATTTATTATGATTTTACAGTTTTTTCTTTTTGCGAATCTTTCGGCTATTCTATACATCATTCTTCTCATTATGGTTATATTATAATTACCAGGAATATTTTTGTATATTTCTTCTTGTATTTTAGTAAATGGTACTATATGTACTTTTATTGTTCCTGAATAATCATTTAATATTTCAGCTAATTTTAAAACTTTGTTTTTTGCGTTTAAACTTGTATGTGGTGGAGATTCAAAATATAGGCATTCTATATTTACTCCTCTTTTTAAGGCTAAGTATCCAGCTACTGGTGAGTCAATTCCGCCTGATAACATTAATAATCCTTTTCCTTGAATTCCAACTGGATATCCGCCTAGTCCTTCAAATTCTTTATTATATATAAATGTTCCTTCTTGTCTTATTTCTATTTCTAGATTTAATTCAGGATTATGAACATCTACTTTGCATTCAAAGTTTTTTAATACTAATCCACCTATTATATTATTGAATTCCATTGATGTATATTTAAATGTTTTATCACTTCTTTTTGTTGATATTTTAAATGTTTTGAATTCTTTATCTTTTAATATTTCTAATACTTTGTTTTTTATGTCATCTTCATTAGTATTAACTTTATCACATATAACTATACTGTGTATTCCAAAGATTTTTTTTAAATTTTTTAAAATATCTTCTTCATTTTTTTCATCATAAGTTATATACATTCTTGACATTGTTTTAGTAATATTTGTATATAAGTTATTTATTTTATTTTTTATATTTGCTTCTAGTGTTTTTATAAATGTTTTTCTATTGTCTTTTTTTGTTGTCAGTTCTCCATATTTTATTAGTATTAGTTTTTCCATAGTTTCACCTCTTTGACACATAAGATTATACACAAAAAAGTAATATTTTTCAATTACTTTTTTTATAGTAAATTTTATTATTTTTATAGATTTAAGTTTTTAATGTTATAAAAAAAGTTATAAAAACTCATTTATTTCTATAACTTTCTATACTTTTTAATTTGGATTTAAACTTTCACCTGCTACATACATACCTGCTATTGCATTTTGTTTTATTTCTTGTGTAGAAAGTGCTCTATTATATACTGCTGCTGTATATATTTTTCCTTTAAATCTTTCCGCTGTTACAGTGTTTCCTGATGGATTTCCTCCTAATGCCATAATGGTATTACTGTATGTATTTCTAACTGTGGTATGTGCTGGTATTCTTTCACTATCTAATTTTCCATTTATATATAATCTTATTTTAGAGCCATCATATGTCATACATATATGGTATTTTTTTCCAAGTTCAAGTGTTGCATTAGAACCCAAATCATTATAACTCATACCTGTTCCATCGGCTTTTAATGTTCCGAATAAGGCTCCTATTTTTCTATTTGCTCCTACGTATAATCCTACTCCTCCACCTTCTAGATTTCCTATGAAATATCCAATTCCAGGAGGATTAGAATCTATCGATATTGTTGCTTCAACTGTTTGTTGCGAGTAATCCATTCTTCCTAAATTTACAAATGAATTTGTTCCATTAAATTCCAAATAATTTGTCCCCCATGTTGCATTATTAACTGTACCATTAGTTCCTGTTAGTGCTGTCCAAGTAGTTCCTGATCCATGATTAGATGCATCTAATACCGTTGCTGCTCCATTTGTTACAAAGATTGGTTTTAGTGTTGCAATTTCATTTGAACCTGATGTTGTTTTTATTACTTGCGTTCCAGATGGTATATTATTAGGTGTTTTGCTTATAGATTGTCCAGTTGCACCTGTAATTTTTCCATCATAGAAATTGAATGTAGCTGATGTTGTTGCTGATACTCCATAGGTTCCGCCTGTTATTGAAGGTATTGTTTGTGAAGGTGTACCTCCTTCATTTGTACCTATTGTTACTGTTCCACTATTCACTATTATAGCCGCATTACTGCCTGTTGTATTTACTGTTCCGCCTTGGACTTCTATTGAACCAGTACTAGTATTAAATAATCCATATCCTCCGTTTGATTTTACTGTACCATTTTTTACTATTATTTTTCCAGTTGAGGCATTTGTTCCAACTGTGACTGCTGATTTATTTTCAACTGTTGCGTTTCCGTCAATTGTTAATGTACCTGAACCACCATTATATATAACATTTGAGCCATTTCCTGCTTCACTTTGAACTACTGCAGTTCCAGTTATTAAACCGTTTCCGTTTGCTGTTTGGAATGTTGCTCCTCCTACCCATTGATTAGTTACAGGATTAATTTTTTTTGTGATTGTTCCGCCTGAAATAGTTGCATTTCCAGAACCTGTACAAATTATTCCACAACCGCTATATGCATCTATTGTTCCATTTGTCATAACTATGTTACCTGATGATTCAATAACATGGGCTCCCGTACTCGATAAATTACCTCCTGTTATATATATCGTTGTATTGGTAATAGGGTTATATATTGCACAACTATTACTTGATAGCGTTCCTCCTGTTATTTTTATAACTGGATTATCTGTTGAATTACCATTTGTTGAATTATTATACATTGCCGAGTGCAGATTTGATTTAATGTTACCATTATTTATTTCTACTTTACCTGCGTTATTATATATTCCATAGCCTTCTACATTTATATTTCCGTTTGTAAATTTTAAATTACCAGATAATATAAATATTCCTGAGTTTCCAGAGTGTGCATTGGTTATTTCTCCACCATTTATTGTTACATTTCCAGCTATAAATATTGCATTCGCGCTTGAACTTCCAGCAACTTCTATTTTTCCTGAATTTAATATAAAATTACCTGTATTATATATTATATTCCCATAATTTGTTATTGTAGAGGTTGTTATTTTTCCATTTGATGCAGTATCTTTGATTTCAAGTGTTCCTGTGTTTTCTATTACTTTTCCACCACTATCATTTGCCACATAATCTATAGTTTTTCCATTTAAGTCTAGAACTACTGGCTTATCTTGTGTTCCTTGAGTATTTGTTGCTGGTGTAATTTCTTTTACATCTTTTAATACTTTTATTGTTTCTCCTGTTTTTGCATTACCAAATGCATCATTTAATGTTTCAAAAAATATTCCTGATTTTGTGTTTTGATATGGTAAGTCCTGAGCACTTATTGAAACTGTTTGATTTAGTTTATCTTTTACGTCTTTTTTTATTTTATCTAATACTGTTTTTCTTGTTGCTAGGTTTGCTAATACTAGTAGCATTATCATTAAAAATAGTACTATTAACATATATATTATACTTGTTAATGCGAATCCTTTATTGTTCAATTTCATATTTCCTAGCCTCCAAAATAATTATAACAAAAAAAACTTCTATTGTAAATGAAGTTTTTTGCCTGCTGATAGGTATTTTTCTACTATTTTTTCTTCTGATAGTTTTTTGGATATTATATCTAAAAATTCATCTTTTTCTATTTCTGAGAATATTATATTTTCATGTATGTAGTTTTCATATTTATTTTCATTTATTCCTATATAATATTTTATATCATTCTTTGTTTTTTCTATTAGTATTATGTTATTTTCTAATGTTTTTATATATGTTACTTCATTGTTTTTTTCTTCAATGTGTTTAATTATTTCTTTATCTTTTTTAAATACTGATATTTGTTTATTAGTTTTATTTTTATATTCTGATATATATTCTTTATTTATTTTAAATATTTGGTATTGTTCTTTATAATTTTTATCTTTATAAATATATTTTATATGATTTTTTTCTTTTTCTAATATTAGTATTTGATTATCATTTTTAATTATTATTCTTTTTTTTATTTTAATTTTTCCATTATTTTCTAATATATTTTTAATATGTTCATTCAGTCTATTTTTCATTCTAACGTCTATTATTTTTTTGTTTATGTAATACATAATTATATTCATTTGATCACCACTTAATTATATGAGTGTTTAAAATTTTTTTTCAAAAATACAAAACTTAATAATTTGTAATATTTAACATGCAGATATTTGGTGATTTCCTGTGTTTTTACCTATTATCTGTTATATATATAATACAGATTTTGAAAAACCTTCATTTGACCTCATTTTTATGTTTTGTTATAGTCTTTTCATAGAATTTATTGGCCAATTTTTCTATAAGAAAGAAGGTTATACATGAATGAATTAATTAATCCAACAAAAGGGGAATATGAAAGAGTTGGTATGAAAAAA
>Ga0256405_10002621_pt1 | contig 40342 bp, 23 predicted proteins | sample RumenRJG_02DNA_FD_189096 | JGI IMG/M metagenome (GOLD analysis project Ga0256405, IMG submission 189096) | Bovine rumen microbial communities from Lethbridge, Alberta, Canada - RJG_02 | ecosystem: Host-associated > Mammals > Digestive system > Stomach > Rumen | place: Canada: Alberta... | reverse complement strand
GGCACGCCACGAGTCAAGGGGCTATTGGGCCTGAACGAAGTGAGGGCCAGGGACTTGAGTCCCTGGCCCGGGGCCCTTAGGGTTATACCCTAAGAGCAAACCACCCGCTGTGCGGGTGGTCATGATTGCACAAGTTGTAACGCTCTTCGCCACGGGAGGGCTTCCAACAGGCCGCCTCGCGTCTCCTACATTCTAGCGCATAGCTGCGCTTCGCACAAGCAGCTCGCAAAACACACGTTCTATTCCTCAGGAGCCGAAACAGCAGGAGCTGCAGGCACCCAACCTTCAGGCTCGGCCGGCAAAGCAAGCCCGGTCTCCCAATTGATCGCATGGGCACCAGAAACAGCTCAACATATGCATGTAATCTCACACAATTAAACATGTCTTTCCACAAAGAAAGACATTTCAAATTGTCCCAAACGCACTTCAATAATGCAACTAATAATAGCCCAACAAAGAATTAGCCAAGGCCAACTAGCACTTGTACATAAAACACAGGTCAAGCCATAAAAATTATCAAAGTGCAACGCTTTCTGTTGCGCTTCTGTTGCGCTTTCGGTGATATAACTTTTCAAAATGCCAAGGATTCTCTCAAGAGTCTCGCTCGTGCTTAGGCACCAAGAGGGGAGGCGGCAATGGAAGACCAGAGCAAGCTAACGTTCAAACAGATGCTCTCGGCCCTGCTGCGCTCTAACCGTCGACATGCGCGCTACATTCAGGCGTTCGCATGCCTGGCTGTCCTCGTGGCGGTGGCCGTCCCACTTGTCATGCGCCAATACGGCGTGGCCATGACCACGACCGAGACTCGCCTTGCCTGCCAATACGCGGGCAACGGCGCCCACACGCACAACGCGGACTGCTACGACGCATACGGCAACCTGGTCTGCCCCCTGCCCGAGAAGCCCTTCCACACCCACACGGCCGACTGCTACGCCACCGAGCGCGTGCTCACCTGCGCACTGCCGGAGACCGCCGGCCACGCCCACACAGACGCCTGCTACGACGAGGACGGAAATCTCACTTGCACGCTCCCGGAGGAGCCGGCCCACACGCACACGGACGCCTGCTACGAGACGCGCAGGACCGACCAGCTGATCTGCGGCATGGAGGAGACCACCGAGGAGCACGTCCACGGCCCCGCCTGCTTCGAGACCGTGACCGTCAACGTGCCCGACCCTGAGCCCGAGACCGACCCAGCGGCCGCAACCCCCGCGGAGCCCGAGGCCACCGTGCCCTCCACCCCCGAGGAAGACCCGACGCCCGCGCAGGAGTTCACTGATGTCCTCAAGAAGAAGGACCAGGACGGCAACGAGTACGTCTACCTCGTCGTCCAGGTCAAGGCCCCGCAGGGCGCGCTGCCCAAGGGTTCGACCATGAGCCTGGCGCACGTTGACCTGCAGAAGCGCGACGTGCAGGATGGCCCGACAATCCAGGATAAGCTGAACGAAGTCCTGCACAAAGAGGCGGGCGATGAAGCAGCCTTCGTGCAGACCGATGCCGTGGACATCACCTTCAAGGACTCCCAGGGCAACCGCATCGACCCTGCCAAGAAGGTGGAAGTCCGCGTTACCACGGCCAACATCCGCGTCTTCTCTGACCAGCGCACGGCAAACGACGAGGCCGTGGCCAACAACAGCCTGCTGGTCCTCCACGTGGTGGACAAGCAGCAAACCAAGCGCACCGACGCGCCGGACGCCGAGCTCATCCGCAAAGCCGTCCTCGTCAATCAGGACGAGAAGAACACCTCCACCGGCCACGAGGACACGATCGTCTTTGAGGCGCAGGAGTTCTCGCCCTACGTCGTGGCGCGTGTGGACAACGCGGCCCTAGCCCCCGAGTCCGAACCCGAGCCGGAGCCCGAGGCCCAGCCTGCCGAGTCCGAGCAGCCCGCGGCAGAGGCAACGCTCGACCTCACCACCGAGGACCAGCCCGCCGAGGCCGAGCCCGAGCGCCCGGCCCAGTCCTTCACGCACCGCTTCACCGACACCAACGGCCAGGTGCTGATGCGCGTCGACGTCCTCGCGCCCGAGGGCGCCTTCCCGCTGGGGACGACCATGCAGGTCAAGTGGGTGGACGCCAGCCACATTGAGGAGAGCGTCACGCAGGCCGTGTCCGAGCGCACCGACGGCAAGCTGCGCGACATGCGCGCCGTGGACATCACGTTCATCGACGCCGACGGGCACGAGATCGAGCCCGCGAAGAAGATCACCGTGACCTTCGCGAGCGACCTCATCGATACGCAGGACGACAGCTACATCGTGCACGTGGACGACGAGGGCAAGAGCGAGGTCATCGACGCGCTGGGCTCCAAGGAGCTGGAGAAGCGCGAGATGGCAGACCAGGCCGACGAGCTGGTCTTCGAGTCCGACGCATTCTCAACCTACGTCGTGGCCGTGACCACGCTCCACAAGGAGCTCACGGCCAGCGACGGGGCAACCTACGACATCACCGTGGACGCCCCGGCCGAGGCCGGCATCCCCCAGGACGCCGAGCTCCGCGTGAGCGAGATCATGCCTGGGACGGTTGGCTACGAGGACTACCTCTATCAGGCGCTGCAGGCGCTGGGTGAGGACGCCACGGCCGACAACACGGCCCTGGCCCGCTTCTTTGATATCAAGATCTACTCCGGAGAAAACGAGGTCCAGCCCCAGGCCCCCGTCAAGGTGAGTGTCAAGCTCGCGGATCAAACGCCAAAAGGCGCCACTGCGAGTGCTGTCCACTTTGAGGGTGACGTGGAGGGAACGACCGAGGTGCTCGACGCTTCGAGCGAGGGCGACGTCACGACCTTCGACGCCACGGGCTTCTCCGTCTACGGCGTCATCTACACGGTGGACTTCCACTGGGACGTGGATGGGCAGACGTACGACTTCAGCATCCAGGGCGGCGACACACTGAGTCTGCGCGAGCTGCTGGTAGCCCTTAACGTCATCCCCGCCGACGAGGCTGAGGACTTCATGGACCAGGTCAGTGACGTCACGTTCTCTGACCCCGAGCTGATTGCTGTGGCAAAGGTCGACGAGGACACGACCGCCGGTGCGCTGAAGGAAGCGCTCGAGCTTCAGCCCGAGTATTCCTCCGAGCTCACGGAAGAGAGTATTGCGGCAATGGACGCCAAGGAGCTTACAGCCCCCGACTGGGCGCTCATGACGCTCAAGGCATTCGATACTGAGGAAACCCTCACCATCGTTATGGCCAACGGTGACATCTTCACAATTAAGGTGACGGATGCTCGCGACCCGCTTGGCCTTGACGGCCGCACGTTCGCAATCGTGACCCAACGAGAGAACGACAACAGAACTCTGGGCAACTGGTACTCGCTGCAATCGTCGGTGCAGCAAAACCGAAGCAACCGTGGATACTACATGGACGCTCGACAGGTAACTAGAGATGTTGACGGAACCACAGGCACAGAGTACTGCGACGCGAGTGCTACCGCCTGGAAGTTTGAGTACTACTACAACGAAGATGAGGAGACTGGTGAAGTAACTAGTGGTTACTATATTTCCGCTGGCGGCAAGTACCTCTATATCGACCCTACAAAGGCAACAAAGGACGACACCAATACTGGAGATAATCCCAATCCGCATAGCCTGAATCTTGTGGACAGCAAAGAAGAAGGCACTCTTCTCCAGATAACTCGCAACGAGGACGGAACGTACTGCATTTCCAACGCCAAGGGCCTGAAGCTCTGGAATTACGGCAACAATTCATACTGGCTCGCAAACGATGAAACCGCAAAAACCAACAGCTACGTGCACCTGTGTCTGCCCGAAGCTCATGGAAGCAACGACCCACACAAGGCAACCCTCATAAGTGCGGCGGACATTCAGGACGGCCAGAAGGTTGTTATCTACCAGCGCGTGCTTCAGTCCAGCGACGATACCTTTACCTACTATGCAATCGATGGCAACGGCAATCTCGTCGAGGTTTCGCCCAGCAGCGACGCCATCTACTGGCGCGGTGATAAAGCTATCGAATGGACCGTCAAGACCAGCGGCAGCTATGTAACTCTCTACAACGAGCAGACGGGCACCTACCTGACACCTAACGGTGACGGCAAGCTCGTTCATACGCTTGCAGATTATGAAGACGATACCAACAAGACGAGCGTCACCCTGCCTGGCCGCGACAGGGGAGCCTACACTTCAAAGATTTCCTGCTGGGACTATGATGCGCATAACACCTACGGTCCCAATGTCCAGGCCACGACTACTCAGCAGGGCGAAGTAACCGACGTCGCTTTGCAGTCTGTCCTCTTCGAGGACTCCCAGACCTTCTACTTTGCAGCTCGCGACCCCATCGTACACGACCAGCTGACAACTGTTGATACGGTCGACAGTGTCAGCAAGGGCATAACTATCAAGATGTATGACTGGGGAAGTGCCGACGGAAGCGATGCGATTCGCAACAGTGATGGTTGGGATACGTACTCGCAGAGCTCCGGTCACAATCCTGCCATTCAAACCCGTCTGCAAACAATGCTAGATGTTATGGGAACGGGCGATGACGACTACAAGGCTCGTACTCTTTTCCAAGGCATTGCTTCGAACACGCTTGATTCCGATACGGGATTCCCTACTTCGACATACAGCGGTAGAAACTTGAGCGAGCTATTTAATGATACTTATCTCAAGTCGAGCAACGCCAACAACCTGTTCTTGCAGAGCGTCTATGATGAAACGGGCTATTTTAAGTACAGCTCATTCGAAAACTATGCATATTTTAGCGGTAATGATTTCACTGTATATGAACAGATTGGTACTCCTAGTACTCGTGCTACGAAAAATCCTGGTGGTGGCGATTACACTTCAATCTCAAATCCGGCTGATTATTATAAAGTATTTATGCGTGGCAACTTCATGCCGTATAACCCAATTGACCCCACAATGTATTATCGATTCAACGAGTATGATCCTGATCTCAATCCGTTGAGCAGTAGTGATCCGAGGTATAACGAGCGTTTGTACTTCATCGAAAACGGCAATCCAAGCTGGAGTCCGAATCCAGAAGCGAACGCGAACTACTTCTTTGGCATGACCGTCGAGGCTACTTTTGCCCAAAATCCAGGTGGTATTTCCGATCACGGAGACCCTATGGTCTTTGAGTTCAACGGTGACGATGACATGTGGGTTTATATCGACGATGTGCTAGTTCTTGATGTCGGTGGTGTTCATGATGCGTTTAGGGGCACTATAAACTTCAGGACGGGAGCGGTTAAGGTTTATTCTGCCGACCATGGTGATATTAAGGTGCAGGCAGGGGCAGGAAATGGCACTACCACGCTAAACAAGGATGGCGGTGTCTCAGTGTCTGGCGAAACCACCATCAAAGATATGTTCTGGGCAGCCCACAAGTTCCCAGACGGATCTGATTGGACCGACTACAACGACTCGAAGGTCGCCGACTTCTTCGAAGACAATACCTTCAAGGACTACAGCATCCATGACTTCAAGATGATTTACATGGAGCGTGGTGCCTCCGCGTCCAACCTTGAGATGATGTTCAACCTGCCGACCCTTCCCGAGACTGCTTTCCGCGTGGGCAAGGAAATGCCTGAGACGCAGTCTGGCAAGGTCATTCAGGACGAATATGCAGACGCTTACTTCTACTATGAGGCGTGGCATGAGGTGGAAGATGCAAACGCAGAAGGTGGGAAGAAGTGGGTCAAATACACTAGGGGCGATTTCACTGGCGACAACATTGCTTATTACAACAACATGGTGGACGAAAACGGCAACAAGATTCCCGTTGTTTGGAAGTCTAACGACAATAACGAGACCATTTTCGAAGTGAAGCCTGGCCAGATTGCCGTTTTCCCCGTGGCAGATGGTGCTTATGACACCAACTGGAAGGTCTGCGAGGTTGAACCTGAACCCGAATCCGTCATGCTCAACAACTTCGAGATTCACAATACGAGTGAAGACAAGGCTCAACCTAGCACACCAGCCGGCAAGGATTGGGCCTCTTACCCGTGGTCAACTGAAGGCACCATCAGGCAGCGCAATCAGGTTATCTATACCAACAAACCAGACGATGCGCTGGTAAATGAGCTGCGCATCACCAAGCGGCTGAATGGCGACATGATTAAGATGAATCCGGACGGACCTGATGATGAGAGCAACTACATCAAGGCTGAGGATGGTAGCGCATACTTCGAGTACAAGGTCTTCTTGGAGACTACTGATGGTAGGCTCTTACCCTACTCTCCTGGTCAGGATGGTACTGGAGGGTCTTATTATCAGATAGACTCTGAGGGCAATTACGTCTACTACGACCATGATGGCAAACGCAAATTAGCGGCTTTTGATGGCACCTACTATACGTACACGTACAATGACGGAACTATAGAGACACTAACAGAACCCAAAATCTCTGGACATGCGTCCGCAAACGGCTCCATTGCTTTCATCCACGATGGCGACACGATCGTTATCAAGGGCCTGCTTGAGGGCACCGAGTTCCTGGTATACGAGCGCATTGACCGTAGCATCATGTCGAAGACCAGCGAGAGCGACGGAAACACATATGTCTTTGAGGGTGCGACCATCGAATCTGGCAGTGCTTACAACCGTATAACTGATGAGGGGGCGCCGGGACACATCGTGGGTCCGCTGTTTTATCTGCCTGACATGTCTGGCGTTTCGTACACGGTGACCGAGGGTGAAGGTACTGGCTATGAAGCCGATCACAGAGCGCAAGGTGCCATCCTTCAGAACTCTAACGCTGAAGTGACGGTTCGTAACCGTGGAGCAAATCCGTTTGCATTCACGGTTGAGAAACGCTGGGACGGCGTTCCCGGTAACGATTCGGCGCTCAATGATAGTCAAATTGTCGTTACCCTCGGTCGCTACACCCTGCAAGACAAGGTGGGCACGCTAAATATCGTTAAGACTGGCGTACCAGAGGGTGCTGCGGCTACAGCTACGTACACCATTGAAAAGAAGAACGAAGACGGTTCTTACAGTCCCGCAGCCACATGTGGTAACTCTACGTGGGGCGGAGATGCAGTTACAGTTGGCTCGATTCCACTTCCACCAGGGACTTATCGCGTAACCGAGGTAGTCAATCCTGACGATGAGGCGTACAACCACACTCATGAGCCTGGTTCTCAGGAGGTAACCATTGCTGATGGCGATACAGAGACGGTCACCTTTACGAGCACCTACACGCCCAAGACAGGTTCGCTGGTTATTACGTCGAGCTTGACCAATAACACTGATAAAGAAATCGATACAAGCGACGTTGCCTATACGGTTTACGATGCCGCCGGAACACAGGTGGGCAGCTATTCCTACGAACAGATACAGAACGCTGGGGAAGACGGCCTCACAGTTAGCGACCTGCGTATAGGCGAGTACCGTGTGGTAGAGACGGGCTGGCCAACAGTGAGTGGAACCATTCTTACGCATGATCCTGCCGCGGGAGCTGATAGCTCTGTATCTATTAGCCAAAACGTGACCGAAAACAGCTCAGCGCCGTGTGCGTTTAGCACAACGTATGAGCAGCCCCAAGACAGTGGAAGCACCTACAGCATCCATCGTCCTAGCGGCTGGCAAGGATATCAACTGAAAGAGGGGGCGATTGATTATCCTCCAGGAACTGAAGTTGTGCTTTCGTTTGACACCGATAATCCAGGCTGGGATCGTACCACAGATGGCAACTGGAAAGTAATTTACAACGGAGCGGAAGTCGACAAACCGAATATTACGTCAGATAATGTGGGAAACGCTCGACGCTATTCAATACGTTTTACGGTGATCCAAAATGCCGTGCTGGATATAACCATTAACGCAGATAATAATCAATTAGGTGATGTAACCATCAGCGAGGTGACGGGCCTCTTCTCCTTGGCAAGGCCGAATAGCATGCGGTCAAGTGCACCCAAGCACGCGCCTCAATTTGCTGCTAAATCTCCAAGTTCGGCTGAGGCCTACATTTCCGACAGTGGCAACCCGCCCGCTGATACCGAAACGCAAAAGTACGTCGTAGACACTGCGTTTAACGCCGAGAACCATACCGTCACGCTTACGATTGACGACTACGACAGCGCCTCAGGCAACTGGAAGGAGCTTGTCGACACCCTGCCAGCGACGGACGACCATGGCAACAAGTACTACTACTACATCCAGAGAGCAGACGAAACCGGGCTTCTGACAGGCACGACAGGTAGCATCGTCAAAGATGAAAACGGATATCAGGTTCTTGCCTACAAGATGGATTCCGGTGATCCAAATACGCTTGCTGTCTATAACAAGGTTGGCCAGCCTGCCGATGTCAGCATCGTCAAGGTTGCTGAGGATGAAAACGGTCAGGCAACGTCAAACAAGCTCGCTGGCGCCAAGTTCCATCTGCTCAAGGACAATGAGCTAATAAGCTCGCCAAGTGTCACGGCAATCGAATCTTCGGATGGAGTAATCGAGCTCGACACGACCACAGGTGTGTTTACGGTGCCGCTGAATGGCCTGACCATACATGGCCTTGAACCTGGCAGCTATACTCTGGTAGAAGACAGCGCTCCTGCTGGATACGTCATTGACAACGGATCGTTTGCCTTTACGGTAAACCAGGACGGCACAGTGACCAGCAGTTACGCCTCCGGTCTCACCCTCACCATCCCCAACCCGCCTGGCGCCGAGCTCCCCGAAGCGGGCGGCCCCGGCACCCTCCTCCACACCCTCTGCGGCCTCGCGCTCTTCGTGGCCGCTGGGTACGTAGGCTTGGCTTCGAAGCGCACTGCGAGAAAGGAGGTCGCGTAAAAGGCCTCTGGCTCGGCAACATATCACGCCGAGCACACAGTCTTGATGCGCTTTTGTTGCTCTTCGCCTTTTATAATGCTAGCTGTAAGGTCAAATTGGACGAAAAAGTCATCTATCTGATTAGAAAGGAAGAGAGATGAAGCACGTAAAACACATGCTAGTAGCGGTACTGACAGTATTCCTGGCAGCCGTTCTGGCCGTCCCCGCGTTTGCTGAGGACGTTACGTACGCCATTACTATCAACAAGAACAATACTGACAAGGTCGCTCACACCTACGGCGCTTATCAGCTCTTTAAGGGCGATCTTGCAACAGTGGACGGCAAAGACGTCCTGTCAAACATCCAGTGGGGCGACAACGTAAACTCTGCAAGCGTTATTACCGAGCTGAACAAACTTGCTGATTTCGATTTTGCTTCTACTGCTACGGCAACAGAGGTTGCAAAGGCTATTTCCGATAAGGCGTATACGACAGATAGTGATGGTGCAAGGGCTCTTGCAGAAGCACTAAACGCAGCTCTTTCGGGGTCTCCTAAGGGCAATGCGTCAATTGCAGCGAACGAGACCTCAGGAACCATTTCTGGTCTTGCGGCTGGTTATTATCTGGTGAAAGATACCACTGCCATTAGTGGTGAGGGTGCGGAGACGAAATACATCCTTGAGGTTGTTAAGGATGTGACAGTTGCTGAGAAGGCTACCGTTACTACCGTCGATAAGGAAATCGCTGAGACCACGCCGACGAAGGTTTCCGACTATAACATTGGCGATACCATTCCTTACACCATTACGGCTACTCTGCCCAGCACCTTCGACAGCTATGCAACCTATACGACCCTTACCTTCAAGGACGAGTTGTCTGCTGGTCTGACTCCTCCTGCTGTAACGGATGTTACGGTTAAGATTGGCGAGACTGACATCTCAAGCCTGTTTGACATCAGCGTTAGCGGACAGAAGCTCACTGTTTCCCTCAAGAGCGGCGTTGATCTTCGTACGGCTACCTATGGTACAGATAACACTAAGTTTGCAAACAGCAATCAGATTGTCGTTTCTTACAGCGCAACTTTGAATGACAATGCGGTTATCGGTGGAACGGGTAACGTTAACACTGTGACCCTCGACTTCACCAACAATCCGAACAGTGGCAGCGACGGAACTCCTGGTACTACCCCTGAGGATAAGACCGTTGTCTTCACGTACCAGATTAACGCTCTCAAGGTTGAGCCGACCGATGAAAAGCCAATCACGGAAGAGGCTTACAATGCTCTGACGGATGAGCAGAAGAAAGAATACGTCAAGGTTGACAATGAATATCAGAAGGTCAAGCCCCTTAAGGGAGCAGGGTTCACTCTCTACAAATCTGACGGTACGACCGTAGTCAAGGAGATTGCTGCTGGCGATACCACGAAGTTTGAGTTCAAGGGCGTTGACGCAGGTACTTATATTCTTAAGGAGACCACTGTTCCTGCTGGCTACAACAAGGTTGCAGACATTACTATCACCGTTACCCCGACCTACGACACTACTACGAAGCCCCCGACTCTTACGGATCTTACCTGCACCCCGTCCGACTTCGTTGCGATTGCAAGCAACGGTACTGTCGAAGGCAAGATTCTGAACCAGTCTGGTTCCGTCCTCCCCTCCACTGGTGGCATGGGCACCACGATCCTCTACACCGTCGGCGGCATTATGGTCATCGCTGGCATCGTGATGTTCCTCACCAAGCGTCGCATGGCTTCCATCGAGAAGTAACTGCACCAAACGCAGCCTTCCATTAGGCTCGCAAGTAAGCACTAATTGCCTGGGGCGGGCCCCGTCCCGTCCCAGGCGTTCGCAACAAAAGGCATGCCCGCCTCGTGCGGGCAGACCAAAGGGGACGTTCCCTCGCGCGCAGCGCACCAGCCCAAGAACCTCCCCTTTGATCTGCCCACAAACGCAACAAGAAGCAGGAGCACAATGGGTCTCTTCGGAAACATCGGACGCAAGAAGGAGCAGGCCGCACAGGCCCAGCCCTCGCCTGCGCCTAGCTCCGAAGCTCCCGAGACCCCCGCTGCCCCCAAGCCCAAGCGCCGCCGCCGTCGCGGCCCCTCCATCTCCACCATCGTCATGCTCGTCCTCATCCTGGGCGGCGCGGCAATCATTGCCTACCCGACCTTCGCCGACTGGTGGAACAGCTACCACCAGTCCCGCGCCATCGCCACCTACGTCAGCGCGATTGAAGACGCCGATCCCGCCGCGCTCCAGGCCATGATGGACGAGGCTCACGCCTACAACAAAGCCCTGCTCAGCAAGCCCAACCGCTTCACCCTCTCCAAAGAGGAAGAGGCCGAATACAAGCGCGTCCTCGACCCCACGGGCCAGGGCATCATGGGCTACGTCCAGGTCACGCGCCTGCACATCAACTATCCCATCTACCACAGCGTTGACGAGGCAATCCTTCAGGTGGCCATCGGCCACATCGAAGGCACCTCCCTTCCCGTGGGCGGCCCCAGCACGCATGCGGCCATCTCCGGCCACCGCGGCCTTCCCTCGGCCAAGCTCTTCACCGACCTGGACAAGATGGTGGAGGGCGACACCTTTACCATCACGGTCCTCAAGGACACCCTCACCTACGAAGTTGACCAGATCCGCATCGTCGAGCCGTCTGACATGTCCAACCTGAGCATCGACGACGGCAAGGACTACGTGACGCTGGTCACCTGCACGCCCTACGGCGTCAACACGCACCGCCTGCTGGTGCGCGGCCACCGCATTGCCAACATCACCGGCATGGCGGTCATCCCGGCCGAGGCCGTGCAGATCCCCAATTACGTGGCAGTTCCTGCAGTTGCCGTGCCCATGCTCTTTGCGTACCTGGTGGGCGCGCTGCTGTACTACCGCTTTAAGGACAAGGGCTATGACCGCGACAAGGTCATGGAGGAGCTGAACGAGCTGAAGGACGCCGACCATGAGTGATACGAAGGGGTGGGACCCTTTCGTATCGATACGAAAGGGTCCCACCCCTTCGTATCACGACGAGTACCGACCCCTGATCAAAGGAGGGGCTTATGCATAAGATTCGAAGCCACAAGCGCGCTTGGTTCCTGACGCTATGCGCGCTGTTCTCGCTCCTGGTCTGCGGGGTGATTGCTCGTGCTGCGGGTGAAGGCAACACGCTCCACGTCAAGCTTGCCGCAAACGACGATGCGTACATCGCTGACCTCGAGACCGCGGACATCGTGGTGGACATCTACAAGTTTGCAGACGCCACCTACGACAAGGACTACGACACGTACAACTACGCTCTCACGTCCGGTTTCTCCTCGCTGAGCGATGACTTTGCCAAGGCGCAGGAGGGCACGCGCGACTGGGCGACGCTGGCGGAGAGCGCGGCGGAGATTGCCAAGGGGCTCGAACCAGTTAAGCGTGCGCAGCCCATTGACGCACCTATCTACCTAGACGATGCCATCTACCTGGTGCTTGCGCGCGGCGCGGACACGGAGGCTGGTTCCGCCACGGCTTACACCAAGACCTGGGAATACACCTTCCAGGCCGGCATGATCGCGCTTCCCACCAAGGACGTCAACGATGACGGGGTCATCCGCACCGACAACCCCGGCCCCTGGCTGAACGAGGGTATCTGCAACCTCAAGTCGTCCCGCAAGCCGCTGTACGGCTCGCTGATCATCAACAAGACCGTGACGTCGCCCTCGGGCACCGAGCCGGCAACCTTCGTGTTCCACGTGGTGGGCGAGGGCTACGAGAATTACGCAGCCATCACCTGGCCCGAGCAGGAGTCCAACACGCTCACGCACATCCCTGCGGGCATTACGGTTACCGTGGACGAGGTCTACACCGGCGGTCGTTATGAGCACGTTAGCGGCAACGGAAGTACGGCATTCATCCTGTCCGACCAAGAAGTTGCTGCGGACGAGACGAAGGAAATCGCGTCCGTCTACTTTGAGAACAAGCCGAGTGGCGACCACCCTGGTGGCGGCCATGGCGTCGAGAACCGCTTCACGTTTGAACAAGAGAGCGGCGACTGGCCCATCAGCGCCACTCCGTCAGACAAACTTGTCAGTGAGTAAGGAGGCCTAGAACATGAGACTTCCCTGGATACAGAAACCGGAGGCGAAAGGCCCGCGCTGGCAGCCGTTGGCGCTGCTCGGTGCCGCTGCGGTCTCGCTTGCGGTGGCGACGACGGCCATTGCCCCGTCGTATGCCTACTTCACCGACCAGTCCTCTGCGACGGGCGGTCTGGTCATCGGTCGTCCCACTACTGACATCAAGGAGTACTACGGAAGAGGCGTCAAGCACGTCGTCATCAGCAACAACGAGGACTCCACGAACGTCTTCGTGCGCGCCCGCGTGTTTGCCTACGAGGAGTACCTCCAGCCCGTCTCGGGCACAAACTGGAGTGAACTCCAGGACGACGGCTGGTATTACTTCCACGGTGTCCTTGAGCCGGGCCAGGAGACTGACGAGCTGCTGGTAGAGATTAACTTCAAGACCCGTAAGGAAATCTACGATCCCGAAGGCACCATCGTCAAGGAATACGACACCACGGGCGAGAACTTCAACGTGGTCGTGGTGTACGAGGCCGTTCCCGTCCAGTACGGGCCTGATGGCGAGCTGCTTGCTCCCGAGGCTGCCGACTGGAGTCTGAAAGGAGGGGAGTAGCCATGATGCGTAAGCTTCTCTCCACGCCCGTGGCAACGGCGCTACTGTTTGTGCTGGCTGCAGGCCTCATCGGCTTTGGCGGCATCAACGCTGCGGCCGCCGCGCCGCGCATCATCTCCGAGTGGTATGGCGCAGAGGTGGTTCTGACCAACATCCACACGGCCATCGTCGAGAACGAGGTTGTCGTGGAGGGCGAGAGGACCCTTTTGGGTAAGACGTTTGCGGACGCCAACCCAAGCCTAAGTTGGGTTGAGGCAACTGACAGTTCTGAGGAGGATCACGTCGAGGGCTTTGCCCCGGGCGTCACCTACAACGAGGTCCTGAAGGCCCAGAACGTCTACCACGACGGCGGTACCATACCTCAATACCTGCGCGTGACCGTCTATAAGAGCTGGACCATGAAAGGCACCGAGACCAAGCTGCCTGAGCTTGATCCGTCGCTCATCCAGCTGCACTTTGTTGAGGGCAACGGCTGGACCATCGATCACGACGCCTCCACGGACGAGCGCACAGTGCTTTACTACAAGAACGTTGTTAATCCCGTCGCTGAAAATGACGCCAGTGGTTTCACTCCGGCGTTCATGGACTCGATCTACATCTCGCCCGAGGTTGCGACTCTCATGGATGCCAATGGCAACCTGATTTACCAAGGCGCCGAGTGCCACATCAAGGCCACCGTCGACGCCGTGCAAACCCACAACGCTCAGGACGCCATGACCGGCGCCTGGGGCCGTACGAACTAAGGGGAGGTGGATGAGATGAAGCGCACCACAATCGCAGCGTCGATCGCAAGCCTCCTGCTCGCCCTTGCCCTGACTCCCGCCGGGGCGCTGGCCGAGTCGCTGACGGGTTCGTCCAACTGGAACGTCACCTACACCACGGGTGGCACCATGCAGGACAACTACTCCGCAAAGGAGTACTCCGACCAAGTCAGCAGCCTGGAGCCTGGCGACGACATCACCTTTACCGTCACGCTCAAGCACGAGAACTCCTTGGCGGCCGACTGGTACCTGGCCAACGACGTCATCGCCTCGCTCGAGGATGCCGACGCCGATGCGACCGGTAGCTCCTACGAGTACCTGCTCGAGTACCACGGTCCCAACCAGAGTCGTACGCTCTATGACAGCAAGGTCGTGGGCGGCACCGACTCGCAGGGCCTGAACGAGGCCACCAACGCCCTTGAGGACTTCATCTACCTGGATAACCTCTCGCAGGGTCAGACCGGGTCGGTCACCCTCAAGGTGGCGCTCGACGGCGAGACTGAGGGCAACGCGTACTTTGACACGCTGGCCAAGCTCAAGCTGCGCTTTGCTGTTGAGCCCCCGGCGGAGGCCAAGCGCGAGCGCACCACGCAGCGCAGGGTCGTCAACACTGGCGAGCAGCAGCGCCTGTTCCCGTTCTACGTGGCCATGTTCGTCTCCGGCCTGCTGTTCCTGGTCCTGGCCGTTCAGAGCGTGCGCATGCGTCGCGCCGAGCGTAAGGAGGGCAAGCGATGAGATCAAGGAAGGACATTCTGGCCTTCGTGGCTTCAGTCTTTGTGACCTTGCTGCTCCTTATGGCGTGTGCTCCTACGAACGCGCATGCCGAGACGCGCTATACCGTGCGCGTGTTTGGCGGCAACCGAGGGTCGGTTAACGGTACCGCAGAGTACTATGTGCTGCCTGATACCTTTGCGTACGGCGACGAGGTCAACCTCGATGACTACGTGACCATCGACATCACTGACGACAAGTACTACTTCAAGGGCTACCGCAAGAGCGGCGAGGACTGGCTGGAAAAGCCGAGCTTCCAGATCAAAGAGGACACCGACTTTGTCGTTGCCTACGGCGTGCGCGGAGACCAGGTCAGCTACACCATCAGCTTCATCGAGTACGGCACGGGCCGTGCGCTGCAAAACGATGAGGGCCAGACGTCAGTCACGTTCTATGGCAACAAGGGCGACAAGCCCGTCGTACCCTACGAGTACGTGCCGGGTTATCGTCCGCGCTACCGCAACATCACAGGCACGCTGGGCGACGAAGGCACCAACAACTGGACGCTCGAGTACATCGCAGTCGAGACCCCGACGATCACTGAGGTTGTGACCGAGACCACCACGACCGGCACCACCACGGGCACCACTGGTACGGGCACCGCTGCAGGTACCACCACGGGCACTGGCACAACCGAGGCTACGCCGGGCGCCACGGCAACGGGTGAGGGCACCACCACCGAGGGCCAGGCTCAGACGACCCAGCCTGAGACCACCACGACCGAGACCACGCCTGAAGTCGTCGCGGCTCCGCCGACCGAAGAGATCATCGACGTCGACACGCCTCTTGCCGGCCCCGACGGCCAGACCCAGGGCCAGAGCGACCAGAACCCCGAGGGCTCCAGCAAGAAGGACCAGAAGAAGGATGCGCTCTCCTCTGTGGGTGTCAAGCTGCTGATTGCGGTTGTCGCCCTTGCGCTGGCGCTTGCCACGTTCTTCGCACTCAAGCGGCCAAAGGTCGACGACGGCGACGAGAAGGGACCCTTGAGCTAATTTAGGCTAATATCAAGGGCAGACCACCTCGCGGCTGCGACGATGCGTCGCAGCCGCGTTTTGTTGGAAGGACGTCCTACGGCGCGCAGTCAGCAAAAGACCAGCTCCACCAGCGTAAACGGAGGCCTTGCCCCCGTTGTTTGCAACGTGCTGGGCATTTTTCTGATCGTGCTGGTGCTGGCCCTGACGCTGCCGCTCACCCTTCCGCGCCTGATGGGGTACGAGGTCTTCAACGTCATCAGCGGCAGCATGGAACCCGCCATCCCCATGGGCAGCGTCATCTACGTGACGTCCGTCGACCCCGAAGACGTGGACGTGGACGACGTGATCGCCTTCATGGACGACGGTTCCGTGGTGGCGCACCGCGTGGTGACCAACCGCACGTCGCTGGGCGAATTTGTCACCAAGGGCGATGCCAACAACACCGAGGACCTCTTTCCCGTGCCGTACGACGCGCTGATTGGCGTGGTGGCGCTGAGCGTCCCCATGGCTGGCGCGGCCATGGGCCTCTATGCCAGCACCATCGGCAAGGTGTACCTGGTCATGACCTTGGCCTGCGGCATCATGCTCAACATTCTTGCCGACCGCCTGCGCGCCCGCCGCAGCAAGCGACTGCGGCAGAAGGTGCAGGAGGGGATGATTGGGGCTGACGGTGCCAGCGCGGCTGGTGCCGCCGAGGCCGACGACCTTGCCCCCGAGGCCCCGAGCCGTTCCGGCTGGATCCGCGTGGTGGCCATGTGCGCGCTGGCGCTGGTGTTTCTTGGTTCGGGCGGCGTAGTGCTCTACGTCAACCACCAGCATGCCGTGAGCGCTGAGGCCTTCCAGAAGCTGGCGGACGCCTACACCTATCCGTCGGACGACAAGACCGGGACGCACGCGCCCATCAAGGTGGACTTTGACGCGCTCAAGAAGGTCAACCCCGACATCGAGGGCTGGCTGTACTGCAAGGACAGCCGCATTGACTATCCCGTCATGCGCGGCAGAACCGACGACGACTACCTCCACCACAACATGCAGGGGGAATACGACTTTGCCGGCTGCCTGTTTGTGGATTCGGCCAGCACGCCCGACTTTGCCGACGCGAGCACCATCATCTATGGCCACCACATGCTGGACGATTCCATGTTTGGCACGCTGGACGACTGGGCTAACCAGGCCTTTTACGAGGAGCATCCCGTGATGTGGCTGCTCACGCCCACGCAGGACTACCAGGTGGTGCTGGTGAGCGGACACACGACGAGCGCCCATTCCGACCTCTACGAGGTCCACCGCGACCATGACGACGCGTTTGCGCAGTTTTTGGCCACCGTGGCCGAGCAATCAGACTTCACGCCGGTCGAAGGGGCCGAAATCAACCCCGAGCGCAACTACGTCATGCTCTCTACCTGCTCGTTTGTCTTTGACGACGCGCGCTACGTGATCCACGGCAAGCTCGTCCCCGTCGACTGATACGAAAGGGTGGGACCCCTACGTATCACGTGATACGTAGGGGTCCCACCCTTTCGTATCAGTCGGTTACTTCTTCAGCATCCTCTGGCGAAGCTGGCCGCAGGCCGCATCGATGTCGGCCCCGCGCGACACGCGGATCGTCGCCTCGACGCCTGCCCGCTCAAGCCGCCGCACAAACTCGCCGGCGCGCGCGTCGCTCGACGGTAAGAACTTGGACCCTGGCACCTCGTTCAGCTGGATGATGTTCACGTGGCAGAGCGTCCCGCGGCAGAAGTCCACCAGCGACGCCAGCTCGTCCTCCGTGTCGTTGATGCCGCGGATGAGCGCGTACTCGTACGTCGGCCGACGCCCGGTCAGGTCCACGTAGGTTCCCATGGCCTCGTACAGGTTGAGCAGCGACCACTTCTTGACGCCGGGCATCAGCATGTTGCGCGTCTTCTGCACGGCCGAGTGGAGCGAGACCGCCAGCGTAAACTGCTCCGGCTCGCGGGCAAACCGCAGTATCTGAGGGATGATTCCGCAGGTAGAGACCGTCAGGTGGCGTGCGCCAATCCCCAGCCCCTCGGGCGAGTTCATCCTGCGGAGCGCCCCCAGTGTCGCGTCGTAGTTGGCAAACGGCTCGCCCTGGCCCATCAGCACGACCGACGTCACGCGCATGTCAAAGTCATCTCGCACGTGCATGACCTGCTCGTAAATCTCGCTTGCGGTGAGCGAACGAGTGAGCCCCGAAGCCCCCGTGGCGCAGAAGGCGCACCCCATGCCGCAGCCCGCCTGTGTGCTGGCGCACACGGCCAGGCGCTGGCCCGTGGGCATGCCCACGCACTCGACGGCGGCGCCGTCGGAAAGGCCCAGCAGGTACTTGCGGCTTCCGTCCTCGCTGACCTGGCATGCCAGCTGCTCGAGCCCGCCCAGCGTGTAGCGCTCGGCCAGCGACGCGCGCAGCGCCTTGGGCAGGTTGGTCATGTCGTCAAACGACGTGGCGCCCTTCTCCCAGAGCCACTCCTCTATCTGCTTGGCCCTGAACTTGGGCTGGCCCAGCTCCTCCAGGGCCGTCATCAGCTCGCCGTGAGAAATGTCGTGAAGGTCTTGCATCGTGGCTCCTTGCCGCGTGAACTGTGCTTTTGTCCCTTTGAGTCTACCGCAGCGCACGTGCTGCCCGTCGCAATTCACAGGGACGCCGCAAGCCGCCATCCGCTCGAAACCGCTTCCGATGCAGGTTAAGTAGGCGGTTTTCGGGGTTTCCGGAGGGGGTTGGACAAAAAATGACGGTTGATGCAGAAGGCCTGAAAGTTGGTACAACGAAACAACTCGTTTACCTGCGGTTGCTCAAAACGGCAGAGCGGGCAAGAGGTGCCCTTTCCCCACCGGTGGGACAACGGCACTTCCAGCCTGCGATCACGAATCACAAAACCCCAGCTAAACGAGGTGGGATATAACATCAAAAAATCAACTAGCTGCATCAACCGTCATTTTTTGTCCAACCCCATCCCGAAACCTCGCGACACTGCCAACTTAACGCGCGGGACCTACCGCGTAAACAACCCCAGCGGCTTGCTCAACAGTTTTCAACACGCACGCCAAAACTTTTCAACATTTTGCCCTGATCGCGCCTCCAGCCGAGTAAGATATGTCCTTACCAACCGCCGGGACGAGGGAAGGAGCGCGCATGAGGATCGTTGCAGGTAAGGATCTCTCCGCTGTGAGGGACGCAGCTATTGATGCGGGGCTCACGCTGCAAGGCCCCCTTTCTTCTCGCTCTGCCGCGGTTGGTCTCACGCTCCCCGAATACGTTGTCGATGCATACCGCGCCATCCGGGACCTGTCCGCCTGGCGCTGGCCCATTCCGAACGGCGCCTACGAAGTGACTAAAGAAGGCGTGCGCTACTGCACCCCCGAGTTCACGTTTCTGCTCATGGCGAGGCTCCTTGACGTAGAAGAGCTCGCGCTCTTTGGCCTTGAGCTGTGCGGAACGTACGTCATCGACAAGGATGATCCAAAAGGCTTCGTGAAGGATACTGTTCCTCAGACGACCGTCGCCAAGCTGCAGGCGTTCCTCGATGGCTGTCCGGGGGCGCCGGGCAGCAAGGTTGCGCGACGCGCGCTCAAGTGGGTTGCCGACAAATCGGCCTCTCCAATGGAATCAATGCTGGTGCTGCTCCTGTGCCTTCCCAGGCGCGTAGGCGGATACGGCCTCCCGCTGCCCGAGCTTAACGTAAGCGCCGACGAACTGCGTGGTTTCAAAACTAGCAAGAAAGGTCCTCCCGCCGATCTCATCTGGCGGCTTGCGCTCTTTGCATTCGAATACGACAGCGACATGTTCCACACGGGCAAAGATCGCATAGAAAGGGACTCGAAGCGCAGGGCGCTCTTTGAAGAGCTGGGCATTCGTTCTATCAGTGTCACGAACAAGCAGGTAAACGACTCGATGGAACTTGCTCGCTTAGCAAAGATTGCCTCGAAGGCGATGGGAAAGAAGTTCCATACGGTGGACTTGGAGCTCAGGAAGCGCAATGGGTCCCTGCGAAAGAAGCTATATGAGCTCACGAACATGAAGCCAGAAGAGGAGCCAGAGGAGGAAGCATGCTAAATCGACCGTATTCGGGGTTTCCGGAGGGGGTTGGACAAATAATGACGGTTGATGCAGTTGGTTGATTTTTTGATGTTATGTCGCACGTCGTTATGCTGGGGTTTTGTGATTCGTGATCGCAAGGAAGAAGTGCCGTTGTCCCACCGGTGGGGAAACGGCACTTCTTGCGCGTTCTGCCGTTTTGAGAAACCGCAGGTAAACGAATTGTTTCGTTGTACCAACTTTCAGGCCTTCTGCATCAACCGTCAGTTTTTGTCCAACCCCCTCCGGAAACCCTGCAAATTGGCCAACTTAACGTGCATACCCCCGTTGCTCGGCGCGCGCACGTGCCCATTTTGCGCCGTGCCCGGCCGTCGCGGACCCAGCCTAGCGGCTGAGGTATCCTTAACAGGTTAAGCAAACAACAGCGTCGTCATCGAAAGGGGTCAACCATGGAGAAGACCGACGTTACCAAGTGCAAGGTGGCCGTTCTGGCTGGCGGCTGGTCGGACGAGCGCGAAATCAGCCTGGACTCTGGCCGCGCCTGCGCAAAGGCGCTGGGCCAGGCGGGCTTCGAAGGCGTCGAGCTGCTGGACGTGGCCGACCCCGACTTCATCCCATCCCTCATGAACGGCGGCTTTGACGTGGCCTTCGTTGCCATGCACGGCCGCTATGGCGAGGACGGCTGCGTGCAGGGCCTGCTCGAGATCCTGCATATGCCCTACACCTTCTCGGGCGTGCTGACTTCGGCCATCGCCACCGAAAAGGACTACGCCAAGAGCCGCTTCCGCTCGGCAGGCATCCCCACGGCCAAGGGCCGCAAGCTCCCCGCGGGCCACATCCCCGACGAAGCCGAGGTAGACAGTCTGGTCAACCTCCTTGGCCTGCCGCTCTTTGTCAAGCCGGCTGCCAACGGTTCGAGCTACGGCATCTCCATGGTGCACAAGGCCTCCGAGCTGGCCGACGCCGTGCGCGAGGCCGGCAAGGGCGGCCAGCGCGTCATCGTGGAGGCCGGCGTCAAGGGCACCGAGATCACCGTCCCCGTCATCGGCAACGACGACCCCATGGCCCTGCCCATCATCGAGGTGGTCAAGGGTGAGGACGCCGAGTTCTACGACCTGAAGGTCAAGTACGAGCCCTCCGAGCTGCACCACGTCATGCCCGCGCGCCTCGACCCCGACGTCTACGAGCGCGCGCAGCGCCTGGCCGTCCTCGCGCACAAGACGCTGGGCTGCCGCGGCGCCTCGCGCTCGGACTTCATCGTCACGGCCGACGGCAACCCCGTCATCCTGGAGACCAACACCATCCCCGGCATGACCGAGACCAGCCTCCTGCCCGACAGCGCCCGTGCCGCTGGCATCGAGTTCCCCGAGCTCTGCCGTCGCTTTGTGGAGTGGGCCCTGGAGGACGCGCAAAAGGACGCGCAGGAAAACTAAGCCCCAAGACAAAGGCCGGGAGCGCTCCTTCGTTCACACCAGAAAGGAGGGGCGCTCCCGCCTTTGCGCACGTGAGGAGTTCGCATGACGATAGATGACATCCTGCTTCCAGGCACGCCCGCGTCGGTCCGCGACCGCTACGCCTCGCTGGCAGAGCGCGCCGCGCACGAGGACTTTGGCCTGCTCGAGGAGGACATCGTCGTTCTGGACACCGAGACCACGGGCCTCTCGTTCAGGGACTGCGAGCTCATCCAGATCGCCGCCGCGCGCATCGAGGGCGGCCAGGTGGCGGAGCGCTTTGACACCTTCGTGCACCCCGGCCGCCCCATCCCGTCGCAGATCACGCGCCTGACCGGCATTCGCGACGTGGACGTGACCGACGCCCCCAGTCCCGCGGAGGCCGTCGCCGCGCTGGCCGACTTTGTGGGCGGCATGCCGGTCCTGGCGCACAACGCGTCCTTCGACCGCACGTTCATCGAATCCGTGCCCGGCGGCCACGACGTCACGGACACCTGGATAGACACGCTCGCCCTCAGCCGCATCGCGCTGCCGCGCCTGTCCACGCACCGCCTGGCGGACATGGCGCAGGCCTTTGGCGTGACCGCGGTCACCCACCGCGCGGACGACGACGTCGCGGCGCTCACGGGCATGTGGCGCATCATCCTGTGCGCGCTGTCCGACCTGCCGCGCGGCCTGCTGGCGCATCTGGCCTCCATGCACCCCGACGTCGACTGGGCCTACCGCCCCGTGCTGGCGCATCTCGCGGCCGAGCAGGGCGACGAGACCTTCTCGCTCAAGGCCACCCGCCACACGCTGGTGGGCGAAAACCCCGCCCGCCCGCGCACGGACGCAGCCGAGCTCGCGGGCCACTTTAGCGCCCCTGACCAGGCAACCATTGACGCGGCCTTCGCCCCGGGAGGCACCGTCGCGCGCATGTACGCCTCCTACGAGGGCCGTCCCGAGCAGCTCGCCATGGCGCGCGAGGTGGCGGCGGCGCTCGCCACGTCAACCCATCGCGCCATCGAGGCCGGCACCGGCGTGGGCAAGTCCGTGGCCTACCTCCTGCCCGAGGCCCTCTTTGCGCAGGCCAACAACGTGACCGTGGGCGTGGCGACAAAGACCAACGCCCTCACCGACCAGCTCGTCACGCACGAGCTGCCCGCGCTGGCCGCCGCGCTGCCGGGCGGCCTAACCTTTGCCAGCCTCAAGGGCTACGACCACTACCCGTGCCTGCGCCGCTTGGAGCGCTCCGCCGTCAACGAGCTGCCGCTTTCCCTGGTGGAGGACGACCGCCGGACCGACACCGCGTCGGCACAGGACATGCTGACGGCCATCGCGGTCACGTACGCCTACGCCTGCCAGTCTACTGACGGCGACCTGGACGCGCTTGGCATCCGCTGGCGCTCGGTCCCGCGCCAGTTGCTGACCACCACCTCCGCGGAGTGCCTGCGCACGCGTTGCCCGTTCTTCCCCAACGAATGCATGCTCCACGGCGCGCGCCGCCGCGCCAGCTCGGCCGACATCGTGGTCACCAACCACTCGCTGCTGCTGCGCAACGTCTCTGCCGAGGGCAAGATCTTGCCGCCCATCCGCCACTGGGTGGTGGACGAGGCCCACGGCTTTGAGGCCGAGGCACGCCGCCAGTGGGCGGTCGAGGTCGCCGGCACCGACGTGCGCCAGGGCTTCGAGGTGCTGGGCGGCACGCGCACCGGCACGCTCCACACCGTCATGGTGCAGTCAGCCAAGCTCGAGGGCGCCACGCTCATCCAGCGCCTGCTGACCAAGTGCGCGGCCGCCGCGTCGCGCGCGCAGGTCTCCACTTCGGACCTCTTTGTCACCCTCCATGACCTGGGGCGCATTGTCAAAGGTGGGGGAGGCTACGACTCCCAGACCCTCTGGATCGACGCCGAGGTCCGCGACACGCCGGAGTGGGCCGCGCTTGCCGAGGCGGGCCACGCCGCGGTCGAGCGCCTGGACGAGCTCGCAAAGGACGTACGCGAGACGGCCGAGGCGCTGGGCGAGGCGGGCGCCGCGCCGCTGGGAGCCGACCTTGCAGAGGCCGGCCGCTTTGCGTCCGAGCTCCGCGACGGCATCGACCTCATCATCCAGGGCACCGACGACACCTACGTCTATTCCGCGCAGCTCTCGCGCCGCAAGAAGGACATCGGCAGCGAAAAGCTCCAGGCCGAGAAGGTCGACATCGGCGCCGACCTGGGCCGCATGTGGCTGCCCGAGATGGAAAGCGTGGTCTTCTCGTCCGCGACCATCGCGGTGGGGGAGAGCTTCGAGCACTTTGACCACGCCGTCGGGCTTGACCAGCTGCCGGCGGAAAGCCACCGGAGCCTGCGCCTTGATTCCAGCTTTGACTTTGACAACCACATGGGCGTCGTGGTCTGCCGCGACCTCCCCGCGCCCAACGACCCCCGCTACCTGGCCGCCCTCGAGGACCTGCTCTTTGACGTGCACGTGGCCATGGGCGGCTCGGTGCTTACGCTCTTCACCAACCGCCGCGAGATGGAGCGCGTCTACGACGGCCTGCGCCCGCGTCTGGCCGCCGTCGGGCTGGACGTGGCCTGCCAGGAGCGCAACAGCTCGCCGCGCCGCCTGCGCCAGCGCTTCCTTGAGGAGCAGAACCTCTCGCTGATGGCGCTCAAGGCGTTCTGGGAGGGCTTTGACGCGGCCGGCGACACGCTGCGCTGCGTGGTCATCCCCAAGCTGCCCTTTGCCAGCCCCAGCGACCCGCTCGTGCGCGAGCGAGAGCTGCGCGAGGACCGCTCCTGGTGGCGCCACTCCCTGCCCGAGGCGGTCATCGGCGTCAAGCAGGCCGCAGGTCGCCTCATCCGCACGTCGAGCGACACGGGCATCCTCGTGCTGGCCGACTCGCGCCTGGTAACCAAGCGATACGGCCGCCAGTTTGTGTCGTCGCTGCCCTCCAAGAGCGTGGTGACGCTCGAACCCGCCAACGTGCGCCGCTACATCCAGATGTGGCGCTCCTCCCGCGGCGTCTGACTCACAAGGGGCGATACGAAAGGGTGGGACCCCTTCGATACGAAGGGGTCCCACCCTTTCGTATCGGTTTCCGCCTACGGCATGGCTCCCCGCACTGCCCGATAAGTGCTTCTCCTATAACTACCTAACGGCTAAGGTTGAGAGCGTCCGTCGATTCGGCGCCTCGCGCGCCACGATCATAGGAGGAACCATGGCAGAAAAAGCAGTGAAGAACGTTGCGCTAGTCGGCCAAGCGGGCGTGGGCAAGACCATGCTTGCCGAGGCCATGCTGCACCTGACGGGCAAGACCAGCCGTCTGGGTGGGCACGCAGGCACCAAGCCCACGCTTGACTACGACAGCCAGGAAGGCGCCCGCGGATTCTCCATCAGCCTGACGATGGCCCCGGTCATCTGGGAGAACACCCGCATCAACGTGCTCGACGCCCCCTGCTACCCCGACTTTGTCGGCGATGCATACACTGCCATGAGCGCCGCCGAGACCGCGCTCTTCGTCGTTGACGCAACCGACGGCCCGCAGACCACCACCACCCGCCTGTGGTTTGCCTCCGAGGACCTGAGCCTCGCCCGCGCCGTCTTTGTCAACCGCCTCGACAAGCCCGAGGCCGACTTTGACGCCTGCATGGAAATGCTGCGCGACCGCTTTGGCAACCGCCTCGGCGCCGTCACCATCCCCGCCGGCACGGGCGACGCGTTTGCCGGCGTCATCGACGTCGTGCACATGAAGGCCCGCCACCTCGAGAACGGCAAGGTCGTCGAGACCGACGTCCCCGCCGAGTACGCCGACGCCGCGCAGGACGCGCATGACACCCTGGTCGACCTCGTGGCCGAGGCCGACGACGAGATCATGATGAAGTACCTCGAGGGCGAAGAGATCACGCTCGAGGAGCTCGAGGGTCTGCTCGGCAAGGCCATCAAGGAGCGCGTCTTCGTGCCCGTCTTTGCCGGCGCCTGCGTCAAGGAGGAGGGCGTCATCTCCTTCATGAACGCCGTCGTCTCCTGGTTCCCGACCATGGCCGACTTTGGCCGCATCCCGCTGATCAACGGCGAGCAGCTCGACATCTCCCCGGACGACGACCGCCCCGTGGCCTTCGTCTTCAAGAGCCTCAACGACCCGCAGAACGGCAAGCTCTCCTTCCTCAAGGTGCTGGCCGGCACCATCACCCCGGGCGTCGAGCTCATCAACGCGCGCACCGGCAAGGGCGAGCGCCTCGGTCACCTCTACCTCATGACCGGCCGCGACACCTCCGAGGTCAAGAGCGTCGCCTCCGGCGACATCGTGGTCGTCCCCAAGCTGGACGCCCTCACCGGCGACACCCTGTCCGTCACGGGCAAGGTCGAGGCCGCCGCGTTCCGCTTCCCCAACTCGCTGTACCGTATTGCGATCGAGGCCGACAGCCGCGGCAGCGAGGGCAAGGTCTACGACTTCCTGCAGAAGTCTGCCGACGCCGACCCGACCCTCAAGGTCGAGCGCGACGAGGAGACCGGCCAGACCGTCATCTCCGCCATCGGCGAGGCCCAGGTGTCCGTCCTCCTCGAGCGTCTTGAGGACCGCGCCAACGTGACCGCCCACACCGTCAAGCTGCGCATTCCGTATCGCGAGACCATCCGCCGCGTCGCCACGGGCCACGGTCGCCACAAGAAGCAGACCGGTGGTTCCGGCCAGTTTGCCGACTGCCGCCTGCGCATCGAGCCCAACCCCGACGCGGGCTACGAGTTCATGGACGAGGTCGTCGGCGGCGCCATTCCGCGCGGCTTCATCCCCGCCATCGACAAGGGCGTCCAGGAGACCATGAAGGGCGGCGTGCTTGCTGGCTACCCGATGATCGACGTCAAGGTCGCCGTGTTTGACGGCCAGTTCCACCCCGTCGACTCCAACGAGATGGCCTTCAAGACGGCTGCGCGCCTGGGCTTCCAGGACGCCGTCTCCGGCGCCGAGCCCGTGCTGCTCGAGCCGATGGCCCACCTCAAGATCACCGTGCCGGAGAGCTACGCCGGATCGGTCATGGGTGACATCTCCGCGAGCCGCGGCCGCGTCGAGGGCATGAACGCCGCAGCCGCTGGCGAGACCACCGTCGAGGCCACCGTGCCGTACGCCGAGGTCACCGACTACGCGACGCGCCTGCGCTCCCTCACGCGCGGCACGGGCGAGTTTGAGCTCGAGGTCAACGGCTACGAGCAGGTGCCGCACGACATCCAGCAGAAGCTGGCCGCCGAGTACCAGGAGAAGCGCGCTTCTGGCGAGAAGTAAGCGCTCCTCGATAGCTTGCAACCAAGGCGCCGTCGGACCCCGTCTGGCGGCGCCTCTCTATGAAGAATGGGTGAGCGTGATTCGTGGCGCCGTGTGGCATGATTGCTTGGCTTACTGCTGCTGGTCGTTGTCTCACCAGTTAGACGAATTGCCTCAGACGAGCTGTCAGCCATCTGCCAGACAGGGGGCAGGCAACCGCGACACAAGTCACAAGCTCACTCGGCAGCTCTTGTCCACGGGCTCTCTGTGTCGTACTCCAACCTCAAGGAGGTCCAGGTTGCTTCGTTCACGCACGCAACGCATGCGCCGTCGCGAGGAATTAGGCGCCTCGTCATCGATGACGACGAGCCCGTAACCATCGGAGGTATCCAGGTGACGTCCTTGGCAAGGACGGTCTACGACTGCCTGCGGCTGACTGACTTCAGGCGTGGACTGGCCCTTGCGGATTCGGCCTTGCGGGTGGGCGGGTTGTCAAACGACCAGCTGTTGGAGGCCCTCAATGGCCACTCGTCGCGAATTGCTGGACACGATCGTGCTTTGCAAACCGCGCGTCATGCAGACCCGCGCTCCGAAAGCGGGGGAGAGTCAATCGCGCGGGCGGCCATGATCGAGCTGGGCTACCAACTTCCCGACTTGCAGGTTTGGATTCCAGACAAGCTTGGGGAGGCGCCGCCTGCAAGGGTGGACTTCCTCTGGCGGCTGTCCCAGCGTACGGTTGCTGGCGAGCTTGACGGTCGGGAGAAGTACGTGAACCTAGAGATGACGAACGGAAGAGATGCCGTTGACGTGCTGCGAGACGAACGCCTGCGTGAGTCCCGGCTCAGCGCCTGGAACATCCAGGTCATGCGCTTCTCGTTCAAGGACGTTTGCAATGATGCGCGCTTCTGCAAGATCTTGGACTCGTTTGAGATCCCTCGTGTCTCTGCTTAGGGGCCGTTTGAGACAGCTAGACGCTGGATAGCCGCCGTTTCTGTCTCAACCGACCCCACACCAAAGCGATGGGGCCGTTTGAGACACGCAGGGCGACAAACACACGCCCCAACTGTCTCAAACGGCCCCACAATAGCCCGCAAAGCCCCGCAAAACCCGCAAGCCCGCAAGCCCTCAGCGCCATTACTGCCCCTCGGCACCTCCGGTCGTGTCCTCGGTCGTGTAGGCGCTCGGACCCGGCCCGGACGAAACGGTCAGCGTCACGGTCTCGCCCACGGCCGCAGATCCGCTGTTGGACTGCTCGATGACCGTGCCGGACTCCACCTCGTAGCTCTCCACGTGCGTGACGTTCACGTAGTAGCCGGCGTCCTCAATGAGGCTGCGCGCCACGCTTTCGCTCGAGCCTACGACCCAAGGAATCTCGCCCAGCTCAGGGCCGGTCGAAACGATGATCGTCACGGTGCTGCCCTTGTTGGCAGAACCCGTCGGCGACTGCCTGATGACGTAGCCCTCGTCCACGTTGCTGCTGCTCTCGTAGCCGTAGTCCACCACAAAGCCCTTTTCCTCGAGCATGCTCGCGGCGGTGTACGAATCATAGCCGGTCACCTCGGGGATGGCCACGCTCTCGACGCCCTTGGACAGCTGGTAGGTGACGGTATCGCCTTCCTTGGCGGTCGTCCCCGCCTCGGGGGTCTGCTGGGCGATAAGCCCGTTTTCCACCTCGGAGTCATAGACGGAGTTGCCCGCCTTGCCCACCAGGTTCTTCTCGGCCAGAAGCTCCTCGGCCTCGGCCGGGGTCTTGCCGCGCAGGTCAGGCACGTCAACGCTCTTTGCCGGCTCCGGCCCCTTAGAGATCCAGATGTTGATCTGCGTGCCGCGCGCCATCTGCCGCTGCGGGTCGGGATCCTGGTCCATGACCTTGCCGCGCTCCACGGTGGTCGAATACTCCTCGCGCACGTTGCCGCGCTCAAAGAAGTCGGTGTCGTCAATGGCGATGAGCGCCTCCTCCTGCGAAAGGTTCAGCAGGTTGGGGACGGAGCGCGTCGCGTTGCCGGCGGCAAACATCTGCAGCGCGGCATAGGCGGCGACGCCCAGGGCGACAAGCGCCGCCAGGATGCCAAAGATGGTGCGGCGCCTGCTCTTGCGCTTCTTGCGCTCGGCCTCCATCTGGGCGTGCTCGGTCGCGGTCAGCGGCCGCGACTTGCCGCTCGTGTCGACACGGTCGACCGTGGGCATCACGCCCGTGCTCGTGTGCGTGTCAATGACAGGCGCCACATGCGTGGTCGTGAGGTTGAGGCCCGCCGTGGCGGCGTTGACGGCCTGGATGCGGCCGGACAGGTAGTCGCGCAGCACGCGGCCCAGCTCGTCAGCCGTCTGGAAGCGGTCTGCCGGGTCCTTCTGCATGCACTTGAGAATGATGCTCTCGAGCGAGGGGTCCACCGCGGGGTTGATCTGGCTCGGCGGGAGCGGCATCTCGTTGACCTGCTTGAGGGCGACGGAGATGGCGTCGTCACCGTCAAAGGGCACGCGGCCGGTCGCGGCCTCGTACATGACGATGCCGAGCGAATAGATGTCGGTGGTGGGGCCGAGCTCCTTGCCCTGCGTCTGTTCGGGGGAGACGTAGTGGGCGGTGCCCAGCACGGAGTTGTCGGTGGTCAGGTGGCTGTTCTTTGCGCGCGCGATGCCGAAGTCCATCACCTTGATGTTGCCGTCCTGCTGGACCATGATGTTCTGCGGCTTGATGTCGCGGTGGATGATGTCGTGCCTGTGCGCGGTGGAGAGCGCCTGCGCAATCTGCGAGCCGATCTGCGCCACCTTCTGCGGGTCAAGCGCCCCGTGGCGGCGGATGCCGCTCTTGAGGTCGATGCCGCGCAGGTACTCCATGACGATGTAGTAGGTGTCGCCATCCTTGCCCCAGTCGTACACGCTCACGATGTAGGGGCTCTGCAGCGCGGCTGCCGCCTGCGCCTCCTGCTTGAAGCGTGCGGCAAACGACTCGTCAGACGCATACTGCGGAAGCATGGTCTTGATGGCCACGGTGCGGCCAAGGACCTCGTCCACCCCTCGGTAGACCGTGGCCATGCCTCCCGTGCCTATCTTGTCTTGGACTGTGTATCGTCCGCCTAAAACCCTACCAGCCATCGTTAGCGCTCCCTCGTCCCGAACGCGGTCAATCTCTCAAGAAGTCGTGCAAGAGGTGTCAGTCTGTCCGTCTCTCTGCACGGGTGTCCGTGAATCAATCCGCCCATCACGCCACCCCCGCTTGCACGTTGATGCACGTGGCCAGAACCTCGCCCGCCAGGTAGGCGGCGACGCCGCTCACGTCCTCGTCGCCACCCTCGATGTAGACCGAGATGGCAAGCGTGGGCTGCTCGACCGGCGCAAAGCCAATGAAGGCGGAGTTGGAGTAGGCGGCGCCCGTCTCGGCAGAGCCGGTCTTTCCGCCCACGCTCACGCCCGAGATGCGCGCGCCGGTGCCGGTGCCCGCCTCCACGACGTCAAACATCGCGCTCTTGACCTGCTCGGCCGTCTGCGACGTGACGGGTTGGCCAATGCTGCGCGGGCGTGCGGAGGATACGGTCGCACCCTCGGGCGACAGGATGTGGTCCACCACGTAGGGGTTCATCGCGATGCCGCCGTTTGCGATGGCCGCGGCCACCACGGCGTTCTGCATGACGGTGGTCTGCGGGCCGGCGGGGCTCGCGTGCTCGCCCACGGGCTGCCCGCAGGCGGCCCAGGCGGTCTCCCACGTGGTCATCTCTGCCGGGTCGGGCATGAGCGCGGCCTCGGAGTAGAAGTCCTGGCCTAGGCGCTGGCCGTAGCCAAAGGCGCGGGCGTAGCTCACGAGAGAAGAGGCGCCCAGGTCCATGCCCACCTGCGCATACACGGTGTTGGCGGAATACATGAGCGCCTCGCGCAGCGTGAGCGACTCCCATTCCTCGTCGTAGATGTTGCGCACGGTGGCGTCATCCACCGGCAGGGTGGCGGGAGCTGCGTAGCTCGTGTCGAGGGTGGTGATGCCCGCGTCAAGGGCGGCTGCGAGGCTGACCACCTTGAAGGTGGAGCCGGGGGTGTAGAGCGCCTGCGTCGCGCGGTTGAGCAGCTCGCCCTCGGTGCTGTCACTCTCCATGATCTCGCCGATGTTGCCATAGCTGAACGTGGGCGCGGAGGCCTCCGCCAGCACGGCGCCCGTCTCGGGGTTGAGCACCACGATGGCGCCGCGGTACCCCGCAAGCGCCTCCTCGGCCGCCTGCTGCATGCGCGAGTTGATGGTCAGCACCACCGAGGATCCCGGCTGGTCGATCCCGGCCAGCGAATAGAGGGCGTTGGTCCAGTTGGAGTAGTCAGAGTGGCCCGTGAGCACGTCGTTCATGGACGACTCCACGCCCGAGGCGCCGTACTGCGTGGAGAGGTACCCCACGAGGTTGGTGGCCACGTTGCCCTGCGGATACGAGCGCACGTAGCTGCCGTCGCCCTCGTCCGAAAGCACCGACTCCGCAAGGGTCACGCCGTCCGAGGTGATGATGGAGCCGCGCTGCACGCGCGAGCTGCGCACGATGGTGTGGTTGTTGATGGGCAGGTTGCGGTAGTAGTCCGCCTGGATGACCTGGATGAGCGTCAGGTTGGCGATGAGCGCCGCAAACATTAGCGTGAAGGTGGTGATGAGGACGGTCAGGCGGTTGCCCAGGGCCACGCGGCCCAGCACGCCGGACTCGGGCGTGTCCATGCCAAAGGAGGCACGTGCGTGCGCCCCGTGGACCATGGCGCCCACGCGCCCGGCAAGCCCGCGAGACACGACGCTTTGGCTGTTGCCCATCTCGATCTGCGCCTCGCGGCCCGTGCCCTCGTCGCCGGCGCGCAGCAGCAGGCCGACGATGATGAAGCTGGCCAGAAGCGAGCTGCCGCCCTGGCTCATGAAGGGGAGCGTGACGCCCGTGAGCGGCAGGAACTTGGTGACGCCGCCCACGATGATGAAGGCCTGGACGGCGATGGCGGCCGTCAGGCCGACCGCCGCGAAGGCGGACGAGTCGGACTTGGCGCGCGCGGCCGTGGTCAGTCCGCGCACGGCAAAGAGCATGAACATGATGAGCACGCCGGCGCCGCCCAGAAGGCCCATCTCCTCGCCGATGGCCGAGAAGATGAAGTCGGACTCGACGACCGGGATGAGGCGCGGAAGGCCCTTGCCGATGCCCGTGCCCACCAGGTCGCCGTCTGCCAGCGAATAGAGGGACTGGACGATCTGCAGGCCAGAGCCCGAGGGGTCCTTGAAGGGGTCGAGCCAGATCTGCACGCGCACCTGCACGTGGCCAAAGAGCTTGTAGCACACGAAGCCGCCCAGGAGCAGCAGCGCAAACGATATGATCACGTAGCTCACGCGGCCCGTCGCCACATAGAGCATGATCACGAAGAACGTAAAGAACAGCAGGGCCGAACCCAGGTCGCGCTCAAAGACGACGACCAGGAGCGACAGGCCCCACATGACGAACATCGGCATGAGCATGTGGGGCTGCGGGATGGAGAAAGGCCCAAGCTTTATGGCGGAGGCGGAGAGCATCTCGCGGTTGTCCGCCAGGTAGAAGGCCAGGAAGAGCGCGATGAGCACCTTGGCGAGCTCGCCCGGCTGGAACGAGTAGCTGCCAAAGGTGATCCAGAGCTTGGAGCCGCCGTGCTCGGTGCCCACGAGCATGGGCAGCACGAGCAGAAACACGCCGGCGGCGCCGATGGTGTACTTGTATTCGGCCAGATCGTCGATGCTCGGCACGGCCACGAGGGTCACGACCATGGCGGCGACCGCCACAAAGAGCCACATGAGCTGGCTGGACGCCATGGGCGGCGCAAGCCTCGTCACAAACGAGATGCCGATGCCCGAAAGCACAAAGGTGATGGGCAGGATGGCGGGGTCTGCGCCAGGGGCGAGGCGGCGAATCGCCAGATGTGCCACGGCAAAGGCGCCAAAGAGACCCAGCGGCACGGACAGCGACGAAAGCGACAGCTCCACCGACATGTTGACGAGGTACATCGCATACAAGAGCGTGACCGGCACGGCGGCAAAGACGAGCAGCAGGAGCTCGGTGTTGCGGCGGGTGCTCACGAAGGTCTCCATCAGCGGCGCACCTCCCCTGCAAGGACGGTGCGGCCAGCGGCCTTGGACGCCTCGGCGGGGTTGGCCTCTGCCTCGGCGGAGCTTTCGGCGGTCTCCTCGTGGGTGACGGGCGTCGCCTCGGAGGGCTCGGTGTCACCCGTGGCCTTGTCGGCGGCGTCTGCCGCCGCGGTCTTGTCTACGTCGATCTGCTCGCGGTAGCTGTCGACGGTGGCTGCGGCCTCCGCCTCGGACGAGACGACCACGCCCTCGTTGAGGGCCTTGACGGTGGCCTCGGGCAGGTCCTTGAGCTCGACGGAGGTCGTCTCGACAAGGCTGTAGAGCGGGTGCCCCAGGAAGTCCGCGTGGACGCCCTGGTAGATGCCGACGGTCCGCCCGTTGACGCCCACAAACCACGAGCGGCGGACAAAGAGCGCGCCTGTGGCCATGATCAGGGCAAAGGCGATGGTTATGAAGAGCAGGCCGCGGAAGAGCGCCATGCGGCCCAGCGTGCGGTGCTGCTCGATGGTGCCGTCGTCCAAGACGTCGACCACCACGACCGACACGTTGTCGTGCCCGCCTGCCGTGAGCGCGGCGGCGACCAGATTGTCGGCCGCCATCTGCGGGCTGGGGGACGACACGGCCACGGCCTCGATCTCGGAGTCCTCCACCATGGAGGAGAGGCCGTCAGAGCACAGGATGATGCGGTCCCCGTTGGAGACGTCGATGGTGAAGTGGTCGGCGTACATGTCGGGGTCGGAGCCCAGCGCGCGCGTGATGACCGAGCGCGACGGGTGGACGCGCGCCTCGTCTGCCGTGATCTCTCCCGCCTCGACAAGCTCCTCCACGTAGGAGTGGTCGTGCGTGAGGCGCACGAGCGTGCCGGAGTGGAGCAGGTAGATGCGCGAGTCGCCCACGTGGGCGATGGCCATGTGGTTCTCTTCGATGAGGGCGCAGGTTGCCGTGCAGCCCATGCCCTCCTTGCCCTCGCCGTTGGCGGCGCCTTGGATGACGGCGGCGTTGGCCGCCTCCACGGCGGCACCCAGCAAGATGTCGTCGGCATGCTGCGGCGCGTGCGCGGCGATGGTGTTGACGGCGATGGAGCTGGCGACCTCGCCGGCAGCGTGGCCTCCCATGCCGTCGCACACGGCAAAGACGGGCGGACGCACCAGGTAGGAGTCCTCGTTATGCTCGCGCACGAGGCCCACGTCGGTGCGCGCGCCCCACGACAGGTGCGCGCTCGAGCCGGTCTCGGTGTAGGAGTCCTCGCGTGCCGCGACGGGCAGGATGTCATGGCCCGGGCTCATGATGGGCTCCGGCGTGGGTGCGTCGTCAGTCGAGGCGCCAAGGATATGTTTAAGCTGGTCAAGCATGGGCTATCGCCTGGTGGCTCGCATGACGGTGTCGCCGACCTGGATGTCGTCGCCGTCGCGCAGCGTGACGGGCTGGCTGATGGGGTGGCCGTTCACCAGCGTGCCGTTGGTGGAGCCCAGGTCCTCGAGCACCAGGGCGGGACCCTGCAGCGTGAAGCGCGCGTGGGTGGCGGAGACGTACGGCTCCTCGATGACGATGTCAGAGGAGGGCGAGCGGCCCACCACGACGGGTCCGAGGATGTCGACGTGCAGCCCGCGGATGCCCTTTGCGCCCTTCTCGATGTCTATCGACCAGATGGCGGCGTCGCGGCGCTGTCCGCGGACCAGCCCGATTCCCGTGCGCATGGTTGCGAAGAGAAACAGGTACAGGCAGATGACGAGCAGGATGCGGCCTGCAAAGAGCACGAGATCTATCATAGGGCCTCCCTGAACTCCAGGTTCATGAGGCCAAGGGTGATGAGGTCACCGTCATGCAGCTGGCACTGCGTGATGTCGATGTCGTTGACGAGGGTGCCGTTGGTCGACCCCAGGTCGCGGGCAAACCAGGTCCTGCTCGCCTCGTCAAAGGTCAGCTCGACGTGGCGGCGCGAGATGTTGGGGTCGTGGAGGACGATGTCGCAGTGCATGCGCTCGCGGCCGATGACCGCGTGCGGCGCGACGCCGCGATACGTGCGTCCGCTCTGGCGGTCGACCAGCAAGAACGAGGGAACGCTCTCCTCGTCGGGCGCCTCGTCCGCGGAGGGCGCCTCCACCGGCGTGACGCGACGCTGCGTGAGCGGCACCTCCACCTCGGGGACGCTGAGCTGCGACGCGCTGATGTTGTTGTCAAGGAAGTCCACGGGGACGATGTCGAGCCCCATCGAGGCGGAGTCGTCGAGCATCGAGGGGCTGACGGGAGCCTCGGGCGTGATGGGCGTCGCGGGCGCGACGGCCGGCTCGGCGTCGAGCGCGGGGTCAGGCACCGCGCTTGCGGTCGGAACGTCGGCGGCGCTGTGTCGCGGGGGAAACGCGCTGATGACAGGCAGCGAATCCAGGTCAAACGCGTGCCTGGCGGCATGGTCGTCCGTCGCTGCCCCGGCAATGTCCTCTGCGGTCGGCAGGGGGAGAAGCCCGTCGTCAAGCGCGGCGTGCGCCGCCACTATGGCAGGCGCCACGTGCGAAGCTGCCGGTATCTCGTGCGGTGCGGGGGTGGTGGGGACGTCCGCGGATGCCGCGTGGTCCGTGCGGCGGGTCGGCCGGCGACGGGCGTGCACGCCGCTGCGGTCTGCCGCGGCCCCGCCCACGGCGGACGAGCCAGAGAGAAACGCGCGCTCCTCGGCACGCAGGCGCTCCAGGGTCTGCGCGTCGATGTTCTCGGCAAAGACGGCAAACTTCCCGCTGCGCAGGGACGGGTCGACCAAGAAGCGCGCCAGCGGCTCTCCCACAAAGACGTAGTCCTTGCCGCGCGCCTGCGACTCGATAAACGAGACGAGCTCCTGTGTGAGCTGCGGATAGAGCGGACGCATGGCAATGTCGTCGCTGGGCGAGACGAGCACGGTATAGAGGGCGGGCGCCGTGTCGACACCATCGATGATGAGGGTTTCGGCCTCCATCTGCTTTGCCGCGCTCTTGGCGAGGCGCCTGAACGAAATGGGTGCAACATAGCCCTGCGGCGCGCCGCCAAAGGCGTCGCTCACACGGCTTTCGAAAGCTTTAAACAAGTTCATAGTCGTCATCCTCCTGGTCTTCCTGCGGTGGACCGCACAGAACAGTCGCGATGCTCACAAGCACACATAAGACTACCGCAATCCCGGTGTTGTCCCAGGTGGGGACGAGCCATATACCAGCATTTTCCACTCGGACTGCGAGAAGCTGTGTGGCAACCAAAATGCCGCATCCCACTATCTGTCCCACGATGGAGCAGGCACTTGTCGGACGGAAGCGCGTGATTGCCGAGGTCACGAGGGCAGCGCAGGCGCAGCCCGCAAACGCTATCCAGGCGCTGGGCGAAAGCGCGAGGCCCAATAGCGCATCGGTGACCTCCACGGCAGAGAAGCCCGACGTGCGCCCGATGGCAAAGACCTGCCCCACGATCCAGCCGGCAATGCCCGTCGCAAAGGCCGAAAGCGGCGAGAGGAACGCGCCCGACCAGGCCGCGCCTGCGATGGGGTTTGCCAGGCAGCAGGGGAGAAGCACCCCCGGCGTGGTGCGGTGGTCGCCCGTTCCCACCAGCGCCCACCACGAAAGGAGGAGCGTGCCCAAGAGGATGGGTAGAAGGATCGCCGCCGCGCCGCTCGTGGTTGTGAGCAGCGCAAGGAGCATCGCCACGATGGCGAGCGCGCTCCCGAGCGGGGGCCAGAGCGCCGCCACGCCCGCAAAGACGGCCGCGCCGATGTAGGTGGTCGTCTCGGCCACAAAGAGGTAGCGCAGCACCACGAGGCCCACAAGCGCGCTGGTCAGGGCTGCCGTTCCGCGCGTGATGAGGGGCTCGATCCAGGGGTAGCGGAAGTACACGGGAAGCCGCTCGCCCTCCCAGACGTCCTCCTCTTCCTCGCCTTGGCCGGTCTGGGAGAGCAGGTGGCGGATGGAGTCCGCACCTGCGGAGATGTCGCCGAGCGTGAAGGTGAGCTCGTTGGCGAACTCCGTCACGGAGGGCGTGCGCATCGACGCGAGGGGAGCGAGGGCCCCCAGAAGCGCCTGCTCGCTGATGCCCTCGGCGTCCGGGACGGACTTCGAGATCTTGGTCTTGGGGCCGCGCTCGATGAGCTTGAGCGACTGCTCGGCTGAGGTGGCCGCAAACGGGTTGGTGCCCGTCAGGGACTGCCAGACCACCACGCCGAGCGAAAAGACGTCGGAACGCTCGTCCACGAGCTGGCCTTTTATCTGTTCGGGCGACATGTAGCCCACGGTTCCGCCGCGTGCGTCGCCAAAGCCGGTGGCGGAGGCGAGGGTCGCCATGCCAAAGTCGCAGATCTTCACCTGTCCGTTGCGCTCGACGATGATGTTTGACGGCTTGATGTCCAGGTGGAGGACCCCGTTTTCGTGCGCAAAGGCCAAGGCGTCGGCCACGCAGCTCACCACGTAGGCGCATTCGTCCCCCGTGAGGGTGCCGCCCTCGACGCGCGCGAGCAGCTCTGCCAGGTTCAGTCCGTCCACGTACTCCATGACCAGGTAGGCCCAGCTGGCGTCCGTCTCAAAGTCAAACACCGTGACGATGTTGGGATGGGCGAGCAGGCAGGCGGTGCGTGCCTCGCCCAGGGCCTCCGCCACGGTCGATGCGGTGGATGGGGCGCCTGCTACGGCAAGCGGCATGCGCTTGATGGCGACGCGACGCTGCAGGCGCGTGTCCCAGCAGGTCAGGACCGTGCCAAAGCCTCCGGTGCTGCGCGCGTCCATGACGCGGTAGCGACCGAGCACCAGCTCGGGTTTTCCCAGGTAGGTGCTATCGGACAGCAGAGACGACTGCGGATGTGTAAGGGTAGAGTCTGGCACGGCCTCCCCTTGGTGTGTTTGAGCTTCGATTCTTGCCGTGATAGGTGCTTATAAGGGTACCCGTTTGTGCTCCACAGTGCAAAGCGACACGAAAGGGTGATACGAAAGGGTGGGACCCTTTCGTATCGACACCTAAGGGCCACACCCTTTCGTATCGGTCCGCTGCGTGCTTCCCTTGCCAATTGGGAGAAAAGCAAAATTGACAGTTGCGAAACTCGTGTAGGTGGTAGTAATATATCTAGATGCGCGCGGGCGTGGCGGAATTGGCAGACGCGTACGGTTCAGGTCCGTATGGGGGCAACCCCGTGAAGGTTCAAGTCCTTTCGCCCGCACCACTGAACTCTCAGGCCCTCCGGGGCCTTTTTTCATATCTTCCCAAAGGGGTCCCACCCCTAGCGGTAGTTCACCTCCGCTAGGGGTGGGACCCCTTTGTGCTGTTGCGCTAGTTGTTGTCGCTGTCAAACTCCGACCAGCCGCTCTCGTCGTCAAAGAGGTCCCAGTCGTCAGGGGACTTCTCGTGGTTCTTGTAGATGGCGCGCGTACGGCGCTCAAGCACGAGCGCGATGATCAAGAACAGCACGATTCCGCCAATAATCAGGCAGATGACCCCCTGGCGAGAATTGAAGAGCCAAGAAAAGAAGTTGTTGATTGCAGCCATGTGTACCCCTCCTGCAAATGCATGCATTTCTCGCGCACAAGTATATACTTGATGGGCCTTCGTTCTACCAACACTACGTCCAAGGAGACGCACATGCTCGATATTAAGTTCGTTCGCGAGAACCCCGACGCCGTCGATGCGGCATGCGCCTCTCGCCAAAACGCTCACTGGGACCGTGAGCGCTTCTTTGAGCTGGACGCCGAGCGTCGCCAGCTGATCGTCGAGGTCGAGGGCCTGCAGGCCGAGCGCAACGCGGTTTCCAAGCAGATCGGCCAGCTCATGCGCGAGGGCAAGCGTGACGAGGCCGAGGCCGCCAAGGCGCAGGTCGCGGCCAACAAGGACCGCATCGCCGAGCTGGATGACAAGCGCGGTGCCGTCGAGCAGGAGCTCTTTGACCTGGTCGCCGGCATCCCCAACATCCCCGACGAGACCGTGCCCTACGGCAAGGACGACTCCGACAACCCCGAGGCACGTCGCTGGGGCACCCCGCGCGAGTTTGACTTCGAGCCCAAGGCGCACTGGGACCTCGGCCCTGAGCTGGGCATGATTGACTTCGACCGCGGCGTCAAGATCGCGGGCAGCCGCTTCTACGTGCTGGGCGGCATGGGCGCCCGCATGGAGCGCGCGCTCATCAACTTCATGATCGACATGCACACCAAGATCGGCTTCAAGGAGTGGTGGCCGCCCGTGGTGACCAACGCCGCCACGCTCTTTGGCACGGGTCAGCTCCCCAAGTTCGAGGAGGACCTCTACCACGTCAACCCCGACCTCTACCTGATCCCCACGGCCGAGGTCATGCTCACCAACCTGCATCGCGACGAGGTGCTTGACGGCGACAAGCTGCCCCTGTGGTACTGCGCCTTCACCCCGTGCTTCCGTGAGGAGGCCGGCAGCGCCGGCCGCGACACGCGCGGCATCATTCGCGTGCACGAGTTTGACAAGGTCGAGATGGTCAAGTTCGCCAAGCCCGAGGACTCCATGAACCAGCTCGAGAGCATGACCAACGAGGCCGAGGCCGTGCTGCAGGCGCTGGGCCTGCCGTACCGCGTGGTGACGCTGTGCACCGGCGACATCGGCTTCAGCGCGCGCAAGACCTACGACGTCGAGGTCTGGCTGCCCAGCTACAACAACTACAAGGAGATCTCCAGCTGCTCCAACTGCTGGGACTTCCAGGCGCGCCGCGCCAACATCAAGTACCGCGACCCGTCTGAGTTCAAGGGCACGCGCCTGGTGCACACGCTCAACGGCTCCGGCCTTGCCGTGGGCCGCACCATGGCCGCCATCATGGAAAACTACCAGAACGCAGATGGCACCATCACGGTCCCCGAGGCGCTGGTTCCGTACATGGGTGGGGTCGAGGTCATTCGCCCCGAAGACTAGTCAGCGAAAGGGCTCCATCGGGGAGCCCTTTTCTTTCCTCATTTATCGAACAATTGTTTTTGGATTGTGCTAATATTGAACAACAAGAAACAGGTGTTTGTGAGGAGGAGCCTATGGATCAGTTAAACCGGATGCGGGAGCTCGTTCGCGTGGAGGACGAGGCAGAGATGCGCGTGATCCTGATGGGCGAGGGGCCGGATGGGTCTCTTGTGCTGGAGGAGCGCACCGACGGGGAGCTGACGCTTGCTGCCTATGGAAACCTGACCTGCGTGCGCAGGGTCGCCGTTCCGCAAGGCGCCTGCTCGGCGGAAGAGGCCGCCGCGTTCTTTGGCGAGGGGGAGCCGTTCCTCTCTGACTTCCAGGACAGCCTGGATGCGCGGGGCATCGCATATTCCTTTGCGATGACCACCGGAAACGACATAGCCCTGCGCGTTGTGGACAGGGCGTGAGCTGTGGCTGCGTCCATCATTTCTTCAAAGTCGTGCTTGACTTAAGTGGCAGGTGAGTTATTCTATTCTGTGCACGCGGCGTTACCTCAGCTGGATAGAGGGTCTGACTACGAATCAGAACGTCGGGGGTTCGAATCCCTCACGCCGCACCACTTGAACTTCCGGGCCCCTCGCAAGGGGCCTTTTTCATGTCTATAGACAGCACTGGGGATTCGAACCCGTAAGGACTTTAGGGTTATAGGACAAAATGTGTGTCCGTTTGACCCCTGTTTAGCCCCATCTACCTGCATAAACGACCCTCTCAAAGTTGATTCCGCCCAACTTTGAGGGTGGACAGAATGTGTGTCCGATTCCCGACG
>Ga0256405_10002619_pt1 | contig 40368 bp, 32 predicted proteins | sample RumenRJG_02DNA_FD_189096 | JGI IMG/M metagenome (GOLD analysis project Ga0256405, IMG submission 189096) | Bovine rumen microbial communities from Lethbridge, Alberta, Canada - RJG_02 | ecosystem: Host-associated > Mammals > Digestive system > Stomach > Rumen | place: Canada: Alberta... | reverse complement strand
CAACAGAATCAGTATGAGTCCATAAATATTTAATCAAAACATTTTGGCGTGTGAATAATCTCATGTATAATTTCTAACTTTGCAATGAATTTGTGTCAGGTGATGGCGATAGTATCTAATTGCATGGCCCAATCCCTTAAAGAACTTTTTTTCAGACAATCTGAACATGAAGATTACGTTAATTAATAGTGCGCGTTATCAAGAACTGTCAAATATAAACTATGATAAATATTTTGTAATAGCAGCGATTGAATCATCAAATTGGAAAGATGGACAATCTGAATATACTTTTACCCATAATTGGCCCGTCCCTAATCACTATATTCAGGTGACTGGAATTTATGATGATAAAGGCATTACATTTTGGCATTGGGGTAAGGATAATAATCACTCAACAAATGTAGACACCTATTTTATTTTCAAAATCCAGAAACCATGAATCGTATATATTTAGCATTAAAAATTTTAACAGTTTGTTTGCTTGTAGTAGTGATTCTTTTACTCTATACCTCTTGGGGACGCAGACGTCCGATTGATTATAGAATAGAAGATGTTTATGCTGAAAGGATTATGTTAAGTAATTCAATCTGTCATGGACATCAACATTATGTAATCCACTTTGTTGTCTCTCCTGTTCATTATGAATATGGATTTTGGATAGGAGGGGCAAAACCCTATACTAACGGAAGTGTTGATAGTATATTGGATGTTTCCATCGAATCAGGGGGAACCAAACAATTGGAAGAACATATCTTAAATGTAGAACCCATGTGTGGAAACACACAGGAAAGACTTTGCCTATCTGTTGATTCACTTCATGTCACAGTTCCCTCCCATAGCACAATTCAAAGAGTCAAAAATATCCTACAAACAGGGGCTGATATGGAACACAATCATTATTATAATTTCCCTCAAGATTATTTCATTTCATTAGATAGCCTCTCACCCATGCCACAATATGTTATTGTTAAATTTTCAGATAGAGAGATTAGAAGAAAAGTGAAAATGGCGGAATGTCAAATAGTTTCTCAAACGATTAAAGATTGAACAATGAAAAAAGGCCTTCCCCAAAGCATGCGTACTTGTCTCGTTTATATCACTCATAAGATGGATGATGCGATATACCGCTATCTGTCTTGGCTGATGAAAGAAACGGAAGGCGTAATGGATATGTTGGTGTTGTATGATCAGGCTTTTCAGCCCATCAGCCCTACAGATTTTACTGCCATTCGTTTCGTATTCTTCGATTCTCGTGATTTGAGGAATTTCTTTCATCAAGGGAACAGACTACTGCCTAATCCGTTGGTGGCACTTTTCGAATGTGCGAGCCATGATCCTTATGAGCAATATCTGCTGATGGAGAACGACATCGTGCTGAATGGAAGTTTTCGAGAATTTGTCCAAAAGATAGCTGAAAAAGGAACGGCTGATTATATCCATATCGCTACTGATTTGTTGGGAAGTCCTCAAGAGCATTGGCCTATCAAATACATCAAAGATAACCCTTGGGAAGATGTACGTTTCTCGTGGTGTCAACTTTTCTATGTGAGCCACCGTTTCCTGATGGATTTGGATGCTTTCATGAAACAAAATGACTCCATCTATTATGAGTTTCTTCTTCCGATGATGGCATATAATGGTCACTATGTGGTGAAACAGTTTGAGAATTATGGATACCTGTTTCAAGTGTCATGGGGTCCGGCAGAAAAATATGAAACCATGTATCTTCATTGCAGAACAGAAAAAACTTTCTATCACCCTATTAAGAAAATGGAGATTGTGAACATTGAGTAGTGACAATGAAAAAGAAATACAATTATCTGATTGTTGGCTCAGGCTTGTATGGGGCGACATTCGCACGACTTGCAACAGACAGCGGCAAGCGGTGTTTGGTGATAGACAAGCGTCCCCATCTGGGCGGCAATGTGTATTGTGAGAGGGTGGAAGGCATCAATGTGCATCGGTATGGTCCACATATCTTCCACACTTCCAACAAGAGGGTGTGGGAGTTTGTCAATCGGTTTGTGGACTTCAGCCGTCATAGATGCCTCTATCTCACGCAACGAGTCGAACCGCTGGATCACCGCATACAGCATTGTCAGCAGATGGGTGTAGCCATCGAAGCTCTTTACATACTTCTTACCGCCGTGTTTACGGCTCATTTCGACGATTTTTTCACGGTCCAGCGATTTTATCAACTGACCATATATCGGCTGTCCGAAGAAATTACTACTTTTACTCATCGGTTATTCTTTTTTGTGTGGTAACTTAAAGATAACCGAAAAGGGCTGAATCCTGCAAGGGAATCAGCCCTAATTTTTCTGCTGCACTCTAAAGTTTAGCGGACAGTAATAATTGTTATTTTCATTTTGCTTATTGTTTAATTTTTATGGAGATGCACACTATGAGAGATGCTGAAAATGATGCAAAGTTAACAATTTCTGCACAAATTAATGTCTATTTAATACTTGTTTCGTATTTTTTTCCTTAACTTTGTATGAATTTTAATCTTAACAAACACTTAAACAAATGGAGAATCTTAATGTAAAAGGACGCTTCTTGTCCGAAAAGCAACTTGAGATCATCGTTGCTTTCTTTCTTGGCGTAACAGCCCTCCTGTCTGCATGGGCTTCATGGATTGGTTCATTGCATGGTGGCAATCAATCTACTAATTACACTATGAGCAACAACCTCGCTTCTGAAGGCAACTCAGAGTATGTGGCAGACTTGCAGCACATGAACAATGACATGGGTATCTGGGGTCAGATCAGTACTCTCATGGTAGATGAGAAGTTCAGTGCTGTCGATACCAGCGGCAAACTGGCAGAAAAGGCTCAGTATCTCTTGAGCAATGCCAACAATGAGGCATTCATCGATGCTGTGGTATGGGCTATGGACGAGACTGCAAAGAAGGATGATGGCAGCATCGTAAGTCCTTTCGAGCAGGAAGGTCTTATTGAGTCGTATTTCGTAGATGCAGATTCACTTCTCGCTGAATCGCAGACTGTGCTCGAACAGGGTAAGCAGGACAATGCCAATGGTGATGCCTACAACCTCGTGACTGTCATCTACACTGTCGTACTCTTCCTCCTTGGTATCGTAGGTACATTAAAGTTGATGCCTAACCGCGAGATTCTTCTTGGTTTCAGCGTCCTCTGCTTCCTGATAGCTACCATCTATATGTTCACTATCCCTATGCCTACAGGATTCAGTCTGCTCAATTTCTTCTAACATAGGTAAAGTCTTTTAGATAACAAAGAGGGGGGCGTTTCTGCAATGGGGGACGTTTCTCTCTTGCAAAACACGTGTGCAAGAGAGAAACGTCCCCCATTGCAGAAGTGTCCCCCATTGCAATTGTTCTCGTTTTTGTCACCCTTGTCTAATAGCAAAATGGGGTAGTTAGGTATTGAAAACACACTTATTCTTCGGTTTTATCGCTCATTATAATATATATATGGGTAAAATTGTGTAAATTTGCAATGTTTTTGGATATTATACAAACAGATAATTCAAAAGGATGTCCGCCGTGTATCCAATGATACCATGACGGACATCCTGAAAAGCATCCACATTACAAAAACATTGATGGTCATGCTTGCTGGAAAGTAGGTGTGACGGGTGGTGTGTCGTATGCTTTTTTTCACTCTCACACCGTTCACTGTGTCTTTTCTGTTTGACCTCAGAACTGCACCAAGATGCGGAACACCTTGCCTGGGTTCTCGCTCCACCAGCGCATGGTCTCCAATGCCTCTTCGGGCTGGATGACCTTGGTGATGAGTTCATCGACCGGGCATGTGCCGCGCTCCAGATAGCGGATGACGCCTCGAAAGTCTTCGGGGGTGGCGTTGCGTGAGCCTCGGATGTCGAGTTCTTTCTGCACAAAGAGTTTGGTCTGGAAGGTGACATCGCTCTTGGCATAGCCGATGCATGCCACGCGACCTGTGAAGGCGACTTCGTTGACAGCCATCTGGTAGGTGAAGGGGTTGCCCACGGCTTCGATGATGACGTCGGGACCGAAACCTCCAGTGAGGTCTGCCAGACGCTGGTGTACGTCTTCCGTCTTGGTGTTGATGGCGTAGGCTGCTCCCATCTGTTTTGCCAAGGCGAGTTTCTCGTCGTCGAGGTCGGCAGCAATCACAGTGGCACCACGGGTTACGGCACGGACAATGGCACCCATGCCCACCATCCCGCAACCGATGACCATGACTGTATCGACGTCGGTCACTTGGGCACGGCTCACTGCATGGAAGCCTACGCTCATGGGCTCAATCAACGCGCTGGTCTTGGCTGAGAGTGTGCCGGCTGGTATGATTTTCTCCCAAGGCATCAGGATGTATTCCTTCATGGCTCCGTTGCGCTGCACGCCGAGGGTCTCGTTGTGCTGGCAGGCATTGACTCTGCCGTTGCGGCAGGAGGCGCAGTGGTTGCAGTTGGTGTAGGGGTTGCAGGTGACGACCATGCCGGGCTTCAGGTTTTCGGGCACTTCGCTACCTACGGCTTCGATGATGGCGCCGATTTCGTGTCCAGGAATGACAGGGTTGAGAGCCATGGTGTTTCTGCCCATGAAGGTGTTGAGGTCGGAACCGCAGAAACCGACATATTCCAGTTTCAGCAGCACTTCGTTCGCTTTCGGTGCAGTGGGTTTCTCTACGTCAATGATGTTCAGTTCTTGTGAATGAGAAATTTGTATTGCTTTCATTTTTTATGAGTTTAAGTGTCCTTTAACAACAAAGAAGTTGAGCACTTGCGAGAATTGGATTATCTTATTCTTGTAAATGCTCTGTATCCGTAGATGATAATCACGATGAAGCAGATGAGCGGCAGTATGAATGACATGTTGATGGCTGGCATGCCCCAGATGGTGCCTTGGTCAATCATGAGTCCCTGGAGGGGGGGCATCAGTGCACCGCCTACAATTGCCATGACGAGGAAGGCTGCACCAAGGTGGGTGTCTTTGGTATCGACATTCTCCAAGGCAATGCCGTAGATGGAGGGGAACATGATGGACATGAAGAGGCTGATGCACACAAGGCTGTAGAGTCCTCCCATGCCTTCGATGCAGATGGCTCCAAGGGTGCACAGCGATGCTCCTACACCAAAGATGGTGAGCAGTCGGCGTGTGTTCACGTAGCGCATGATGTAGGTGCCAACGAAACGTCCCAGAAGATTTAAGGACATGGCTACGATGTTGTACATCTGGGCTGTTGCCTTATTGATGCCGAGGTGGTCGGCATATTGGATGATGAAGGTCCACACCATGATTTGTGCTGCTACATAGCATACTTGGGCGAACACACCTTCACGGTAGATGGTGTTGTGCCAGAGGTTGTGCATGGTCTCTTTGAGGGTGTGGGTCTGTCCTGCCGCCTTCTGTTCTTCGCTTTCGGTCTTTGGCATCTTGGTCAATGCAATGATGATCAGCACTGCCACGACCACGAGACCAATGGCTACGTAGGGGTTGCGGATGACTGCCAAGTCGTGCAGACGGATGTCAGCCTTCTCTGCTTCGGAGAGGAGGGGAAAGATGATTTGTCCTGCTGCGTCGCGCTTGTCGGAGAGCAAATGGGGCAGCACGATGAAGGATGCTACTGCCATGCCACTTAATGAACCTACAGGGTTGAATGCCTGTGCCAAGTTCAGTCGGCGGGTTGAGGTCTCTTTCTCGCCTAATGAGAGTATGAAAGGGTTTGCTGTTGTCTCTAGAAATGCCAAACCAAAGGTGAGGATATACAGTGAGATGCAGAAGAACGAGAACTCTTGCCACTCTGCGGCGGGAATGAAGAGGAATGCGCCTATGGCATAAAGCGCCAGGCCTAAAAGGATGCCGCTCTTGTATGAATACTTGCGGATGAACAGTGCTGCAGGAATGGCCATCGTGGCATAGCCTCCGTAGAAGGCAAACTGAATCAGCGATGCCTTGGCTGCCGACAGTTCCATTACCGTCTGAAATGCCGCCACCATAGGATTGGTGATGTCGTTGGCAAACCCCCACAGGGCGAACAACGACGTGATGAGGATAAATGTGAAAAGGTATTTTTTCGATACTAAAGGCTTTTTCATGATTGTTATGTATTAAATGGTTGATGCCATAGATAGAATCGTTCTGTACAAGGACTGATTATTCTGACATGTTTTTAATATAAGGTAATTTAGGTAAGTTTTTGAAACCGTAGAAATGTTCAGCATTCTTGCCGAGGAAGAGCGCTTTGTCCTCATCCGTCAGTTCTGCCGACTTGGTGATGAAATCATAAGACATCTTGTAGGTGATGGCTGTGATGGTACGAGGATAGTCGCTGCCCCACATCAACTTCTTCATGCCCACCCAGTCAGCGGCCTGCTTGATGCTGCGAATGGCTGAAGGGTAGGGGTAGAACTCTGCGTTGAAGAGCCATGTGATGCCGCCCGATTCAATCTTCACGTTCTCGCTTTCGCGTGCTAACAGCACTTGGCTCTTGAAGATGGGTGTAGTCACCATGCCGAAATGGCCAATTGCCACTTTCAGTTGTGGGCATTCCTGAATCACTTCCTTCATCTCGCCAATTTGCTTTTCTTCCTCGCCTAGGCACATGGACAGTACCAAGTGCTCGTCTTCCATATACTTGAAAACGGGCATCAATTCTAAAAGTGACTCCTTCATGCGGTGTCCAGGGAATGCTATGCCTTTCATTCCTGCAGCGTGCGCAGCCTTTGCTTCTTCGAGGTTCCATGCCATGCCCATGCAGAAAAAGCGCTCTGGGTATTGCTGTTGTACTTCTGTGAGATATGCGTTTTGGTTGCCGTCAATGACTTCCTGTACCACAACTGCGCCACCTACCTGCGCATAGTTCATGTTCGACAGCAGTACCTCAGCAGAGTTCTGCTCGTCAATCATGAACGGAGGCATCATCTGTACTTCCTCGTCCATAAAGATGCTTCTGCCATTCTTCATGGAAAGAATCCGTTTCCCGTCCACCCAGGTGTCTTGCTTCTTCCAGAGGTGAGTATGTGAATCGATAATGTTCATGAATGTATAATTTATAATGTATAATGGCCATGCGGTATGCTGGGAAACAAGGCAGTATCTTATTATACTTTTTTTTGACCCGTGGGGGTTCTTGCTTTTATTGTTTACTAAACATTTTATTTAGTTCCGCTAATTGATCTTTCGGTCTTTTTGTATCTTTTAGCGGTTTGTAGGGATACTTCAGATTGCTGAAATTTCTGTCGTTTTCTGCTAGCTTCCAGGCATCTTCGTCGTCAATACCCCAAAATTTTAAGATTTCTCTACATCCTATACGTATATATGGGCAGTTAAATCTCAATCCGTATCTTATTGCAGTTGCAGCTGTACCCATTATTGGGTATCTGTATAACAGGCAGTGTTTTTCTCCAACCACTATGTGTTTGGGGTCTTCAAGCAAATGTTTATACTTTATTGGGCCACTAGCTCTTTCTATTCTTTCCATTTCCCAGTACCTTTCTTGTTTTTCTTTGGTATCTAGAATATAGTCAAACAGTAGATAGAAGCAATCCCCTCTCTCTATTTTTTCCATTTCTCCTAATACACAGCTGTATGCTCCGATAAATCCTGCTTTTTCTGTAAAAAATTCTTTCTTTAATCCTTCAGTTTCTAATGCTATTAGAAATTTGAATTGTGGTTCAAGTTCCATGTAAATCTGATTCTAGATGAATTGTACATTATATATTAGGAATTAGCCCAACTTACGCGCTTTTGGTCGCCAATGATGTCCTGTACTTCCTTCACGAGTTCCCAGTCAGGCGCTTCGTTTGCCCATTGGATGTTGCGCTTCACGTTCTCGGGATTTGCCGAAGAGAACAGCGTGCCCACAATCCTTGGGTTGCTCACGGCATACTGGATGGCAAGCCGTTCGATGGGGTAGTTTTTCTCGGCGCAGCGTTGGGCAGCCTTGGCACAAGCCTCCACCAGTGGTTTGGGAGCAGGATGCCAGTCGGGCACACCACGCTGTGAAAGCAGACCCATGCTCAATGGCGATGCGTTGATGATGCCGATGCCTCGACTCTCGAAAAAGTCAATGAAGTCCGTCAGTTTGTCGTCGTTCAGACAGTAGTGGCAGAAGTTGAGGATGCTTTCCACTGTGCCCTCCTCAGAGTGTTCCACCACCCATTTCAAGTTCTCCAACTGCAGGTCGGTGATACCTACGTGCCCCACCAAACCTTTTTTCTTCAGTTCCACCAGTGCGGGCAGCGTTTCATCCACTACCTTCTGCAGGCCACCATCCATGTTGGCCTGAAACTCAATGTCGTGCACGTTGATTAAGTCAATGTGGTCAATGCCCAATCGTTCCATGCTTTCCTGCACACTCTCGGTGGCGCGCTTGGCAGAGTAGTCCCAAGTGTTCACGCCATCTTTCCCGTAGCGTCCCACCTTGGTGCTCAGGTAATACTTCTCTCTTGGAATCCGTTTCAGTGCTTTGCCCAGCACGGTTTCGGCTTTGTAGTGCCCATAATAGGGACTTACGTCAATGAAATTGATGCCACCTTCGATGGCTGCCTCCACTGCCTCGATGCTTTCAGCCTCTTTCGTGCTGCGGAACACGCTGCCCAGCGATGATGCGCCGAAACATAAATGGGAAATCTTCATTCCCGTCTTTCCCAGTTCTTTGTACCTCATGATTTCTTATGGGTTTTGGTTATCAATGTTGATGCAAAGTTACGGAGATTTCTCTTGGTGGCGTTGGACGATACGGTACGAGAATAGGATAAACTTGGCTTTTCGATGCCACTTGTCAGATGTGTTGCCTATATACCTGAGGAGTTGCCCCCGTCGTTCTCTTGAAAAGGCGGATGAAATAGGAAATGTCGCTGAATCCCAACTTGTATGCTACCTCCTTGACGCTGAGTTCTTCGGTGAGTAGCAGCAACTGCGCCCTCTCCATCTTCTTCAGATTGATGTACTGAAGTGGTGACAATCCAAACTCTCGCTTGAACAAGCGTGCCAGATAGGGCTTGGTCACACATGCCACATCTGCCAAAGCCTCCACATCGATGTTTTCGTAGATGTGGTGGTTTACATGGGCAAGCACCTTTGTCATTCGCTCGTTTCTCGTCCACATACGAGGGGCTGCATGATGTATGAACCGCGAGAACAGCGTCAGTGTCATGCCTCTCAACTCCATCTTCTGCCATAGCGGCATACTGTGATACCGCCTCATGTAGTCGGTGAACTGTGTGGTGTTGTCATACGACTTCGGGTTGCTTTCTGGCAGTTTTGCCTCAGGATGCCTTTTGCACATCCTTGCCATCAGTTCCATGTCACCCTCTTCTGCTTCCACCTCGGTCGGGAAGTCATACATCTCAATTATATTCGTCTCACTCTTGAAACCCTCATACACATGCAGGTAGTAATGCACAAACACTCCCTTGCATTCATAGGAGTGAACTGTGTGGGCGGGAATCATGTACAAGTGATTCGGATGCAGCCGCACTTTGCGCTCTGGCAGATGCAGCCAAGCCTCTCCCTGCGTCACATAATAAATTCTGGTAAAAGGCGAACTCACCCCCTGCCAGTTCCAGTCACCGTTGTGGTGCGCCAGCCCCACGTTCAGCATCTGCAAGTTCAGACTCTCAATAGGAAACTGCATCATGAACCACTTTTAGTTTTTTTATTCTCACCCCTTCACCACATTGGTGCCTAACGCAAACGCCTTCTCCATGTTGCCTGTGGTGCTGAAGATGTCGGCCTTGGCAGAAATGTTGTCAATGTAATTTAAAAGTTGCGCCTCGGGTATGCACGGAAGCACTGGGCTTCCAAACTCCAGTTGGCCGTGGTGAGCCAGCACACAATGGACAATGAAATTCACTTCCCTCTTGTCAATGTCCAGTTCGCGCAACAGATTGTTCAAATAATTGGCGGACATGTAGATGTGCCCCAAAAGGAATCCATTCTCTAACTTCTCTCCCTCTACGTTATATTCGCACAACTTGCCCCAATCGTGGAAAAGGATGCCAATGATGATGCGCTCCACCTTGATGTCTTCAGGATAAGGATACACGGGATAGATGCCTTCCAACAGGTGAAGCATCTGCCATGTGTGGTTCAGCAATCCACCAGGAAATGCATGATGCACACTCGTGGCGGCAGGATATTTGATGTATTTTGGAAAAAGTTCGTCAGCCTGGTTGCTGATGAAGTCGATGAGCACCTTGTCCTTGCAGAATCCGATGAGCGTCTTGATGGTCGCATCCCACACCTCACGCTTCACGGGACGCGGCACCAGATGATACAGCGGATGTTCTTCTGTGGGAAACGTACCTGCAATCATGTCCATGTTCGTTGCTGACTTTTTCCCCTGATTCTCGCGAATCGTCAAGAACCGCACCAATTGTCCCACCTTGGGGCCACTCGTCTTCGGCACGTCAAACACACAGATGTTCTCAATCTCCTCGTTGTTTGCCACCTTCAAGTTTACATAAGGCGAGTTGTTGCGAGCCACCGCATCTTGACGGCTCAACACGATAAATTCCTTGTTCATATAAGTTTTTGTGTGAATTCTTGTTGCAAAGTTAACGATTCTTCTTGTCGTGACCAAATCTTTTCCCGATAAACCAGAAAAAACACCGTGCATCTTGTCGTGGAGCGACAAAATGCACGGAGAATACTTGGAAGGAGAAGAAACTATTACCAACTGCTTCCGCTGTTGTAAGTGGTGATGGAGGCTTCAGTGCCACCGGTGGCAGAGGTGGCTCCCATGCCGCTCCAGATGGTTTCACTACCAACTGTTATACCTGTCTTGAGGGTGGTGGTGCCTGCAGTGGTGACGACGAGTGCACTACCGCCGGATGAAGGAGTCTTGAAGGCAAGGGCAAGGATGCCATTCGCATAAAGACCATACCATGTGTTGGCTGTCCATGTTTGTTTGCCGCTGCTTTGCTGGCCAGGACCGAAGCCTCCAAAGCCCCCACGTCCGTTATTGCCGTTACTGCTGCTGGAACTACTGGAGAGTTGGTAGCAGGTCTGGGTGGTCACGGCACCCGACTCCAGCCCTCCGATGGCGACAAGGGTGCCACCGCTGATGGTGAGGGTGCAATGCTCCTTGGCGTCAATGCCCACTTCGGGTGATGAGGCTCCAATCGCATAGACGATGCCACCTTTGATGGTGAAGTCGGCATTGGCATCGAGTCCGTCATTGCCTGTGGAGTAAGCACAAACGGTTCCTCCGCTGATGGTCATGACACCGCCTGAATTGATGGCGTCATCGGAGGATTGAGTGTAGATGGTGCCACTGGTGATGTTGAGCGCCCCTTTGGTCTCGATGGCTTCGTGGTAGGCGGCTTTCACGTTGAGGGTGCCGCCGCTGATGGTCATGGCGCCATCTGTCTTGATGCCCTTGGGCGATGACTTATAGTTGCTGGAGAGCCGCTCTGTCGTTCGCGATGAAGTGGTGGTGCTGATCTTGCTGCCAGAGTAATAGACGATTCCGCCAGATGTATTGATGCTGATGTCGCCATCGGTGATGAGGAATGTGCCATCGCCGCTGATGCCCTTGCCTCCTGCACCTTCGGCTGTGAGACCGAACGTGCCTCCACTGATGCTGATGTCACCATCGGCACTGATGCAGGATGATGCCTTCGTCTTGGATTGGTCGCTATCCCATTCGCCCCCTCCTGATGTGCTGATGGTCACTGTACCGCCCGATGCGATGAAATTGCCACTGGCTTTCAACCCTTTAGCTGCCGTGGCTGTCACATTTGCTGTGATGGTGCCATCGGTGATGTAAATGCTTCCCGAGTTTTCGTCTTCGTGGTCGGTGGTCTCGCTTGTGGCATCGGAGTCCTCGTCTATTTCACATTGAATGCCATCGTCATCGATGTTGTTGATACTGATACTACCACTTTCCATGAGGAAATACTGATTGCAGTTGAAGCCATCGGACACAGCACCTGTGACGTTGATGGTGCAGTTTTTCACAGTGATGTACTCACCCGCTTTGACGGCATGTTTGTATTGGCTCTTGACATTGAGGGTGCCTTTGCCTTTGAATTCGGCGTGTCCTTTCACATAGAGCGCCGCTTTCTGGGCAAGGTCGTCTGACGGACTGGCACAGTCGATCAAGGTGTTTTCTGTCCCTTTCTTCACACTGACATTGACACGTTTGCCATTCTGGATGTGGAGGGCTGCTCCTGAATAAACGGGCGTCTTATTGGTAAGCGAAACGCCATTGAGATCAATACTGCATTTGTATTTGCCGCTCATGTAAAACTCACCGTCGCTTGATGCGCCAGAAAGTGAATAGGTGATTTCGTTCCCATCCACATCGTCTGTGTTGCTCTGCACGATGCTGACATGAGCACCACTGACTGTGGGAGTGACGTATTGTGCCACATTGCCTGCCACAGTCACAGTGGCATTGGTGCTGTTGTAAGTGACGGCTACTTCGTTGTCAGTCACCTCGGAGTCATCGACATAAATCTTGTTGATGTCACTAATGGTGAACACCTTGCCACCGATGGTGAGTGTGGTGCCATCTTTGTAGGTCATCTCTCCGACTTTGGAAGCGGGGAAAGCATAAGTCACATTGTCCGTCACGACGTTCAGTGTCTGGGCAGATGTTGCCACAGCAATCAGTAAGAATAAGATGAATGTGATGTGCTTTTTCATTTGACTGTGATTTTAAGGGTTTTGTTCTTGCTTTTCACAACATAGATGCCCCGTTCCAGCGTGGCTTGGGCTTGTTTCATGCTCTCGTATTTCCCCATAGAGATGCCTGTCATGGTGAATACCTCCACAGGTTCGTTCATGGTTTCAGTCTGGGTGGCTTCCACACCTGCGGGGTCTGATGTGAAGAACATCTTGCTGAGGTCGGTGAGGGCAATGACTTTGCTTTCAGTGCCATTGCTGACTACCATGTTGCCATTTGAAAACGTGATGGTCAGCGAAGCTGATGCCAAAGTCTGTACGGTTCCATCATGGGTCTGGAACATCATGTAAGGGTAGTCTTCTGCTTGTGTGGTGGCTATTCCAAGGAGGGTTAGAATGGTAATAAATGTCTTTCTCATATTCTTTATATTGTTAAGTGTTCTGTATAAATGAAAGTTGAAGATAGACAAAGTTTGTTAGTCAATTAGTCTGTATATTATTAGCATCGTTTTGTTTTTCCAATGCAAAGGTAGAGACTTTTTCTGGGTCGTGAAATAGCTAAAAGATGGATTTATTTTGCAAAAGGTCGGATTTTTGTTGGCGGAGAGTTAAAAAATCCTTACATTTGTGGCGCTACTCACGTTTTAAGAGTCAGAAAGTTATGCAACATGAATACCGACACCCATTGGAATGGCAATATGGGCAAATTGTGGAGCGTGGACTTGTGGTCATAGATCATGTAACGTCGATGCCTGTTTACGGGGAACCTTATGTTTCGCCCCATCTGTTGATATGTCTGAATCAGCGTGGATGGGTGAAGGCGGAGTATGATATGCAGCCTGTGGAATTCTATCAATATGGGCTGTCGGTCGTTTTTCCCGATCATGTGGTGCTGGCTCGCGAATCTTCTCCTGACTATCTGGCAACTCTCGTGGTGGTGTCGAGGGATTTTCTGGAGACACTGAATCATCGCAGCACATACCGCAACCATTTGGAGTATCTGAGGAAGCCAGACTTCACGCTTACGAAGGAGCAATATGGGAATGTGCAGACTCTCATTGAAGTGTTGCGGATTGTGAGTCAAGTGGAATCTCCTGCCCGAATGAACATGCTGGCAAGCACGCTTGATGCCTTCTCGCAATTGGTGGATGAATATCGTTTCGCCAACGTTGGAAAGGCTATGCGTGAGAAACCACATGAACTGATATTTTCACGCTTTTGTGATTCCATTGCAACGCATTACTGCGAGTCGAAAGAGGTGCGTTTCTATGCTGAACAGCAACACCTCTCGCCAAAGTATTTCGCAACTGTCATCAAGAACGAAACGGGTATTAGGGCTGCCGACTGGATTGCCAACTACGTCATCATTCAGGCGAAGGAAATGCTTCGGCACCATCGTGCCATGAGCATTCAACAAATCAGCGATGCGCTCGGATTTTCCGACCAATCGACTTTTAGCCGATATTTTAAGAGCCATGTGCAAATAACACCTTCAGAATATAGAATACAAACATAAACACATACAACGATGAAATTGAAAGGCTTTACTAAACTATTATTGAGTGCAACGCTGCTTGGTGCCTCTGGACAGGCAGCAGCACAAAAAGAGATTTCGTTCGTAGTGACGAATCAAGAGCGACAAACGATTGACGGTTTTGGTGCCAGCGATGCGTGGAGTATGTGGCAGATAGGCACATGGAACGACTCCCTGCAAACCCGTGTGGCTGACTGGCTTTTCTCGTCTGAAACCTTAGCCGACGGCTCTCCTAAGGGCATTGCACTTTCCATCTGGCGATTCAATGCTGGAGCAGGTAGTGCCACACAGGGGGATGCTGCACAAATCAATCGTGACACACGCACTGAATATTTCGAAAAGCAGACAGGGCAACGCCGCTTCTTGCAACTGGCAAAGGAACGAGGGGTCCCAACATTTCTGGCATTTTACAATTCTCCTCCTGTTCATCTGACCCAAAATGGACTTGCCACTAACACGGGGCGTGACGGAACTTTCAACCTGCGAGAAGATGCTTACGATGACTTTGCTGCTTACATTGCCGATATGCTTCAGACAGCCGAAGAGGAGGATGGCGTCCACTTTGATTATGTGTGTCCTGTTAATGAGCCTGATGGACATTGGAATTGGATTGGCCCTAAGCAGGAAGGCACTCCTGCCACTAATCGCGAGGTGGCACATATCGCTCGTGAGATGAGTCGTGAGTTTCAACAACGGGGTATCGCTACAAGGATTCTGGTGAATGAGTCAAGTGACTTCCGTTGTATGTTTGCCACCCATCAGACGGATTGGCAACGTGGTTACGAGATTCAAGCCTTTTGGAATCCTGATTCTGCTGACACTTATGTGGGTGATCTGCCTAACATCGCTCCAGTGATGGCAGGGCATTCTTATTGGACTAATACACCGGTGCTTCGTCCTTCGGACCGTAACTACAAGCGGGTGGGGCTATATGGTTACAGACGACGTTTGAAAGAGGAACTGGACAAGGTCCCGTCTGTCGGATTTTGGATGACAGAACTTTGTATCATGTCCAATGACGAAGAGATTCATGGGGGAGGGGGCTTTGACTTTTCGATGGAAGAGGCTCTTTATGTGGCACGTGTGATGCATTATGACTTGACGGTTGCCAATGCTCGTTCGTGGCAGTGGTGGCGAGCAGCTGGAGGTAACTATAAAGATGGGCTCATTCGTATGTATCTGAAGGGTGAACGCACAGGAGGTCGCCGAGGACAGGGAAGGGCGATGGTGAAAGACAACATGGTGCGTGACTCCAAACTGATGTGGACTTTGGGCAATTTTTCCCGTTTCGTTCGTCCGGGAGCCGTGCGCCTGGAAGTGGATGGCTCGATGTCTTCTGACGGTTTGATGCTTTCTGCCTATCGCAACACCGATGGAACCCTTGCCATTGTTGCTATCAACTACGGTACCACCGATCAACTCGTCAGCATTGACACTCCAAAGGGAAAGACAGCGACCCTCTATCGTACCTCAGATGTGGAGGGGGAAAGTCTTAAGAACTTGGGAACGGTGAATCTGAAAAGGGCTTCTCTGCCGGCAAGGTCGGTCACCACCTTCCTCATCTCGAATCGTGCCAAATGAGTCCCTACGCGACAAAGTTTGATGGCATATTTGTACAATAATTTTTGTTCGATGACTGATTTCGAGGATTTGAAGGGATTTAATTCTTAATTATTTCGTATCTTTGCAGCCGAATTCAGCCTATGCAATGGGCGACTCTCATCTATAAGACAAAAACAAATGGCAGACAAGAAAGTGAGGGTGCGCTTCGCACCCAGTCCTACGGGACCTCTTCATATTGGCGGTGTGCGCACTGCCCTCTACAACTACCTCTTTGCCAAGCAGCATGGAGGGGATTTGATTTTCCGCATTGAGGATACTGACTCGACTCGTTTCGTGCCAGGGGCTGAAGAATATATCATCGAGGCTTTTCAGTGGTTGGGCATCAAGTTTGATGAAGGTGTCTCCTTTGGGGGCAACTATGGTCCTTACCGTCAGAGTGAGCGCAGAGACATCTACAAGAAGTATGTGCAGGTGCTGTTGGACAATGGCAAGGCATATTATGCGTTCGACACCCCTGAGGAACTGAACAAGAAACGCGAGGAGGTGGAGAATTTCCAATATGATGCAAGCACGCGCGGCATGATGCGCAATTCGCTCACACTGCCGAAAGAGGAAGTAGAGAGCATGATTGCGAATGGCGAACAATATGTGGTGCGATTCAAGATTGAACCTGGACGTGACGTGTTGGTGGATGACCTCATTCGTGGAGAGGTGAAAATTAACTCAAGCATTCTCGATGACAAGGTGCTCTACAAGAGTGCCGACGAACTGCCCACGTATCACTTGGCTAATATTGTGGATGACCACCTGATGGAGGTGACTCATGTGATTCGTGGTGAGGAATGGTTGCCCAGTGCCCCGCTCCATGTATTGCTGTATGAGGCATTCGGATGGGCTGACACGATGCCACGTTTTGCCCACTTGCCTTTGTTGTTAAAACCTATCGGCAATGGTAAGTTGTCGAAGCGTGACGGCGACAAACTCGGTTTCCCTGTGTTCCCATTGGAATGGCATGACCCGAAGAGTGGTGAAATCAGTTCTGGCTATCGCGAAAAAGGCTATCTGCCAGAGGCTGTGGTGAACTTCTTGGCCCTGCTGGGTTGGAATCCAGGCAACGACCAGGAACTGATGACGCTGGACGAAATGGTGAAACTCTTCGACTTGAGTAAGTGCTCGAAGAATGGCGCGAAGTTCGACTATGTGAAGGCGGCTTGGTTCAACCATCAGTATCTGATTCAACGTCCTGACAAGGATTGGTGTCCTGCTTTCGACAAGGTGTTGAAGGAGAATGGCATCAACGCCACGGAAGAGCAGGAGGCAGAGGTGGTGAGGATGATGAAGTTGAAGGTGATTGAATACACGGATGGACAGGGCAATAAGAAGAAGCGCAACATTTCTTTTCCTTCGGACTTGTGGCCACTGACCAAGTTCTTCTTTGTGGCTCCGACGGAGTTTGACAAGGAGGGTGACAAGTTCATCCGAAAGAACTGGAACGAGAATACGGCCAACGACATGACACAGATGATAAAGGTGCTGGAAGGCATCGACGACTGGAGCGTGGAGGGGCAGAAAGCCATCATCGACCCTTGGACTGAGGAGACTGGCATCAAGCCTTGGAACGCTTGGCGTGTGGCACTTGTGGGTGCAGGACAAGGCCCTGACATGTATGAACTCTCGGCGTTCTTAGGCAAGGAGGAGGTGATGAAGAGAATGAAGTTTGCGATTGAAACTCTCGGCTAATGTACACGATTGGAATATACATCTTTGTATTGGGCATGCTGATTGCTGCTATCTTCCACAAGAAGGCAAGGAAGATGGTGGTGGGCATCGGGCAGACGTATCTTTTGCTGCGTCGCCACATCAAGAAAACGGACCGCGTAGTGTGGTTCCATGCCGCATCCTTGGGCGAGTTTGAGCAAGGGCGCCCCTTGATGGAACGTCTGCGTGTGGAACATCCAGAATATAAGATTCTGCTGACTTTTTATTCGCCATCAGGCTATGAGGTGAGAAAGGATTATGAGGGGGCTGACCTTGTGTGTTACCTACCTTTTGACACACCTGGCAATGCGCTTTCGTTCTTACGCCTGGCACATCCTGAGATTGCAATTTTCATTAAATACGAGTTCTGGACAAACTATCTGATCACTTGTCGCAGGAAGGGTATCAAGACTTATAGCGTGAGCAGCATCTTCCGTCCTGACCAATATTTCTTCAAGTGGCACATGTTCGGCAAATCCCCGACACTCAAACCCCTCAGACAGTTTGACCATCTGTTTGTGCAGAACGAGAGTTCCAAGAAACTATTGGCTGATTTTGGCATCAACTGTGTGACGGTGGTGGGTGACACCCGTCTGGATCGTGTCATCGCCATCAAGAACGCTGCCGCACCACTGCCATTGGTGGAGCAATTTGCAGGCGATTCTCCTTGTTTCATCGCTGGTTCGTCATGGGGACCTGACGAAGAAATCTACATCCCCTACTTTGCCCAGCACAAGGATTGGAAACTCATCATCGCGCCTCATGTCATCAGCGAGACACACCTGAAGGAGATTGAGGCATTGCTGAATGACAACGGCATCACTCATGTGAGATACACGCAGTTGGAGAAAAATGAAGTGCCTGTATCTTCTGAGGTGGGTGCCCTCATCGTCAACTGTTTTGGCAAACTCTCTTCCATCTATCGCTATGGCAAGGTGGCACTCGTCGGAGGTGGGTTCGGCGTGGGTATCCACAACGTGCCCGAGGCTGCTGTTTATGGCATTCCAGTACTCTTCGGTCCCAACAACCAGAAGTTCCGTGAGGCACAGGCACTCAAGGCTTGTGGCGGTTCGTTCGAATATCAAGACAATGCCTCTTTTGCTGCACTCATGGACAACTTCATCAACAATCCCGAAGCACTCAAGAACGCAGGAGATGCTGCTGATAGTTACATCAACGCCAATGCTGGTGCCACCGACAAATGCTTCAATGCCATCTTTAATTGAGATGGCAAATGGTAAATAGTAAATGGTAAATGGTAAATACATAGACCTCTTCATCGATTTCGACGACACCCTTTATGACACCCACGGCAATGCCATACTTGCCTTGAAGGAGTTGTACGAGTATCTGCACCTCGAACAATACTTCGATGACCCGAAGGTGTTCTATGATGACTATTGGAACACCAACATCCGTCTGTGGACACAATATGCCAAAGGAGAAATCGAACGCAATTATCTCATCGTGGAGCGTTTCCGACACCCTTTGAGTCTTGGGAAAGAACTTAATCCCACAGAGGAATATTGTCTTCAAGCCAGTGACAAGTTCCTCTCACTCTGTGCCGTCAAATCCGGGCTTGTTGAGGGTGCCCAGGAACTGATGGATTATCTTAGGGCAAAAGGTTACCGTATGCACATGTGCAGCAATGGTTTCCATGAAGTGCAATACAAGAAACTCCGTTCGTGTGGGCTCTTCGACTATTTCAACACCATCATCCTCAGCGAAGATGCAGGTGCCAACAAACCTGCACCCCAATTCTTCGACTACGCTTTTCAACAATCTGGAGCCATGAAAGCGACCACCCTTATGATTGGCGACAATTTCAATACGGACATTCTTGGTGCAAAACGCTACGGACTTGACACCATCTACTTTAACCGTTTTCCAGACTATCCTGCTCCAGAACTTGTCACCCATGAGGTGCATCACCTTCGTGACATCATCAGCATATTGTAAAGCCTATGCTGCCCCGAACACTTTTCATCTCCCTCACGCTGCTGTTCCACTCATCTTTTCTCCATGCCGGAAACTGGATGAGCCGACTCCCTGATGATGCTTATGTGGCAGCACTTTCTATTCCAGGGGCACATGATGCCGCAACAGGCTATGGCTTCAGTGGTTGGTTGGGTGTCTTCGGCAATCGTTATGCTCGCACCCAAGATCTTGACATCGCCCAACAATGGCATATCGGGATAAGGGCATTCGACTTGCGTCCTGCTGTTTATAAACATTATATGAATGCCAATCATGGCATCATGCCCACCAGAATGCGATTTGACAAGGTGCTGCAACTCCTGTGTGATTCACTCAGAACGAATCCTTCCGAATTCGTCATCATCCACCTGCTGCATGCTGCCGATGGCGACAAAGTGAAGAATGCCTACAATGCTCGAATACAACAACTCTTGCACGAAGAAAGATTCAAGGGTTGCTTTATTAACTTTAAGAATGACCTCAAAGTCAGTGATATGCGAGGGAAAATACTCATCATCAGCCGCAACCGCTACGCCGATACACCCATCGGAGGTTTTTTCAACAACTGGACAGGAAGCCTCAACTGGCAGCGGCAAACGGCAGGAAGCATCACAGGGTCAGAACACACATTTGGTCAATATTGTGTGCAAGACTTTTCCTCCACCCATCACGAAGGTGGCGTGAAACAAAAAGTCCAAGCCATCAATCAGATGTTGGACTTTAGTACTCGCATGAAATACACCGACCCACAAGAAATCAGATGGATCTTCAATTTTGCCTCCGCTTATTCCAAAGTGGCATCTATCTTCGGACGTAAAATATCCCTCAGCAACGGCTACCGCGACAATGCCGTCCATACCCACAAAGCATTCCTCGACTATCTCATCACCCATCCCGCAGGACCTACGGGCATCATCCTTATGGATTTTGCCGGAGTGGACTCTTCAAATGGTTACTCCACTAGAGGTGGCGAACTTGTTAATGCCATCATCAACAACAATTTCCGATACCTCACGGGAAGGTGAGGAGCACCTGTTTATCATGAAGAAATTGTGCAATAGAATTCCCAACGAAAAAAACTGTTAGCAAAAGAAATGAGTAGTCTGGTCATAGCCATATTCCTGTTGAGCATGGGAGCCAGTTTCGTGCAACGTACGACAGGCTTCGGTTTTGGCATCTTCATCATGACGATGTTGCCATACCTCATGCCTACTTATGGCGAGGCAACCACACTGTCAGGTATTCTTGCCCTGACCACTTCGGCAGTCATTGTTTGGCGATTGAGACGATTCATCACATGGCAACGGCTGTGGGTGATACTGCTCACGTTCATTGTCGTGTCCACCATTGCCATCTTTGTGTTGACCCGCATGGAAGACCATCTGCTCCGTCAGATTTTGGGTGTGGCTCTCATCCTCATCAGCATCTACTTCTTGTTGTTCAGTCAACGCATCAAGTTGCCCCAAACCAAGCGAGTGCAGGTCGGAGCCGGAACCTTGAGCGGACTTTTAGGCGGATTTTTCGGCATGCAAGGTCCTCCTGCTGTCCTCTATTTCATCCAGTCCGAACCTTCCAAAGAGCATTACATGGCAATGGCGCAAACCTATTTCCTGATAGGCAACTCCATCATGACTCTGGTACGCGCCTACAATGGATTCTTCACCACCACAGTCTTGACCGACTACGGCTTTGGTCTTGGCGGTGTCGCGATAGGCACGATGCTCGGCTCCTATGTGTTCCGTCACATCTCCAGCCACCTTCTCCGCTACATCGTCTATGCCTACATCGGCATTAGTGGCGCAATCATTTTGTTGACAAACTAAGAACAGATTTCCACCGAAACAATCCCTTCAAATAAGTATGAACCATCTCCCATTAAATTTCTGCCAATATTGCCACTTTTTTAATCCAGCCCATTCTCCTTTATATCCTTCAGATAAACAAAGAGAATATTCCCCCAATCGATATTCAACCCATTTTTAAGTGCGATTTTTGTAGTTTTCTCGCAAAAATCGAACTTAAATCGCAAAATATATGTTTTTTGCTTGTTCCCTACTGAATGGATGTTCCCGCGCTTGGCTTTGACGCTTTGCCGAGCAAAGATCGTTCTTTGCTTCCTTCATGAATGGGGATTGCACCCAAGCTATGCAACAGATAATGGCGGTAAAAATGGCGGTAAAAATGGCGGTAATGTTGGCGGTAAAAATGGCGGTGATGTCCCTAGCTTGTCCCTAGCTTGTCCCCAGCTTTGTCACAAGTCTTGTCACAAGACGAAGAAAAGGATGCAAGTATTGATGCAAAAGATGCAACCTCCAGTTCAAAGGTTGCAACTTTGGATGAAAAGGTTGCAAGTTTGGAGCCAAAGGATACAAAAGTGAAGAAAAAGGCATAAAAGTGATTGTATTTTGCAGAAAAGATGATTTTCCTTCGTTATTTCGTGGGAAATTAGCGTAATTTTGTACGCGTATTTAATTATAATAAGATACAACCTCATCAAAATAGGAAGTATATTAAAGAATCGGCATTATGTCATACTCAAAGATTAAGGAAATTAAGACCCGTCTCTGGGGCAAGTACGATGTGAGTATTATCGCCAACGAAGATGTAAATATCATCGTTGGTATCAATGGCAGTGGGAAAACCACCTTGCTGAATGAGATTTATAAGCTTGCACTGGAAAATCTTGAAGATAAAAATCAAGTTATATATGTGCCGTCTATCGATAATATAGCCATGCGTGACAAGCGTAAAACATCCAATGCTCTGACGCAGGATTTAGAGTTCTATATGTTCGATATGAAAACAGGGCCATCAATGATGTACTATCGTATGTCAATGATAGATGCTTCCGCTGAGAAACAGGCTGAGATGAAAGCACGAATTGAGGATTTCCGCTCTGTCATCAATGGGCTGTTTCAAGAGACAGAAAAACATATTGAAATTGAAGGGAACAAATTCAATATTGTTTCCAAGGGTCAGATATTACCTATTGACGCTCTGTCTTCTGGCGAAAAACAGATTCTGCTGATTATGCTTCGTGTGTTTCTTCTGGAAGGCAAGGAGTCTTATGTATTACTTGATGAGCCCGAGAACTCCCTCGACATCAGTTGGCAGTATAAACTGATTGATACGCTCACGAAACTCAATCCCAATGCCCAGTTCTTTATCACTACACATTCCCCAAGTATTTTTGGTGCAGGATGGGGTGACAAGATTATATATATGGAAGATGTTACAACCCCAGTCAAGTAATGGATATGAATAGAATCGAAGAACAAGCACGATACTATCAAAATCTTCCGTTACGAGACAGGGGTGTAAAGGCAGTTGTACACCTGGAAGATGCCGAAGACGAAGTGTTTTGGAATCATCAACTCCAGAAAGCGTCTCCAGCCACCTATCATTTTCTGGCATACTCAAAGAATGATAAAGGTAATGAAGCCCACGGTTGTGAGCAGTGCTTACGCTACAAGTCTTTTCTCACCAGTCGTTTCTTCATTTGCATAGATAGCGACTTGCGACAATTGAGAGGAGAAAAAGGATTGTCGGCAGACAACTTTATAGCTCAGACTTATGCATATTCTTGGGAGAATCATTTCTGCGAATCCGGACATCTTCAAGAACGACTTGTCAGGGTGTTGCCGAATGTAGAATTTGATTTTATCATTTTTCTACAAGGTCTTTCCAAAGTTGTCTATCAACCTCTTCTCTATCTTGTGCATTATGGCAAAAGTTCCGAGTTGAATAAGCAATGGAATATTACCAAGTTCAACGCTTGTCTGCCACTGCAACCCAAACGTGAAGAACTTGCAAATAATGGTAGTGTTTATTTGGAAAAAGTTACAAAATTGTTTAGTGAGGCCATTGCTAACCTCCAACAAGAAGTGCCACTGGAATATGAACATCTTGATGAGACTAATGCTTATCTTCATATTCAAGGCCACCAACTTTACAAGCTTGTACTCCACATTGGCACGCTATTTTGTCATGGTACGAATGTTGCCTTTAAAACAGACATTCTTGACAAAGCACTTCATACCGAAGGATATGCCGAAATTGATAATGTACAATCAGATCTCGTTAAAATAACCTCAGCACAATAAGAATGGAAAATAGAATTAAAGTAGTTCTCGCGGATAAGAAGAGAACAAACAAGTGGCTATCCGAACAGTTGGAGTGTGCACCGACTACCGTGAGTAAATGGTGTACCAATGCCAGCCAACCACCTATGGAGACATTCGTCAAGATTGCAGAACTCCTTGAAGTCGATATTAGCGACCTGTTGAGGATAGAAAAAAGGTGACCGTCTTAGAAACTGCCTTTTAACTGACAACAATCATCCCCGGCAGAGATACAGAACCATAGCAAAGGAGTAGCAAGGTCGTTCCGCCGTCGTTCGATGGCCGTAGCAAGGACGTAGATAGATGTAGGATTGGCGTTCGATAGGGTACGAAGATGGTAAGAAGTCAATAAGAATAAAAAGAAGATACACAATGATTCAAAATATGCCAAAAGCAAGTATAACGATTCCCGTTGGCGGGATGTATCAGGAGTGGAGTTGCCTGATGGATCTGGTGGAGGTAGATACTGCCAAGACATTGGAGCAGTTGGCCAACACAAAGGGTTGGCGAGAAGTGCAGGCTGATGAAGCCAAAGATATGGGCTTTGGAGAGCTTGTGGAATGGTCAGTGCCAGAAACTGATGCATTGGTGCTGATAGACGATAATTATCTTGTGTGTCTGCACAAAGGTAACTTTCATTCAATATCTTAAAAGAGATCGGAAATGAAAGCATTGAGAGTTCCACCAATGTATAGGTGTGTAGGATTGGTTGACGCGGACTTGCTAGATAACGGTTCGCGACATCCTAATCTTGCGCTTCTGAAGATTGCTGGATTCCTCTTTGATAATGGCGTGCTTTTTGAATTGATTCTTGATCCACAGGCAGATATTCAGCGTTATGACAGGATCTTCCTTTCCAAGGTGTTTACTTTTACCAAGGAACCAGAATTCTATATAAAAGCGAAGGGTACTCCTGACGAAGCAAAATTTGCAGTAGGTGGTACAGGGTTTTATGCGACGGAAAAGAATCTCAAGGAATTTTCAAGATTGCGAGAAGAAGACCTTACAAGATTGGAACGTGATGAATACCTGAATACGCTTGACAATCTTCGTGGAGGTCATAGACTGAAAGGTATAGACATGGCTCGCCAGAAGCCCTACTACCACCTCTACGATGCTTTCGTGGAACAGCAAATGAAGAAAGGCTTTAAGCGCGAGAAATACAAGGATTATCTGCAGTACAGCATAGGTTTTCTCACAAGAGGATGCAAACGCCATTGCGCATTCTGCATCAACAAAAAGGAGAAAACCATCTTGCCATATTCAAAGCTCGAATGGTTCTTAGACGACGAGCGTGACAATCAAGGCCGCCGTGTTCGTCCCTATATCTACTTATGGGATGACAATTTTCTCGCGTCTTCACGTGACATTTGGCATCCGCTTTTGCAGCAGTTGATTGATACGAAGCAGCCTTTCCAGTTCCGTCAGGGGCTTGACGAACGAATGTTGGCTGAGAGTCCACATGGCGAAGAGATGGCTGAGATGCTTTCTCATGCTCGATATCATGGCGACTTTATCTTTGCCTTCGACAACTGGCGTGACAGAGAGACTATTGAGAAGGCCCTAAAGATATGGAAACATTATAATCCTAAAAAGGGGACAAAGTTCTATCTGTTTTGTGGTTTCAGATTGACAGAACACAGTCACGAGAGATTCTATAATGACATATGGGAACTATTTCAGCGAATCAAGATACTAATGTCTTATGGCTGCGTGGGGTATGTTATGAGGCATGAGGATTATCACAAATATGAGATTTCCAATCTATATGTCCAAATCGCTCGATGGTGTAACCAACAACAGTTCTACAAAAAAATGTCGTTTTGGGAATTTGCTTATAGGAATCAGTCTTACTGGGAGGAACACACTTTGCATGTGACAGACAGACCTCATTTAAAAACTTTTGAAGAGTTTCAACAAGATATGGATAAAGGATATTATGGCGAAGGTGAAGGACAGGTTAAGATGTGTTTGCCTTTGTGTTCCGTAATGAGAACTCTGGATAAATTCCCGGAGCACAGAGATGAACTGTTGGAGATGTTTAATTATAAAATGGAAAATTTAATAAATCCTCATTTGTGGGAATAGCGTAATATGGAAGATACTGCACTCATAAAAGTATTCAGAAGGCTCAGTCAAGGTTCCAAGCAATCCGTCCAAAGCGGAAAAGAGCTTGACGCATTTGACAAGTACATGCACGTTGATCGCCCAATCGACAAGGTGGTCAGGGATGCTATGAACGACATCCAGCAAGAAGGAGGCGGCATTTTGTTCCTTGTGGGTAGTGCTGGCGATGGCAAGTCGCATATGATTTCTACTCTCAACAAAGAATACCCCGACTTCATGTTTAAGAATGATGCATCAGAAAGTCCATGGCCAACTGTTGATTCCATTGACGCATTGAAAATCTTCCTTGCTGACTTCAAGGATGCCACATTACAAACCACAACTTCCAAGATGCTTGTTGCCATCAACATGGGTAAACTGAGTGCATTTATCGATGACGCAGAGGTACAAGCGAACTTCCCCGAGATTGTAAAGTGTGCAAAGACATTATTCGATGAAGACAATCTTCGGCACGAAGAAACCAAACGTGTGCGAATCGTATCTTTTGCAAACCACCAGATATTTGAAATCTTCCCTGAACAACAGGATACAAAGTACCCTGTTGACTCGCTCTTCATCAAAAACGTTCTTGGCAAGATAACGAACACGGCATACGACAACGAATTCCGTACAGCATTCAACAACTCATCACCTGTCGGCACAGATTTCGATCCATGCTACGTAAACTATCAGTTGCTGAGCATTCCGGAAATACAGGATGCCATCGTTAAGATTATTATTGAGGCAATCGTCCGTTTCAAGTTGATGCTTACACCACGTGAGCTTTTTGACTTCATCTACCGAATTGTTGTTCCTGACAGCTATGCAACATTTAACCCAAGCAAGGATTTCTTCAAATCTTTGCTCCCTTCAATTCTGTTTTCTGGTGGCGAGAATAAAATCCTAAAATGCCTTGCTCAACTTGATCCTTTGAAGCATGGCAGCATAGATCACAACGATTATCTCTCGGAACTTTTTACCTCAATAGAAATTCCCGAGGAAGAATGCTTTGACAACCTGAAGGGAAAATTACACCCGCGCTTTTTCGAAATCCTAAGCGAGTATTACAAGAATAATCGAAACAATGTAGAGGACATTTCAAAACTATTGTTCCGACTAAAGCATCTGCTCGATTATCATTCCGAGTCAGACGAATACACCTCATTCTTAAGAATTCTTTGTGGTTACTATGACAATGACGAAGACAGATTATTCCCCCTTTACGAAACTATACAACGGAGCATTCCACATTTTTATGGATCGTACACCGACAAACCTAATGTCGTACCTCTCGACATTCAAGGTCGTGAATACAAGATGTTCGTCAGCTGTGATAACCTAAAGCCCGATCCGCAGGATTCAATTCCATTCAGTACCGACAACCGAAACAAGTTCATAGTTGAGATTGACACCCAATGGAAAGTTAATTCACAGATCCCGCTGAAGATAGAATATCAGTTGTACGAATACCTCTGCAAGATCCAAAAAGGAAAGTTGGCACAAACGGATGACCGCAACCACAATCTCTCATTCTGCGAGTTTATCAGCAAACTGGTACAACAGACGGATTTCAAGGAGAAAGTATTGATCCTTACTTCCGATAATCAGCAGTTAACATTATCACGAATCTTCGGTAAAAAAGTAACATTGAAATGATAGGATTTTCAGATACAAACTTCCTCAGGGAGTACATAAAGCGCGACAAGCTTGAAGACAACTTCCAGACAGGCAAGCAGAAACTGCTGCCATTTACGCTGAATCCCATCAGCGGAAGTGTCTATGACGGAACATGTGGTTTGAATGGTGTTGCTGGTGAGTTTTATCGCATTAAGACGCAGTCAAATGTTGAACCGATTTTCTCTCCTCAGGACACAGAGGAAACTTTGCGCAAGGAGTTGGATAGCAAGTTTAAGATGCCAGCCGACGACATAGAACGCTTCATCAAGGTGTTCAATGACGTAATGTTTGAAAACGACACACTAAATGTGACCGATCCCTCATTCTTCTCGTTCGTTCCAATGAAGTATTTCGACAAGGCACACGAAAAGGACAAGAGAGTCAACAAATACAAGAGCGGACAGCCAAAGATTGCCGACTACTACGCATCCATTGCCGAAAACATGCAGGTGCTGTTTGAAACAAAGGAAAAGGATCTTTTCTGCGAAGTCGTAAACGAGTGCTTGCAGAAGGATTCGTTTGGTGGAAGTGCTAAGCGTGACAGCTATTATGTACTGCCATTCATAAAGGATCAGTTTGCTGATGACGTAAAGTGGCTGTTGAAGCAGAACAATAATGTAATCGTGAAGTACCTGCCGTTGATGCTTTATTTCTATGCATCCTATTCTCTCATGCAGACGCTTATGTTCATGAATAAAGCTAATTGGCAGAAATCAATAGACAAGCCACGTCCTATCACATTCATGCTTTCATCTGAGCGGGCATCCGAAGGTCTGGCAGCAGTAAAGAGAGGTTGGTCGGCAACGGATCATCTTCCAGAGACATTCCTCAACAAACTCTCTGCATACGCTCAGACATTGGACATTCTTAATTCCATGTTTGAGGATGAAGACGAGTTGATGACATTCCAAGAGATTCTAGAACGTTTCAGCAAAATGGATTATACCGATGAGGCAAAGGAAATCTGCGAAAACGTACTGAATACTTACCAAGATTTCAAATACGATCTGCTTGATGGTCGAGACACCGAGCCGCATCCTATTGCAGACAAGAAGGAGATCGACATCAACAGTTACGAGGAATTTGTCAACCTTCTGTTGGATCGTTGTCTCACATACCAGTCGAAAGATTACCCTCGTATGAAGGTTGCGTTGTATTCACTCGTCAACATCAAACTCTTTGAGAAGAGACGTGATTACAGCGTCCTTGTACTTGACGATGAAATGTTGTTGTTCCTTGTTGCGATGATGGCTAAGGATGACAGAATACGCATGAAAGACCTTTACAAGCGTTTCCGTGATTATGGCATTGAGTTCTCATTCCAGACGAAGAATGCCATTAGTGATTATTTACTGAAGTTAAACTTATTAGAGCGCAAGAGCGACTCAGGAGAGGCACAGTATGTACGAGTTGTTTTATAATTTCCTTATCGAAGAACTTCTGGTTCGTTATTTCAAGAAGATAACTGTTGAACCCGGCGATAAGTTCTACATTGTGATAGAAGATTCTGCCCTACGTCAGGACTTCTATAAGGCACTCCATAGCTCTGCGTTCACCGAGGACAAAAAGATTTGCTTCCCCGGCTATGAGAAGTATGGAATTGGGGCATCCGAGTACAACACCGTAGCATTCAACTGCACAAGCAATGGCACTCCTATAGTTGTGAGTGGATGTGACGATGCCAAGGATGGATTTCAGACAATGATCCGCAACAACATCGGAGTCATGGACAATCCTATCAGCGAAATGGCAGCCCTTTTCATTCTGCCAGGCACAAATGCAATCGAGACGTTGTTGAGTGCTGGCTGCAATCTACAGGAGAAGCCTTATCCGTTGTGTCTTGATTCTATTACAGAAGCTATCAATAACAAAATAGCTTGCAAGATAAATAAAATCGAGAAAGAGTACCTGACAAATCATGTCAGGAAACTTCGTTTTCAAGACGATTACACATCTTTGTTCGACTTTGCTCCGGTACTCTCTATTTTGCAACAATCTTCTTTACAGGGAAGCTTTGCCCAGCTCGATGCTTTCGAGGACAAAGAGATTTACGACAGCATGTTTGCAGCCGATGAAATGCCTGTGAAAGAACGTGTTAAGAATAATACTACGGCTTTCTCTATCATAAGCGACATGATGAGCGAAGCTTACGAACAAGATCAGTACAAGAGGCTCACCACTTACCTCGATCCGAAACTTGCCGGTAAAATTTCAAGTGGTAAGGTTGATTGGCGCACTCTTGACTATAAGGAGATTCGTAAGAGTCATGAGTTCATTATTGGCAATCCAACGATTACGCGCCCTCAATTCAATGTTGATGGAGGTGCAGAATTGGTGACAAACACGACTGGACCTAAGAGCGAAAAAACATCAAAGAGCTTCGTGATTGTCTGTGATCCAACCTTGGCCGCAACCAATCTCAAAGCCTGCTTCAATAGGGATTTGAAGGATTACGCTCATGGTAAGGATGCGAAGGTTACGGGTTGTAATCTTGTGTTCATCTTAGGTGATAAAGTACAGAAAGATAAGATCGGTGATGAAAAGAACTACCATGAGATTTCTGTACTTCGCCTCCAGACAAAGAATGTTTTCCAAAGTATTGCCCATTACTTCAAGATAGACGCAAAGGGTAACATCGTTGTGGACGTGCCAGATGCGATGGATAGTGCCACCATCGGTACAGGTTCAACTCTTGTGACATACGATGGTATAAATCCTGTGGAATTAGACGATAATACGGCTTTACATATTGATTTCGATCTGAATGCGACAGAAGAGCCAAACATCCCATTCAAGTTTGGTGACACAACGCTGAATCTACGCTTCAAGTACAAGGGTGAAAAGACGCCAATATTATCACCAGGTTCCATCACCGATACTATTTGGGGTGAAGAAGATGGTGGTTATACACACAATGGCGAGGAAGGTGATATTAGAGGTACGGTCAACGGACCTCAAGGCCCTGTCGTTATTCATGACCGTTTCCGTAAACTTGCAAACTTGGAGAAGAACTTCATAGATTGGGATACTCCTTATCTTTTCATTGAGAAAAATGAGTTTAGCGGCGAAGACGAAATAAGAAACATGGGTCTCGAAATAGAAGATACTATCATTATTGCACTTTCCGAAATCTTCAAGTATTTCCGCACGAACAATACTGTACCATCATTTATTCGCCCTGATGAAGAACTCTGCAAGCTTTACCAAACCTACCTTGATGCGGTACACGAGCAGATACAACTTATCCCAAGGGATGCAAGCCTTAACAGCACCAATGCGATGAACATTGCAAAACTTGGTGTCGTTGAGAACGAAGATGGCACAATAATGCTTTCCCCGTTCCATCCGTTGATGGTGGCTTATGCATTGCAGATGGTGGCTTCTGTAGACACCAATGAGTTCAACAAGAAAGTGATTGATGAACTCTCACCTCTCTACCTCATGCCTTACATCTATTATGGCAACGAAATACTCAAAGCTATCAATAGCACAGAAACTGAGGATCTGCTTACATGGGTTAAGTATGATAAGGCAACAAACACCCAGCACGTTTATGGTTCCAAGTCAACATCGAAACTCATTGCTGAGAAGATTCAGAACTTCAAGGATAATTTCAATTATTACTTCCCTGATGCTGATTGTCCTATACGAGTAAGTGCCATTGGCTTGTCACAATCCGTTGACCTTGTGCGAGGCATTGTGAACTTTATTGATTCCAGTCGCAAGAAGGGCAATGTGCAGTGCATTGAGATCCATGAGTACGTAGAAGACATGCTTTCTGATACGTTCTTCGAGAAGCTTAATCGTCAGTCATCACGCGACAATATTTCTGAACTCTTTGAACTGCATAACTTCAACATTGCCGACAAGGATCTGAATGAGATAATTCGTCTGCTGTTCAATCGTGTCAGCTACTATAAGCACACCTTCAAGGACACTCGCAAGATGGATGAGTACAGCCACGTGACCTTCTACAAGATCGACACTGGCACAAAATACTCTCCGCTTCCGGCAAAGAATCTTCGTATGGAAACATCGCTCGATGGTCTTGTTTCTATTCCTTCAACGAATCTCTGTGGTAGCGACTACCTGATGGGATTCGGTACACGTGGATTGAAGGACAATGATTGCCCTATCTACCAGATGGCAAAAGACATGAATAGCCTTTATGCAGGATTGGTTAATGGCGGCTTGGCAACTTATAGTCCTGATCAATGTACGGCAAAGAGATATAGCTTCAAGGATGCAGATTTCTTGCAGTCAGTTTATAATAACTCCACATGGGTGACATTCGTTTACCCAGAGGTGGACATTGATTTCTTCTACAAGCAGAAGAACATTTATGTTGTTCACTATGTTGAGCAGCATTCTATCTCAGCACGTTTGGAGAGTATTACCGTAACTCAACATGTCATTCAGTACAACAAGATGCTGTTCAATTCGCTTCAGACGTTCAAGTCGATCATTGGCACAAGTGAGGATTTCAGCCGTAGGATGATCAGCTACTTCAACTGCCTGAACGGAAAGTGGCTGCTTGACATTGCCAACAAGCCAGAACTCATTATGCGTGAGAAAATGAGCCTTGTGGCAACATGCTTTGTTATGAAGCACTTCTTGTATCGTACAGACGGCATCATCTGGGCTCCGATTGCTCTTGATGAAATTGTTCGCGCAACTGGCTCTATAGGAATGACTCAGGACGGATTGTTCTCAAAGAAGGATCTTGGTATTGATGGTCCTCTGTCAGATGACATCCTAATGATGGGTATTCGCAGAAACGACAATGACGAGTTGGATGTGTTCTTCTATCCGGTAGAGGTTAAGGTACTCGCAGACGACTCCGTTACGAAGGGCGAAACGCAGGTGGCAAACCTCTATAACAAGGCGTTGAAGGACGTGTTGTTTAAGGGTGACTCATTTACCCGAAAAGTTTACCGAGCATTGTTTGCATCGCAGTTCCTCTCTAACACAGAGAAGATGCGTGCCAATGAGTTGATGTCGGATGCCGACTATGAGAAGATAAACGACTCACGTTATGAACTGCTTAATGTGAAGTTCAACATCAATGAAGAGTTGCCAGAGGATATTGGTAAGGCAGCCTTAGTTGTGTATTCTGATGCTACGCCTAAGTCGTTGAGTACGGAGTGGATTGATGACGTTCCAGTATGCCACATCCGCATGATGGAATCTGACTGTTACCGCATTGTGGTCAATCCGGACACGAGCCTCCTTCAGTTCGTTGAGCAATCAGCCATTTCCGTTTTGGCTCAACCTGTAACGACAACAGCACCTGTCGCTCCAGCTTCAACAGCTTCTGCAACTTCGACTTCATCCACTCCTTCTAGTAGCACGAACTTTGATCCGACAATACCATTCCAGACGGTTGCCGTTTTTGATCCTGAGGACGTAACTGAAGAGGAAAAGCAAGAGGAAGAAACGAAAGTAATTCCGTTGAATTTCCACTTTGATAACGATGATTATTCTGAAGCACCTTTGATGGTTGCAGATGGAACTCATCAGGGTATCATGATTAGAATCGGAAGGGACAGAAAGGATAAGCCTATCATCTTTGAGCCAAACAATACAACTAAGATCTCTCATCCGAACATGGGTATTGTTGGCGGTATGGGATTCGGTAAGACTCAGTTTGCATTGTCTCTCATTGCTCAGTTTGCAAAAGAAAAGGAGCATAATGTTGATGGCCGTCCTATAGGTATGCTGATTTTCGATTACAAGGGGGACGACTATTCTTCAGACGCATTCTTGAAGAAAGTTGATGGCAAGTGCTATAGTTTCAACTTCCCATTCAATCCGCTCAAACTGGTAGCTACCGATAAGACAAAGTTTATGAATCTGCCAGCTGTAACGGCAGACAGAATTAGTGATTCGTTTGCCAAGGCATACGGATTAGGACAGGTACAGCAGAGTACTATCAAGCAGGTAATACTTGAAACCTATCAGAATTTTGGTATCACGAGCAATCCTTCTACTTGGAGCAAGCCACAGCCAACAATGAACAACGTGGTGGACAAGTACTTTGAGCAATACGATGCCAAGGATAAGACATATGCTCTGTTTGACAAGCTGAGGGATTACATGATCTTCACGCCTGATAATAGCGAATGTGTTTCGCTGTTTGAATGGCTTGATGGCGTTAAGGTGATTGATTTGACGCCTTATCCAGGTGACACGAAGAAGGTAATTGTTTCGTTGATACTTGATCTTTTCTACGAAGAGATGAGGCAGTTGGGTGCAAGCAAACTGGATGATCCGTACAGAGAACTTCGCGCTATGATTCTTGTGGATGAAGCACATCAGTTCTTGAACAAGGACTTCAACTCGTTCCGCAATATTATCAGTGAAGGTCGTATGTTTGGCGTAGGAATGGTTCTTTCCACTCAGAACCTTTCCGACTTCAAATCGGCCAAGCAAGAATATTCTCAGTTTATTCTTAGTTGGGTAATCCTACACCTTAACAACATCACAAAGGCAGAGGTTGCCAACATCTTTGGTTCGAACGACCCAAATTGTCAGGCATACGTGGATATTGTCAGCAAGGCAGAAAAATTCCATGGGATCTGTAAGATTGGTAATGAGGTGAAGGCGATAAGAACTTTGCCATATTATGAACTCATTAAAGAAGATAAGCGGTTTGTTACAAAATACAGTCAAGAATAGTAAAAGCAGGAAATCTTCTTAATCGCAAATACGAAAAACTTGCAAGTCCCCAAAGTGCAATCCAAAGTGCAAAAATTACACTTTGAAAGAATTGGCTACCAAGAAAGCGAAAAAGCATTTGTCCGACACTATCCAAAAAATTTTGTAAGCTTCGGACAAATGCTCATAATATCATTATTCATCGACTTGACACCAATACTGGAGCTAAACTTGTTCGGAATTTCCGAACATCTCAATTTGATGAGAATGACATGAAGTATAGCTTTTGTCCGATACTATTAGAAAAATTTGAATACCTTCGGACAAATGGTCGAACAAAAGCAGGTGTTTCCAATTTGGAAATACCTGCTCCTTATTATAATATAATACGTATGCGCGCGAGGACTATTTGCTCAGCGACTGTTTGAGCCTATTGCCTGGATAATGTTTGGCATGGGCATATCGCATAGCACGGCGGTCCCAATCGAGAAAGTATTCATTCTTATCTCGCCGTGACACAGCAAAAAGAGGTGCAGTACTTAAACTGCACCTCTTTAATTCTATATTAAATATCGTTTTTTTACTTCACCTCCTCAAAGTCGGCATCCTGAACGTCGTCAGCACCATTGGACTGAGCGCCATCGTTAGGTTGGGCACCGCCTTGGAAGCCTGCGTCGCCAGGATTGAAGCCTGCACCTGGCTGACCTGCGCCACCTGCGGCATACATCTTCTGAGAGGCTGCCTGCATGGCTTTGTTGAGACCATCGATGGCTGCGTCAATCTGGGCGATGTCGCCGCTGTCTTTGGCTTTCTTGAGGGCTTCGATGGCAGAGTCGATGGCTGGTTTGTCATCGGCAGGAATCTTGTCCTTATTGTCGTTGAGGAAGTTCTCGGTCTGGAATATCATGCTGTCAGCCTGATTCACCTTGTCGATGCGTTCACGTTCCTTCTTGTCGGCATCTGCGTTAGCTTCAGCCTCAGCCTTCATGCGCTCGATTTCTTCCTTAGAAAGACCAGAGGATGCTTCGATACGGATTTCCTGTTCCTTACCAGTTGCCTTATCCTTGGCAGACACCTTGAGGATACCGTTGGCATCGATGTCGAAAGACACCTCAATCTGTGGAACACCACGACGTGCGGGTGCGATGCCAGTGAGGTTGAAGATACCAATCTGCTTGTTCTGGTTAGCCATTGGACGGTTGCCCTGAAGGACGCGGATGGTCACTTCTGTCTGGTTGTCGGCAGCGGTTGAGAACACTTCTGTTTTCTTGCATGGGATGGTGGTGTTCGACTCAATCATGGTGGTCATCACCTGACCGAGTGTTTCGATACCCACGTTCAGAGGAGTCACGTCGAGCAACACGATGTCGCCCACACCTTCTTCCTTGTTGAGGATGGCACCCTGAATAGATGCACCCACAGCCACCACTTCATCGGGGTTCACGCCCTTTGATGGAGCCTTGCCGAAATAGTTCTCAACGAGCTGCTGCACGGCTGGGATACGGCTTGAACCGCCCACGAGGATTACTTCATCGATATCGCTTGTTGAGATGCCTGCATCCTTGATGGCGGCCTGACATGGAGCGAGACATGCCTGAATGAGGTTGTGAGCCAGTGACTCGAACTTGGCACGGGTGAGTGTCGTCACGAGGTGCTTTGGCACACCGCCTGCAGCTGTAATGTAAGGCAAGTTGATTTCTGTTGAAGAAGAAGATGAAAGTTCAATCTTCGCCTTCTCGGCAGCTTCCTTCAGACGCTGCATAGCCATTGGGTCGAGTGAGAGGTCAACACCCTCGTTGCTCTTGAAGTCGCTGACGAGCCAGTCGATAATCACCTGGTCGAAGTCGTCACCACCGAGGTGAGTATCACCGTTGGTAGAAAGCACTTCGAACACACCGCCACCGAACTCAAGGATAGAGATATCGAATGTACCACCACCGAGGTCGAACACGGCAATCTTCATGTCCTTGTTAGCCTTGTCGATACCGTAAGCCAGTGCGGCAGCAGTAGGCTCGTTTACGATACGCTTCACATCAAGACCTGCAATCTGACCAGCCTCCTTCGTTGCCTGACGCTGAGAGTCAGAGAAGTAGGCAGGCACGGTGATGACAGCCTCAGTCACTTCCTGGCCAAGATAGTCCTCAGCCGTCTTCTTCATCTTCTGCAGGATGATGGCGGAAATCTCCTGTGGAGTGTATTTGCGACCCTCGATGTCCACACAAGGTGTGTTGTTGTCGCCCTTCACCACTGTGTAAGGCACACGTGCGATTTCCTTCTGCACCTGATCGTAAGTTTCACCCATGAAACGCTTGATGGAGAACACCGTGTTCTTTGGGTTCGTGATAGCCTGACGCTTGGCAGGGTCACCCACCTTACGCTCGCCATCCTTCACAAAACCTACCACTGAAGGAGTTGTACGCTTGCCCTCAGAGTTTGCAATCACTACAGGCTCATTGCCTTCAAAGACCGATACACAAGAGTTAGTTGTACCAAGGTCAATACCAATAATCTTTCCCATAATCGTATTTGTTTTAGTTTTTGTTCTTGTTAATAATATAATAATGTGTAATGCTGCCCAGCACAAAGGCTGGTCGAAACAACATAAAGACAAAAGCCGTGCCAGTCCCTTCCGACTGACACGGCTTTCTTTTTTAACTGACATGACACTGACAATGTGGCACAACTGGTGTGACATTAAGTGCCATTCTTTAGTGTTTCAGGAAAAAGAAGAAGAAATCCTTTTGAGAGTCAGAAAGTTTTTGTACATTTGCAACGTGCTTTGCAAAAAGCACAGACATTTTATTTGCTCAATCGCTACTCGAACTAGGCCCTCGAAACGTGAAAAAGAGCAATAAATCAACGGATATGTAGCTTGCGTCTAATGCGCAGGTTCCCATAATCCGTTGAGGGTTGGCCTAGACCTGAGTAGCGTATGGTGAAGACCTGCGCTTTTTTTATGCTTATAGGTTAGTGTAGAGCTTCTCCATAAGGCGAGAACAGTTATCTTTATGCATTAATCTAATGATAAAAAACAAGAATGAAAAAGACTCTTTTAATCGTTGTGACACTGGTGATTGTACCATTGTTCTGCTTAGCACAAGATGAGGCAACAACCAAAGAAGTGGAATTACCAGCAGCAGGTATGCTGAAATCTTTAATATCTAAAGATGAACAGAAAAAAATCGTAAAGTTAATCATTCGAGGTCGTGAGATGGATTCCAAAGATTGTCAGTTCATAGCAAAAATGCCTGCACTTAAAACACTTGATATCTCTGAAATCTCGAATTTAAAATATTTAGAACAGGCCTATATCCCTAGTGTCAAAATTCTCATAGATGCAGCAAGAGAGACAGACAGGAACATCGAAAATAGGCGGCTTGAAGATGACATCCTCTACAGAAATGGTACGTTTAATACATCAGATTTATTGTCATTACTTCCTAATTTTGTACACGAACTATACCATAGCCGTTCCCATTTAAGTCCCTATATAGAGACTTTATACATCAAAAATATTATAAGGAAAAAGATTCCGACAGGATTCCCTCACAAAATGTATTTTGGAGAAATCAATGATAATAATATGATATGGCATGCGTATCTATTACAAGATGGCACCATGTTATACGATAAAACAAATGTAGCAGTGGATAATGTAACTTTATACAATGAAGTCTTCAAAGGTCCCTATTCATATACAGGGGATAAAAAGATTTTTGTTTCTAAAAACGTTAGATACATTTCAACATTTGCCTCAGGTCACCAATCTAAAGCAACCGAAATAGAATTTGAAGAGGGAGATGATTTACTATATATAGGAGAAGAAGCGTTCATTGGTTTGGACACAAAATCCATTGTCTTTAATCGTCCTGTTTATATTGAAGAGCAGGCATTTGCCCGGTGTAATCCTGTTGAAGTTATTTTCAACAAGGACGTGGAATATTTAGGGGAATGTGTGTTCGGTGCTTATGATGGTGTGGGACGATTTGTTTTTAAGAAAGTTCCTAAAAAGATGGGCAATCCTATCGTAGAGGCCAATGACTATAAAGAAGTGATCGTTCCAGAAGGGACAGAGCAGGATTTTATCTCTATGGGAATTTTAAGGAGTCGAATCAATATTGCAGGAAATAAAGGATTATCCTATAATATTCAACTTCAGAAACCGAATTCTATTCTGTCACATCTGCCAACAGACAAATTAAAATATATTGATTCCCTTACAATCGTTGGATTTCTGTATGAAACAGATCTTGCAGTTTTACAAGAATGTAAGAATCTACGTTATTTAGACCTTCAAAACGCCATCATCACATATTCACCAGAGAAGATGGAACAAAATATAAATGATAGGGAAGCAGCACTTTCATTTTTTCAACTCATGGGCTTAAATGCAGATATGCAATACAATGATTTCAAGATGTCATCAATGGACTACTTATTCACCAAGGCTTTTGTGAAATTAGCAGAAGGATCCATAAAAGTAACACAAGCAGAAAAAGCCTGTTTTATTCCTGATGCTGCTTTGGCGAATATGTATCATTTGGAAACGGTGATTCTACCAGCAAGAGCATCACGAATAGGACAGAATGCTTTTTCTCATTGCACATCATTGAAAGAAGTGAAACTTCCTCCTTATTTGGAGAGAATAGGAGACGGGGCTTTTGCGTATTGTGAAAGTTTGGAAAACATTGAATTTCCAAGTACACTGAAATCCTTTCGTGTACCACTTTGTGATGGAAGTTTCTCACATACAAAGGTGAAGACACTGGATTTCAGCAAATGCAACTTCGAACCTTCTGGTTACTATTATCATTTCCAATCAAAGGAATACCCTCTACTCCAAGAAATACATTTCCCATATTGCAAAGAAGGCATATATTTTAAAGTGGATAATCGCATGAAAATCTACACGAAATCATCCGTTGGCGATTTCTCATGTTTTAGTGAAAATAATGAAATTCATTTCATTACAATCACACCACCAAAAGAGGGAAGCATATATAACAGCACAATATATATACCTAAAGGTAGCACAACAGCCTATTTTGCAAAGTTTGGAAGTAGTAACAAATATATTGAAGAATAAATTATATGGAAAAAGAACAAATTAGAATGGTTCTCAATGACTTGAAAGCATCAGGAAGGAGAGAATTCTCTTCTCACGATTTCATCCAGAAATTTGCGGAAAATGCAGAACATGAATACATTGAGATGCTTTGGAGCAAGCGAAATGCTGAGCACCCCTTCCAAGTCGTTCATTCACAAATGGCTCTTGAATTGGAGAATTCGCAGAAAGAAGAGGGTTTAGAATTTGAAAAGCTCACAAAAGGAGAAAGCATTAATATCTTTGGAAATAAAGATGTAGTTCAATATTGGAGATTCATCTAAAATGAACGAACAATTTTATTGACTAAAAAATCTGTTCTAATGCATAGAAAAACATCGGATGTGCCAACCACACATCCGATTGCTTTTTATTCCTTCAACAGCATCTTTGCCCATTCGGGCAGGCCATCTGTGTATTGTCACATTCTATGCAAATTTGCAATTCGACTTCAAATTTGCATAAAGATGAGGGATTTTTCATTTTTTTTCTATTTTTATTTGGAGACGCGTCTTTTTTTATGTAAATTTGCAATCTAATTTCAAATTTGCATAAATAATGGGCAAGAGTAAATACATAGAACGAAGCATTTCTACTGTGGTATTGGAGGCTGCGCAGTATTTTCCCGTGGTGTGTATCACGGGACCAAGACAATCGGGGAAAAGTACACTCATCAAACATTTGTTCCCCAATTTCATCAAATACACACTTGAAGATTTGGATGTGAGGAACTATGCCAAGAGTGACCCTGTAGCTTTTCTGAATCAAACGGAAGAAGGAATGATTTTGGACGAGGTACACAAAGTACCAGAATTACTTTCTTACATTCAAGGCATCGCGGATGACCATCCCAACAGACAATTCATCTTGTCAGGAAGTTCCAATTTTGCACTGATACGCAGCGTGTCACAATCATTAGCTGGACGTGTTGGCATGTTTGACCTTTTGCCCATGTCAATGGAAGAAACACAGAAGGACACTGAAAGAAAAAGTCTTGACGAACTAATGTTTGACGGACTTTATCCTTCCATTTGTGCGGAAAAGAATATAGCACGCCTTTATTATCCGTCGTATGTAAAGACTTATCTTGAGCGTGATGTAAGGGAGGTTGTCAACGTGAAAGATTTAATTCAATTCAACACATTTCTTAGGTTGTGCCATTAGTGTCCCGTTAAAATTGGGACGAGTTAAATATTAATCAAATAACCCCGGAATAAGGGGACCAGATTGCTCTTTGAAATCATTGGAATAAGTCTTATCAAACAGTTCTCCG
>Ga0256405_10002616_pt1 | contig 40391 bp, 38 predicted proteins | sample RumenRJG_02DNA_FD_189096 | JGI IMG/M metagenome (GOLD analysis project Ga0256405, IMG submission 189096) | Bovine rumen microbial communities from Lethbridge, Alberta, Canada - RJG_02 | ecosystem: Host-associated > Mammals > Digestive system > Stomach > Rumen | place: Canada: Alberta... | reverse complement strand
ACCTCAACAAGGTCCGCGACTGGCACGCCGGCAGCTTTGAGACCATGCCCATCAAGGCGGCGGCCGGCCTCGTGAAGAAGACCGGCGGCATCGTCAAGAGAACCGTCTCGAAGTAAGCATGCACGAGCTTGGCATCTGTGACGCGCTCCTGAAGATGGTGCGCAATATTGCCGAGGAAGAGGCCCTGGAGGAGATCTCCCGCATTACGATTGAGGTCGGCTCCCTCAGCGGCGTGGTTCCCGCCTACATGTCCGACTGCTGGGAGGCCGTCACCGACGGCACCGAGCTCCAGGATGTGGAGTTCGTGGTTGAGGAGCTCGAGGGCACCGCCCGCTGCATGGACTGCGGCGAGGAGTTCCCCGCGGACGCCAACCGTCTGCGCTGCCCGGCCTGCGGGGGAGAGAAGCTCACGCCCCTCACTGGCCGCGACCTCACCCTCAAGGAAATCCTCGCGACATAAGGAAAACAAGGCCCCGCCACCCGGCGGGGCCTTGTATCTCACGATGAATCTCTTCCATCCCCCGCAAAGCGGGGGATGGCTTTTACTTTTCTTCTGTTGGCTTCAGGGATTCATCGCCGGATTCGATGTACAGCAGAAAATTGTTGATTTTCTCTTCGCTCCATCCGGCGGCTCTGAGCCCGATGATCAGTCTGGCGATCTCTGTCATAGGCTTGCTTACTCCTGTCCGAAGTACCGATGCTCCGGGTCTTTCCACATGGCCGTGCACGCCGCAAGCGACAGGTACGCCTTGTCCGGCGAGTCGCTTCGCGACGTGATCGCCACCGGAACCTTCGCCCCCACGAGAATGCCGCAGCTGGTGGCGCCCGCGTTCATCTGCAGCACCTTGATCAGCAGGTTCCCGCTCATCAGGTTCGGCACCACGATGCCGTCGAACTCGCCGCAGTACGGGCAGTCGAAGTTCTTGAGCCTGGCCGCTTCCTTGCTCATGATCAGGTCATACGCGATGGGCCCCGCGATGTTGCAGTCGGCGATGGGCCGCATCGAGTGCTCCTTCACCATGGTCTGGTCCTCGACCGTGTCGCGCATGTGGAAGCTCGGCTTCTCCACCATGGCCAGCAGCGCGATGTTCGGGTGCTCCACGTCGAAGACCCGCAGCGCCCTCACCATGTTCTTCAGCACCTCTCTGCGCCCGTCGGCCGAGGGGTTAATGAGCAGCGTCACGTCCGACACGGCCAGCAGCTTCTCGTACCCCGGAATCTTCAGGAACACTACGTGGGTCACCAGCCGGTCGTCGCGGATCAGGTGGTTTGCCTTGTTCAGCACCGGCATCAGCAGGTCCCTCGTCGACGTGTTGCCCCGCATCAGGCAGTCCGCGTTCCCGGACTTGATCATCTCGATGGCGAACTGCACCACGTTGGTGCTGTCGTCCACCGGCTGCAGGTCATAGTTGCGGTCCTTGAGCCCCAGCCGCTCCAGCGTGTCCTTGATCCTCTTGTAGTTCCCGATCAGAATCGGCTCGACAAAGCCGTCGGCCTCGGCCTCGAACAGGCCCTTCAGGATCGATTCGGAGTCGGCGCCGGCCAGTGCCACGCGCATGCGCTTTTCCCCGGCGCGGGCTTTGCTGACGATCGACTCAAATTCCTTTGCATATTCGATGCTCATGGTGCGGTTCCTCCTGATTTCGTGATGAATGATTGTGATTTTTCGTAGAAGAATAAACCGAAAATTCTCTGTTTATCATTGTATCACAAAACCGTGGCCTGTGACAACTATTTATATAATAATTTACCTCCCTGCGGGGCTTAAATCAGCTAATTTTTCCGAACCATTTCACTATATTCCCATTACCGCTGGCGTTTGTGAAACCGGCTGCATGTGCCTTTTCCTGACACACTCTTGAAAAACCGGGAGGGATATGGTAGGCTAGCGGCAAGAAAAAAAGCAGAGGGGCAGCATGAATCAGGAAACCATCTATGACAAGCCGGAGCACCGGCCCATCCCCCGCGTCGGACAGCGCATCCTGAAGACGTCGATTGCGGTATTTCTGTGTCTGATGATCTATTATCTGCAGGGATACAGCGGAAGCGACATGCCGACGGAGGCGATGATCACGGCGATCATCTGCATGCAGCCCTATGTCCGCGACAGCGGGCAGTTCGCCCTCAACCGCCTGGCCGGAACGATGGTCGGGGCCTTCTGGGGGCTGGCGTTTTTGCTGATGCTGCTGATCTTTCCGCAGATGGGGCGGTCGATGCCGCTGATTTACGCGAGGATGGCGCTGGGGGTGCTGGTGTCGCTGTACACGGCGGTGCTGATCGGCAAGCCCGACACCGCGAGCTTAGCCGCCATCGTGTTTCTGTGCGTGGTGATCTCGTTTCCGGAGATCGAAGCGCCGCACAAGCAGGCGGGCCTTCGGATCCTGGGGGTGTTCATCGGGACTTTCGTGGCCATCGGGGTGAACGTGTTCCGCCTGCCGCGGGACAAGCAGCGGAACCTGGTCTTCTTCCTGCGGACGACGGACCTGGCGCCGGACCGCTTTTCCCAGATCCCGACGGCGGCGATGTTCCGGCTGAACTATCTCTACGCCGACGGGGCGAAGATCTGCCTCATGTCGGAGCACGCGCCGGCCTTCTTCGTCATGCAGATGCAGCACACGAAGCTGAACGTGCCGCTGATCGTGATGGACGGGGCGGCCCTGTACGACGCGGAGCAGAACGTCTTTGTCCAGGCGGAGACGCTGGACCCGGAGGACACGGCGCGGGTCATCGGCCGGCTGCGGGAACTCGGAATCAGCTGCTTTGTCTATACGATTCACAACAACAAGACCTGCATCTTCCACCTGGGCGAGACCAGACCGCCCGAGAAGACGGTCTTTGACCGGATGCGCCGCTCGCCCTACCGCGACTATCTCGAGGGCGAGGTGTTCGTGCCGGAGGAAGTGGTCTATCTCAAGGTGATCGACGAGGCTGGAAAGCTCACGGAGACCGAGCACCACCTGAGCCACGTGCTGCCGAAGGGGCGGCTTCGGGCCGTGATCCGGCCGCAGGCGGGGGCCCCGGGGATCAACGGGCTCTACATCTACGCCCACACGGCCACGATGGAACAGGCCGAGAAGCGCCTGATGCAGCGGCTGCGGGAAGAGGAGGCGGACCTTTCCCCGGTCGAGATCCGCCTCGACAGGCACACGCAGCCGGAGCAGGACGCGATGCGGGCGCTGCACCAGCTGGGGAGGATGTATGAACCGCTGTTCTTCGTGAAATGGTTCAAGAAATAATATAGATGATAATTCCCTTATTTTTCCCCCGTCGCTATACAAATCCGATGGCGCCCTTACCTTTATTTTTCCCCCGCCGGAGGCGGGGGAAAAATAAAAAAACTGTTGACATCTTCCTCATTTTCTGTTATTATACGCTTCGCTATCCGATGGCGGCATAGCTCAGTTGGCTAGAGCATGCGGTTCATACCCGCAGTGTCCCCGGTTCGAATCCAGGTGCCGCTACCATATGGGCGCAGCCAATCCTGCGCCTTTTTGATGGCCCGTTGGTCAAGTGGTTAAGACACCGCCCTTTCACGGCGGTAACATGGGTTCAAATCCCGTACGGGTCACCAGAGAGCTCCGGTTTTTCCGGGGCTCTCTTCTTATTTACGGGTGTAAAAGAAATATTGACAAAATAGGATTTATCCCATATAATGCTTATGGGATATATCCTATTTGAGAGGTTAAAAGAATATGCAGGAATTTGAAGTCATCTTCTATGACAAGCCGGATGGTACTGAACCGGTTAAAGAGTTCTTGAATTCATTGGATGTGAAAATGCGTGCCAAAATGCTGCGAACCATATTGCTTTTGGCGGAAAACGGAATGCAGTTGCGGGAACCTTATTCCAAACCATTGGATGATGGAATTTTTGAATTGAGAGCTAAGGTCGGAACGGATATTTCCCGTGTGCTGTATTTCTTTATAATAGGGAAAAAGGTGATTTTGACCAACGGGTTCGTAAAGAAGACGCAGAAAACGCCCAGTGTTGAAATTGAAAAGGCGAAGCAGTATCGTAAAGAGTACCTGAGCAGAAAGGATAATTGAGATGACGAAGTTTAACGATTATTTGAATGACCAGTTGAAAGATCCTGCGTTCAAGAAGGAGTGGGATGCGCTGGAGCCTGAGTTCTCCATCATGCAGGCTATGATCGATGCCCGGAGAACCTCTGGACTTACGCAGAAGCAGCTCTCCGAGCGTACTGGCATTGCTCAGGCGGACATCAGCAAACTGGAGAGCGGCAATGCCAATCCCTCCCTGAAAACGCTGCAGAGACTGGCGGCCGGTATGGGGATGAGGGTCAAGGTTGAGTTTCTTCCGACAGGGAATTGACTGTGTTGTGATCGAAGCACGGCTACCGGTGATTGGGACTCTTCCGGTGGAGGCGTGCGATCTCGGTGCGCCTGCGGTGAAATATTTGTAAAAATCCCTCTTGACTTTATCACATGGTAAAACTTTGTACTCCCCCGCCTCGGGCGGGGGAGTACAGGTTGAAAAATTTCCTCTTGACTTTATCACAGTGAAGTAGTAAAATCCAAAACAACTTCATAAGGCTGTTGAAACCGTTGATGAAGAGTGAGTAACCGGTCTTCAGAATGTCACAGAGAACTGCGCAGTGCTGAGAGCGCGGTACGGACTGGATCGTGTGAATGGACTTCGGAGGGCAATCGGAAGGCGGGGTTCCCGCCCTATGTGCGACGGAGCGGCACTCCGTGAACAAAGCCACCGTATGATGGTACGGGTGAGTCGGACGCATTTGCGTCAAGCCGGGTGGCACCGCAGGATTGTTTTTGTCCTGTCCCAGCATGTTGTATGCAGGGACGGGATTTTTGTTTTGGAGGCTTACCTGTATTCCTCCTACTCCCCACCTGCTGAGCGCCCGCAGGCGCCATGCAAGCGAGCAACCATGTGTAACATGGCTCTTGGCGAGTCGCAGGCGGGGAGTAGAACAGGCAAACTCTCTTTGGATTTTTGTTTTGGAGGCGAATCGACCATGTTTATTCTGCACAGACGATGGCGGCGATGGCAGGCCGTCGATTATGATCGCTTTTTCTCCCGCCGGGCCCCGTTTCCCGAGACCCGGGTTTCAAGTCACTGATCTTTCGTCAAATTCTATATTCTATATAACTATATAATCTATAAAAAGGAGCCATCAAAATGAAAAAGATTCTTTCCGTCCTGACCGTTCTCGCCCTGGTCCTCTGCCTGGGCGCCACCGCCTTCGCCACGGACTCTGGCACCGTCTTCAAGGTGGGCATCTGCAACTATGTCGACGACGCCTCCCTGAACCAGATTGTCGAGAACATTCAGAATCAGCTCGCCGCCATCGGCGAGGAGAAGGGTGTCACCTTCGACATCAGCTATGACAACTGCAACGCCGACGCCAACGTCATGGCCCAGATCATCCAGAACTTCATCGCCGACGATGTCGACCTCATGGTCGGCGTGGCGACCCCGGTTGCCATGAGCATGCAGGCCGCCACCGAGGACAACGGCATCCCCGTGGTCTTCGCGGCCGTCTCCGACCCGATCTCCACCGGCCTGGTCGAGAGCCTGGACGCCCCCGGCGCCAATATCACCGGCACCTCGGACGGCCTCGACACCGCCGCCGTCATGAAGCTCATCTTCGCCGCGAACCCCGATGCCGACAGCGTGGCCCTGCTCTACGACATGGGCCAGGACGCCTCCACCACCCCCATCGCCGAGGCCAAGGCCTTCCTCGATGAGCAGAAGGTCGCCTACAAGGACTATAACGGCACCACCGTCGACGAGGTCATGCTCGCCGTCGACGCCCTCATCGCCGATAAGGTTGACGCCGTCTTCACCCCGACCGACAACACCATCATGACCGCCGAGCTCTCCATCTACGAGGCCCTGGCCGAGGCCGGCATCCCGCACTACACCGGCGCCGATTCCTTCGCCCTGAACGGTGCCTTCGTGGGCTACGGCGTGGACTATGCCAACCTCGGCGTCGAGACTGCCGACATGATCGCCAAGATCCTCATCGAGGGCGCCAACCCCGCCGATACCCCGGTCCTCACCTTTGACAACGGCACCGCCACCGTCAACACCGAGACCTGCGAGGCCCTCGGCCTGGACCTTGACACCGTGAAGGAGGCCTTTGCCCCCCTCTGCACCCGGGTGAACGAAATCACCACCGCCGAGTCCTTCTCCGATCTCGCGTAATTCCACTGTGCACGTTCCGCTGCCCTCGGTCTCACTATATCGCACTTTTCCCCGCCGGAGGCGGGGAAAAGTGCGCTGAATCTTTCTTGAGAGGTTTGCCATCATGACATTATCCGCTGCGCTCGGTCTCGGCCAGACCGCCCTGGAGCTCGGTCTCATCAACTCCCTGACCGTTCTGGCCCTGTTCCTGAGCTATTCGATGCTGAACGTCTGCGACCTGTCCACGGACGGCTGCTTCACCCTCGGCGCCTGCGTCGGGGCTGTGGTCGCCATCTCCGGCCACCCCTGGCTTTCCCTGCCGGCCGCGATGCTTGCGGGCGTCGTCTCCGGCTTCGTCACGGCCCTGCTCCAGACCCGCATGGGCGTCGAGAGCCTCCTTGCCGGCATCATCGTCAACACCGGCCTCTATTCCATCAACATCGCCGTCATGGGCAATTCCTCGCTCCTGAACATGAACAAGACCGAGACCGTCTTCACTCTGGCGAAGAACCTTCTGAAGGGCACGGCCCTGGCGTCCCAGTATAAGCTCCTGGTGGCCCTCGTCGCCGTGGTGCTGGTGATCGTCTTCCTCTCGCTCTTCCTGCGCACGCGCCTCGGCCTCGCCATCCGCGCCACGGGCAACAACCCCGACATGGTGCGCTCGTCCTCGATTAACCCCGCCTTCACCACCACCGTCGGCCTCTGCGTGGCCAACGCCTTCACGGCCCTCTCCGGCTGCCTCCTGGCCCAGTCCCAGAAGTCCGTCAACATCGACATCGGCACCGGCATGGTGACCATCGCGCTGGCGAGCCTCCTCATCGGCGGCACCTTCATGGGCCGCGGCAGCATTCCGAAGCGCGCCGTCGGCGTGGTCCTGGGCTCGTTCATCTTCCGCCTGGTCTATGCCGTCGCCCTGCGCTTCGACATGCCGGCCTCGATGCTGAAGCTGGTCTCTTCCGTGATCGTCATCATCGCCATCTCCGGCCCCTACCTGAAGGGCCAGGTCCCCATGCTCCGCCGCCGCCTCGGCCACGGCCGGGAAGCCCGGGGCACCGAAGGGAAGGAGGTGCGCTGACATGCTGACCGTCTCCCACATCTCCAAGACCTTCAACCCCGGCACCGTGAACGAGAAGTGCGCCATCCGCGACCTCTCGCTCCACCTCGACCCGGGCGACTTCGTTACCATCATCGGCGCCAACGGGGCAGGGAAGTCCACCCTCTTCAACGCCATCGCCGGCAGCTTCTATACCGATGCCGGAAGCATCGTCCTCGACGGCCGCGACATCACCTTCCTCCCGGAGTATAAGCGGGCGAAGATCATCGGCCGCCTCTTCCAGGACCCCATGCTGGGCAGCGCCCCCGGCATGACGATCGAGGAAAACCTCGCCCTCGCCGCGGGCAGAGGCGGCTGGCTCAGCCATGTGACCCGCGCCGAGAAGGAGGCCTTCCGCGACCGCCTGGCCCTGCTGGACATGGGCCTCGAGAACCGCATGAAGCAGCCCGTCGGCCTCCTCTCCGGGGGCCAGCGCCAGGCCCTCACCCTCATGATGGCCACCATGGCGGACCCCAAGCTCCTCCTCCTGGACGAGCATACCGCCGCCCTGGACCCCGGCACGGCCGAAAAGGTCCTGAAGCTCACGCGCGAGATCGTCGAGCAGGACCATCTCACCTGCCTCATGATCACCCACAACATGCAGTCCGCCCTCGACCTCGGCAACCGCACCCTCATGATGGACGCCGGCAACATCATCCTCGACATCGCCGGGGAAGAGCGCCGCGGCCTCACCGTCGACGACCTGCTCCGCCGCTTCAAGGCCGGCGTCGGCCGCGCCCTCGACAACGACCGCATGCTGCTGTCATAAGGCAGTAAACTCCCCGCCTTCGGCGGGGAGTTTATGCTTCCTGAGACACGAAAAAGCTCTTGTAATCTGCCAAATTTATGTTATAATGAAGACGAGATTTGGCAGAGCTATATCATAGCTATCACCGACAAAACCTCCAGGAAGGCGCTCCTGGAGGTTTGATAATTCTTTCGTAAATTCTTCTTGTTTTTTATCAAAACCGTGTTATAATATAGTCGCAAAGTTGATAGAAGATATCGATGTACATAGCTATCACCGACGAAGCCCCGGGAGGTGCGACTCCCGGGGCTTCTGCCGTTTTACGACCGGCTAACGTCGCAGGCTGGCTGCCTTATTTTCCATCCAGCCATTTGCAAATATAGTGTGCGACTATACTTGCCATGATGGAAAATGCAAAGTTTATAAAGATATCGACCATAACTATCACCTCCCTTCATAGAGAGGTAACGGCAGCGAATGTATTATAAAACAGAACAGTCAATTGGACAAGAAAAAATTCGCTGCAGCCGACCCCACTTGACAAAACCCGAACCTGTGATATAATTCCCAGTGATAAAGTAGGAATAAGCGGGAAATAATAAAAAACCCCCAATAGAAAGAAGGAATCACATGTTCGTCTACGCCGATAATGCGGCCACCACCTGCGTGAGCAAGGCCGCCCTCGACGCCATGCTGCCCTACCTGACCGACCTGTATGGAAACCCCTCCAGTCTCTATTCCTTCGGCCAGAAGGCGAAGGAGGCCCTGGAGGCCTCCCGTGAGACCGTTGCCCACTATCTGAACGCCGACCCGAAGGAGATCACCTTCACCTCCGGCGGCAGCGAGGCCGATAACCAGGCCATCGTCTCCGCGGCCCGCCTCGGCGCCCGGAAAGGGAAGCGGCATATCATCTCCACCATGTTTGAGCACCACGCCGTCCTCCACACCCTGAACCGCCTGGAGAAGGAGGGCTTCGAGGTCACGCTCCTCGACCCGCACCCGGACGGCGTCATCCTTGTCGAGGACGTGGCGAACGCCCTGCGGGACGACACCTGCCTCGTCACCATCATGTTTGCCAACAACGAGATCGGCACCGTCCAGCCCATCGCCGAGATCGGTGCCCTCTGTCGTGAGCGGAAGGTCCTCTTCCACACCGACGCGGTCCAGGCCGCTGGCCACATGCCCATCGACGTCAAGGCCATGAACATCGACATGCTCTCCATGTCCGGCCACAAGTTCCACGCCCCGAAGGGGGTCGGCGTCCTCTACGCGAAGCGCGGCACGGTCCTCACGAACATCATCGACGGCGGCGCCCAGGAGCGCGGCAAGCGCGCCGGGACCGAGAACGTCGCCGGCATCGTCGCCATGGCCGCCGCCCTGAAGGAGAGCTGCGACCATATGGCGGAGAACACCGCGAAGATCATCCCCATGCGCGACAAGCTCTTCGCCGAGCTCGGCAAGATCCCCCACAGCAAGATCAACGGCAGTCTCGAGCATCATGTCCCCGGCACCGTGAACATGTGCTTTGAGGGCATCGAGGGCGAGAGCCTCCTGCTCATGCTGGATGACCAGGGCATCTGCGCCTCCTCCGGCAGCGCCTGCACCTCCGGCTCCCTGGACCCGAGCCACGTCCTCCTCGCCATCGGCCTGCCCCACGAGGTCGCCCACGGCAGCCTGCGCCTCTCCATCGGCGAGTATAACACCATGGAGCAGATCGACCACATCATCGATGTCGTCCCCAAAGTGGTCGAGTACTTAAGAAGCATAAGCCCCGTCTGGGACGAACTCGAAAAAGGCGAATTAAAACACCTGATCTGATTATTACCGGAGAACATAATAAAAATAATCCCGGAGACAATAATTATGGCGCTCGATTCTTATACTTGTTCTCCCCGCCGGAGGCGGGGAGAACAAAATCCTAAAAAATCCTGGAGGGACAAATTATGGCACTCTATTCCGATAAAGTAATGGACCATTTCCGCAATCCGCGCAACCTCGGCAAGCTCGACGACGCCGACGGCATCGGCGAGGTCGGCAACGCCAAGTGCGGCGACATCATGCGCATGTATATCAAGGTCGACGACGGCATCATCACCGACGTCAAGTTCAACACCTTCGGCTGCGGCAGCGCCATCGCCACCAGCTCCATGGCCACCGAGCTCATCAAGGGCAAGCCCGTCGAAGAGGCCCTCGAACTCTCCAACAAGGCGGTCGTCGAGGCCCTGGACGGCCTGCCCACCCATAAGATCCATTGCAGCGTCCTGGCCGAAGAGGCCGTCCGCGCCGCCGTGAAGGACTACTACGACAAAAACGGCATCGCCTATGACCCCGAGATGTTCAAGGAGAGCGAGGACCCCCACGAGGTGTCCTGCGAAACCTGACCGGATGACCATCTGACCGGAACTCCGCCATAATGACTGCCCCGCCTCCGGCGGGGCAGTCGTGCATTCAGGCAGGGCCCTCTGCGAAAGCCGAGTCACCTGAACGGATCCCCGGCCGGACATATTATAAATTGTAGAATTCCCGCCGCTTTGACCACAATATTTTGTGGCAATTTATAAAAAGAATTTGAACAAAAAAACTTGCATTATTTATTGAACCGTTGTATAATCTCATTATTCATAAGAGTGTCATGTTATTCGCATGATTGCAGCTATGAATACAATTCATGGAGGTTATTGAAATGAAAAAGGTTTTTGCCCTGCTCCTGGTATTTGCTCTGGTGATGAGCCTTGGCGTTTCCGCCTTTGCTGATGTGAAGTCTCCTGTGTCTCCTTCCTCCGAGGGCGGCAGCGCTCCTGCTTCCGACGGTGGGTATACTGAGCCTGTTGCGCCCGTTGCTCCCGCAGAGGAAGAAAAGGTTGCTGAGGACGCGGACGGCGACCTGGTTCCGGATGCCCTGACCGAAGAGACCGATCAGGCCGCGGAAGGCGAGTTCGCGTTTGATGTCGTTGATGCGGAGGACGAGACCATCGGTGCCGTTCCCGCAAGCGAAGTGACGATTGTCCCCGTGAAGGCGGCTGATCAGCTCCCGGAGAAAGATAAGGAAGCTTTCCTGAAGGCTTATGAAGAGGCCAAAGCGGTAAAAGATAAGGTCGTGAAGTATTTCTTCTGGGTTGACATTCCCGAGTCCTACAAGAGCGACAGCAACTTTGACGCGATGAAGTTCACCTTCACCTGCACCGGTGACAACGTTGTCGTTCTCGTCAACGGCAAGCCGATGAAGGTTGTGAAGCTTGACGGTGACAAGTATGTCGCTTATCTGACCGAGTTCGGTGCCATTTCGATTCTCACCGATATCGAGAAGTGATTTCTGCAACGCTTGTTTCGAATGCATGAATGACGAAGATCCCCCGCCCGCCTCGGGCGGGGGATCTTCTTAAACGAATGGAGTGCCCTATGTTCAAAACAAAACGCAGCAAAATCATCATCCTGATCGTCGATTTTGTCGCTCTGCTTCTGCTGCTTGCGGCGGTGTTCGTCACCCAGAAGGAGAAGGCCGAGGTCCCGGACACCCAGGATGACGTGGACAGTTACTATGCCCGCTTTATCGAGCACGAAGGAGAGGTCTTCCCTGTAAAGCGCGGCCTGCAGAGCGTCCTTCTGATCGGAAAGGATGTCATGGAAGCAGAGAGAGACCCGGACGAGATCGAGGCTTTTTACAATGACGATCTTGCCGATTTTCTCCTCCTGATGATCTTCGACCATGACCGTAAGACCGTGACGCCCTTCCAGATCAACCGTGATACCGTCTGCGACGTGCCCTGGCTCTCGGTCAACGGCCTGGTCGGCGGGTATAAGCAGATGCAGATCACCCTGGCGCATACCTTCGGAACCGGTAAACATGACAGCAGCAAGAACGTCGTGCTGGCGGTGACAGGCCTGCTTTCCGGTGCGCCGGTGGATCACTACTTTACCTTCTCCATGGACACGGTCCCGATCCTGAACGATCTGGTGGGAGGTGTGACCGTGACCCTTGAGGACGATATCCCTTCCCTCGGCGAGAAGTATGTCAAAGGCGCCACCATCACCCTGAAAGGCCAGGAAGCGCTCCGCTTTGTCCGGGCGCGTTCCCATGACCGCGTGGACGCCAACGTGCCCCGTATGGCGCATCAGCGGCTTTATATGAACGCCTTTCTGAATCAGGCGAGAGGGAAGATCGAGAGCAACCCGGAATTCATCGTCGATGCCTTTGACAAGGTCGAGCCTTTCCTGACCACCGATCTCACGGTGGAGACGGTATCGCAGCTGATCGATGATTTCTATCAGTATGAGGTGCTTCCGATCGTGACGCCTTCCGGGAGCTATACGCTTGCGTCGAACAGTACGGCGGAATTCCACCCGGACGAAGCCTCTTTATGGGACTGTGTGCACGGTGCGTTCTGTCCGTGAGAGTGTAAGATAACAACACCCCCGCCTGAATATATGTGAATCCCCCTCCGAAGGAGGGGGATTCACAAAACTCAGCCCTGTGGTAAGCAGGGTTCTTTTTTTACCCAATCAGTTCTTCTCCGAGACGGTCGATTCGTTCCAGCACATGCTGCCCAAGCGCCTGCCGGATCGTTTCCCTGGCCTCTGCCATCCTTGGAGGGCGGCTTGTCAGGTTGTGTGTGTCCGTACCCAACAGGTGGATCCGATGCTCTTTCAGCATCTTTAAGGCCTTATGTCCGCCCCGGAAACGGAAGATGGAGTCCGGCTGCAGGAAGTAGTCCGCGTTCGACTGCATCAGTACGTCCAGATCCAGAAGCTGGTCCCAGACCTTCTTCGGCTGCTGGGTGTAATACCGTTCAATATGCGCCAGCAGGACCGTGAATTCCCCGGAAGAAGCCAGGTCACAGACCTCCCGGATCCAGTACTCCTGCCAGGCCGAGAACGGCATCTCCAGCAGCAGCACGTCCGTCCCCTCAAGACAGAGGGAGGGGAGTGCTTCCATCCGGCTGATCCCGGGGAAATAAAGCACTTCCGCGCCGAGGAGGATCCTCGGCGCGTTGTCCGGCAGAACGGGCTCCAGAAGCTCATACGCTTCCTGCCGCCGCTCCAGATAGTGTTCCGGTGTCCGCTGGGTCACATAGAAGTGCGAGGTGGCGCAGATTGTGTCCACACCCTGGCGGGAGAGCTCCTCGATCATGCCGAGGCTCATCTTCACGTTGCGGCTCCCGTCGTCAATCCCCGGAAGAATGTGACTGTGAAAATCAATCATAGTGTTTTAATTGTATCCCGAGCCATGGGGACGGTTCTGTTGGCACACGAAGTGTAAGCCAATAGAACCGTCCCCGTGGCGACCGTTGTGGCGACCCTCACTTTTCGTCCCCAAAAGCGACATTGTCCTCGCTCGTTGCGTCCAGGAAGGCCTGGTTTTTCTTGGCAGAGCTGTTCTTGCCGCTGCTTTCGTAGCCGTAGCCGTAATCGTATCCGCCGTAGCGTTTGCCGTACTTGCCGTAGTTCTTATACGAGGAGCCGCCCACATTGGCGTCCGTCATGACAAAGCCCAGCATCTTCGCGCCCAGCTTCTCCACCTGATACATACAGGCGTCCAATGCTCTGCGGTCGGTATAGTTCTCACGCACCACCACGATGATGCCGTCCGTCCACTTCGTGATCACCAGCGCGTCTACCACGATGTTGACCGGCGGCAGGTCCAGCAGGATGTAGTCAAACACGTCCTTGTAGCGGTCCAGGAGCGCGTGCATGCGCTCCGAACCCAGCAGTTCCGAGGGGTTCGGCGGGATGTCGCCGGCCGGCAGGATGTACCAGTTGTCGAAATAGCTGCTCTTGCGCAGGCAGTTGCGTTCGGCGCTCAGGCCCGCCAGCAGGTTCGAGAGGCCCGGCGTGGATGTCATGTCCAGTTTCTGCCCGATGGTCGGCAGACGCATGTCCCCGTCGATGAGCAGCACGCGCTTGCCCGTCTGGGCCAGGGTGTAGGCCAGGTTCACCGCGGTGGTGGACTTTCCTTCGCCGCGGATCGAGCTGGTGACTCCGATGATGCGGCATTCCTTCTCCGGCAAGGCAAAGAGCAGGTTCGTCCGCAGCAGCTTGTAAGATTCCGCCGCGGCGAAGCTCAGCTCGTCACAGAGCAGGCCCTGCTGTTTCTTCCGCCGGGGCGCCTTTTCCTTCTTGGCGGGCTTTTCTTTGGCGGCTTCGGGACCGGCTTTCCTGCCGAGGGTTTTTTCTGCGGATTTTACGGGTGTTTCATTGGTCTTGTTTGTGTCAGCCATCAGTCGACCCCTCCTCTTCTTGCGCTTTTTCCGTAAGCCGACCCGCCGTAATAATAACCGTACTTCCCGGCGGACTTGGATGTCAGGTCGGGGATCGAGGCCAGGATCGGGTGCTGATATGTGGTCAGCAGGTAGTCTTCGTTGTGAATCTCGTCGTCAAAGTACGCGATCAGCAGGATCACTCCCGAGCAGAGAATGATGCCCAGAAGCAGGCCGATGCCGGTGTACTTGATATAGCTGGGGGAGACGCGGGAGTGCGGCGTGACCGCGTAGTCGACCACCTTGATGGAGGTGTTGTTGATGATCTCGCCGACCTTGTCCGGCAGGATCGTCGCGATCAGGTTGACCAGGGTACGGGCCTCCTCCGGATTCGGCGACGTGACCGACACCTGGAAGAGCCCGGTCGTGTTCACGGCGGTGGCGGAGACCATCCTGCGAAGCTGCTCATAGGTATAGGGCACGCCGCTCTGATCGATGACCAGTTCCATGTTCGAGCGTGACTTCAGGATCTCCACATAGGTGTTCACATAGCTGCTGGCGTTGGTGAGGTTTGTGGCGCCGAGGTCGAGGCTTCCGATGGTGAGCGAGCTGTTGTTGACAAAAAGCAGGGCGTTGGCCTGATACTTCGGGGTGATGAACATCCGCGCGGCGAGAAACAGTCCGGCTGCGCATATGATCCCGCATGTGAGGATCAGGGCAATATGCTTCCACAGAAGACTGATCACAAGGCCGAGATCAATGACCTCTTCATTTGGATTGGTGTCGTCTTTTCTTATCATCGTTTCGAACCTCTTTCTGCTTAACGTTTCCCGGCGTTCCAGCGGGCGTAGATGTCCGCAATCTGACGGTCCAGTTCTGCGATCTGAACGTCGAGTTCCGCCGTGCTGGCGTCCAGTTCTGCTTTCTTCTCCTGACTGTTGGCGATTGCGTCCATGTGGTATTGCCGTGCGGTCTCGTAATTTGCTACACGGTAACGGGGCAGAAGCATCTGCTGCTCAGGAGAGAGCTCCTTGAGATAGAGTTCATAGAGCTGTTCCTGATCCTGCTGTTCGGCAAACAGGGCTGTGGCGGAAGTCACCTGCTCCATGCTGTCCAGCGGGCTGTCAAAGTACATCATGCTCTTCAGGTTTTCCAGGAAGACCTTGAACGAGGCTTCTTCCTGGGTTTCTTTGGACTTCTGCGTCTTTTCGTCCTTCCAGGTCTCGTTGAAGATCATCGTGTAGGTCAGGTTGGCGCCGTCGGTGCGGCCAAGCAGCTCCATGTCGACGTCCGAACCCGTGTATCCCCAGGGCATCGCGCCGGTGAACCAGAGGTCGCCGGTGATGTCGGTGACTGTGTTGCTGCGCCCGTCCGAGGCGTTCACGATTACGGTCTTGACCCCGTGTTCCTTCAGGATCGGATCCATCTCCGGGGTGTAGTCGTTGTTGATAAAGTAGATCGACGTGGGCACCGAGACCTCGTATGCTGTGCAGAGCGCCTCGATGGTCTGGAAGAAGTAGTTGAAGTCGGTCCAGGCGTTTTCAAACACCATGCACAGGCCCCAGCCATCGCCCAGCAGCGCCTTGAACTGTTCCTGCGTCAGCTTGTTCCAGCCTGCGGGATATTCCGTCGGCGACAGACCCAGCACACCGACGATGTTCTTTTCCCGCATCAGGGGATAGGCCTCGGTATAGATTTGGAAGTCCATCCTGGGGAAGAGAATTTCCGCGGTGGCATAGTCGCGATACTTCAGGGCAAACTCTGACGGAAGCTTATCCCGCTGTGCGACCAGCTCTTCCCGCTGCCGCTCGAGCGGTTCTGCCTCCGTATACAGCGCGAGCATCCGCTCGTTATCCTCCTGCTCAAGATGCATCACGTACATCACGCCGCAGACCAAAACTGCGAGCACCAGGATCAGTGCCAGAATTCTGAAGATTCTCATGTTCACACTCCATTGCGAGGGATTCTTTTTGTGCTTTACACATCTTATAATAAGCTGGTTCTTACCCGTCACTCCCCGCCCCCTGGGCGGGGAGTGATCGTTTCTTCTTATTATAATAAAGCACTTTATTCTAGCACGCAGTTGAGGTGAATGCAAGCACTTTTCCGTGGGCAACCTGCCACAATCTTATGCTCGTTTTTACTTAAAATTCTCTCCGCCGTGTATTGATTACTGAATTGACTTATGCTATAATAGCCTAAAATTGTAATAATTCTGTAATATTTTTCACAATGATTTGTTGTGAAAAGAGTTTTCATCGGCCTTTTATGGCCCCAATAGCATTAAAACCAATGATTTTACTTTCTCCCCGCCTTTCACCTCTGTTTTAAGGAAGTACGCTTTGTGATGAATGATTCCCGTCCCAAGAAAAGACCCCTGATTGAGCACTGGCAGATCGTTGCCGTGTTTCTGGCCCTGTACGACTTTGCGGCCATGTGCCTGTCGTACTTCCTGGCCCTCTGGATCCGCTATGACGGTCTCTTTTCGAATATTCCCGTGGTCTACCGCAACGCCTGGCGCATGTTCGTGCCCGCGTATGCCATGGTCGGTCTGGTCATTTTCATTATTTTCAGATTGTATAACAGCGTCTGGCGCTTTGCCAGCTTCACGGAACTGATCCGCGTCTTCCTGGCCTCGTCCCTTGCGTCGGCCCTGCATGCCTGGGGCATCACCGTCCTCATTTACCGCATGCCCATGTCCTACTATCTCGCCGGCGCCCTGATCCAGTTCCTTCTCGTGGCCGGGATCCGCTTTTCCTACCGCCTCCTGCTCCTGCTGCACCCGAAGGCCTTCCGCCGTGCCGAAAAGCGCGTCATGCTCATCGGTGCCGGAAGCGCGGGCCAGATTGTCCTCCGCGATCTTCGCCGGATGGACGACCTGCAGGAGAAGGTCGTCTGCATCATCGATGACAATTCCAATAAGTGGGGCCGCTCCATCGACGGCGTCCCCATCGTCGGCGGCCGCGACGCCATTCTGGAGAGTGTTGAGAAATACAGGGTGGCGAAGATCTACCTCGCCATCCCCAGCGCCACCCTTGAGCAGCGCCGTGACATCCTGAACATCTGCAAGGAGACCGAGTGCGAGCTCAAGATCATGCCCGGCATCTCCCAGCTCGCCCGGGGCGAGGTCTCCGTCACCGACATGAAGGACGTCTCCGTCGAGGACCTTCTCGGCCGGGACCAGATCCGTCCCGAGATGAAGGAGGTCTATGACTTCCTCAGCGGCAAGACCGTCCTCGTCACGGGCGGCGGCGGGTCCATCGGCTCGGAGCTCTGCCGCCAGATCGCGGCGCATCACCCGAAGCAGCTCATCATCTTCGACGTCTATGAAAACAACGCCTATGACATCCAGAACGAGCTTCGCGATTCCTTCCCGGACCTGAACCTCGTGACGCTCATCGGCTCCGTCCGCGACAGCCGGCGGATGTTCCAGGTTTTTGCCGATTACCGGCCGCAGATCGTCTATCACGCTGCGGCTCATAAGCATGTCCCCCTCATGGAGGACAGCCCCTGCGAGGCCATCAAAAACAACGCCCTCGGCACCTATAAGACGGCCTACGCCGCCATGGTGCACGGCTGTGAGCGCTTTGTCCTGATCTCCACCGACAAGGCCGTGAACCCGACGAACGTCATGGGCGCCTCCAAGCGCATCTGTGAGATGATCATCCAGACCTTCGACGCCAAGATCAAGGCCGGCAAGGCCGCCGAGCTGCCCCGCCTCTTCACCCACCTGGGGGATGAGACCGACGGCAGCGAGGACCTGACCGAGGCCCTGAAGGACGTGAAGACCGAGTTCGTCGCCGTGAGATTCGGCAACGTCCTGGGCTCCAACGGTTCGGTCATTCCGCTCTTCCGCAAGCAGATCGCCAAAGGCGGCCCCGTGACCGTCACCCACCCGGATATCATCCGCTACTTCATGACCATTCCCGAGGCCGTCCGCCTCGTCATGCTGGCCGGCACCTATGCCCACGGGGGCGAGATCTTTGTCCTCGACATGGGCAGCCCGGTGAAGATCGACACCCTGGCCCGCAACCTGATCCGCCTCTCCGGCTTCAAGCCCGACGTGGATATCAAGATCGAATATACCGGTCTCCGCCCCGGCGAGAAGCTCTATGAAGAGAAGCTCATGGCCGAAGAGGGCCTGAAGAAGACCGAAAACGAGCTCATCCACATCGGCTGCCCCATTCCCTTTGACGAGGACGAGTTCCTTATGAAGCTGGCGGATCTCATGCAGGCGGCCTATCACAATCGCAAGGACATCCGCGAGTCCGTCGCCGCCATGGTGAACACCTATCACCCCAACAACCCGCCCACCATCGTCAAAGACGGCGCCTACACCGCGCTGACCGACGAGATAAAGAATCCTTAACGGTTTATTCACAGCGAACTGGGTTATAATGACCTATTCGACACTTTATAATTAACTCCACTTTGCACTTTGTACTTTGCACTTTAGGAAGAAGGTGAGCCGCATGAAGAATCTCAAGCATATTGAGCATTGGAAAATCATCGCCTTCTTCGCCGCAATATATGACTTTGCGGTGGTCCATCTCTCGTACTTCCTGGCCCTCTGGCTCCGCTTCGACTGCCATTATTCTTCCATTACACCGGTATACCTGAAATCTTATTTTTCCTTCATCCCCTGGTATGCTGTCCTCGCGGTGGTCATTTTCCACCTTTTCCACATGCATCGCATCATGTGGCGCTATGCCAGCTTCGAGGAACTGGTTCGGACTGTTCTCGGTTCTCTGACTGCGTCGGTGCTGCATTGCGTTCTCATCACCGCGCTCTATACCCGCATGCCCCTGTCCTATTATGTCTGGGGTTCCATGCTTCAGATGCTCTTTGTCGTGGGCCTGCGCTTTTTCTTCCGCTTCCTGCTCTACCTCCGTTCCCATATGTGGAAGAAGAGACAGGAACCCGGCGGACGCGTCATGGTCATCGGCGCCGGTGAGGCCGGAAGAATGATCCTGCGCGATCTCAAGACCTCGGACAAGGTGAATGACATTCCCGTCTGCGTGATTGACGACAACCACAACAAGTGGAACCGCCCCATCGAGGGCGTCCCCATCGTGGGCGGAAGAGAGACGATCCTTGAGAATGTCGAGAAGTACAAGGTGACCAAGATCTTCTTCGCCGCCCCCAGCATCCCGCGGGAGGACCGGAAGGAGATCCTCGGCATCTGCAATGAGACCGGCTGCGAAGTCAAGATGCTTCCCGGCATGTACCAGCTGGTCAACGACCAGGTCACCGTCTCGGAACTCCGTGACGTCGCCATCGAGGACCTGCTGGGCCGTGAGACCATTGCCCCGGATCTGGGCGAGGTCTTCCGATTCATCAACGGCAAGGTTGTCCTCGTCACCGGGGGCGGCGGATCCATCGGCTCGGAGCTCTGCCGCCAGGTCGCCGGCCACAACCCGAAGCAGCTCATCATTTTTGATATCTATGAAAACAACGCCTACGCCATCCAGCTGGAGCTGCGGAAAAAGTATCCAGATCTCAACCTCGTGGTCCTGATCGGCTCCGTCCGCGACAGCCGGCGTGTCTTCCAGGTTTTTGAGAAGTACCACCCCCAGATCGTCTATCACGCCGCGGCCCACAAGCACGTCCCCCTCATGGAGGACAGCCCCTGCGAGGCCATTAAGAACAATGCCATCGGCACCTATAAGACGGCCTATGCCGCCATGGTCCATGGCTGTGAGCGCTTTGTCCTGATCTCCACCGACAAGGCCGTGAACCCCACCAACATCATGGGCGCTTCCAAGCGCATCTGTGAGATGGTGATCCAATCCTTTGACGCCAAGATCAAGGCCGGCCGTGCCTCCGAGATCCCGCAGCTCTTCACCCACATCGGTGAAGAGAACGCCGACCGCGACGGCAGCGGCGAGATCTTCCGGAACGTGAAGACCGAGTTCGTGGCCGTCCGCTTCGGCAACGTCCTGGGCTCCAACGGATCTGTCATTCCCATTTTCAAACAGCAGATCGAAGAGGGCGGCCCCGTCACGGTCACCCACCCGGATATCATCCGCTACTTCATGACCGTCTCCGAGGCCGTGAGCCTTGTGATGCTGGCCGGCACCTATGCCCACGGGGGCGAGATCTTCGTCCTCGATATGGGTTCCCCGGTGAAGATCGACACGCTTGCCCGTAACATGATCCGCCTCTCCGGCCTGAAACCGGATGTGGACATCAAGATCGTCTATTCCGGCCTCCGCCCGGGCGAGAAGCTCTATGAAGAGAAGCTCATGGCCGAGGAGGGCCTCACCAAGACCGACAACAAGCTCATCCACATTGGCCGGCCCATCGCCTTCGACAACGACGAGTTCCTGCGTGAGCTGGAAACCCTCATGGAAGCCGCCTACGCCAACCGCGAAGAAACCATCCGCGACAGCGTACAGAAGATCGTCAGTACCTACCATCCCGCAAACCCCGAAGTCACCGTCGTAAAAGACGGCAAATACCAGGCCCTGGCCAGCACAGCGAAATAATTCCACTTTGCACTTTCCACATTCCACTTTTTGGAGAATCATCATGGATCGTATAAAGAACGCATTAAAAAGAGATATCTGGATCCTGCTACTGGATATTGTGGCGGTCAACCTGGCCTATTACCTTGCTTTGGCCTTCCGCGTGGCGGTGAACAACATGGGCGGTATCTTCGGCTCGCCAAGTGATGTCCCTGTGTATTTCTCTGCGTTCTACCGCATTGCGCCGATCTATACGGTCCTCTGCATCGTTGTGTTCTTTCTCTTTAAACTATACGGCGGAGTCTGGCGCTTCGCCGGCATCAACGACATGTATCGGATCCTCGGTGCATGGATTGTCACTACCTTACTTCAGGTTGTGGTTTCCTATCTCATGATGAAGGCGATCGGTTTTACCATGAGCAGAATGCCGGCCACCTATTACATGCTGGGCTGTGTGCTTCAGCTCCTCTTTGTGACGGCCATTCGCTTTGGCCCCAAGACCATTGCGGATGAGAAGAGGAGAAGAGCGAAAAAGGATGAGAAAGCACTTGTGATCGGCGCCGGGGAACTGGGGCAGCAGACGGTCAAAATGCTGCAGTCCGGTGTGAACTATGACGTGAGCTTCATCGTCGATACCGAGGATGAACACGTCGGCCTTCTTCTGGACGGCATCCCGGTGTATGGATTGCAGACATTGAGGATGCTGCTGGAAAAGAATGACATCAATTGCGTCTTCCTGGCGGAACCGAATCTGAGTGAAACAGACCGGAAGAAGATTTCTTCCGCCTGTTCTGAACTGAAGATTGAAATGCGGGAATCCCGAGAGAACAAGCTTAATCCGGAAAAACGTAGTGCCGCACCGATCCAGTTTGTTCCGATCTCGTATTCCGACGACTACAGCCTGAGCCAGGAAGAAGCCTGGCTGCAGTCGGTTCTGAAAGGACAGGACAAAGGGAAGGATTGACGTTTGTGTTGCTCGTAAATAGTACAGAAAAATAACAAATAACGCAGTAGTGGTTGCAAACGTTAGAACCACTGCTGCGATTTGTGCATATGAAAGAGGATTCTGATGATGGATATTTTGACTGATCCCAGGTTCAAGGGGATTGAGATATTTGAAAACAAAGTCTGGCTCGCCACACCCACCATGCATGGGGATGAAAAAAAGTGGGTGGATGAGGCCATCGACACCAACTGGGTTTCCACCGTTGGCGAAAACATCAATGAGGTAGAGAAGCAGCTGGCTGCGTACATCGGTGTGAAGTACGCGGTCGGCCTCTCTGCCGGTACTGCTTCGCTCCATCTCGCGACCCGGCTGGCCGGAGAGCGTCTCTACGGCCAGGTAAGACCTGATCACGGCACCCTCGAAGGACATAAGGTGTTCTGCAGCGATATGACCTTCGACGCCACGATCAACCCGGTCGCGTATGAGGACGGCGAAGCAGTTTTTATTGATACCGAGCCTGATACTTGGAATATGAGCCCCGAAGCCCTGGAAAAGGCCTTTGACCTCTATCCGGATGTGAAGCTCGTTGTGATCGCCCATCTCTATGGGACTCCGGGCAAGGTGGGTGAACTCCGGGAGATCTGTAATCGCCATGGCGCCCTCATCGTCGAGGACGCGGCCGAGTCCCTCGGCGCCACATTTAAGGGCAAAGAGACCGGCACCCTCGGGGACTATAACTGCATCTCCTTCAACGGCAACAAGATCATCACCGGCTCTGCCGGCGGCATGTTCCTCACCGATAACCTGGAGGATGCCAACAAGGTGCGCAAATGGTCCACCCAGAGCCGTGAAGCCGCCCCCTGGTACCAGCATGAGGAGATCGGTTTTAACTACCGCATGTCCAACATCATCGCCGGTGTCATCCGCGGGCAGATCCCTTACCTGGATGAGCACATTGCCCAGAAAAAGGCAGTTTACGAGCGTTATAAAGAAGGCCTCAAGGGCCTGCCGGTGAAGATGAACCCCTATGACGAGAAGAACAGCGAACCCAACTTCTGGCTCAGCTGCCTGATCATCGATGAGGAGGCCATGAGCCCCTTCGTCCGCGGCGAGCAGGATCAGCTCTGGCGGCATGAAGCAGGGAAGTCCAGCCCCGGTGAAATCCTGGCCGCCCTCACCGCCTTCAACGCGGAGGGCCGTCCCATCTGGAAGCCCATGCATATACAGCCGATTTATCGCAGCAATGCTTTTGTCACAGTGGAAGGCAACGGCAGGGGAAAGAGCAACGCCTACATTGCCGGAACCGGAGTAGACGTTGGTGCGGACATTTTCAGAAGAGGTCTCTGCCTGCCAAGCGACAACAAGATGACGCCGGCGGAGCAGGATAGAGTCATTGAGATCATTCACAGGTGTTTTCAATGATGCAACAGCCAAAGGGATTGTATGAGCGCTTTTTTAAGCGCCTTCTGGACTTTGTTCTTTCTCTCTGTGCTCTGCTGGTGCTGTCTCCGCTTCTTCTACTGTTATCTGCGCTGGGCCTTGTGAAAATGAAGGGAAATCCCTTCTTCTCACAGGAGCGCCCTGGCTGGCATGAAAAGATTTTCCGGCTCTATAAGTTCCGGACGATGACAAATGAGAAGGATAAGAACGGGGAATTGCTACCGGATGAGAAGCGTTTGATCCCTTATGGTCGATTCCTTCGCTCTACCTCTCTGGATGAGCTTCCGGAGCTTTGGAATATTCTGAAAGGGGACATGAGCATCATCGGCCCACGGCCGCTCTTGGTGAAGTATCTTCCTTTTTATACGGAAGAAGAAAGAAAAAGGCATAATGTCCGGCCTGGCTTAACTGGCCTTGCACAGATCCATGGAAGAAACTATCTGAAATGGGATAAACGCTTAGCACTTGATGTGAAGTATGTTGATAACGTCTCGTTCATGACGGACCTGAAGATCTTTCTGGAGACAATACTAAAGGTGATTAAGAGAGACGGAGTGGCAACAGATACAGATACAGTAGAAACATTTCTTGATGAAGAAAGAAGCTGAACAAATGCAGATACCAACAGCGACTCCTTTTTTCCTGATACGCGAGGAATTACTGTCTCAGAATATTACAGATTTTCGAAAAGCTCTTGATGAATTGTGGCCGAATTCAATTATAGCGTATTCTGTTAAAACTAACTCATTGCCCTGGATTTTAAAGTGGATGAACGGCCATGGTGTATACGCTGAGGTCGTATCGGATGAAGAATATGAGCACGCGATACTGAGCGGTTATTCTGAGCAAAATATTGTTTTTAACGGTCCGATAAAGGGCACTGAGCAGGTTAGGAGAGCTTTAAAACATGGGTCAATTGTTAATATAGATTCACGACGGGAAGAAGTGCTCATTGAGAAAGAGCGACCATATAATAATGGTCAGCTCGGAATCAGGGTAAACATTGATCCGACCATTTTCATGGAAAAAGATGTTGGATATCAGGAAGATGGTTTCCGGTTTGGCTATTCGGATGATAACGGAGAGCTGCTAAGGGTCATTAAAACGCTTGAAAAAGTATATGAAAACCGGCGGATCGGCCTGCACGTACATGTGAATTCTATCACAAGATCTTTGCGCGTTTATCGCATGATAGCGCAGTATACATCAAAGATTATAGAGAAATACAAACTGGATCCTCCTTATGTTGATATTGGAGGCGGTTTCTTTGGCGGAGTACCAGGAAAAACGACGCCGAGGGAGTATATCCAGACGATTCAGGAAGAATTCGAAAAAGCAATAGATATTTCAAAGGTTAAACTTATTATTGAACCGGGCTCAGCAGCAATCGGCTCTGCGGTCGAATTACATACATCTGTTGTTGATGTGAAAGATACAAAATTTGCCCGAATCGTGACGACTGATGGAAGCAGGATCCATATTGATCCTGTATGGCTGAAAAAAAGTTATACATACAGCACAAATGCAAAAAAGCCCTCGATAAACAAACAGGTGATCTGCGGCTATACCTGTATGGATCATGATCGTATGATGGTGTTGGAAAACGAGCCGGAACTTTCCATTGGAGACAGAATCGTATATCAGCGTGTAGGCAATTATACAGTTACCTTAGGAGGAGCCTTTATAAAACCGCTCCCGCCGGTCTATGCAATGGTGAATGGTGAGATAGAAGTTGCCCGTAAAAAAATGAGTATCGAAGAATACTATAAGATGGAGACAGCATAAGATGAATTACTTAATGCTTAGTGTAGGTCGTCGCGGAGAATTGATGAAAGATTTTCGAGCTTCAATGGAGGCAGGATCTCATATTGTTGCCACAGATAACAGCCCATATGCACCTGCGCTATATTTCGCTGATAAGCAGTATATTGTTCCGCCGATAGATGATACTTTTTATATGGATATCATTCTTAAGATCTGTGTTGACGAACATATTGATGCAGTTACAACTTTTATTGACCCGGAGATCATGCTTCTTGCAGAGAATCGCGATCGTTTCAAATCGCTTGGGGTGGAAGTTCTTGCACCTTACACGGAAACAGCGAAGCTGTGCTTTGATAAGTATGAAATGTTTAAGTATCTGAGAGAAAAAGGTATCCGCACAGCGATGACGTGGGGAACATTTGATGAGGTTAGGGCGGCTCTAGATGCCGGTGAAGTTTGCTTCCCTGTGTTTGTAAAGCCGAGGACGGGTAGCGGCAGCGTGGGAGCGAGAAAAGTGCATGATATGGAAAACCTTCATGCTGCATTCGAACAGGATCCTTCGTTAATCGCACAAGAACTGATGACCGGGGAAGGATGCTTTGATCTTGATGCTGATGTCTATGTGGACACCATCAGTCATAAGCCGGTGGCTATCTTCTGCAAGCGGAAAATCAGCACAACCATCGGCGGTGCGAATAAGACGATCTCCTTTAAGGATCAGAAATTATTCGATTTTGCCCAGGAAGCCCTGGGTAAGTTCAAGTTTAATGGCCCCATAGATGCAGACTTCTTCTATAAGAATGGTGAGTATTACCTCTCGGAGGTGAATCCCCGTTTTGGCGGTGCATATCTTCATGCTTATGGGGCAGGTGTCGATTTTATCAAGTTGATTGATAATAACCTTATGGGCAAAGAGAATGAAGAACAGATCGGAAACTATGAAGAAGACGTAGTCATGATGATGTATGACAGCGTAGTCATTATGAAAAAAGGGGAGTTGGCAGAATGAGAATTGCGATTATCGCAAACGACTCAAATGGGTTATACCTCTTCAGACGGCAACTGATAAGTGCTTTAATTGAGGAGGGACATGAGGTAATAGCTCTTACACCGTTTGATACGGATGTCGATAATCTGCAGGCTCTTGGAGCTACTCTTGTTGAGACTCCTATAGACAGAAGAGGAACAAACCCAGTCAGGGATTATTCTTTGTTGAAGCTTTATAAGAAAGAGCTTAAGCGAATAAAACCATATCTGGTAATCACTTACACGATAAAGCCTAATGTATACGGTGGTATTGTGTGTAGACAGTTAAAAATACCTTATGCAGCGAATATTACAGGGTTGGGAACAGCTTTTGAAGGATCTGGAATGCTTCGGAAGATAGCAATAGTTCTGAATAAAACGGCATTGAAGCAAGCAAAAGTCGTATTCTTTGAGAATACAGAAAACAGGGATATTTTTGTAAATGAGGGAATTATAGCGAAAGAGAAAACCCATGTACTGCATGGTGCAGGGGTCGATCTTGATCACTTCTCTTATCAGGCATATCCGATTAATCCAGAGTTTCACTTTCTCTTCATCGGCCGCGTGATGAAAGAAAAGGGAGTGGATGAATTGTTAGAATCAATGAGAAGATTGGTTAGGGATGGTAAATGTTGTTTTTTAAATATTTTGGGGAACTACGAAGAAGACTACAAGGAAAAGATTGACGAGGCAGTAAAGGAAGGTTGGCTTAGGTATCATGGTATTCAGCCAGATGTAAGGCCTTATATTGCAGCTTGTGATTGTTTTGTTCTCCCTTCCTACCATGAAGGAATGGCAAATACGAATTTGGAATGTGCTGCCTCTGGTCGCCCGCTTATCACTTCAAATATTCCGGGGTGTAAGGAAGCAGTTGTCGAAGGTTCCGGAGTTTTGTGTGAACCGAGGGATGTTGATAGTCTCTACCAGGCAATGAGAACAATGATCGAAAAGTCAAGAGAAGAAAGAGAGCAGATGGGCAGAATAGGACACAGGCATATGGAAAAAGTTTTTGACAAAAAGCAGGTAGTTGCGGAGACAATAAGGCATTTGTTCTGAGGGTGAACAATTTGAAACAAAAACTGGTCAATTTTCTGAAATACAATAAAACCGCTTATACGATCTATTATCATGTGATGAGCTTCAGTATGAATTGTCTGAAGCTCTTCATCAAAACAGATGATAAATTGATATTGTTTAATTCCTTTGCCGGCAGAAAGTTTGATGACAGCCCAAAGGCTGTTTTTGATGTAATGAAGGCCGATCCGCGGTTTAAGGATTATAAGTTTGTTTGGGCTTTTCATGAGCCAAATCAATATGAGGTTGATGGGGCAGAAAAAATAAAGACGGACGGGCTTCATTATTTTAAAACCGCACTTGCCGCTAGGGTGTGGGTGACGAATTCTTCTGTGGAGCGTGGCCTCAATTTCAAAGGAAAGAACACATTATATCTTAATACCTGGCATGGCACGCCAATGAAGAAAATGGGATCTGATATCAATTCGGACAATACTTCATTTAACTCTAAAGGCAAAAACCACTTCGATGTGATGATGTCTCAAGGGCGATATGAGACCGATATCTTTTCGGCCGCTTTTGATATCCCTAAGGAACATTTTTTAGAAGTCGGATTGCCGCGTAATGATATCCTTGTGAACTATACAAATGAGCAGAGACAATCCATTCGTTCTAAATTAGGCTTTAGAGATGACCAGCTTGTCCTCCTATATTGCCCTACTTTTAGAGAGTATGAGAAGGATGAAAACAATGGCGTGGTGATGGCTCCGCCTATGGATCTGAAGAAATGGGAACGGGAATTTGGAGATCGTTATATACTCCTGATGCGTGCTCATTATGAAGTTTCCAAAGTCATGCAGATTGAAGAGAATTCTTTTGTAAGAAATATGACGAATTATCCCGATCTGAATGATCTCTATATTGCTGCGGATATCCTGATTTCCGATTACTCCAGTGTATTCTTTGACTATTCCATTACGGGGAAACCGATGCTCCACTTCTGCTACGACTATGAAAAGTATAGCAGCAAACGGGGCATGTACTTTGACATCCGGGAGAAGATTAGCGGTGCGGATACCGAAGAGGATTTAATAGAATTGATAAAGAATATCATTCCAGAAGAGGAGAAGAGTAAGACAGAATCATTTAGAAACCAGTATGTCAACTTCTACGGCTCAGCTGCTAAAGCCGCTGTGGATTGTATTGCAGAGCACATATTGAAATCAAAGTAAAAGGGGAGCTGACCGTGAAAAGAATTATTACATATGGAACATTTGACCTTCTTCATTATGGACATATTAATCTTCTTCGGAGAGCAAAAAATCTTGGAGATTACTTGATTGTAGCTATATCGTCTGATGAGTTCAACTGGAATGAGAAACATAAAAAGTGTTATTTCTCTTACGAGCAAAGAAAAGCTCTGGTAGAAGCGATTCGTTACGTTGATTTGGTTATCCCAGAAGAGAGCTGGAGCCAGAAGAGAACAGATATGCATGAGTATCACATTGACACTTTTGTTATGGGGGATGACTGGAAGGGTAGATTTGATTTCTTGAAGGAAGAGGGTGTGGAAGTTATTTATCTTCCACGTACTCCGGAAATAAGCAGCTCTCAAATAAAAAAGGATCTCTACGATGCAAATGCTGTGGAGGGCGAGAGCAAGACACGCCATGATGAGATAAACACTGATCCTGAGAGATAAAGTGGTGATTGAATTATGAAACTATATCAAAGATTACCAATAAAACTTGGATCGATTATGAGTGGAAAAACTAGATTATTTCTATATAGAAAAGCGGGAATGAAAATAGGCCAAAATGTTCAGATCGCATCTGGGATGCATGTTGATAGACCAGAAGGCGTTATCATAGGTGACAATTGTTTTATCAATCATTTTGTGCATTTTCATAATGGAGCAAACCCTGAAGCTAGGGAAACGCTGAACAAAAGCATGTAATAGGTCAGCGAGTCCCAGAATTCGTATTTTTTCGCAGAATCCTGCGGATATTACTTCAAAACAGGTCTATTCTAGTGTCTGCTTCCAGAGCTGAAAAGCCAAGAAAAACAGGACAATTCAGCTCGCTTATGGTACAATAGGTGCAAGAAAAAGAGCGAATATCCATCAAAAACCTTGCACCTGGAGGCCGATGATGTACAAACGTCACCTCAATCAGATCAATCTGTTGGACGAGCCGGAGTATTTTGGCGGGATAGCCCTTGACCCAGATAATGAATGGGTCAAGCTGGCAAAACTCATTCCATGGCACCAGTTTGAAGAAGAATATGCAGCTTCTTTTCCATCTGGTGCAGGACAACCGGCCTGCAGTTTCCGGATGGCACTGGGATCATTGCTGATCAAGGAACGTTACCAGTTCTCCGATGAGGAAACGGTGGCCCACATCACGATGAACCCGTATCTCCAATACTTCATCGGTCTGGAAGCTTTCACGCATAAATCACCATTTGATCAGAGTATGATGACACGTTTCCGAAAAAGGATCAGCACAAAGGCACTTCAGGAAGTGAACGATATCATCATTGGCAGGCCAAAGGAAAAAGAAGATCATGACGACGATGATCATGATGGCAGCGGGAATAGTGGAACCCTGATTCTGGATGCGACCTGCGCTCCGCAAAACATTCGGTTTCCGACGGATGGGTCACTCCTGAACGAAGCAAGGCTTAATGCAGAAGAGATCATAGATGTGCTGCATGAGCAGGGGTTAACCGATGGAAACAAAAAGCCTCGTACGTACCGGGAGAAAGCAAAACGTCAATACAACAGTTTTTCCAAAAGCCGAAAGAAGAACAGAAAGAGTATCCGGCAGACAATCCGAAGGCAGCTTGGCTACCTGAAGCGAGATCTGGCAATTATTGAAATTATTGAACAGATAGCGGAAAACCATCCGGACTACACAGAACACCTTCCCAAGTGGTTGGCAGAACGGCTTCCGGTGATCCGCTTGCTTTACTCCCAGCAGCAGGAGATGTACAGCACAAACAGCCACAGAGTAGAAAACAGAATCGTCAGTCTCTCACAACCCCGGGTAAGACCCATTGTTCGCGGGAAGCAGAATGCGGAAGTGGAATTCGGAGCCAAAGTGGAGATGAGCGATGTAAACGGATATCTCAGGGTAGAAGATCTGCGATGGGACGCCTTTAACGAGAGTACGGAGTCCGTAGAAAACTACCGCAAAGCCTATGGACACTATCCGGAACGCGCCTTGGCCGATACTATATTCCGTACTAGAGAAAACCTGAGGTACTGCAAAGAACGGGACATTCACTTGAACGGACCAAAACTTGGAAAACCAGCTTCTGACCCGGCAGTCCGAAAGCAGGGACGCTATCTGGAATGGCTCGAATCCGGTGAGCGAGGAGACATTGAAAGACGGTTCGGGATTAACAAGAGATGCTACTCTCTCGGTTGCATCACCGCGAAGCTTCAGCACACAAGCGAAGTCATAATCTACATGTCTGTTCTGACACAAAACTTGCAGAAGAGGTTGCGGCTTCTTTTGCGCACATTTTTCAGGTTTTACTTTGAACGGCAAAACTTACTGTTTGTGCAGTAGACACTACAATAGTTCCGCCGTGCATGATCAGGCTCGCATTATCCAATGCTTTCTTGATGTCATCAAAGATAATCTTCCCGATGCCATTCTCTTCCAGAAGATGCCGGAATTTCAACAGGGTAGTCGCATCAGGAACAGATTCCGCCATGAAGTCTAGACCCATGAATTTCCGCATGCAGTAGCTGTCATAGATGGCATCTTCTACTCCGACGTCGGATAGGTTAAACCAAATCTGCAGGAGGTACATCCGAAGCATCGTTTCGATCCCTCTGGTCGGGCGACCACGTTTGCCGGACGGATAATGCGGGGCGATCATGGCAATCCACCGATCCCAGGGTATGTCTTATTCATGGCATCGAGAAATGCTTCTCTGGGTGTGGTGTGCTTCCGATTCTGGTATTCAACATCGCTGAATGTGGTCTGGTTCTTCATCAAATCGCATCCCTTCTCGTCGGATGCATACAGTATAGCACAGTACTATAGAAGATAGGTAAACGCAGGATTAAATCAGCGTTTCCCTAGAATAACGATTGGCAATAATGTTTTCTTGGGACCAGAGGTTGCATTCATTTGCGCATCGCATGAGTTGGGAGCTGCTGATAAACGAGCTGGTAAGAATAAGTATGGTTCAATTGTAGTAGAAGATTGGGTTTGGATCGGTGCACGTGTAACGGTGTTGCCTAATGTGATTATCTCTCGGGGAAGTGTAATCGGTGCTGGTTCTATTGTTACAAAATCGACAGAATCTGACACAATGTATTATGGAGTTCCCGCTAGGAAGATTAGGGAGCTTGAATAGAAAACTAAGAGTAAGACAGGTTTTCACATATGCGCAAAGAGGCGAGAGAATGTGAAAATAATAGCCAATAGAGGATAAAAAATGACATCATTAAATACTGTTGAAAGTGCACTTCTATATGTATCTGTATATGGACTCTCATCTTTATGCGTTGCTTGGAAAGATAAAATCACGATCGGTAGCAGAAAAAAGCCAATTACACTTTTGTTTATTGCCTTATTATTGCCTGTTTTATTAGCTGCATACAGGGTTAATGTTGGTTCTGACTATTACAATTATTTGTGGATATATAACAGGGCTGCCAATTGGCCAATTAGCCAATTAGTATATAATTATAACTTTATTTCTAGCACTCCAATAGGAATGGTATTAGTTGCAAAAATCACTAGCATGTTTGGGTCAGAAAGACTCTATTTTGGGGCGCTTGCTACGATTTCATATTTGCCATTTCTATATTATATCTGTAAAAACGAAGACATTGGACATAAAGGGACTGCAATATTTCTGTACCTTCTTTCGAACTTTTCTACAGGCTTAAATACCACAAAACAAATTATTGCTATTAACATAGTACTGTTCGGACTAAAGGCAGTTTATGAACGAAAGGCTATAAAATATATAGTGATTATTACTGTTGCCACATTATTTCATCAAACAGCTATTGTAGCACTTCCAATCTATTTTCTGATGGACAAAAATGGAAGTATATCATCAGGCAAACGGCTTGTTGCAATTGTTGTCTCCTTTATTGGACTCGTTATATTTGACAATATTCTTATTTCATTAGGAGGACGATGGGCAGAGTATGCTGATTCTTCAGGAACAATCAATTTGACGTTTTTCTTAAATCTGTGGTGGCTAATTGTATTTCTATGGATGAGAGGCTCATTAGTAAAGAAAAGCTACAGAAATGAGTTGAATATTATTTTATTCGCAGTTGGTACAATTATGTCTTTACTCGGGTTTTGGTCGGTTTTTGGGAAAAGAATTGCAAGTTATTATACTATTGTGGAAATTCTACTTATGTCTCAAATTCCAGAAGTGGTAAGTCACAGTAATAAGCGAATAGTAGGAATGATGATATTACTTTATTCATTGTGCATGTTTATCTTATCCTTTGTGATAAGAGGACAATCAGGGCTGATTCCGTATTCGTTTTAAAAAGTAGACGTTAGAGAGTGGTGAAAAGATTTGACCAAGCCTTATTTTTCTATCATAGTTCCAATCTACAATATAAAGGAATACATTAATGAATGTATTGATAGTATTCTGGACCAAACCTACCCAAACTTTGAGTTAATACTAGTTGATGACGGATCAACTGACGGTTGTGATAAGATCTGCGACACAAGAAAGGGTGAAGATGATAGAATAATAGTAATTCATAAGCCTAACGGAGGCTTAGTTAGTGCAAGAAAAGCAGGGGCAGAAGTTGCCCATGGTGATTATATAATTTGTATTGATGGGGATGACTGGGTAGATGAGAATTTGCTTACTGAAGCATCTGATATTATTAATAAATCTGACCCGGATTTAATATCATTTGGGTATTATGAAGCATATGGTGAAGACTATCATGCTATTATTTATAATGAATCAAAAAAATATAATAGGAATGAAATTTCGAAAGAGATATTTCCAGCATTGATATATCCATCACGAGAGGAAAAATTTCCAAACAACATATGGGCTAAAGTATTCAAGAGAGAATTGTATTTGGAATGTCAAACATCTGTAAATGATTATATAAGCATGGGCGAAGATACTGCTTGCGTAGTTCCGTATGTGGCGAAATGCAATTCAATCTATATGTCTGATAAATGCATGTATTACTATAGACAGAATGAAAAAGCAATGACAAAAGTAAAAAAACCGTTGCCTTGGATAAGCCCTAAATTAATAGACTCTTTGTTAAGAGAGAAATTATCCATATGCAAATATGATTTTACTCCGCAGATATGTGCTAGAACATTACATGCAGTTTTCAATGTAGGAGCATCTCAATTCTATGGGGATGATGCATTTCCTAGTGTACAAAGACAAATTCAAAAGCATTACTCAGAAATGTATATTAGAAAAGCTTGTGATGGGACGGCATTATCAAATCTTCGAAGTCGGTTTATTTATATCACTGTAAAACATAAACTTGTTTATGTGTTGTTCGTCTATTCAAGGATAAGAAAGAAGTGACATCATGATACCTAAAGTTATACATTATTGCTGGTTTGGAAGAAATCCATTAACAGACGATGTAAAAGAGTATATGGAATCCTGGAAGAAGAATTGCCCAGATTATTTAATCAAACGATGGGATGAAGACAGCTTTGATATTGGGTCTTGCAACTATACAAAGGAAGCCTATGAAAAGAGAAAATGGGCTTTTGTTACAGACTATGTAAGACTCTATGCTCTTGTAAAAGAAGGGGGAGTTTACATGGACACCGATGTGGAGATGCTTCGACCATTAGATCCATTTTTAAAGCATAAAGCATTTTCTGGATTTCAAGATGAGAAGTCTATCCCAACAGGTATAATGGCTTGTGAACCAGATTTTCCATTCTTTAAGGTGTTACTTGATGATTACTATGGAAGACATTTTATAAATCCTGATGGGACCTGCAACACAACTACCAATGTTTCCTATATCACGAAATCATGTTTAGAAAGAGGTCTAAAGCTAAATAATACATATCAAGAAATTAATGACTTTGCTCTCTATCCTTCGGATGTTTTCTGCGCAAAGTCTCCTACTGATGGAAAACTGTTCGTCAATGAAAACACGGTGACAATTCATCATTTTGCTGGTTCATGGATAGAAAAATCAGTTAAGGAGAGAATTGGGCGTCGAAATCTTATGACTTCGAAATATGGAAAAGTCGGACTGCTATTATATTATGCAACTAATTGGCCTCATAAGCTAAAGGAGAACATTAAAAGGCGAAAGTACAATGCGTAAACTACTATCAAAGTATCAAAAAATGCCTGTACAGGTAAAAGCATCCCTTTGGTTCTTGATCTGCTCTTTTATTACACGTGGTATTGCTTTTATAACGACCCCTATATATACAAGAATGATGACGACTGAAGAATTTGGTCGTTATAATGTATATACTTCTTGGTATGCTATCATCATAGTGATAGTAACTATGAAGCTTTCTGATGGTGTTTATACACAGGGGCTGATTAAATTCGATGATAAACGAAATAGTTTCTCTTCTGCATTGCAAGGACTTACATTTACCTTAACGCTATTTTGGCTTCTTATATATTACTTATTTAATGATTTTTGGAATGATTTGTTTCATTTAAGTAAATCAGAAATGATTGCTATGTTTGTGGCAATGTGGATCGTTACTGTTTTTAATTTTTGGGCATCCGAGCAACGCGTGTTATTACAATATAAAAGACTTGTGTTAATTACACTATGCGTGGCTGTTGTAACACCTGTTATTTCAATTCTTCTGATGCGAGGCTCTGACCATAAGGTAGTCACAAGAATATGGGTTTCAGCAATTGTTTCACTTATATTTTATTCTTGGATGTTTTTCTATCAAATCAGAAGAGGAAAATGCTTTTATTCAAAAGAAATTTGGAAGTATGCAGTTGCATTTAATTTGCCGCTGATTCCACATTACCTATCCCAGACAGTATTAAATAGCTCAGACCGTATAATGATTGAAAGAATGGTGGGTGACAGTTCTGCAGGTATCTATAGTTTAGCGTACTCTGTATCATTAATAATGCTTATCTTTAACACTTCGTTGTTGAACACTTTGAACCCTTGGATTTATCAGAGAATTAAAAGCAGAGAATATGAAAGAATGGCTTCTATAGCATATCCAGCTCTAATATGTATCGCGATAGTTAATATCACACTAATTGCATTTGCACCAGAGGCTGTAAAGTTTTTTGCTCCGAAAACGTACTATGAAGCTATTTGGATAATACCACCTGTTGCAATGAGCGTCTATTTCCAGTTTATGTATTCTTTGTTTGCAGATTTTGAATTCTATTATGAAAAGTCGAAATATATCACAATTGCAACAATGACAGGGGCAATTATTAATATTCTACTTAATTATGTTTGTATTAAACGGCTTGGATATATTGCAGCCGGATATACAACATTATTTTGTTACATTATTTATGCATTCATGCACTATTGTTTTATGATGAAAATATGTAAAACACTACTTAATGACGTTCACCCATATGATCTAAAAAAAATAATATGGATTTCTTTATGCTTTATTGCTATTGGAATTCTATACATATTTACTTATTCTAATATTACCGCCAGATATTCGCTAACTATTATGCTTGGTATTGCATTGTTTGTCAAAAGAGAAATGTTAATTAAGTATATTCAGTCTTTTCTATTTGCGCGCAATAAGAAAGACTGATAATTAGGGAACAATCCGAAATGATTATGGTCAGTTTGTGCAGGTGAAGTATGAGCAATTTGAGACAGCAGATTAAAAGAAAAATATCACCCATAAACTTAGATTCAGTAGTGTTCACGAGTTTTAATGGTCGGTACTCAGACAGTCCTAAGGCAATATCAGAAAAACTACACGAATTAGCTCCTGAGATTCCTATAATATGGCTTGTTACAGCTGATCAGCTAAAATCAGTACCAATATACGCCAAAGCAATAGACATTAATTCCAGATCTGGTGAAGAGGCTCGGAATAAAGCCAGAGTACGTATTGATAATGTTTTCTGTGATGTATCTACGAACCTTAACAATACAGATCTTAAAAGTCTATTACTATTTGCCTTAAAAACCTACTTAAAAACAAAAAAAACACAACGGAGATATACAACTTGGCATGGGACTCCCTTAAAAATGATGGGGAGGGATCAAATTGGCAATACTACTATTGGTTTTTCGTGCCCGAATACAACATTGCTTCTAGGTAATGTGTTCACTAAAAACGTAATGGAGAGGATAACCTATGGAGTTGTTCCAGTTCGGATTCTAGGAAGCCCTAGAAATGATCTTCTATTTAATGTAACGTCTAAGGACATCACAGTAAAAAAAACTGAACTAGGACTGCCAACAAATAAAAAAGTCCTACTGTTTGCACCGACATTCAGAAGTGATGGTGAAATTAATAATGATAACGTTTTTAGAAGCGGAATAAACCAATTGGAGTTGATGGATGTACCCAAATTGCTTGATGCATTTTCTGAAAGGTTTTCAAGCGAATGGGTATTGGTGTGCCGTTTTCATTATCATGTCGACGCCAAAATAAACTGGGAAGATATCGCAGTACGTTACAACGGTTCAATTTTGAATGGCAATTCATTTCCAGATATGTCGGATTATCTTTTGTGTGCAGACGCATTAATAACAGATGCGAGTTCATGCATGTTTGATTATTTGCTTACTGGTAAACCGTGTTTTTTATTCTTTCCGGATTTAGAGAATTATACCAAAGTCGAACGCGGTACATATTTTGATATAGATGAATTACCGTTTTCGTGCTCTCAATCGTTTGAAAACCTACTTAATTCTGTTGCTAATTTCGATGAGGTTACTTTTGCCTCAAAGTGCAACTCTTTTTTGAACAGGATTGGGAATGCCGATGATGGACATGCATCGGAACGGGTTGTTGAGATGATAATACATGATTTTGAGAGATGATTAACGTATACAGCCTGGAGGACAAACCCTTGAAAAAAGTAATGCTTGTATTCGGTACCAGACCGGAAGCGATCAAAATTTGTCCGATTGTTAATGAACTAAAAAAACGTCCATCCATCCAGCCGGTTGTTTGCGTGACTGCCCAGCACCGACAGATGCTTGATCAAGTTTTAGCGACATTTAACGTTTTCCCGGACTATGATCTCAATATCATGAAGGAAAGGCAGACGCTATTTGATATCACTACGAATATCCTGAATGGTATCAAGGCAGTGCTGGAGAAGGAGAAGCCAGATGTTGTTCTTGTCCACGGGGATACTTCTACTGCTTTTGTTGCTGCTCTTGCTTGCTTCTATTTACAGATCCCGGTAGGCCATGTGGAGGCAGGACTCAGGACATATAACATCTATTCTCCTTATCCCGAGGAGTTCAACAGGGAAGCAGTGTCTATCATTTCCAAGTACAACTTCGCTCCGACGCCCCTCTCTAAATCAAATCTTTTGCGGGAAGGCCGCAACCCTGACAATATCTACGTGACCGGCAATACCGTCATTGATGCAATGCAGCATACCGTCAATGAAGAATATACGCACCCTGAACTGGATTGGGTTGGAGATGACAAGTTGATCTTTATAACCGCTCATCGTCGTGAAAACCTAGGCGAGCCAATGCACCACATGTTCAGAGCCATACGGCGTGTTCTAGATGAGCATCCGGTTTGTAAGGCTGTCTATCCTATTCATATGAATCCTGCCGTCCGGCAGGCAGCGGATGAAGAGTTAGGGGATTGTGATCGAATCCACATCATCGAGCCGATCGAAGTGTTCGACTGTCACAATTTTGAAGCGAGGTCCTTCCTATGCCTCACAGATTCCGGCGGAATCCAGGAGGAATGCCCAAGCTATGGTGTGCCGGTGCTTGTCATGAGAGACACAACCGAGCGGCCTGAAGGTGTGGAGGCAGGAACTTTGAAACTGGTCGGAACAGATGAGGAGACAATCTATAACACGTTCAAACTTCTCCTGGAAGATAAAAATGAGTATGACAAGATGGCTCATGCTGTAAACCCCTACGGCGATGGCCACGCCAGTGAGCGAATTGCGGATATATTGGAAGGAAAAGAGTACCGGCCCTGGATTCCGGGAGAGGCATAAATGATTAGCCCAGATCAGACTGCGCTTCTCGAATTATTAAAAGCTTCGCTGTATAAGCAAGAGCCGAGATTTCCATCTGAGATCGAGTGGGACAATGTTCTTGATATTGCTAAGAAGCAGGCCATAGTGCCTCTTGCTGAGTATTCTGTTCCGGATGAATATAAAGATGCGTGGAAAGCAGATACATTTAAGTGCAAGTGCCACTATATTCGTGTTTTGTATGAGCAGGATAGAGTAGTTCAGCTTTTCCTGGAACACAATATTCCGACAGTTATTCTTAAAGGTTCTTCAGCATCGATGTATTATCCTGTACCATCGTGCAGGCCTATGGGGGATGTCGATGTATTGGTTTCTGTGGAAAGATATGAAGAGGCTAAAAAACTCTTAGTCGAGCTCGGCTATCACTTCTTAAAAGAAGACTATAGGAACAGCACTTTTTTCAGGAATGGAATAGAAATTGAACTACATTATCATTTTAGCGCGGAAGAAAAAGATATAGAGCACTATATCTCAGATGGATTGAAAAATGCTGTTCAATATACAATTGAAAACTATTCCTTCCCAGGCCTGCCAAGGAATATAAATGGTTTAATGCTGTTGGAGCATGTAAGACAGCATCTCGTGCGGTCAGGTTTGGGTTTGCGCCAGATTATCGACTGGATGATGTTTGTTCATAGTGGACTGGATGACAAGGCTTGGATCACCGAATTCAGGGGTATGACGCAAGAAACTGGTCTTGAAACGCTGGCTGTCACGCTTACATATATGTGCAGGAAGTGGCTTGGATTGCCAGACAAAATTACGTGGTGTAATAAAGCTGATGATGAGCTTGCAGATATGCTTTTAATGCGAATCCTTGACGATGGTAATTTTGGGAAGGGGACACCAGTATCAGAAAACACCATCAGGCAGCTAAAAAAGAAGAGCGCTATTGGATATCTTCAGAAAGCCGGATTAGCCCATTGGGAGAATGCTAAGAAGTATCCTATCCTTAGACCCATTGCATGGTTGTATCAGCTTGGGAGGTATGTTCGAAAGGGGGTCAGTGCGCTGCTGCAGGGGGAGAATGTCTTCAGGGGCTTTCGAACCAGTACAGAAAAAGCAGCTCTTTTGAAGCGGCTGGAAATTGAGTAGTATCTGAGGCACAGAGCTGGTACCCGAAACGAAGACCAGGTCTTTGCGATACTTCCCAGAATTCTCAAGACAGCTAATGATCTGAGCTTAAATGTCCCGGCTTAGTTTGATACTTACTATTGCTTATCAAAATGACTTGTGTATAATCATAAACATGACGATTATATCATCAACTTGATACCTTTTAATGGAGGCGATTCAAATAGCAATACTTGTGATCGGCAATGGCTTTGATCTTGCCCACGGCCTTCCTACATCCTATGCTGACTTCCTAGAATTCCATAATCTGTACGTGGCAGATGCTGAAGAAGCGCAAAAAGCGGAACGGACGCCCCCAGAGCTGGCCCATTTTGTAAAAGATCTAAAATCTGCAGACAATGATTTGAGTCGTGAAGTCCATAATCTATTGGCTCATATAAATATTCTCTTAACCCATTTTCATATTGCCTATGAAGGACAACAACTGATGGGCAATAGATGGGTGGATTTTGAATCAGAGATAGATAAAATTGTTCAGCTGTTCGAGAAGGCTAGAACCGAAGAAAAAAGCGGTAATAAACGTCTCTCAAAGGAACTGACTAAAGCACTGTATCCTTTCCTCACGGCTGGAAATGATGAAGTCTACCCGTTACAGCAAGTTCATATAGTGCCATGCTTTTTCGAGGAACAGGCGAGAAGACGTCTTGATGATCTGATCATAATAACAAGGCTGATTGAGATCTACCTTGCCACTTTTGTTGACAAACTACACTACGTTGACCCTATCAAGCAGATTGCTGAACTTCCTAATATCACTCATGTGCTTAGTTTTAATTATACCCATACGTATCAGCGACTATACGGAAAGCCGGACACCCAATACTGCTACATCCATGGTGAAGCGAGGGCACAAGGTTCTGCTGACAGATGTAACCTGGTGCTCGGGATCAATGAATACTTACAGGACGATGCACGCGACAAGGACAATGCATTCATCTGGTTTAAGAAATTCTATCAAAGAATCTATAAAGAAACAGACAGCTCATATATTGACTGGCTTTTAAAGCATGAGAACTCACGTCAGGTGTTTCAGAACTATAGTTCGGGCATACCTGTGCTGGACATCTTCTTCTATGGTCATTCACTGCGAATGTCAAGGAAAATTTTACAAGGTATGGTAAGCAGTCCTTGACACTGTTCGGTAAGCAGTTTTTTACATCGTTTGGTAAGGACAATTTTACAT